>Ga0224506_10000017_pt1 | contig 193954 bp, 182 predicted proteins | sample SF_Jan12_sed_USG_2_FD_169108 | JGI IMG/M metagenome (GOLD analysis project Ga0224506, IMG submission 169108) | Sediment microbial communities from San Francisco Bay, California, United States - SF_Jan12_sed_USGS_8_1 | ecosystem: Environmental > Aquatic > Marine > Sediment | place: USA...
TATTATAGGGACACTTAACCCTCCGTCAACACCTATTTACTATTAATTCCATTTAATTTTAATTTAATCCGCTTTCGGCTATTTTATATACAATATTAGTGAATCATTGTTTACTAAATGAACGATTTAGACAACGCTAACCTTGGCAAATTTATGTTTACCCACCTGATAAATCCGCGCTTCACTGCCCGCATCGATAATCAGCTTGGTATCATCTATCTTATTACCATCAATTTTTACAGCACCCTGACGTATCATTCGCATTGCATTCGAGGTACTGGATTCCAGCCCCGCCTCTTTTAGCAGATTAGCGATGCCCATCTTGCCATCAAGCGCATTTACAGTGACTTCTTTTATATCGTCCGGCATTGCACCTTTTTGAAAGCGCGCAATAAAGTTTTTCTGCGCCTGCTCTGCGGCTGCCTGATCGTGAAAGCGCGAGACGATTTCTTCACACAATATGAATTTAATATCACGCGGGTTAGTACCCGCTTCTATCTGCTGCTTATAAGCCGCTATATCAGATTCAGGCCGGAAACTGAGCAATTCAAAATAACGCCACATCAGATCATCGGATATCGACATTAGTTTTCCGAACATCTCATCAGGCGCTTCGTCGATACCTATATAGTTACCCAACGATTTAGACATCTTCTGCACGCCATCCAGCCCTTCCAGAATTGGCATGGTCAGAACCGTCTGCGGTTTCTGGCCATAGGCCTCTTGTAGCTGACGCCCAACCAGTAAATTAAATTTCTGATCGGTACCACCCAGTTCGACATCTGCTTTCATGGCAACCGAATCATAGCCTTGAACCAGTGGATATAAAAACTCATGTATCGCTATCGACTGACCTGATTTATAGCGCTTATTGAAATCATCCCGCTCCAGCATTCTGGCAACGGTGTGCTTTGCGGTTAGCTGAATCATGTCAGCCGGGCTCATCTCATTCATCCAGCTGGAGTTAAATAACACCAGTGTTTTCGCCGGATCGAGGATTTTGAATATTTGTTGCTCATACGATTTGGCATTTTCCAGCACATCATCACGCGTTAACGGCGGCCGGGTTGTGCTTTTGCCGGTCGGATCACCTATCATGCCGGTAAAATCACCAATCAGGAACATCACCTCATGACCCAGATCCTGAAATTGACGAAGTTTATTGATTAACACGGTATGACCCAAGTGCAAATCCGGTGCTGTTGGATCAAAGCCTGCCTTTATTCTGAGCGCGCGACCGGTTTTTAGCTTTTCAACCAACTCAGCTTCAACAAGAATCTCATCTGATCCTCGCTTGATAATATTTAACGACTCTTCAACCGATAGCATGTCACTCTCCAGATACAAAACGGGCTATAAGATACCTGCTTTCAGGGAAAAGTCACTATTAATGCCATTATTAGGACAATTAAGCGTAATTTAATTGACCTATTCCTGTATTGCAGCTATCTTTAAATAAATTAGAAAATGTATATATATCCGTGAATTACAACAACTTTATAAACAAAGACCTGCGAAAGCGTTATTTACACGTTGAAAAGCGACACCCAAGACTTCGATGGGGCCTATTTGCTATTGGCAGTATACTCATTGGCGCGGTGATTGCTCACACACCCGAAGCACCCAAACCAGAACCTTCTGTTCAGTCTGAACTGCTTAACCTTGAGCACTCTATACGCAACAACACCGGATTTAGTCGACTTAGTCAGCCACTGGTACTGCCTGATAATCCATTATCTCCAGTGGCTATCAGCGACCTCGAAGACAAGTTTGAAAACTGGCAGTCAATCCGCGTTAAAACAGGCGATAATCTTTCGGTATTGTTTGAGCGGGCCGGTATCAAAACCAGCCAGCTGATCGAGTTTATGCAGCTCGATAGCGCCGTTACACACCTGCTTAAAATCCTGCCCGGTGAAGTTATAAAACTTAACACCGATAGTGAAGGCATACTAACCGGATTACATTATGATATCGATTTAACTCAGTCGCTCTTAGTAGAACGGATTGACGACACGCTGCAATCGACAAAAATTCAACACAATATTGTTACCCGTACTCGCCATGCCACCGGCGTTATCAACGACTCCCTGTTTCTGGCCGCTCAGAAGGCCGGACTTAATGACAGCATGACGATGGAGCTTGCCGCAATATTTGGCTGGGATATCGATTTCTCTCTGGATATTCGCAAGGGCGACTCCTTCTCTGTCATTTTTGAAGAGATTTACAAAAATGGCATCCGAATTAAAAACGGTAATATTCTGACGGCTGAATTCATTAACAAAGGCAAATCATACCGAGCCGCACGTTATGAAGATCCTAAAACCCATAAAACCGGCTATTATTCCGAAGATGGCAAAAATATGCGCAAGGCTTTTTTGCGCAGCCCGGTCAAATTCAGTCATATCAGTTCACGCTTCACAACCAAACGTTACCATCCGGTACTGCATAAATTCCGTTCACATAAGGGCGTGGATTACGCAGCTCGCAGAGGCACGCCAATACGCAGTGCCGGTGAAGGAAAAATTGTATATCGCGGCAATAAAGGAGGCTACGGCAAAGTGGTTATTGTGCAACATGGCAGTCGTTATAGCACGCTGTACGCCCACCTCTCAAACTTTGACCGAAATGCCCGTAAAGGCCGCCGGGTAAAACAGGGACAGGTTATTGGTTACGTTGGCTCAACCGGACTGGCAACAGGCGCGCACTTACACTACGAATTCCGCGTTAACGGGGTGCACCGCAACCCATTAACTGTACGCTTCCCAAGCGCCAAAGCCATTAGCCGTCAACATCTGGCTAGCTACAAGGCAGACACCGCGCATTTATTTGCTCAACTTGATGTGCTCAATCGTAACCAACTGGCACTGAACCAGTAAAATGAGCCTATATATCGGCCTGATGTCCGGTACTAGCCTTGATGGCATCGATGCATCGATCGTTGATATCAGCCCACATCAGGTCCGCCTAAAACGGTCTGTAGATTACCCGATTCCAGCTGCACTCAAACAACAAATACTAACTTTAATGAATAATCAGGGTGGCGATAATATAGAGCTACTTGGCGAGGTTGATGCAAAACTGGGAATCGTCTTTGCTGAAGCCGCTCAGCATTTACTAGAAAATTCGCCTTATCAGGCCAAAGACATTACTGCGATTGGCTCACATGGCCAGACCATCAGACACCGTCCAGATAGCACTACGCCCTTCACCCTTCAAATTGGTGACGCGTCGCGTATTTGCGAACTAACCGGCATTACTACTATCACAGATTTTCGGCGCAGAGATATCGCCGCAGGTGGTCAGGGCGCACCACTGGTACCTGCTTTTCATCGCGCCGTATTTGCCAGCGCTGATGAAAATCGCTGCATCATCAATATCGGCGGCATGGCCAATATCAGTTATCTACCGAAAAATGGTCACCAAGACACCGCCGGATTTGATACTGGCCCGGGCAATGTTTTACTGGATAGCTGGTGTTACCAGCAAACAGGCGAGTACTACGACAAAAACGGCAGCTGGGGGAAAAGCGGAAAATCATCCGATGCCTTACTACAGAAGATGCTGCAGGATCCATATTTTTCACAAGCACCACCGAAAAGCACCGGCAGAGAACATTTTAATCTGGACTGGATTGATAAAAAACTGGCTGGTAACGCATTCGAGGCGAGAGATGTTCAGGCCAGCTTAACCGAGTTAACCGCCAGAACCATTATCGATGCGATTGACAATCACTTTGCCGACAGCAGCCAGCTCATCATTTGTGGCGGCGGGGTCTATAATCTGCACCTTAAAGAACGCCTGCAACAACTATCAGGACAACGCCTGGTTTGCGACACATCCGCGTATGGCATAGACCCGAACTGGGTCGAGGCCGCCGCTTTCGGCTGGCTGGCGCATTGTTGTTTAAATAAAATACCAGCAAATGAACCAGCCGTTACCGGTGCCCGTTCGCGCGTTATCCTCGGCGCAATCTATCCAAAATAACAGAAACTGTTATCGTTTTGACATGGGCGAATAAGCCCTTATCTCTTCACCGGTATAAATCTGTGTCGGACGGAAAATACGATTATCGGTTAGCTGTTCCTTCCAGTGTGCCAGCCAGCCAGCACTTCTTGATACCGCAAACAGCGGGGTAAACTGATCAGCAGGGATTCCCATCTCGGTGTAAAGGATTCCGGAATAAAAATCCACATTTGGAAACACCCCTTTTGATGCCAGGCGCTCTTCACATAGCTTTTCTAATTCAAGCGCTGTTTCAAACATTTTACTGAGCTTGCCCCTGGTTTTTACCCAGTCTTCCATCATCGTTTGCAGGTAAGTAGCACGCGGGTCTTTCACCTTGTATTCACGGTGCCCCATACCCCAGATGACTTCTTTGTTAGCCATTTTTTTATCAAGCCATGCTCTGGCGTTTTCAGGGCCACCAATTTCCTGCAACATTTCAACCACACGCTGGTTAGCGCCGCCATGCAATGGCCCGGCCAGCGTTCCTATCGCCGCAGCCATAACCAGATAAGGACTTGCCAAAGTAGAGCTGGTAACCAGGGCCGCAAAGGTGGACGCATTAATCGTATGCTCTGCATGCAATATTAAACACGCATCCATAATACGTGTCAGGTATTCATCCGGCTCCTTACCATTCAACATATATAGCAAATTGGCCGCGTAACTTAAATCATCGCGAGGCAGAATAGAATCGTAACCGTGACGAATGTTTTCCCACATAGCGACCAGCGTCGCCATCCGAGAAAGAATTTTTACCGACATATTTTTAACATAATTAATATCTTCGCATAAGTCACTGCCTGTCAGGCATTCATCACCTGCATAAAACATACCCATGGCTGCCACTGAAGTTTGCAGCATTTCCATTGGGTGACCGGTAGCCGGTAAGTCACGCATGATTTTACGGACATTATATTTTACTCGGCGATTAGCTTTCAGATGCGCCTCGAAATCTGCCAGCTGTTGAGAACTGGGCAAATTACCGTTTATTAATAAGTAGGAGGTCTCTTCAAAACTACTGTTTTCAGCCAGATCAGCTATGGTGTAGCCTCGATATGCTAAAATCCCTTTTTCCCCATCAAGTGAAGAAATTTTTGATTTGGTAGCAGGGACTCCGGCTAAACCGGGAACATAATCAACCATGCTCGTTATTCCTATTCAATAAAATACTTTAAAGAGAGATTTAAGTTTAACAGATTATCGACTTTTCCAGACAGCTTTTATTAACAAACAAAAAAGGCGCCTGACGCGCCTTTTTTGTTTGTTGAGTTAAATGCCAGATCTGATCAGATCGAAAATGATGAACCACAACCACAGGTTGTTTTAGCGTTAGGATTATTAATCTTAAATTGAGCACCACTAAGATCCTCTTTATAATCAATTTCCGCACCTTCTAAGTACTGAAAACTCATCGGGTCAACAACTAAAATGACACCAGAGTTTTCCACCACGGTATCATCTTCCTCAGTGTTTTCATCAAATGTGAAGCCGTATTGAAAGCCCGAACAACCACCTCCAGTGACATAAACACGAAGTTTAAGATTGGGATTTTGCTCTTCCTCAATCAATGCTTTCACTTTGTTAGCGGCTGAATCTGTGAAACCCAGAGCAGAGACCGAACCTGCTTCAACTGCATTACCACTCATTTAAAGACCCTCAAAAGGAATATAACAATACCTGATAATAACACAAAGAACAGTACCTGAGTAATTTAGTCGGGTACTAAACAACAGCTTCCTCAGCCGCTTTGGATTCTTCAGCATGCTCAGAATGCTTTTGATGCTCAAGTAATTTCTTTTCACTCTCGCAATGAACCAGGCTGCCATTAACCTCAGCACCCATCGCCATTTCGAGCATATTGTAATAAACATTACCGTTTACACGGCCTTTATTTGAAAACTCAACACGCTCACTGGCATAAACATCACCAATCACGATACCGTTCAGTATCACAACCGGAACCCTGACCTCGCCTTCGATGCAGCCACGGTCACTAATAATTAATACACAGTTTTCTTTACCATCGGCAATTACATTACCGACTACTTTACCATCTAAGTGTAATCCGCCAGTGAAAACAATATCACCACGAATTTCAGTACTTTGGCCAATCAAGGTCTCAACTTTGACCGAGCTGCCTTTTTTGTTCCCCCACATCACTATTATCTCCTTCAGAGCTTATAGATGTCCAATCGACGGTTTTATCTAAACGTGCAAGTCGGGTGCTATTGGGAACGACTTGTACTCGCAGGGTTGAAGGAACAAAGCCTTCAGGTATTTTTACAGTTCCCTGGAAGCGCTGAAAATACTTAAACCCTAACTTGAATTTGTCAACATTTGATGCCACCAATTTTTCCATATCAATAGAAAATGGTTTGCCTTCTTTCATGCCATCAAAAGTGACCTGCATAATACCACGAACCACCCGATTGTTATTACCTCTTTGTGTCACCACAATCTTATAATCGAATTCATCCGCTGATTTTCTGACAAACTGCAGATCCTGCATGAATAAGCGGCGCTGTGATTTTTCAGGCGAAACAATACTGCGGTAAAAAGCCACCTCTTCATTAAGCTGCAAGATATCATCCTGCAACTTAACAATGGTTTCTTTTACCTGTCTATTGGCATCTTTTTCAATATGGTTATTTCTTTCAAGCGAGGTATTCTTGCTCTGCATATTAGCCATTTCGCTTTGTAATTCGGCCAGTGTTTGCTCAAGCTCGTCTACTCTGCCAGCAGCTTCTATGGAGTCGTAGCCACCTGCAATTCGCCCGCGCTCATAGACCAGCCACATACTCAAACCAATCACCAGTAGAATGCCAAGTATCGACAACAACCAGTGACCAGGGCGTTTAACAGAGATTAAATAATGATTTTGTACAGGGTTTAAGTCCATATCTGATTTTTATATTTATGGCAACAAAGCCGTTAAGGTTAATCCGGCATTCTCTTTTAAAGAACACATCAGATTCATATTGTGTATTGCCTGTCCAGCAGCTCCTTTAACCAGATTATCTATCACCGCAGAAACAACAACAACGTCGCCTTCCTGTGGTTGAAAAACGTTCATCCGGCATAAATTACTGCCTTTAACACTACGCGTTTCCGGCGCTATCCCTTGAGGCAGAACATCGACAAAAACTTCATCCTTATACCGGGTCTGATACAAGGACTGTAAATCCTGACTGTTGTCGGTCAGTCGAGCATATAAAGTTGCCTCAATACCACGCACCATCGGTGTTAAATGCGGCACAAAAGTCAAACCCACAGGCTTACCCAATATTGTAGTCAATGTTTGACGAATTTCAGGTAAATGTCGATGACCATTTACTGCATAGGCTTTGAATGTTTCGCTGACTTCACATAACAGATTTGCAACCGAGGCACCGCGCCCTGCACCACTGACACCTGACTTGGCATCGGCAATCAAGCTACTAGGATCAATAATGCCCGCCTCCAGCAGCGGCATAAACCCTAAGGTAACAGCTGTCGGATAACAGCCCGGATTCGCTACCAGCCTAGCTTTAGCAATCCCAGCGCGGTTTATTTCTGGCATCCCATAAACGGCTTCGTTCAACATTTCGGCACAGCTATGCTCCATGCCGTACCACTGCTGCCAGATCTCGGCATCTTTAAGTCGAAAATCAGCCGCCAGATCAATGACCTTAACACCCTCAGCCAGTAATTCCGGCACCATTTTCATAGCGGTGCCATTCGGTGTTGCAAAAAACACCAGATCACAGTCCGACAGGGTTTTAATATCCGGCTCACTGAAAACTAAATCACAGACAGTTCTCAAATTAGGGAACAAGTCAGACACCCGTTTTCCCGCTTCAGAGCGCGAGGTTATTATTTTAATCTCTGCTTGTGGGTGTGCCAGCAACAGACGAATCAGTTCAACACCGGTATAACCGGTTCCACCTACGATTCCAACTTGTATCATTGAATACCTGCCAATCATTAACTATGGTCATATTTTATGACGCTTATCGTCCAAATACATCTCTTATCATCAACTGATGCTGGACTGCCTGATGTTTCAGGGTAAAATGCCCTGACTAATTTAACATTATGACTTATATGAAAAAAATTGTACCACTAATCATTCTGGCTCTGGCTATTAGCGCGTATTTTCTATTTTCTAGCCCGTCGTTTCGTCCGGCTCCTGCTCTGAGCATGACAGCTATATCAGGTCAGGTCATCGATACGCAAAAACGAAACAATAAACCACTACTGCTGACTTTTTGGGCCACCAGCTGCTCCTCCTGCGTTAAAGAAATGCCGCATTTAATCGAATTACAAAACCAGTATGGCGATTTAATAGATATTGCAGGCATTGCCATGTCCTATGACAACATTCAGCAGATCAATGAAATGATCAAACGTCGACAGCTTAACTACCACATTGTTTATGATCAAAAGGCTGAAATCGCGCTCTCATTTGGTGGCATACGCCTGACCCCCACCAGCTTTTTAATTTCTCAGCAAGGCCAGATTATCTACCAGAAAATCGGTGATATTGATTTTCGCAAAATAAAACGGATACTTTCCGAAACGTCGCAGCAAGGGTAACCACTATGCTATGGGTTAAAGCACTACATATTATTTTTATGGTCACCTGGTTTGCCGGCCTGTTCTATCTGCCCCGTTTGTTCGTCTACCATGCACAATCCGATGATGTGATCAGCCAGCAGCGTTTTAAGATCATGGAGCGCAAACTGTTCTGGGGTATTACCACACCCGGCGGGATTTTAACCATTCTGTTTGGAGTCTGGCTGATCAGCTACATGCCCAGCGTGCTGACTCAGGGTTGGTTTCATGCCAAACTATTTCTGGTAGTTTTGCTGGTGCTTTATCATATTTTTTGCGGCAAACTGCTCAAAGATTTCAAGCTGGATCGCAACAGCAAAAGCCATGTTTGGTTTCGCTGGTTTAACGAAGCGCCTGTAATTGCACTGGTTATCATCATATTACTGGTTGAAATTCAGGGCTTTTGATTCAGCTGATTTGTGACCGACAGGGCCCTCAGGCTAATACTTTAATAGCATTTCCAGCTCCGTCATCGCAGACTGATAAACATCACGCTTAAAAAAAACCACTTCTTTCATCGGCTGCCAGTAATCAACCCAGACCCAGCGATCAAATTCCGGTTTTTTGTTAGTCGATAAATCGACACAGGATTCGTCACAAGCCAGCTTAAGCATAAACCAGATTTGTTTCTGACCAATGCAGACGGGGCGGGAATGTTTTCTGATCATGTGTTTAGGCAGCTTATAACGTAACCAGTCTTTAGTACTGCCCAGCATTTCCACATGCTCCGGTAGCAGACCGGTTTCTTCACGCAGCTCACGAAACATGGCCTGTTCTGGCGTTTCTGATTCGGCAATACCACCCTGAGGAAACTGCCAGGCATCCTGACCACAACGACGAGCCCAAAACACCTTGCCTTCTTCGTTGCTCAGAATTATCCCCACATTAGGACGGTATCCATCAGAATCTATCACCTGCACCCTCAAAAAGTCTAAATTTATCAATACTATAGTGAATATAACACAATCACCCGGCTTGATTGGCGTTTATTGATAAACATCGCCAAAGCCCAAATTCGGCAGTAAAATAAGCCGCTACTGTAATAACCGGACTAAGAAAACGATGGCACTGGCACTTTTCGACCTTGATAACACCCTGTTAGCTGGAGACAGCGATTACCTTTGGGGCCGCTTTCTGGTCGAGCAAAAACGAGTGGATGAAGCGTATTATGACAACGAAAACAAGCGCTTTCTCGAGCTTTATCAACAAGGAAAACTCGATATTTATGAATTTGCCGCCTTCGCCTTCAGGCCATTAGTCGAGATTGAGCTGCAAACGCTGACCACATTACACCAGCAATTCATGCAAGAAAAAATCCGCCCTATTATCACAGACAAAGCACGGGCACTGGTTGAACAACACCGTTCAGCTGGCGACACGCTAATCATTATTACCGCTACAAACTCGTTTGTTACCCGCCCCATTGCGACTGAACTTGGCATCGAACATTTAATTGCCACCGAACCGGAACAGATCGCTGGTCGATTTACCGGAAAAATTGCCGGCACCCCCTGTTTTCAGGAAGGCAAAATACACCGTCTGCAACAATGGCTAATCGATCAGTCTATCGAATTTAAAGACTGCACGTTCTACAGTGACTCGAATAACGACTTGCCTTTATTGAAAAGAGTCAACCACCCGATTGTTGTCGACCCGGATGAAAAACTGGCTGAATACGCACAGGCACATAACTGGCCCGTTATCAGCCTGCGCTAATTCCTGCAGCGATTCAGAGGTGATTGATACTGATGATTATATCAGTTGATAAGTAGCGCACGGCCTTCTTCAAAATGAAGCTTGGCCTGTTCCAGTATTTTTTCCAGCGCGTCTAGGGAAATATCCAACCTTTCGAATAATACCGGGTCGATCTCTGCATCATCGTCAAGTACCGGATCACGCTTAATATGGTAATGATAAATTTCAAATGCCAAATTAACCAGCATAGCGGCTTTTTGGCTTTCCTCCGGTGCCTTTTCAGGTTGCAAATGGTAGCGCACAGCCTCAACTTGAAGCGTAGGCAAACCCCAGCCTTGCAATAACGCGCCTCCGACTTGCGCATGATCAAAGCCCAGACGCTGTTCTTCCTTCTCCCTGATCCAATGCCCATGAAGTTTGCTCTCTGCAATAATTTCTGATGCCTGTTCTGGTAATTGCTGATAAATAATCAATGAACCGAGATCATGCAACAGACCTATAATGAAAAACTTTTCAACACCTCTTTCTCGGGCATAGGAGGCCAGAATACGTGTAAGCACACCAATCGACAGACTGCGCTGCCAGAATATTGGCATACTGACCAGATCATTCGGCATATTATTAAAGGTTTTCAGCGCATGCGAGGTCATCACCAGCTGACGCAATTCCTGAAAACCAATCAGCGCAATAGCACGGTAAACGGTATCGATGGTTGACGTTAAACCATAAAACGGTGAATTCACCAGCTTCAAAAGCGATGCCGTTAATGCCGGGTCTTCATTAACAATCCGTCCAACCTTAGCACCACTAACATCCGGATCATCCAGCGCCTGATTAACACGCATTATCACAGCCGGTAATGACCCCAACTCTCCGCTTTTCTCAATTAACTGCTTGATACTATCCACACGCTTCCCCGCGTTTATTATTATTGGTTTTTAAAATGGTGAAATCGACAATCTTTGTTATCCCTGTTAGTGTACAACAAGTCAATATTTCTGCACTTGTCAGCCGAGCTATTCCAGCAGTTTTTTCTGCTTTCCATCAACATTAGGCCATCCCAATACTTACGATTGCCATCAAAGCGCTCAAAAATACCACAACAACTCAGAACAAAATGCGGTTACTGAAGAAATTAACAGTCATATTGTCACTATCAGCAATACCGCCAGTGACGATTTAACGTATCTGGCAACGCAGCTACAGTCACTGGTTAATCAGTTCAAACTCTGATTAACGCCAAGCAAATAAAAAAGCCAAGCTTTGGGCCTGACTTTTTAGTTGAGGATTTTTTCAATCTTCACTAATCTTGCTCGCCAGCGGCCCGTTCTGATCCTTGTATTTAGCATTTTCTCTTTTCCGATAAGGCCGCTCAGCCGGCGTCGTCATTGCTTCAAAACTGATCGCACCGATTGCCATACCGGCACGCAGTGCCAACGGTAATTTACCGGCATTATAAAATTCCAGCACAATATTGCCGCTCCAGCCCGGGTCAATTCGGTGAGCCGTAACATGCACCAGCAAACCCAAGCGAGCCAGACTTGAGCGCCCATCTAACCAGCCGACAATATCATCGGGCAAGGTTACCGACTCATGAGTAATACCCAGAGCCAGTTCACCCGGGTGCAGAAAAAAAGCCTCATCACCTGTAATCGTCACTTCATCACTCATGACTTTATCAATGGCATGATTCATCTGTTCACGGGAGCCACTCAAGTCTATATAAGGTGTGGTATGGGAACTGAATACCCGAAACCGGTTACCCAGACTTAAATCCGCGCTCACTCCACTAATGCTTTCATCAGACGGTCTTGGCTCAATTGAAATAGAGCCACTATTCAGTGCTTCAATAATACTTTTATCGCTCAGTCTCATAATATCTCTACTTTATTAGTATTTAACAAAGGCTTCTGAAGCCCCACACCCAGAGCACCGGCATTCTAGCATGAGCATATGAATAAATTTGAGCTAATTCACAGTTACAAATGAGAATCATTTGCATTCAATCCTCTGTTAATATAATATTCTCAACTCAATTATCACTCAAAATCATGATTTATTAATTTTATAGCTACACGATGAACTCTTTAATGAACCCTAACTTTTCCATACACTCTTTTTTTATTGTAATCACTGCTTTGAGCCTCTCTTTTTTATTAGCCTCTTGTACGCCTGCTGCCGATGGAAGCAACTCATTAAGCAGTAGCGAAAAGCTAGGTAAAGCACTTTTTTTTGATACACGCCTGTCATCACCTGAAGGACAGTCCTGCGCTTCCTGCCATCATCCGGAGCGCGGCTTTGCTCACCCTGATACCAAAATAGCAACCGCCGAAGGCGCCGTAAAGGGTCTATTTGGAAACCGCAACTCACCTTCTATCGCTTATATCAAATACACACCGGCGTTCCACAAAACCATCGAAGATGGCGATACACTTTATATCGGTGGCTTTTTTCTCGATGGCAGAGAAAAAACATTACAGGCTCAGGCCATCAAACCCATGCTTAATCCGCTTGAAATGGGCAATAAAAACACCAGTGAATTACTGAAAAAAGTTATCGCTGCCGGTTACCAGCCTGCCTTTGATCAGCTTTTTGGAGCAGCTTCGTTAAACAATGAGAAAATAGCCATGCAGCATATTTCTCAGGTCATCAGCGATTATGAAAACAGCAAAGAATTATCACCTTTTAATTCTAAATACGATGCCCATTTGGCAGGAAAAACCCAGCTAAGCAAACAGGAACAACAAGGTTTAAAATTATTTAATGCCGAAGACAAAGGCAACTGCGCGGCCTGTCACCCAAGCAAAATTGATGAAAGCACTGGCTTCCCTCCGTTATTTACTGATTACACCTACGACAACCTCGGAGTGCCATCAAACCCTGACAATCATTTTTTGAATAATCCGGCAATACATAACCCGGAAGGCATCGCATATCGAGACAAAGGCCTGGGTGATTTCCTAAAAGATGAGAAGCAGAACGGTAAATTTAAAGTACCAACATTACGCAATATTACACTCACGGCTCCTTATATGCACAACGGTGTATTCACCACACTCAAAGAAGTTGTCGACTTTTACAATACACGCGATACCGATAACAAATGGGCTGATGCTGAAATTTCAGAAAATGTAAATACCGATGAATTAGGTGACCTTAAATTATCTGATGATGAAGTGGATGCAATTGTGGCTTTTCTTAAAACCTTAACTGACGGTTATCAAACACCTTAAACCAACACCTGAAGCAGCAAAATCTAGCTGCTCTTCTACAAAACAAACATTTTATTTCTGCTCATTAAAATCGAGCCAATGCTGGACTTCACCCTATGAAAAAGCAAACACAATTATTAATACTGAGTTTAGCAATGACTTTATCGTCAACGAGTGTTATTGCCGACTCTAGCCTCAATAAGTTTATTAGCGAAACCGTTATTAATGGTGCAATCGAAATTGAAAGCCACTTTTCTAATGACTTCACCAATCAAAGTACCAATGATATTTCTGTCGCAACACTACAATTATTATTTGATTCAGAAATAAACAAGCATGTTTCAACTCATATATCGCTACTACACGAAGACGATGCACCAGTGAGTGTTGACGAAGCATCTATCCAGATAAAAATAAGCAACAGCGTTAGTCTGATAGTGGGCCAAATGTACCTACCCTTTGGCAATCACAACAGCAATATGCTATCTGACAGTTTGTCTCATGAGTTTTCTGAAACTAATGAAACCAGTTCCCTACTTAAGTATGAATCTGCCACAGTCAGATCATCTATTTATATCTTCAATGGTGAGACAAAAACCTCAACCCCATCTGATACTATAGATAACCTGGGTTTTGACATGGCATATGTTTCGGACTCTATTGAAGTTGGCTTTAGCTATACCAACAATATAAGCAATAGCAATTTGATTGCTGAATCCGTTCCACTGGTAGCATCCCAACCAACCGTGACAGCTTATGTATCAGCAGCTTCTGTTTACACCAACCTGAAGGTTGGTCAAGTAACGGCCTTTTTCGAACACATCACCGCATTAGATGAGTTTTCTGCCAGTGACTTAAGCATCAGCACGACCAAAACAAGCCCCGAAATTTCGAGCTTGGAAATATCTATAGCAATACAGGACACGCTATTTTCTATCGGCTTTCAAAGCACACAGGAAACGATCGATTTTCAACTACCTAAACAGCGCTGGTTAGCTTCCTATTCCAGGAAAGTATTTAAAGACACCGCCCTCACCTTTGAATTGTATACAGATAAAGATTATTCAGTTGCAGATGGTGGTACAAATAATGATGCCGCTTCAGCAACCGTGCAGTTGGCTGTTGCTTTTTAACAATATAACACTAGATGTTTATCTGTATATTGATCATTGTGAACAGCTAATATTTCTCACATGCAATAAAAAAGCAGCCGAAGCTGCTTTTTTATTGGCCTAAATACTTCAACAGAAATTAAGTATTCTGAATCACAATATTCGGGAACTTGGCGGTGAAGTCTTTACCTTGCAGTGCAATCTTTGCCGCTGTGCGACGCGCAATTTCACGGTAAATCATACTGACCTGTGAATCAGGGTCAATCGCCACATCCGGCTTACCCTCATCAACATTTTTACGAATATTGATATCCAGCGGTAACGCACCGAGAAAATCAACATCATAATCTTCCGACATTTTTTGACCACCACCGGTACCAAAGATATGCTCTGCATGACCACATTCAGAACAGATGTGAATACTCATGTTCTCGACGATACCCAGTACAGGGACTTCAACTTTCTCGAACATCTTCAGTCCCTTACGGGCATCCAGTAATGCAATGTCCTGTGGCGTAGTAACGATAACCGCTCCAGTTAACGGTACTTTCTGGGCCAATGTTAACTGGATGTCGCCGGTGCCCGGTGGTAAATCGATAATTAAATAATCGAGATTTTTCCACTGCGTGTCCGTTAATAGCTGCTCTAAGGCCTGAGTCACCATCGGGCCACGCCAAATCATCGGGGTTTCATCATCGATCATGAAACCAATCGACATTGCCTGAATACCGTGACCCACTAATGGCTCTAAGGTTTTACCGTCTACAGATTCCGGTTTACCCGCGGCAATACCCAGCATACGCGGTTGAGAAGGACCATAAATATCCGCATCTAAAATACCAACCGTCGCGCCTTCTGCCTGCAACGCCAGCGCCAGGTTAACGGATGTAGTCGATTTACCAACACCGCCTTTGCCAGAGGCAACAGCGATAATATTCTTGATGCCTTGCAGCGGCTTTAAACTGCCCTGTACAGAATGACTGGCTATTTCAAAGCTGACATCAACATCGGCAGCTGCCACGCCATCAACCGCTTCAACCCGTTTCTTGATTTCAGCAGCGACTGTGTCTTTATGACCGGCAGCCGGGTAGCCCAGCACCACTTTAATCCGGACTTTATCAGCCTCAACAGTGATGTCTTTTACCGCCATTGCGGTAACTAAATCTTTTTCCAGATAGGGATCGATATATTCTTTTATGGCAGTTTCTACCGCCGCCTGAGTAGCACTCATGAAACTTTCCTCAATTCTGATACAGGAATGAAATTTGCGCGTATTGTACACCACACACCAGAGTTATTAACCTTACAGCTCATATTAAATAACACTAATACTCATACTTTCGCCTAAATAGCTCTAAAACTCGCTGATTGTATGCCTGCCGGACTAGCCGAAAACCCCTGAAAATGCTACCTTAAGCGGCTTTCACCAGACCGAGTTAAGCATTTCATGTCGAACACCGAGAGACGTCGTATATTAGTCACCAGCGCATTACCTTATGCTAATGGTCCGATTCACCTGGGTCACTTAGTGGAATACATCCAGACCGATATCTGGGTACGATTCCAAAAAATGCAAGGCCACGAATGCTATTATGTCTGTGCAGACGATGCTCACGGTACCCCGATTATGCTGCGCGCCAAACAGGAAGGTATTGAGCCAGAACAACTGATCAAGCGAATCAGCGAGGAACATCAGGCGGATTTCAGTGAGTTTTTAATCGACTTTGATAATTATTACAGCACCCACTCTGACGAAAACAAGACACTATCTGCAGGCATCTACACCGCACTGCGCGATGCCGGACACATTAACAAACGCTCCATACACCAGGCCTACGACCCGGTCGAAAACATGTTTCTGCCAGATCGTTTTGTCAAAGGCACCTGCCCAAAATGCGGTACCGATGATCAGTACGGCGATAATTGTGAAGCCTGTGGCACGACTTATGATGCAACCGAATTAAAAAATGCCGTCTCAGTTATTTCAGGTGCAACACCTATAGAAAAAGCCTCTGATCATTATTTCTTCAAACTGGCTGATTTCACCGACATGCTAAATAGCTGGTTAAACGAAGGCCACCTGCAGGAAGAAACCGCCAATAAAGTCAAAGAATGGATGCAGGATGAACTGCGTGAATGGGATATTTCTCGTGATGCACCCTACTGGGGTTTTGAAATCCCGGATGCGCCCGGTAAATATTTTTATGTCTGGCTGGATGCACCGATCGGTTACATGGCCAGCTTCAAAAACCTATGCGACAAAAATAACATTGAGTTTGATGACTTCTGGAAACCCGGTGGCAATACCGAGCTCTATCATTTCATCGGTAAAGACATTGTTCGCTTCCATGCTTTGTTCTGGCCAGCGGTGTTAACGGGCTCTGGTTACCGCACCCCTGACAATATTTTTGTGCACGGTTTCCTGACAGTTGATGGCCAGAAAATGTCGAAGTCTCGCGGCACTTTTATTATGGCCCGCACCTACCTTGAGCAACTACAGCCGGAATACCTGCGTTATTATTTTGCCGCTAAATTATCTAACGGTGTTGATGACATCGATTTAAACCTCGAAGATTTCATGCAGCGTGTTAATTCAGATATCGTTGGCAAAGTGGTTAACATTGCCAGCCGTTGCGCCGGTTTTATCAAAAAGAAATTCAATGGCCAGCTGAGTGCCGAATTACCTGCACCTGACTTATTTAAAGAAATGACAGATGCCAGCGAGAAAATAGCCGGACTGTTTGAGTCACGCAAATATAATCAGGCGATTCGTGAAATCATGGCACTGGCTGACAAAGCCAACCAGTATATCGATGACGAAGCCCCCTGGGTTAAAATTAAAAATGAAGACACCGTGGCCGAAGTTCAGGCTATCTGCACTCAGGGCATCAATATGTTCCGTGTGCTGGTTGCTTATTTGAAACCGGTTATGCCTGCTCTGGCGGAAGGGTCAGAGGCCTTTTTAAATTGCGACGCTATCAACTGGAGTGATATTTCGAAGCCTTTACTGAGTCACGAAATCAGTCAATTCAAACCCTTAATGACGCGTATCGAAAAAGAAAAAATCGACGCCATCATCGAGGCGTCTAGGCAAAACCTGAGCACTCAGGCAGCGGCTATCAGCGGACCTCTTGCAGATGACCCCATCAGCGATGAAATAGAATTTGATGATTTTGCAAAGGTCGATTTACGCATTGCAAGAATCATTAAGGCAGAACACGTTAAAGGTGCGGATAAATTACTGCAACTGACACTCGATCTTGGCGGCGCAACCCGCAATGTATTTGCCGGCATCAAGTCTGCCTACGCTCCAGAAGAGCTTGAAGGCAAACTAACGGTTATGGTGGCCAATTTAAAACCCAGAAAAATGCGTTTTGGAATGAGTGAAGGCATGGTACTAGCAGCCGGCCCGGGCGGTAAAGACCTGTGGATCCTGAATCCTGACGATGGTGCTCAGCCAGGCATGAAAGTAAAATAAGCCCCGATAAAGACCGACAGCCTCATGGAAGTAGCTGTCACTTTTCACCTTATCATGCCTGCCAGCATCCCTTACAATACTTCAATCCGGTTTCGGCCTGATGCCTTCGCTTTATATAAAGCCTGATCCGCACGTTGCTGCATAGACTCCAGCGTATCGGTTACCGAAGCCATTTTCGTCATACCAATACTGGTCGTTATTTGAACCCGTTGGTTTTCATATTGATAACCTGATATTTCTACCGCTGCTCTGATTTTTTCTGCTACAAGCTTCGCCGCATTAAGATCGGCATCAAACAGTATCACCGCAAACTCCTCACCGCCGACACGACCCAGTAAATCACTTTTTCGAAGACACTCCCTGACTACATCGGCAAACTTTATCAAAATAGTATCACCAACATGGTGTCCGTACTCATCATTAATTTTTTTAAAATGATCAAGATCCAGATAAAGAAAACTTAACGGGTTATTTTTGCGGGAGGCCGTTTCAATATATTTTTCTGCCATTTCACTGAACATTCGTTTATTGACGACACCAGTCAGTCCATCAATAGTAGCCAGCACTTCAAGCTCTCTATTTTTAGAGATTAACTTTTTTTCAAAATCAGAAACAATCAACACATGAATACTCGCCAGCGCACTGGAAATAACCAGACCAATAATGGCACCCTGTAAGGTAGAGCGGGTCAGAGCCAGCTCAAACACCCCGTCGCTGATTAAAATTATTATGATAGAAAGAATCGAAGTAATAATTCCGGCACGATTACCCAGAGTCATATATGCCACAAACACAACAATATAAAACCAGACAATTCGGAACTGATCTTCAACAACAAATATCAATGCCGAGGTAAATACCACCATCGAAATACTAACAAGTAAAAGCGCCACCTGCTTATAACGTTCAGGTGACCGAATGATCCAGATAAATAATGCCAAGGAAGATATTGAATAGACGTAGTTAACACGCGAATGAAAATAACCCGTGTTATGCAAACCCAGGTCATACATAACAGCAACACATAAAGCAGAAAATACAGCAACTAAGAGACTGTACTTCAGCAGGCTATGCCTGAACCTGACTAACGATTCGAGTGGTTCAAACTGGATTTGATCACCTAAGAGCCTGTTCAAAGCTATAAACACCGATTTTTTAAGGCCGCATATCATACACTAGCCGGGAATCGGCGTAAAAAAATCTGACAACAGGCAGACTATTTTACTTATTCATTTACTCTGACCGCCAGCACATCACAACTGGCTCCGTGTAAAACGGAATTAGCCGTTGAACCCAGTAACAAACCAAAGCCATGACGACCATGACTGCCGACTACCAGCAAGTCAGCATCAAGCATTTCAATTTTACTAAAAATTTCGCTTTTCACAGAGCCAGCTTCAAGATAACAATCCGAACTGTCAATCTGATGGTTTGTTGCCAGCTTCTGCATTTGTTGGCTGGCGGTTTTGAACAGCAGCCGATCAAGATTCATATCAACCAGCATCGTCTGATCCAGAAAATCCACCGGTGCCGGCTCCACAACATGAATCAGTGAAAGCTTAGAATTGCCATTGCCTGCAATAAGCTGCGCTCGCTCAATAACCTTAGCTATAGACTGGTTAAAATCGACTGCTACCAATATCTGCTGATACGTCTGCATTGAATCGTCCCTCACATCAAACCTTATGATGATCTTAGCCTACAATTACATCCTCGATAAACATATTCTGATACAATCCCTTCTGTATATACATGATAGAAATCAATGATATGACTGAATTTGCACTCATTCTGCTAAGCACCATACTGGTCAACAACTTTGTACTGGTCAAATTTCTCGGCCTCTGTCCATTCATGGGTGTGTCGCGCAAGCTGGAAACCGCTATCGGAATGGGCATGGCTACCGCTTTTGTACTGACCTTATCATCGGTCTGCAGCTATCTGGTTAATGAATATTTATTGGCACCTTTCGCGCTGGAATACCTGCGCACGATTATGTTTATTCTGGTCATAGCCGTGGTGGTTCAGTTTACCGAAATGGTGGTGCATAAAACCAGCCCGGTTTTATACAATGTACTCGGCATCTTTCTGCCACTGATCACAACCAACTGTGCCGTACTCGGGGTCGCGCTGTTAAATGTGCAGGAACAACACGGCTTTCTGCAGTCGGCTTTTTATGGCTTTGGCGCTTCGGTTGGCTTCTCATTAGTACTGATACTGTTCGCCGCGATGCGTGAACGACTTGAAGTGGCCGATGTACCGGCAATTTTTAAAGGCAATGCCATCGCGTTAATCACCGCCGGCATCATGTCGCTGGCCTTTATGGGCTTTTCAGGGCTGATAAAATTATAAAACCATGATAACTGCACTTCTTATATTAAGCATTCTGGCTGCTGTTTTTGGCCTGATACTCGGCTATTCGTCAATACGTTTCAAAGTTGAAGGCGACCCGATCGTTGATCAGATTGACGCGATTTTACCTCAGACGCAGTGTGGTCAGTGCACTTACCCGGGTTGCCGTCCCTATGCCACAGCAATTGCCAACGGTGAAGCACCGATAAACCAGTGCCCTCCCGGTGGTGAAGCCACAATACTCCAGCTGGCTGATTTACTGGGAGTAGAGCCACTTGAGTTGAACCCGGAAAATGGCGAAGAAAGCGGCCCCACAGTGGCACTGATTGATGAAGAAAACTGCATCGGCTGCACGTTATGTATTCAGGCCTGTCCGGTCGATGCCATCTTTGGTGCGGCCAAACAAATGCACACGATTATTTCGGATGAATGCACCGGCTGTGATTTATGCCTGCCACCTTGCCCGGTCGACTGTATCGATATGGTGCCGGTAAAATCTGAAACCACTAACTGGAAATGGTCAATGCCAGTCAGTAACGACTCGACACCGAAGGCTAAGTAGCATGTTTCAACTTTCACATTTCAAAGGTGGTTTGGTACTCGACGGACATAAAAAAATATCCACCTCGAGCGCAATAAAACCGGCGATATTGCCCGCCCGACTCACCGTCCCGCTGCAACAACATATTGGCCACACTCCCGAACTACTGGTTCAGCTTGGCGATCAGGTATTAAAAGGTCAATGCATTGCCAAAGCCACCGATGGTATCAGTGCCAGTATCCACGCGCCCAGTTCCGGTCGGGTCAGCGCTATCGATGAGCAGGCCGTGGCACACCCGTCAGGTCTGAAAGCACTCTGCGTCACGATTGAAACAGACGGCAAAGAACAATGGTGCGAGCCTTCCGCACTGAAACAAAATTATCGCGACAGCAGCAACCAGCAGTTGCTCAATATTATTAGCGATGCCGGCATTGTCGGTCTTGGCGGTGCCACATTCCCAACCGCCATAAAATTACAAAGTTGCGAGCCGGCAACCATCAACACCCTGATCATTAATGGTGCCGAATGTGAGCCCTACATCAGTTGTGACGATATGTTAATGCGCGAACGGGCCAAAGATATTGTGCTCGGCATTCAGATACTGCAACAGGTACTGGCTGCAAAACAGACCGTTATCGTGGTAGAAGATAACAAACCGCAAGCCATTCAAAGCTTGCAACAAGCCTTACAAAAACAGGCCATCGACAATATAGACGTTATCACTATCCCGACTCGTTACCCGACCGGTGGCGAGAAACAGTTAATCAAAGTCGTTACCGGTAAAGAAGTTCCCGCTAATGGGCTGCCGGCAGATATCGGTATTCTTTGTCAGAACGTGGCCACAGCCTACAGTGTTTACCGCGCGGTTTATCTTGATCAACCACTGATCTCCCGGATCGTCACCGTGACCGGTGATGCGATTAACGAACCGGCAAATTTTGAAGTTTTGATCGGCACACCAATGAATGAGCTGATCGCCCAGGCAGGTGGCTACACCGCTAACATCGGCGGCCTGGTAATGGGTGGCCCGATGATGGGATTCTCCCTGCCGAACGATACTCTGCCGGTAACCAAGGCCTGCAACTGCCTGCTGACACGGGTCACAGAAGACACCCGACAGATTCCGGCACAAGCCTGTATCCGCTGTGGAGAATGCGCCGAAGTCTGTCCTGCCAACCTGCTTCCGCAACAGCTCTACTGGTATAGCAGTTCAAAAAACTTTGACCGGGCGCAGGACCTGCATCTGTTCGATTGCATCGAATGCGGCTGTTGCAGTGCGGTTTGTCCCAGCCATATTCCGCTGGTGCAGTATTACCGTTTTGCGAAAACAGAAATCTGGGCTCAGGAAAAAGAACGAAAAAAATCAGATAATGCACGTCAGCGCCACGAATTTCGCGAAGCCCGCATTGCCCGTGAAAAAGCCGAACGTGATGAAAAACTGCGACTCAAAAAAGAACTGCTGGCGAAGAAAAAAATAGAAGAGGAAGGACAGCAAGCCGCTGTCGACCCTAAAAAAGCCGTGATTGAAGCAGCATTGGCACGTGTCAAAGCAAAAAAAGACAATACCACAGAAAAACCTAAAAATACCGACAACCTGACGCCGCAGCAACAGCAAAAGATCGCTGAAGCTGACCAGCGTCGGCAGCAAAAAGATAACAAAGATGAGGCAACATAATGCAATTTAACAGCGCCACATCATCACCCCATATGATGCGTGATGACGGCATCAGCCAGTTAATGTTACAACTTTTATTCGCGCTGACGCCCGGCGCCATTGCCATGTTTTACTTTTTTGGCTGGGGTGTGGTTTTTAATCTGATAGTCGCAATCAGTACAGCACTGATTGCAGAAGCTGCGGTACTCAGACTACGACAACGCGAGATAAAGAACACACTGCTGGATTTAAGTGCTGTGGTCACCGCCTGTTTGCTGGCATTGGCCTTACCGCCTCTGGCTCCGTGGTGGTTAACGCTTGTCGCCACTTTGTTTGCCATTTTACTGGGCAAACATTTGTACGGCGGACTTGGTTTTAACCCGTTTAATCCAGCCATGGTCGGTTATGTTGTGGTGATGATTTCATTTCCTCGCGAAATGACATTCTGGCTGTTACCAAGCACAATCAACCCGGCTGCATTAGGTTTTATCGACAGTTTTAATCTGACTTTTTTCTCCCAGCTACCGGCTGCGATGAGCTGGGACAGCATCAGTTCAGCCACTTTGCTCGATGGTATCAAAAATCACTTGTCACAGGGACATCTGCTGTCATCTATCGATACTAATCAGCAACTGGGAAATTTATTTGGCAAACTTGCCGGTAACGGCTGGGAGTGGATCAACCTGTGTTATCTTGCAGGCGGTCTCTGGTTATTTAAAAATCGTATTATTGACTGGCGTATTCCACTGGGCCTGATCAGCAGCTTAAGCCTGCTTTCACTGCTCTTTTATCTCATCGACAGCGAACAATACCTGTCACCATCGACTCATCTGTTAAGCGGCGGCATTATGCTTGCTGCTTTCTTTATTGCCACCGATCCGGTTTCTGCCAGCACCACACCGCGCGGCAGAATTATTTTTGGCGCGGGTATCGGTGTCTTTATTTACATCATTCGTCAGTGGGGAGGCTATCCTGACGGTATCGCCTTCGCGGTTTTATTAATGAACATGGCAGCACCACTGATTGATTATTACACCGTACCTGCAGCATTCGGCAAGCGAGATCAGTCATGAACAGGCAAGTTTTAATCACCGCACTGGTACTGACTCTGTTTGCAGCGATTGGCGGCGGTCTGGTATCGTACACCGAGCAAAGCACCGCAAGTCAGATCCGTGTAAACGACAAAATGATGCTGCTGCATAGTTTAAAGAGCCTGTTACCGGCACAGCGATATGATAATGACCTGGCCAGCTCAGCCATTTCTATCGCACCGCATCAGCTACTGGGAACAACAAAAACCAGCCGCGCATACTCTGCCACTAAAAACACCGATACCGTGGCCTTTATTTTTAATGTCATTGCAAACAATGGTTACAACGGTAAAATTTATTTACTGATCGGCGTCTACACCGATGGTTCAATTGCTGGCGTACGAGTCGTCAGGCATAAAGAAACACCGGGTCTGGGTGATGCGATTGATGAAAATCGCAGTTCATGGATTTTAAATTTTAATCAGCATTCACTCAGCAGCCTGACAGAAAAACAGTGGAAGGTAAAAAGAGACGGCGGCTATTTTGACCAGTTTACCGGTGCCACTATCACGCCGCGAGCGGTTGTCAATGCAGTACATAATACGCTGCTCTATTACCAGCAACACAAAGCCGTTCTGTTGCAGGCCACTACTAAACCCGTTAGCCCCAAGGAATAAATATGTCTGCCGATTATCAAAAAATCAGTCAGGATGGTTTATGGACCAATAACGTTGCACTGGTACAGTTGCTCGGTTTATGTCCTCTGCTAGCCGTAACCGGCACCTTTATTAACGGCCTCGGTTTAGGTCTTGCAACCTTGCTGACCTTAATCCTGTCGAATGCCAGTGTCTCTGCTATCCGCCACTGGGTAAGACCTGAAATTCGTATTCCTGTTTTTGTTTTAATCATTGCCTCTATCGTTACCATTATTGAAATGCTGATGCATGCCTGGGTGCCCGGCCTTTATAATATTCTTGGTATCTTCATACCTCTGATTGTTACCAACTGCTCCATCATAGCGCGTGCTGAATCGTTTGCTGCAAAGAACCCGGTACTGCCCTCTGTTATTGATGGCTTTATGATGGGCGCTGGTTTTCTGCTGGTTCTGGTCGTGCTCGGTGGGTTACGCGAACTGATTGGCTTCGGCACATTACTTGACCATTCTTATTTGATGTTCGGTGAAACAGCCCGGAGCTGGACACTGTCATTTGCTGACGGTTATCGCGGCTTTCTGCTGGCAGTTTTACCACCGGGCGCTTTTATTGGTTTAGGTTTATTAATTGCCGGCAAAAACTATATCGAACTCAGAAAAACCAAACATCAGACTGTTAAACTGCAACCAGTTATCGAGAACAGCTCAACTGCATGAATGCCAGTAAACGTTACCAGATTTTTTCCAGACTGCGAGATGATAATCCTCAGCCTGAAACCGAATTACATTACAGCACCACGTTTGAACTATTAATTGCCGTATTATTATCCGCACAGTCGACTGATAAAGGCGTTAATAAGGCCACTGATATCATGTTTCCGGTGGCCAACACACCTGAGGCAATACTGGCTTTAGGGCTGGATGGTTTAAAAAAGTACATTAAAACCATCGGCCTGTATAACAGCAAAGCCGAAAACATCATGAAAACTTGCCAGCTGCTTATTGAGCTGCATGGCAGTGAAGTTCCCGATGACCAGCAGGCGCTGGAAGCACTGCCCGGGGTCGGCAGAAAAACCGCCAATGTGGTCCGCAACACGGCTTTTGGTCACCCGGTCATGGCTGTCGATACGCATATCTTTCGGGTCTCCAACCGCACAAAAATTGCCCCCGGCAAAAATGTTCTTGAGGTGGAAAAGAAATTACTCAAATTCATTCCTGATGAATTCATGGTTAACGCCCATCACTGGTTAATTCTGTTAGGCCGCTACACCTGCGTAGCCAGAAAACCCCGCTGCGGCTCCTGTTTGATTGAAGATTTATGTGAATTCAGACAAAAGACTTCTGACTAAATCCGGTCGGCGACAGCAAACTACCCACAGCCGCATCAGGCTGCTTTTTTATAGCGTCAGACTGTCAAGCTCTGCACCTGCTTAGCGGGATATACTGACTTCGGTTTAGCCTGAATGCGCAGTAAATACGCTTGATATTTTTGCCTCATCGCCTATAGTTAGAGACTATCAGCGCATATCAATAAGGACTTGATAGGTCACCTCAGAAGACCGTCTAAAAATATACGAGAGTCCGTCACTAATGTTTAAACTGAACCGTTATTATTCCATTGCCAGCCTGATTGGTATCGGCATTGCCGTCTTTATCTTGTCGCTATTCTTTAATCAGCTGGCCTTACAGACCCTGATGGAAAACCAGACCCGCGCTAACACCGACCTTACCCACAGTTTTGCAAATTCTGTCTGGCAACAGTTTGATGTTTTTTTTACAGACGCCTCACAGCTCTCAGCTAATGACATTAAATCCCGCTCAGAATTAAAAGCATTACAGCAGATCATGCGCTCGCGCATGAAAAATACCACTATTGTAAAAGTCAAAATATACAACCTCAACGGGCTCACTATTTTCTCTACCGATCCCAGCCAAATTGGCAGCGACAAAAGTCAGAACCCGGGCTTTTTACAGGCTAAATCTGGCACCCCAGCCAGTGAAATTACGTTCAGAAATGAGTTCTATGCTTTTGAGAAAGTTATAGTCGATCGCAATCTGATTTCGTCATACATTCCAATCCATGACAGTCAACAACGCATCAAGGCCGTGTTTGAGGTTTATTCCGATGTAACTCCGCTGGTCGAGCATATGGATTCGACGCAGCAGAAAATCATACTCGGGGTACTGGCTGCACTCGGTGTACTTTATATTTTTTTATACCTGATTGTGCGCAGAGCCGACTGCATCATCAGACTGCAAAATCTTGAGCGTGAAGCCAACGAAGAAAAAATGCGCTTCCAGGCCTATCACGACAGCCTGACAGAACTGCCAAATCGTCATGCTTTTATCGAACGCATTGATGAAGCGATAAAACGTGCGGTTCGCCATTCAGAAAGTGGCGCTCTATTATTTCTTGACCTGGATCGCTTTAAGCTGGTTAATGACAGCCTCGGACATGATGCCGGTGACACCTTGCTAAAAATCGTCGCACAACGCATTCAGTCCTGTCTGCGAGAAACCGATCTTGTGTTCCGCCTCAGCGGCGATGAATTCGTCATAATTCTGGAAGATCTGAAATCACCCGAGACAGCCTCCAATGTAGCACGCAGAGTGCTTCAGGAAATGGCCAAACCGGTCATGCTTAATGAATATGAAGTCATCATCAATATCAGTATCGGCATTACCATTTTCCCGAAGGCCGATAACAGTGCCGACTCATTACTCAATGAAGCTGACATTGCCATGTATCAGGCAAAAAAAGTCAATCAGAATCATTTTGAGTTTTATGTTGAAGAAATGAACACCCGCGCCAATGAACGATTTCAGCTTGAAACCGATTTACAGCATGCACTACAGAACAATGAATTCACTCTGTATTATCAGACCAAGGTCAGCGCCGATACTTTACAAACCTGCAGTCTGGAAGCTCTGATTCGCTGGAATCATCCCACTAAAGGCCTGATCACCCCGGATCACTTTATCCCTTTACTGGAAGATACCGGTTTAATTTACGAGGTCGGCAGCTGGGTAATCCGTACAGCCTGCCAACAGGCACAGCACTGGCTCAAACAGGGGATTCCAGCATTACGCCTGTCAGTCAATGTGTCGGCAAAGCAGTTTCGTAATCCCAGTTTGCTCAGTACGGTAAAATCAGCTCTGTCCGAGTCCGGCCTTAAAGCTGAACACCTGGAGCTTGAATTAACCGAAACCATGTTTATTGATAATACCGAGCATGCGATTGCGACCATGCACCTGCTAAAAGAAATCGGCGTAAAACTATCGATTGATGACTTTGGTTCTGGCTACTCATCCCTCAGTTACCTTAAGAATTTCCCAGTCGATTTCTTAAAAATAGACCGCTCATTTATCAAAGACCTGGACACCAATAGCAAGGATACCGCGATCACCACAGCAATTATTGCACTGGCCAAAAGTCTCAACCTGCGGCTGATTGCAGAAGGTGTCGAAAATAACAATCAAATGACGTTTTTGCGGGAGCAGCAATGTGATGAATTGCAGGGCTATTTATTCAGCAAACCACTGCCGGCTGATCAGGTTGTCAAGCAACTGACACACCAGAGCACTGAAGACAGTCAGCCTGTTTAAGTCTTAACGACTTGCAGCATCTGAAGCCACTGCCCCGTAATATACAGCGATTAAACCAAACACCGTCAGTTCTGGTAAACTTGGCAGACACATTCAATTTAAGACTGATAAATTTCATGTTCTACAGCAATGACCGCACCAAACTACGCCGGACGTATTTCGAGATCTGGCAAAAAACCATTAGTAAAATGCCACTTGAGCCGATGGAGCAGCTCATTTCACAAGTGATCAGCGAACACCCTGAATACCATGTGATGTTTGCAAACGAGGCCGCTTTACACAAAGAGTTTTTTGCCGAAAATGAAGTTAACCCTTTTATGCACATGGGATTACATCTGGGCATCCGTGAACAAATTGCGACCAACCGCCCCGCCATACTGGCCCGCTGTTATCAGGCCCTGTGTAAAAAACACGGTAACTCTCATGATGCCGAACACCAGATTATGGACTGTTTAACCGAGATGTTATGGACCGCGCAGCAAAACAACAGCGCTCCCGACGAACAAAATTATATTAATTGCCTGACAAAACTGCTGAATAGCTGAATTTAATGAACTTGATTTGCCCAACGCTGTCTTTAAAGCTGACTATTTTATAAAAATTAAGGATACTCAAATGAAAAACACCATCAGAACTGCCGCACTTTTAGCCGGCACCTCAATCGCTATCAGTCTGGCCGCTTCACCTCAGGTACTGGCAGACAATAACCCGTTCAGCATGAACAAACTATCAGCACAATCACTGCAGCTTGCCGAAGGTAAATGTGGTGAAGGTAAATGCGGCGGCGGTATGCAAAAAGATAGCAACGAAGGAAAGTGCGGTGAAGGTAAATGTGGCGGCAGCACGAAAAAAGACAGCAATGAAGGAAAGTGCGGTGAAGGCAAGTGTGGTGGCAGCATGAAAAAAGACAGCAGCGAAGGCAAATGCGGTGAAGGTAAATGCGGAGGCATGAAATAACACCGAGACTTACCAGCAAAAAAAGCCCTGTTTATCAGGGCTTTTTTTGTTATTAACAACTATTATTTAACAAACTGATAACGTATTTTTCAAGGATAGCGAATGAAAGCGTCAGATTTGTTTGTAAAATGTCTGGAAAACGAAAAAGTCGAATATATATTCGGCATCCCCGGCGAGGAGAACCTCGATGTGATGGACTCACTGCTCTCCAGCCCTATTAAATTTATTCTCACACGCCATGAACAAGGCGCAGCGTTCATGGCTGACGTCTATGGTCGACTAACCGGCAAAGCCGGAGTCTGTCTGGCCACACTCGGGCCCGGTGCCACCAACCTTGTAACCGGTGTTGCCGATGCTAATATGGACCACTCACCGGTAGTCGCCATCGCCGGCCAGGGTTCGACCACACGTATGCACAAGGAAAGCCATCAGATACTTGATCTGGTCAATTTATTTGCACCGATCACTAAATACAGCACGCAGATTCGTGAACCCGAAGTCATTCCTGAGATCGTTCGCAAAGCTTTCAAAGTCGCAGAAGCTGAAAAACCGGGTTGTAGTTTTATCGACTTCCCCGAGAATATCGCCGAGATGGATATTGCAGCATTGCAGCCGCTTAAAGTTCAGCAAGCCAGCTTACCCGCACCACGTGCCGACAAGGTCAAACAGGCAGCGGACATTATCGCTCATGCCAAATACCCCATCATCATGGCTGGCAATGGCGTGATACGAGCCAGAGCAGAAAACTCGCTGATCGGCTTCGCGGAAGCCCTGCATATCCCGGTCGCCAATACCTTTATGGCCAAAGGCGTGATTCCTTTCTCTCATCCCTTGTGTATCGGCACGGTGGGATTGCAGGCCCGTGATTTCGTGTCCTGCGGTATCGACCGCGCTGATGTGATTATTTGCGTGGGCTATGACATGGTTGAATACCACCCCTATTTGTGGAACCCGGACAACCGCCACAGCATTATTCACATTGACTCAATGCCAGCAGAAGTTGACAGTCACTATATTGTTGAAACCGGCATTATTGGTGATATCGTGCAGTCATTAAATGAACTGGCTGATGAAACCACTGCTGCTGACATCACTCACAGCGACAATCTGAAACAGACCATAGAAGAAGAATTCAGCCAGCATGCAAATGATATCGAGTTCCCGCTTAAACCACAGAAAATCATCTGGGATTTACGTCAGGCTGTAGCTGATGACGATGTTGTTATCAGCGATGTCGGTGCCCATAAAATGTGGATGGCACGAATGTTTCAGTCAGAAGCCAGCAATACCTGCATCATCTCCAACGGTTTTGCTGCAATGGGCATTGCATTACCGGGTGCCATCGCAGCAAAACTGGCCCGACCAGACAGTGCCGCCATCGCAATCACAGGTGATGCCGGTTTTTTAATGAATGTGCAGGAACTTGAAACCGCGATGCGAATCAACACACCCATCGTGGTGATAGTCTGGAATGATTCAAATTATGGCCTGATCAAATGGAAACAGGAAGCCCAGTTTGGGCGTGAAAGCAACGTCCATTTCAATAACCCCGATTTCGTCAAACTGGCAGAATCCTTTGGTGCCAAAGGCTACCGCATCAAACAAACACAGGAACTGTTGCCGACTATTCAACAAGCCATTAAAGATAACACGGTGGTGATTATCGACTGTCCGGTTGATTATTCTGAAAACATGAAATTAACCCAGAAACTGGGTGATTTGATTTGCCCAATTTAGACGATAAAGATGTAAGCACCAATCCAAGTTTATATAAAAGATTATAAAGGACTACTCAATGTTTAATCATGAGCTAATGGTTACCATACTCAACTACTTTGCCATCGTATTTATTTTTATTATCGGCATTCTGGCTCTCGTTATAATCATCACTTATTTTCTGGATATTTTTCAGAGCAAACAGGCCATCCGCAGAAACTATCCCGTTATCGGTCACTTCCGCTACATGTTTGAACATATCGGCACCTTCTTTCGTCAGTACTTTTTCTCTGCCGACCGCGAAGAACTGCCTTTTAATCGCGCCGAAAGATCCTGGGTTTATCGTGCCGCCAAGAATCTCAGCAATACCGTTGCTTTCGGTTCAACCCGTGATCTGAAACCTGTCGGCAGCGTTTTTTTTGTGAACTGTCCTTTTCCGACATTAGCCGACGCCGCCGCCGAACCGGAGCCGGTTATTATTGGCAGTGATTGCAGACAACCTTATTGCGCGCATTCAATCCTCAATATTTCCGGCATGAGCTACGGTGCTATCTCCAAACCAGCTGTACTAGCCTTATCAAAAGGCGCCAAAAAAGCCGGCTGCTGGCTCAACACCGGCGAAGGCGGTTTATCACCCTATCACCTCAGAGGCGGAGCTGACATTGTCTTTCAAATTGGCACTGCCAAATACGGTGTGCGTGACGACGCCGGCAATCTGTCGGATGACAAGCTGCGTAATATTGCCAGGCATGAACAGGTTAAAATGTTCGAAATAAAAATGAGCCAGGGAGCCAAACCGGGCAAGGGTGGCATTTTACCGGGTAACAAGGTCACCGAAGAAATTGCCCAGATCAGAGGAATTCCTCAGGGCATTGATTCAATCAGCCCCAACCGTCACCCGGATATTAACAGTATTGACGATCTGCTCGATATGATCGAGCGGGTCAGAAACGTCACCGGCAAACCGGTAGGTTTTAAAATTGTTCTGGGCTCTTATGACTGGCTTGATGAATTATTCAATGCGATTAACCAGCGCGGCCAGCAATCAGCACCTGATTTTATCACTCTTGATAGCGCAGATGGTGGCACCGGCGCAGCACCCATGAGCCTAATTGACTATGTCGGCCTGCCAATTTCAGAAAGCCTGCCGCTGCTGATCGATGCGTTAAACCGACACGCATTACGCTCGCGTATTAAAGTCATTGCTTCCGGCAAATTAATCAATCCTGCCAATGTTGCCTGGGCACTTTGCGTCGGTGCCGACTTTATCAGCTCTGCCCGCGGTTTTATGTTTGCTCTGGGCTGCATTCAGGCCCTGCAGTGCAATAAAAACACCTGCCCCACTGGCATTACCACACACAAGAAAAATTTACAGAAAGGCCTTGATGTAAACATCAAGTCTGAACGAGTCAAAAACTTTGTCGAAAATTTGGTACATGAAGTCTGTATTATCAGCCATTCAGTCGGCGTTCATTCACCACGCGAACTGCGTCGAATACACGCCCGTATCGTGCAGCATACAGGCTTCTCAGTACCACTCAATGAGGTCTATCCTGATATTGTGGCACAGCCTGCCGCCGATAATATCAGCCACCTAAAGCAACAAGACTGAACTCTGAACAGACTATTGAGTCATACGTTTAACTTAAAAAAAAGCGGAGCGAGATGTGGATAAAATAATTGATCTTATGGACAGGACAATAGAAAAACTTAACACTATTGGTGAGTTTCTTCCCTTATTAGCCATTCGCCTGCTGATTGCCTATGAGTTTTTCGATGCCGGCATTGAAAAATTCAAAGGTCAGAACTGGTTCAGCCAGATTCAGGATCAGTTTCCATTTCCATTTAATCTGCTACATACTGATATCAGCTGGTTTTTGGCAACCTGGTCTGAAATTCTGGGATCAGTCGCCATTGCTGTCGGATTCGCAACACGCTTTTCAGCACTCTCACTCATCATTCTTGATCTGGTCGCCTGGTATAGCGTTCATGCCGACAGCGGATACAATGTCTGCAGCAACGGCTTTAAACTGCCATTAATGTATCTGGTGTTATTATTGCCTTTATTATTTATCGGCCCAGGTCGTGCCAGCATCGATCACTTTATTGCTAAAAAATATTTATGATAGACAACTCAAATAAAACATTCCCGGTGCAGGATGCCGGCCTCGGCTTACGTCGCGAAATCATGGACGAAATGATGCAGGCAGATTTAAGCTCGCTTGGTTTCATGGAAGTCGCGCCGGAAAACTGGCTTGGCATGGGCGGTGCTTATGCAAAAAAATTTCGGCAAATGACAGAACAACATGATTTTGTCGCGCATGGCTTATCATTGTCGATTGGCGGCCCCACAAAACTTGATACCGACTTTGTTAAAGACATCGCCCGATTTATCAAACATCATGACATCAAATGCTATTCAGAGCATTTAAGTTACTGTTCTGACGACGGACATATGTACGACCTGATGCCTATTCCCTTTACTGAAGAAGCAGTACATTATGTTGCCAAACGTATCCGTCAGGTTCAGGATATTATCGGGCAGCGCATGGCAATAGAAAACGTTTCTTACTATGCCACTGTGGGTCAGGAATTATCTGAGATCGAATTTATTAATGCTGTTATTTCTGAAGCAGACTGTGAGTTGCTGCTCGATGTTAATAATATCTATGTAAATTCTGTTAACCACTCTTATGATGCGACAGCGTTTTTAAAACAACTGCCGGGTCAGCGTATTGCCTACGGCCATATTGCCGGCCATTACAATGAAGCCGATGATTTAATTGTCGATACGCATGGTGCCGATGTCATTGATTCGGTCTGGCATCTGCTTGAAGCGGCTTATAAAGAATTCGGTGTATTCCCTACACTACTAGAACGTGATTTTAATATTCCACCGGTCGCGCAGTTACTGGATGAAGTCGGGCAAATAAGCGCTTTGCAAAATAAATACAGCGCGCCGACAAGCGCAACCAATCAGCCAGCTAAGATTCATGCTTAAACAACAAGCGGTGTTTATACAGAAGCAATTCGAGTTTACGGCTAACATCCGCGACCCTGAAAACACGCAGACTCCGGCCGGCGTTGAAGAACGCCGAATGAATATATACCGCGAACTTTTTTACAATAATATCGAAGGCTTCATCAGCTCCGCCTTCCCGGTATTAAAAACCATTTACAGTGATCAGCACTGGCATAAAATGGTGCGTGATTTTTTTATTAAACACCGCTGCCAAACCCCGCTGTTTCTTGAAATATCTCAGGAGTTTCTGTCTTACCTGCAGAATGAACGGATACCACAGCCGGAAGACCCTGTGTATTTACACGAACTTGCACATTATGAATGGGTAGAGCTGGCATTAATGATCTCGGAGCAGCAAACCGACCTCAGTAATATTGACCCCAACGGCGACTTACTTCTTAACTGCCCGGTTATCTCACCGCTGGCCCTTGTTTTAAGCTATCACTACCCGGTACATAAACTGGGTAGCGACTTCGTGCTTGACTGCAAGCCATCAACGGCGACGCATTTGATTGTTTATCGTAATCGCAACGACAAAGTCGAGTTCATGGAAGTTAACCCGGTAACCGCCCGACTGCTGCAACTACTGAATGAAAACAAAACACTGAGCGGACAGCAAGCACTGCAGCAAATTGCCGAAGAACTGCAGAGTGAGCAACCTGACTTTATCATCACAGCCGGTCATCAGGCACTACAGCAGTTACAACAACAGGGTATTGTATTAGGCGCAAGATACAGTTCATAAATGGCAGTTCTTAAAAAGAAATTGCCGTACAGTCACGATGAAAATATTTTATTCCACCAGCGCTGACGTGATTTTGGTGGTGGGAAAGCCTGCTGCAAATCACAGGGTGCCATCTTACTCATGACCCAGCCGGGTAAAGGTGGATTGTCACTGAAACCACAGCTAACCCCCAGATTATTGGGATCAAAAATTTTTATAAATGCAGGTTTTTCGGCATTATCAACATAAACAATGCCGCAATAATCTTCATCATGTTCTTTGCGCAGCAACTGATCAATTTCATCGACAAACCTGAGCACTGATTCGGCATCTTTCGTCTCGGCAGGCACCTCATCACCAACTGCATAAATAAACCAGCCGTCATCTATCTGCTTTTTAACATTAGTCCAGAGCTGATCGAGTTCAGGCCATTTCGTCATACCGTAAAACAGCCCGCGGAATTTTTCTGCATACGGATGCAGCGTTTTTTTCTCAGCTTGTTTCATACTCACCTGCTTGTTACTCAGTGTTTAAAGCTCAGTTTGCATTAAGCAAATCCGTCAACCACTGTTTATGTTGTTGTATACTCTGGCGTAAAAAATCAATATCATGGTAAACATTTGCAAGCACTGTTACACCCTGTAAACGTGCTAACATTTCCATTGATAATGATTTTGATCTTTCGGCTAAACCAGCCGCTAACATTTTTATCTCGATCCATTGCCGTAGCGTTTCAAAAATATCCGTTACCTGCATCTGCAAATTTACAGATGATTTACTTAACTCCGAACTTATTGTGCCAACAGGGCAACCGTATTTAACAATATTTTCTTCATCTCGAAGCAGAACTTCCAGCAGATAAATCAGCTGCGCTTTAACATCATTCGAATAATTTTCACAGTCTTGCAGCAACTGTTTTATCAGCTGATGACGCTGCGTTAACACTGCGGTCAGAATGTCATCCTTGGTTTTAAAATAATAATAGAAATTCCCCCTTGGGATACCCGCTTTATCAGAAATATCACTGAATGAAGTCTGACTATAGCCATACTGATAAAAGAGCTGGTCTGCCGCCTCAACGATCAGTTCTTTATTATTCAATCCCTGTTGATTCATTAGCTATCAATCCGCGTTAAACATGATGACGCATATTATATGCATAATCATGATCTGGCAGTATTAAATCAGATAAACAAACAGACATCCGTTTCACCGGCAAATTCAAAAAAGGCTGCGGCCCCACCATAGTCCGCCTCATCAATAAACTCTGAATTGTCATAGTCAAATAAATCAACCGTCATCTGACAAGCCATCATCGATACCTCTGCTTCAATACAAAGATCACGCAGCTCTTCGATCGAGGCCACCCCTTTCGATTTCATTTTTTTCTTCATCATCACCGTCATCATGCTTTGCATACCCGGCACTGCCTGCAGTAAAACCGGAACTGGCATCGGCATTGGCATGCCCGGGTTACCAAGTGATGACACCTTTAGATCCAGCTTTTTTTTCATCAGCTCAAGACCATAAAAGGTAAAGAATATCTTCACATCATATCCCAGTGCCGCTGCCGTAGACGATAGAATAAATGGCGGATAGGCCCAGTCCAGTGTGCCCTTAGTAGCGATAATACCGAGTGATTTGCTCATCTTTCATTCTCCTGTTTATTATTTGATCACACAAATATAAGACAGTCGTCTGACTAATGCAAAATTTTACCCTATGAATTTGTTTATCGATAACAATAAACCCACTTGATTATGACAAAACTGCCGATATAACTTATGATTCAGGGACAATACAGATCACGGATATTCATGAAAGCTCTTAGTATTAATAATCTTCACAAAACCTACCCTAACGGCTTTAGCGCTCTCAAAGGCGTCAACCTTGAGGTCGAGCAAGGTGATTTCTTTGCCTTGCTGGGTGCTAACGGCGCCGGTAAATCCACCACCATTGGCATCATCAGCTCTCTGGTCAATAAAACCAGCGGTGAAGTCAGTGTGTTTGGTTACGACATCAATACTCAAACCAGTCTGGCTAAATCCTGCATCGGTCTGGTTCCGCAGGAATTTAATTTCAATGTGTTTGAGCCACTCGAAGAAATCCTGATCAATCAGGCCGGTTATTACGGCATTCCCCGTTCGCTTGCCAAACAACGTGCCGAAAAATATTTGAAGCAATTGCAACTCTGGGATAAACGCCGTGAAATGGCTCGTGAGCTGAGCGGCGGCATGAAACGCCGCTTAATGATTGCCCGCGCACTGGTGCATGAACCCAGGTTACTGATACTGGACGAACCTACCGCCGGCGTTGATATAGAAATACGTCGTTCAATGTGGGACTTTTTGAAGCAGATTAATAATGAAGGCGTGACCATCATTCTGACTACGCACTATCTGGAAGAAGCAGAAAGTTTATGCAACCGTATTGCAATCATTGATAAAGGCGTCACCAAAGAACAGACCGATATGAAATCACTACTATCGAGTCTCAACAACGAAACCTTTGTGCTCGACCTCAACACCAATGACCATAAGATACCGGACTCGGTTGAAGGCTGCGAAATGATACTGATCGATAACAGCACCATCGAAGTCAATATTGCCAAAACACACAGCCTCAATGACCTGTTCGATGCACTCTCCAGACATGGCATCGATGTAATGAGCATGCGCAACAAAACCAATCGGCTTGAACAGCTGTTTTTAAACGTGCTTGATGATCAAACACAAGCCCGCAACAAACCTTAAACGGAACCCGTAATCACCATGACCTTTAGCGAACAGTTTGTTGCTTTTAAAACCATTGTAATAAAAGAATACCTGCGATTTATGCGCATCTGGGTTCAGACACTGATCCCACCAGTGATTACCGTGGCCCTGTATTTTGTAATCTTTGGCAACCTTATCGGTTCGCAAATCGGTAACATCGGTGAATTTACCTATATGCAGTTTATAGTGCCGGGGCTGGTATTAATGGCGCTGATCAGTAACTCATACGCCAACGTGGTATCGTCTTTTTATGGCTCGAAGTTTCAGCGAAACATTGAAGAAATGCTGATATCGCCTCTGCCCAATTACCTTATTTTAATCGGTTTTATTTCTGGCGGCATTGCACGCGGTGTTATCGTCGGGCTGTCGGTATTAGTGGTCTCACTTTTTTTTAGTGACTTACATATCCACAGCTACCTCATTACCATTATTGTTTTTTTATTAACCTCGACACTGTTTTCGCTGGCCGGCATTATCAACGCCATTTACGCCAACAGTTTTGATGACATAACCATTATCCCGACCTTTGTACTGACACCGTTAACCTATCTAGGTGGGATATTTTATTCGATCCAGATGTTACCGGAGTTCTGGCAACAGGTTTCGTTAATCAACCCGATACTTTATATGATTAACGCTTTTCGCTACGGTTTACTTGGCGTCAGCGATATTTCTTTAAGCCATGCCTTCATCATTATCATCGGTTTTATCATTGCGCTGTTTATGTTCTCGCTGCATTTACTGAACTCCGGCAAGGGACTTAAACACTGATCGCAGAATGAATTAACAGACTCAGCATACAGGGAACTATTATGAGCAAACATTATCCACTAATGATTGCAGATCAGCAGATAGCCGCTGCCGGCCTGCTGGAAGTTAAAGCTGCTTTTGATGCCGAATTAATTGCCAGTGTTGATACAGCAGGTCCGGCTGCTGTTGAATCCGCCTTAGAAACCGCTGATGCACTGTTTAAAAACAAACAAGACTGGCTACCGGTTGCCCGTCGTATCGAAATTTTTGAAAGCGCTGCCGAGATCATGCTGCAAAGCGCCGAAGAGCTGGCCCTGAATGCTGCACAGGAAGGCGGCAAACCGCTGCTTGATTCACGAATTGAAGTGACCCGTGCGATTGATGGGATCAAAAACTGCATTGAGTTAATGCGTAATAATCACGGCGAAGAAATTCCGATGAGTATTAACGCCAGCTCCGCTAACCGACTGGCAATGACACGCCGTGAACCGATTGGCGTGGTAGTAGCTGTCAGCGCTTTCAATCACCCGCTAAATTTAATTGTTCATCAGATCGGCCCTGCACTCGCAGCCGGATGTCCCGTCATTATCAAACCTGCTGAGGACACACCACTATCGTGTTTTGATCTGATCAATATTTTTCGCGAAGCCGGCTTGCCCGCAGAATATTGCCAGGCGCTGGTCGTCAGTGACTTAACCGTTGCAACACAGTTAGTCACCGATCCACGGGTCGGTTTTTTTAGTTTTATCGGCAGCGCCAAAGTGGGCTGGATGCTGCGCTCACAACTGGCAGCCGGCACCCGCTGCGCGCTGGAACACGGCGGAGTGGCTCCGGTCATTATTGCCGCCGATGCCGATTTAGATGATGTACTGCCACTGCTTGCGAAAGGTGGCTTTTACCATGCCGGCCAGGTCTGTGTTTCGGTGCAACGGGTCTTTGCCGAGGCTTCGGTTGCCCGCGAGGTCGCACAACGGCTCGCCGAGCTCGGTAACAATATGACGATCGGTGATCCGATGCTGGCAAGCACTGAAATCGGCCCGCTAATTAGGCCACAGGAAACACGGCGCATCAGTGATTGGGTCAATGAAGCCATCAGTGAGGGCGCTGAATGTCTTGCCGGCGGTAAAGCCATCAGTGACAGTTGTTATCCTGCCACCGTACTTTATCAGCCTGACCGCAGCAGCAAAGTCTCGGTTAATGAAATCTTCGGCCCGGTGATCGCTGTTTATGCCTACGAAGATATCAATGATGCGATAGCACAAGCCAACGCACTTCCTTTTGCCTTCCAGGCCGCTGTTTGCACTAGCAACATTGATACGGCAATGCACGTTTATAAAAACATAAATGCATCCGCGCTTATGATTAATGACCACACCGCTTTCAGGGTCGACTGGATGCCGTTCGCAGGTCTCAAACAATCCGGCCTCGGTGTCGGTGGTATTCCCCACACTTTCCGCGATATGCAGACCGAAAAGCTGCTGGTACTGCGCTCTAAAAACCTGTAACTCAGAATACAGACAAGGTATCATTTGTCGCCTGACTCAAACAACACAGGTATCAGCCATGCAAAAACACGTAGATGTCGCGATCATCGGAGCGGGCAGCGCCGGTCTGTCAGCGGTACACCAGGTTCGCCGCTTCACCGATAACTACCTCATCGTCGATGGCGGTGAACTTGGCACTACCTGTGCCCGGGTTGGTTGCATGCCGTCCAAAGTCCTGATTCAAATCGCCGAAGACTTTCACCGCCGCAACTTGTTTGAACGCGAAGGTATCAACAACGGTGATCAGCTCAGCATAGATGATGCTGAAGCGATGGAACATGTACAGGATCTGCGCGATACATTTGTCGACATGGTCTTCGGTTCAATGGAACCAATAGAAGAAGCCGGCAAGCTGATCGAAAGTTATGCCCGCTTTAGTTCCGACAACACACTAGAGATCGACGGCGAAACCGTCAGCGCTGATAACATCATAATTGCTACCGGTTCCAGCCCGGTATTTCCTGAGGCCTGGAAAAAATTTGGCGACCGTATTCTCACCACCGATGATTTTTTTGAACTGGAAACACTGCCACAAAGCATGGCCATCATCGGCATGGGCGTAATTGGATTAGAGCTCGGGCAGTCGCTAAACCGGCTTGGCGTAAAAGTTGTCGGTATCGATCAGCAAGAGATCATTTCTGATATCAAGGACCCGGTTATTAATAAAGTGGCGATTGATACCATCGGCAATGAAATGACGATGTGGCTGGGTTCAGCTGCAGACATCACCGAAGCAGACAATGGAAAATTAAAAATTACAGCTGGTGACAACAGTATCGAAGTTGAAAAAGTGTTAGTTAGTATTGGCCGCAGCCCTAACCTTAAAAACCTCGGCTTAGAAAACACCAGTCTTGAACTCAACGAAAACGGCATTCCGCTTTACGACCCGACCACAGCACAATGCGGTAGCAGTCACATTTTTATTGCCGGTGATGTCAATGGCAGCCGGCCGATTCTGCACGAAGCCGGACACGAGGGCCGGGTCGCAGGCATCAACGCTGCCAGTGGAAAGATAACCGCTTACCAGCAAAAAACCCCGATGGCAATCACCTTCAGTGAACCCAATATCTGTAGCTGTGGATTATCATTTGATGAACTCGACGAAGCGACCACAGCGATCGGCGAAATGCGCATGGGCCCGGTAGGACGCGCACTGATCATGGGTAAAAATAAAGGCATGATTCGTATTTATGCGGAAAAACACAGCGGTAAACTACTCGGCGCTTCGCTTTGCACCAGCAAAGCAGAAAGCCTGATTCACATGCTGACCTGGGCCATACAAAATGCTCAGACCGTACAGGATTTACTGGCCATGCCATTTTATCACCCGGTACTGGAAGAAGCTGTGCAGGCTGCGCTTTATGACCTCTATGCAAAACTCGATGTCGATAAAACCCATCCGGTACAATTAGTACCGCTTAAGTAACTGCATCAACTGTCAGCAATCAATAGTTTGCTGACAGCTTTCACTCTACCGTGTTCGGCCAGTGCGTTTAGCTCGCCAGATATTGTCGCCAGCCACCCAGCGCTGTAATTTCTCGGGCAGCTTCTGCTGCATAGCCTTCACAAATAAAGCCCGGTAACCAGCGACCATCTTCTGTTTCAACCTTACCAATACCCAGAGGCGCCGGAATACCTGCAACAAAACTACCGAACTCGGCTTTTGGCACAGACCATATTTCAATATCGATACGGCTGCCATTTTCACTGTCCCTGATCATACCCGGTCGCTCGATCGCACCGTCAATCACAAACATTCGGTAGGCGGCGGATGATGTTGTTTTTTCTACAAAGACCGCACCGCGTTCTTTCAACTGCCAATTAAGTGCCAGTCCGTCAAGATGCGCACCACAAACAATCACTGGCAAGGTATCAGAAAAACTGACGACAGCGGCGCTGGTCGCTGCCAGCGGTAGCTGCAGATTACCCGGTGATAGCTGATTATGCTGCTGCCATTTATTAGCAAATGACAAAAGTTTACGATCACTCATCGCCAGACTCACCAGGCTGATTCCCCAAGGCAGTCCATTATCAAGAAAACCAGCCGGCACAGCGACCGCTGCACAGTCCAGTAAATTCATAAAGTTGGTGTAATAACCCATGTCACTGTTCTTTTTAATCGGCTCGGCATTGACTTCATCTATTGTATAAATAGTGCCGGCAGTGGGCGTCATCATAAAGTCAAAGCCAGCCAATAACTGTTTTGCACTGGCACGGTAACTCTGCATTTTATATTCCGCTTTAAACGCATCGGCAGCTGTCTTGTTTTCACCGCTGCCAATAATGGTGTTGATAACCGGTAATAATTCCTCTGGGTGGTTGCTAATTAATTCCTCAATCGCAACATAACGCTCTGTCACCCACGGACCTTGGTAAAGCAAAATAGCCGCTTCTAAAAAAATACTGAAATCAATCTCTTCCTTAATACCACCAAGCGCCTGCATTTTTTCTACACTTTTTTGAAACAGTTGCTGAGCTGAATCATCGCCAAAGAACTCAAGCTGCTCGGCTCTTGGCACTGCAAAAGTAAAGGCATCATCGGCTAAGCCGTATTGACGCTGATTGTTGTCATACGAAACAGCTCGCGCATACTGATCGTTAACATCATAAACTGCCGCCTGCTCAAGTACCTTATTTGCATCATCAGTTGTCAGCGCAAAAATACTGACACAATCAAGACTACGACAGGCCGGTAAAACACCTGTCATACTCAGCAATCCTTTTGACGGCTTTAATCCGATCAGGTTATTAAACGCTGCCGGCACGCGTCCTGAACCGGCGGTATCGGTACCCAGAGAAAAACTCGCCAATCCAAGCGCAACCGACACTGAGGAACCGGAACTTGAACCACCGGAAATATAATCTTTATTAAATGAGTTTTTACAGGCTCCCCATGGCTCTGGCGAGCGCACACCAACCAAACCTGTTGCAAACTGATCAAGATTTGTTTTACCAATAGGAATAGCACCGGCATTAATCAATTGCTGTACCACAAATGCCGATTGCTCCGGTACATGACTGAATGCAGGACAGGCTGCTGTTGTTGCAACACCGGCAAGATTAATATTATCTTTAATGGCAAACGGTATGCCATACAACGGTAAATCATCAATGTTTTTAAGCTCAAGTTTTTTCAGATACGGTTCAATTTCCTGCAAACTTAACTGGTGAATCCAGATATTATGATCCGTAAACTGATGACTTCGCGTTATAATGTCGGCAACCAACTGACGCGGTGTCAGGGTGTTATTTTTATAGGCCTGATGCAAATGGGCAATATTCAAATTCATTTTTAATTCTCTTGTAAAATTAATAACGGCTGTCCGGCATTAACCTGACTGCCTTCATCGCGCTTGACAGCAAAGACGGTACCTGCATGCGGTGAGGTAATTTCAATTTCCATTTTCATCGACTCAACAATAACCACTGCCTGTCCTTCTGCTACCGCATCACCCGGCTTTACCAGCATTTTCCAGACATTACCGGCAACGGGACTCTCAATCGCCAGGCAATTTTCCGGCAATTCATTTTCCTCAGGCTGATCATTTGCCATACCCTGACCGGAATCAAAATTAATCTGTCCTGATTCAATCCAACGCTGCAACTCTTCATCAAATGCTTTTTCACGCCGCTCTGTAAATGACTGAATACTGCTTTCATTTTCCAACAAAGATGCTTGATACGCTTTCAAATTAAAACGCGTATCTTCAATTTTTAAACCGTAACGTCCTTTGGGAAAGTCATAGCGAATTTGTATAAGCTCTTCAGCGCTGACTTCATAAAATCTGATCTGATCAAAAAAGCGTAATAACCAGGGCTGAGTGAATTCTTTTGTTTTGTTGTAGCGATTCCACATTTGCAAAGTACGTCCGACAAACTGATAACCTCCCGGACCTTCCATGCCATAGACGCACATATACGAACCACCAATTCCCACTGAGTTCTCAGCCGTCCAGGTTCTGGCAGGATTGTATTTGGTTGTGACCAGACGATGCCGGGGATCCATTGGTGTAGCCACCGGAGCACCGAGATATACATCACCCAGACCCATCACCAGATAACTGGCATCAAATACAATCTCTTTAACCTGTTGAATACTATCGAGACCGTTAATCCGGCGAATAAATTCAATATTACTCGGACACCACGGTGCATCGTGTCGCACCGACTGCATGTATTTCTCAATCGCCTGACGACAGGCATCATCATCCCAGCTCAGTGGTATATGAACAACACGAGCCGGCACATCAAGATCTTCAATACCTTCCAGTGCCGCAATCGCTTGATCAATAACAGCCATCAAGTCATCCACTGATATTACCTGACTATCATAATGTAGCTGCAGCGAACGAATACCCGGTGTTAATTCAAGCACACCTTTATAATCTGATTTTTGCAGACTTAGCATCAACGCGTGCACACGAAACCGTAGTTCGATATCCAACACCTGTTCACCAAACTCAACCAACAGAAATTTATCGCCGCAAGGCCGGTAAACTACCTGGCAACCGTGTTCTTCCTGTTCGATGAGTTTTAGAACTGGCGTAACTGCCGGCTCGGCTTTAACTATTTTCTGAATATGTTCCAGTCTGCTAATGGATTCAAGCTGTGCTTTTTCTAATGCCACCGCATCACTGATACTAACCGGAATAAATTTTACTTTATCACCGGCTTTAAGCTGTCCCAGCTTCCACAGATCGGCTGTAATGACAGTGGCCGGACAAACAAAACCGCCCAAAGACGGACCATCCGGGCCAAGTATCACCGGCATGTCGCCGGTAAAATCAACCGTACCAAAAGCATAAGCGTTATCGTGAATATTGGATGGATGCATACCGGCTTCGCCACCATCACTTCTTGCCCACTGCGGTTTAGGCCCTATCAGACGAACACCGGTACGGCTTGAGTTGTAATGAATCTCCCAGCTTGTATCAAAAAAAGTTTTAATATCCGTGTCGGTAAAAAAGTCCGGTGACCCATGCGGCCCATAGATCACTCTCAATTCCCAGTTATTATGAATCTCTGGCAGTAGTTCTGCCGGCAGCTTATTTTTTGCCGTGATTTCTTTTAACGGATTAAAATGCAGCACATCACCAACCCGAAGAGCACGACCGGCATGGCCGCCAAACTGACCCAGTGTAAAGGTTGATTTTGAACCGAGATAATCAGGACAGTTAAAGCCTTCTTTTACACATAAATAGGCGCGCGCACCGGCAGACTGTGTTTTACCAATTTTAAGTGTTTGCCCGGCTTTAATATCCACCACTTGCCAGAATGAAACAGCAACATCATCAAGATGTGCATCCATCGCTGCACCGGCCAGTACAATTTGAGTATCGTTATTAAAACGCAACACCGGACCATTCAGCGTTATTTCAAGACCCGCTGCTGTATCCGTATTATTCAGTAATCGATTAGCCAGATTAAATGAGTAAGCATCAAACGGCCCGGACGGTGGCACGCCAACATTCCAGTACCCACTGCGTGCCGGGTAATCCTGAATCGTGGTTAAGGTACCAGCACTAATCACGTCTATCGAACAAGGTCTGGTAACAAAATCATTAAGATAACGGGTGAAAATCTCACCTTTCTTAAAAATATCTGTGTCCAGAATTTCAGCAACGTAATCAATATTCGTTTCGATGCCATACAGACTTGTTTCCAATAGTGCCTGACGTAACTGAGAGACAGCTGTTTCTCGATCATTGGCAGTAACCACAATTTTTGCAAGCATCGGATCAAATAGCGGCGAAACCTCTATACCAGTTACAAGCCAGTGATCAATTCGTAAATGCTCAGCCACTGGAAAGTTAACTTCGCTCAGTAGACCGGCACTCGGTTGAAAATCTTTGTTCGGGTCTTCTGCATAAACACGCGCCTGAATCGCATGACCAGATAATTTTAATCCGGCTGCAAGCTCGTCAAGATCCACAAGTTCATTACTTGCCTGTTTCACCATCCATTCAACAAGATCTACATTAAATACTTGCTCGGTAACACCGTGCTCAACCTGCAATCGGGTATTGACTTCAAGAAAGTAAAACTGATCTGTTTTCTGATCATAAACAAATTCCACTGTACCCGCGTTACGGTAATTAACAGCCTCTACTAATCGCACAGCAGTCTGATGTAATTCTTTTCTTATTGCATCGCTAAGGTTGGGCGCAGGGGTTTCTTCAATGACTTTCTGATTACGGCGCTGGGTAGAACAATCGCGCTCACCTATTGAAATCGCTTTACCCTGACCATCACCGAAAACCTGTACTTCAATATGACGAGCGTATTCAATAAACTTTTCAATAAACACACCGCTATTTGAAAAATTATTTTCACCCATGCGACGAACTGAATCATAAGATTTTTCAAGCTCATCTCTGTTCCAGCACAGTTGCATGCCGATACCACCGCCCCCGGCTGTGCTTTTCAGCATCACAGGATAACCAATTTCATCAGCTGATTTGACTGCACCAGCTATGTCGTCAAGCAGATCAGTCCCTGGTAAAAGCGGAATATTATTATCTTCAGCCAGCTGACGCGCAGTATGTTTAAGACCAAACGATTTCATTTGATCTGTTGTAGGTCCAATAAAGGTAATACCGTTTTCTTCACAACGTGCTACAAAACCAGGATTCTCACTGAGAAAACCATAACCAGGATGCACGGCATCTGCGCCACTTTGTTTTATAATTTCAAAAATTTTATCCTGATTTAGGTAGGTATCAGAAGCCCGACCTTTTCCCAACGAGTAGCTTTCATCAGCATTTTGTACGTGTAATGAATCTGCATCTGCATCGTTATAGATTGCAACTGACTGGCAGTGCATATTTTTCAGGGTGCGGATAATTCGATTAGCGATCGCACCGCGGTTCGCAATCAGTATTTTTTTAACCATAATATTTTCATCGGGTCCTGCAGGCCGTCCTGCTGTTAAATATTTCAGCGGGTCGTCCCGCCGTATCATTTTTATCATTTACACAGCGGCTTTACCTAATCCCAGATCAGAACCTCAATCGGCGTAGGATTGTAACCATTGCAGGGATTATTTAACTGAGGACAATTCGAGATCAACACAATCGTATCCATCAAGGTTTTCATCTCGACATATTTTCCTGAACCAGAAATACCATCTTCAAAAGTCAGGCCGCCCTCTTTTGTAACTGGCACATTCATAAAAAAATTAATATTGTGGGTAATATCTCTTTTTGTTAGACCGAACTCTTCATGCTCAGATACTGCCAGCATCCAGCTGTCACGACAGGCGTGCATACATTGTTTATCCAAAGCATAACGAACCGTATTACTTTCAGTCGCACAGGCACCACCTAGAGTGTCATGGCGCCCACAGGTGTCAGACACAATTTCCAGCATTACATTGCCTTCATTTGAAATCAGTTTTGTTCCTGCCGTTAAATACACATTACCTTGTTCACGAATAGTATCCATTGCGCTGTAACGCTCTGCTGTATTATCGGCATTATAAAAAAGCGTATCGGCAGCCTGATTACCTTCCAGATCCAGTATTCGGATGGTCTGACCTTTCTTAACCACATCAATGTAATAATCACCTGCAGCAACCAGCTCACGTGAAACAGCCTGATCAGCTGTTAACAGACTTTCTTTAATCATGTGAACAGTCCTGGCTAGCAGCATTGTTATGCGGGCAGGCACCTGCATGATAAATTTTGTTATTTTCAAAACCGCGGCGATTTTCAGGTCGGAAATTTTTACAGAAATCATCGTCTGCTACTTCTGCAGACTGAACAATCTGATAACGAATAGCTTTACGCGGATATTCTGACGCAGGATTAAGCGGATGAGGGCAGGTATGAAATATCACCAGTGTATCCATCTCGAATCGAAGCTCAATCGAGTCACCGGCCTTGCTGTTATTTTCTTTAAACTGCAAATTACCCATATCATCGACACTAACCGAACTAAACAGATTCAAATTAGCGGCCATATCTTTTTTACCCAGCCCATATTTAGCCAGCTCAACCAGAAAGCTGTCATAGCCATTCTGATTCCATCCATTATGATAATCCTGGTAAGTTTTCTCACCCCACTTTTTTTTAACAATATTTTTTGTACTATTGCCACAGATTGTTTCATGCCAGCCTATGCTGTCATCGGTAATTGAGCAAAAAACACGGCCCATGTCTGAATACAAACAGTTGCCTTTTTTCAGATTAAAAGTGTGCTGACATTTTAGCGTGTCGGGTGCGTTATATCGCTCCAACAAATTTTCAGGATTGAAAAATAGCATACCAACATTTGCTCCACCTTCTTCATCAATCAGTTTCAACACCGTACCTTTTCGCATTCTGATTGACCAGTGACTGGCCGCTTCAATACGACTCTCGTATATAACCGTACCAGGGGCTGCTTCTAATAACGCCATTGTCATAAATTATCTCCAGTGTTCACCCTTCCAGTGAACGTATATATGTTTTTTAATCAGTTAATACTGTATTTTTCTTTTCTGTTTTTTCCATGCTCAGGCAATGGGTGAACCTGTGGCAGTAAAGCTGCTGATAATTGCAGACTTGCGTTAATTACTCCGCGACAGGCTTCCATCTTTTCAGCAATGATTTTCAGCTTTGCAGCAGGTCCCTGAACCAGAATCACCTCCATGGCTTTATCCTGCATTAAGTACACATGTAATGAGCTAATCACTTCATCGATATACTGATGTTGCAAGTCAGTCAGTTGTTTTTGCAGGCCGGGTGTTGAATGGTCATAGACCAGGTTAATAGTCCCGGCCATTATTTCTTCCCCAAAGCCACATCGATGCTCTGTAATTTGATGCTGTATCATGCTGGCAAGTGCCTGCGACCTGCTTTCAAAACCACGCTGCTCGACAAGAATATCCATATCTCTGAGTAACTGCTCAGATAATGAAATACTGATACGGCTGACTCCTTGCTTCACTGTCATCAGAAAACGCTCTCAACTTCACTATCGACGCGTACCATACGCACCATATTTAAGTTATCTTCCTTTATTCCAGTATCTTCTACCGGCGGGTGAATTAGTTCTTCAAGACGTTTTCTTGTTGCCAGAAACTCCGGGTTCAATAACTGATCCGGTGAACGCGGATGTGGCACTGGCACTTCAATCACTTCCTGAACCTCACCGGGGTTGGCTTTTAGTACAAGCACACGGTCAGCTAAATAAACCGCCTCATCAAGATCGTGAGTGATAAATAAAATAGTCACATCAATATTTTTCCAGATCTCATGCAGGTAACTTTGCATCTTAGATCGAGTCTGTGCATCCAGTGCCCCAAACGGCTCGTCCATTAACAAAATCCGTGGTTGATTTGCCAATGCTCGTGCGATTGCGACACGCTGTTTCATACCGCCTGATAGTTGATGAGGATAAGATTTTGCAAATTTACTAAGCCCAACGAGATCTATCCACTGAAACGCCTGCTCTTCACAGCTAGCTTTACTGTGACCTGACATCTCAAGACCAAACATGACGTTATCTTTAACAGTCAGCCATGGGAACAATGTATAACCCTGAAAAACCATACCGCGATCAGGCCCAGGCCCGCTAAACGTTTCTCCATCAAGCAACACATCGCCAGAACTATGTGTTTCAAGACCAGCCAGAATTCGTATCAGCGTTGACTTGCCGCAACCTGATGGACCTATCACGCAAACAAATTCACGTTTGTAGGTTTCAAAATTAATATTTTTTAAGGCCGTAACTTTTCCCTGTGGTGTATCAAACTCCTTACACAGATTCTTAACCTGCAACGTCACTGGACGCTTCTTCATACGATTAAATCGGTCTTTCACCATATCGCTTTGATCGAGATAACTGGGCAATTCAAGATGATTCATTATTTACCTACTCTGTACCTGTTTTTTATCGTCAGTCTCATTATCTTTCATCGAAATATCAGGCCTGCGCCTGATTTTTTTCCCAGGGAAAAATTCTGCGTCCAGCTGCTGCCAGTATTAAATCTGTCGTAAGACCGATAATGCCGATGATAATAATGGCAGCAAACACATTATCGAAATTTTTATAACGCGCCTGTTGCGTAATAAACCAGGTAATACCTGAACTCGTACCGATCAGCTCCGCTACTATCAGGTAAGTCCATGCCCAGCCCAACAGCAGTCGCAAATCTTTATACAAATGAGTAATAATGCCGGGCACAACAACCCTGAACAAAAGTGAAATCCGTTTTGCTCCCAGCGTCATAGCAGCTTCCAGTAATGCAGGATCCAGCTTACGTGTCGTATTGGATATCACCAGCACCTGTTGAAAGAAAGTACCAATAAATATGATTGCTATCTTTGGTGCATCGTAAATACCAAGCACAGCGACAGCCAGCGCCCCAAATGCCGGAGCAGGAAGATACCGAAAAAACTCTATAAACGGTTCAAACAATTTTGCAAAAACATCATAAGTTCCGGCAAGTATGCCCAGCGGCACACCAAACAATGATGATATTAAAAAACCCCAGAAGATAACCTGGATGCTATCCCACAAACTTTCATGCAACCATTTTTCATTTCGCCGTTTTGGTTCTGTAGTAAAAGCAGAAAACATAGCCGTTGCCACTTCATGTGGCGCAGGCAAGTAAACGGGGTTAGCCGGTACTCCCATTGGAATTGATTTTGAATTCTTTATCGCCGTTTCAACTTCCCTGTCGAACACTTCACGGTCAATCAACAAGCCTTCTTTAAAATAACTGACATCTCCTGGCACAGATACTTCGACCTTTGGATGCCAGATAAATGGCACATAACTTATCAGACTCCAGATCAGCAACGGCAGAAAAAAACTGAATATTGAAAAAGCAATGCGTTCTTTAGCATCAAGTTTTTTACCTGCCGAAAACAATTTAGAAATTATCATCATTAATACTTCACTGGTATCCGTTGTATATTTTACAAGCCTGATGTTAATGAAGGATCAATATAGGATTCCACATCTTGTGGTTTATCATAAACTTTATTCGCAATATTGAAATCATCTGAGATCTGAGTCGAACCATAAATTGATGTATATCCTTTTCCTTTCTTAAAGAATGACTTGGCTTCTTTCAATGTCAGAATTTTTGTTCCTTTTACAAACGATTTGTATTCGTCAGCTTTGAGCCCAACACGTGACGCCATAATCCTGATTGCATCATCAAAGGTAGCCGGGTTGTTGATATAATTAACAATCCGATACCAGACTTTCATAACTTTTTTCCAGTCATCTTTACGTTTTGCATAGCTCTGTGGTGTAACCACATACATATCGTAAATAAGTCCTGGTTCGTCTTCACTGGTATAAATTGCTTTTGATCCTGGTACCTGTGTCAGCGCAATACCTGAACTTGGCTGCCAGGCAACAATCGCATCTACATCTCCCGATGCAAGCACCTGTGGTGTTTCGTTAGTTGGCACATTCACCAGCTCCACATCAGTTTCATTCATGCCATTTTTTTCAAGTGCATTGAGTAATAACAGATGACTGACAAAACCAACTTCAACACCTATCTTTTTTCCTTTTAGCTGCTTAATAGAGCTGATACCTGGCTTAGCAATGATCATGTCATTGCCATTACTGTAATCATTCATAAGAATCATCACGCCCTTACCACCGGTTGCCCCAGTCACCAGCGCATCACCATTCGTCATGCCGACACCATCAAGTTTACCGGCTGCAAAAGCATCCATTGATGCAACGTAATCAAACCATTCAAACTTTACGTCAACTCCTTCTTCTTTAAACCACTGTTTTTCTATTCCCACTTCCCAGGCAACCCAGCCAGGCCAATCGCTATAACCTATCTTTAATGGTTCAGCCGACGTCATGCCGAATGCCCCCAACATGACAACAGCAGAAAGTGATTTTGCAAATGTTTTAACTATCTTCTTCATTATGAGCCCCATAAGTATTACTAAAACCAAAATTAGTAATACTCACTATTGCAATCCGTATGCCAACTGACCAAATCCTCATCTACTCCGCCACAACACCGTTATATTTTTTATATCTAACAAAAACATAAACGCTCGCACAATAACAGTGCAGGTTTTTTCTCTTATGCATCATTAAAGCTCAGTTTTATTTTGCAAGATGGATGCAGTGCTTTTTATCACTGGTACAACTTTTGCTCTTAAAACCGCATCAGTCATTATTGAGAGTCAACATGCAGTTACAGTTATTTAAAACCCTGTGGGGACATCAGGGCTCAATTCACGAAGCGATCAAGCAGACACTTGCCGCAGGTATGCACGGCATCGAAGCCGCCGCACCCGACAATCCAGTACAGCAGCAGGCCATGCTGGAATTACTAGAAAGTTCCGGGCTCTCTTATATTGCCGAAATTACCACTGCTGGTAGTTACGTACCTGACCGACGGGCCAGCCTTCAGCAACATCTGGATTCTCTTGAAAGAAAACTGTCATACAGCGCTCCATTCAGACCTTTATTTGCCAACTGCCTAGGCGGCTGTGACGCCTGGCCGGAACAGAAAAGTCTGGAATTTTTTGATCGCGCTATCGCTCTTGCAAAGCAATATCATATAGAAATCAGCTTTGAAACCCACCGCAGTCGCTCGTTTTTTAACCCATGGGTAACTCAACGGATTTCCCAACAAATACCTGAGCTTTTGATAACAGCTGACTTCAGTCACTGGTGTGTGGTTTGTGAGCGACTAATGGACACCGAACTCGATGTTATTCATTCCATTGCTGATAAAATAAAACACATTCATGCCAGAGTTGGTTACGATCAGGGCCCGCAAGTACCGGACCCGCGAGCCGCTGAATACGAATACGCGCTGCGTGCTCACCAGCACTGGTGGCAGATTATCTGGCAATCACAAATTAATAGACAGTTTACGCATAGCACCATGACGCCTGAATTTGGTCCAGATGGTTATTTACATGAGCAACCATATACTCGTGAGCCAGTAGCTGATTTGTGGGAACTTAATTGCTGGATGGCAGCTGAGGAAAAGAGACATTTTGAATTATTCAGACTCTAATTACTGTCGCACATGAGTTTTTGCGTCTGACCCATGACACTTGCCGCTTAAATAACCAGCCAACAAGAGACCCGGTGTTACAAGCTCAACGAATAGGGTAAAATAGCTTAATCTGTATACTATCAGCATAAACAATGACTAACTGCAACCGAGCTAGCTATGCCTAAAGAAATCACACCACAAATAATCGCCTCATTCAAAACACAGCTGGAAAACCATCCGATTTATGAGGCTGTTGCCACTATTGAAGACCTGCAACAGTTTATGCAACACCATGTGTATTCAGTCTGGGATTTTATGTCACTGATTAAATACCTGCAGTCTGTCATCGCACCCACACAATACCCATGGACTCCTCAGGGCGACGGCAGTGTACGTCGCTTTATCAATGAACTGGTGCTTGAAGAAGAGTCCGATGAAACAAATAACAGTGGTGAATATTCCAGTCATTTTGAGCTATACCATAAAGCCATGATTGAAATCGGTGCCGATATTTCCGTATCAACAGACTTTATCAACACCGTCAGAAACAAAGGTATCGACAGTGCATTGAAGATGGCTAGCATCCCGTCACCTTCTGCTGAGTTTACAGCAACTACGTTCGACTTTATCAATAACAATAAACCGCATCAGGTTGCCGCTGCCCTGTCACTCGGCCGTGAGCACATTATTCCCTGTATGTTCCGATCTATTCTGAAACGCACCGGTGTCACAGAAAAACAGGCGCCGATCTTTCACTATTACCTGAACCGACACATCGGACTTGATGAGGATTTCCATGCCCCCTTGTCGTTACGATTGCTGAATGAATTGTGTGATAATGATGATGTAAAAATTGAAGAAGCAATTGCCGCTGCAAACACCGCTGTCGTTGCCAGGGTCAAATTCTGGGATGGCGTACTGGAAGCACTTAATCGTTAGTAATAAAAGTTAATGCTAACTTTTGCGCCAGTTACTTTTTAACCGCTTACGCTAATTTACCGGCACAACTAGAGTCTACACAAGCTTTTTCCAAAACAGTTCTATAATTGTATTTGTCGTACCAACAAAGGATCAACCGATGAACTGGTTAGCAATGGCATTAATTATTGTCATAGTACCACTGGCACTTAATAAACTTAAGCAGTCAGGCCATGAGGCTGCCGCCCACAGAGACGGCAAACTATGGCTAGAGTACGGAAAAAGCGTGAAACTTTTTTCATTTATTGCTGTAATGGTGCCGGTAGGCATTAGCATCACATTATTTTATGTTGATGCAGACGATATATTTTCAATCACCATGCTTGTGGCGCTGTTTTCTGTGCTAACGATTCCTTTGTTTCTGGAATCATTTTTTGTCAAAATCTGCTTTGATGATACAACGCTATACTGTTACTCTCCATGGCGCCCATCAAGAACAGTGCCACTCAATGAACTTAAACCCGCCTACTATTCTGATCTGATGAAATGGTGGGTCATTCCAACACAACAACATGGCTTTATACGACTGCCAGACTTTATATCGGGTAAAGACGACTTATTAAACAAGCTCAATGAAATTAACCAGCAGGACATTGTATAATTTTTTATATTGACAGCTTTTATGACTGTTGAGAGCAATCATCCCAAACTAAATTAGAGCCAAAGCACTCATTAGTTAATACAGCGGCCAAACCACTGCTGCTGACCACGCTGTTATTGGCCGCTGCAGTCTTTACACTATTTTATCGACGACGCCTTCATCGCAGTTACCCTAACACTCCATAACTTGTTTGCTAAGGGCCTGAGTAATCGATTTAGTAACAAGATGACAAAGGAATTGCCGCAACAACCCATCTTTTGTATAAACAACGGCATTGTATTAACGATAACCGCTGCCATTTGCCGCGCAGAGTAATACTGTCTGCCTACAATATCGCAGTTAATCATTCCAGCTTCCTTAAGACCATGCAGATATTCACTTTCAGAAATTGCGCCGGCTACACAGGCCGCATTAAGCGCACCGCTATACCGCACCCACCATGGTAACTTCTCAGCTACAATATCGGATACGAGCATCGTCCCGCCCGGGCGCAGAACTCTGTTCACCTCAAAAAAAACACTGTTTTTTTCTGCAGAGAGATTAATAACACAATTTGATATCACCCAGTCAACTGAATCTGATTCAACCGGTAAGTTTTCAATCACACCTTTACGCAGTTCAATATTTTTTAAGCCACTTTCAGCGATGTTTTTTCTGGCTTTATCCAGCATTGCATCGGTCATATCAACACCAACAACCCTGCCTGTATCACCGGTTTTTTCTGCTGCAATAATCAGATCTAGACCGGCTCCGCAACCTAGATCAAGAACGCTCTGACCCGGTTTTACATCCGTAAATGCAAGCGGGTTACCACAACCAAACGAATTTTCTATTGCATCTTTAGGTATATGATTAAGCTCTTCAGGCTGATATGAAGCAAATTTAGCAGCGCCAGTTTGTCTAACCACCCCTGATGAGTAATCACTGACTGCTTCACTGTATTTTTTAGCTATGCTTGACCGTGTATCTTTCATAATAATCTCCTGTGAATACATTTCTTGTTACTATCGACATAACACAGGATAAGGTCTTCCCTATAGGGCAGAGTCAAGTATTTTTATCAGTCAGTTTACATTCAGGATGACTGGCAAGACATTTTCGAATATCACGCTGATACTGTAGCAAAGCAGCCCGTTTATTTTGCAGACAAGTTACTTCGGCATCAATCGACAAAATCTTCTTCTCCATCATGTCAAGTACGCCAACCCATGGAGCTTCAGAACGGTTAAGCGTCATCATTTGTCGAATCTCTGCCAGTGTAAAACCCAATTTTTGTGCCTGCTTTATTAAACCAACCAGCTGCACATCCAGCTCGGTAAATATTCTATATTGACCAGATCTTGATACACCGGGCAGCAAACCCATTTCATCATATATTCTGATAGCTTTAGCAGAAGCACCTGTTTTCTTTACAACATTACCGATATACATGATTCAATTACCTTCCATAGATAGCTAACAACTATGAGACTCAGATAAAAATGCTCTGTAATTATAAGCACGCCCGAGTATTACACCGTTATTTTCCTGACCATTTGATTTCAATATTAATTCCAATCAAAGGGCTCGATGACAAACACTAATGGTTTTCATTTTTTCACCGCCCCCTTTTAATTTCCAATCTATGGTTTAGTGACAGTGAACCACACCAGTGCTGTTATCAATATGACAGCATTGCCCAGGCGGCGAACTCTTGCGGCAGCCACCGCCATGAGCAAATGCAGCATCTGTAGTTAACACAAACATTATTGTAAGAATAAATATTTTCATCTTATTTCACCGCTCTCACTATTTCTATTATTACCGGCGCCTTTAATTTTGTAGGCTGGGGTGAGTACGCGAACCCAATCAGCTTTTATGATCGTTTCTCGTCGGGATTCATTCCTCACCCAAATCTACGGGGTTTTTTTCTCTTGATATGTCTTTATCACTTATAGAAGCCAGTTGATCTCTCAGCGCAGCTAACTGTTCGTTTGTTTTTTGTGACTCTTGAATTAACTCAGTTAATTTGTCTTTTGTGCCAAAAATTGCAAATGGCAACAAAAACCATAATATAGCTAAAATAAATAAGAACAAGATGACAACTAAACCAAATCCACCACCTAACATTTGTCCCATTGTATTTTCCTTTTCATGTCGACTTATAAATTATTGCTACTACGTATTTAAGAAAAAAGCAAAGGTCTGGCGACCTACGCTGACGCTAATTATTCTCATTTTTTACCTAAACCTTTCTGTCTTGTGTTAATAATTTACATATGCATATTCGTTTTCTGTTGGGGTTCATTCTTCACCCCAACCTACGGGCTCATATTACTTAATAATAAGCCAAATGATAATGGCGCAAGTAATGCCGCTAAAATGATTGAAGTAATTGTGAATAATGTAATCATGATTTATAAGCTAACGCCTAGCTCATCGGAAAAATGCGAGCGCAGCGAGTATTTGGTCCGGTGGATCTATTTGTTATACCTTTTCGAATTTCAGATTCAGCATTTCTATAAGACGTTTCGCTTTGAAAGGGTCGATAGATACCGAAGTGCTCAATGGATGATAGATATCAAATTGATCCCGAACCTCAGCAGGCTTAATGCCATTAGAAAGCTTGGGTGCTACCGTTTTCCATTTTATTGACAGTCTGTGCATACAGTCTCCTTGTAGTCGATCTTCGCTACTTCCAACCTTTGCAAGCTTATATGATTCAGGCTTTTCAATTACACCCCAGCCAATTGCACCATAACCCTTAGAATAGGCAACAATTACATCGCCTGATATGTAGCTGGTTAATATTTTTTCTCCTTGGTCACCTGGCGCACTATCAAAACATGCTGGTATTTGTTTTTCCTCAACTAGATACTCCCACCACTTTTGATCTGCACGAGCGATATTGTGCCAGTAATAACTCGGCTCTCTAGCAGTTGCGCCAAATGCAAGAGGATTCAATATGTCTTTCGAACGGTCGAAGGCAATACTAAAAGAAATAAACCGTTTCTCATCAATTTCAGTTGGTTCATATTGGATACAGCGAAATGCAACACCATTATTTGAAAGCCATTCGCCCATTGAATAGATAGTAGGATCAAATTCTCTAGCCAATAAAATAATTCGACTTGATTTATTTATATCTTTTAGAGTGGCATTTCCACCGATAAATGAGTTTATTTCTTCTTCTAGTTGAGTATTTGTTTTTGAAAACCTTTTTATGAAATCTTGGCCTTTGTATGCTGAAAAATCAGCAAGATATTGTAATGCTTGGGTTTCAACACCCAAGAAGCCACGATCACGTTTTAGCTCAATGATTACCCCATTTCCATAGCGATCTATGGCAAGAATATCGGCTCTTTTCTTAAACTTTGTTTTAACCTGATTGCTAACTATTAAAAGCGGCTCTCCAATGACGGAAGGATCAAGGATATTGTTATCACTATCAGCGGATACTATAAATTTTTCAACATCCAGTTCGCGAGGCTGCCATTTAGAGAGATACCTCTTTAAAGAATTATTTTTCGTAATCTCGAATAACATGAAAGCTTCCTATTGGGTATAACGCTGTGCTCAGCGGAAAATTGCCTGTGTAGCTGATAGGCGAAGCAGGTGATTTTTCCGCTGAAGCTAATTGTTAGATTTATTTGTTAATCAATACTTAAAACTATTTCTATTTGTTCAAAAATAGGCCTAAAGCATTCAAATTCCTCATCTTCTTGTTGAAGCACCCATTTGGCAAATTTCATTTTAGTATCTTTTTTAACCTTCCTTGATAAGTAAAGGTAATTCCCTGGTAAGTTACTTGCATATATTTCTGTAAGATTAATGGTTGTTGGTAATTCAGGATCGTTCGCCTTGACAATTCTGTCATCAAGTTCGATTGTTCCTTCTTCTAACGCTCTATTTATTAAGTCAGCAGAAAACATAAACTCTATTGGTATGGGTAGATTTAAATGATCGCCTTCTCTAGCTTTAAGGTCAGCCTCAATATCCTGTAATACAGCTGGTAAAGGCAAAATACCTGCATATAAATGTCGACTATGAGAAATTACTACAAAATCAGTGTCGCCAACACACTTGTTATCCTTGAACTCTTTCATTTGCTTTCGCCCTTCACTATCACGATCAAGCAAGCCTATAATAGGGTGGCTCACTTCCTTTGATAGCACCTTGGCAGATTTTAAATATGGGGGAATATTTGTTGCGCCACCAGCGTGAATAAATTCACATATCTTCTCACGCTCTGGATATAATCTGTTAAATGCCTCTTCCATTATCATCTTATCTGTCGGCCCCTCTACGATTACATGGGGTATGTTTCCTGCTTTAACTTCCATATCTAGTCGATCAACAGTTGCACTTAGATCTTTTATTTGTTGATAAGCCTCCTTGGCTCTAGCAGCAACTAGTGCTGCTACTCCTAGCTTGCTATCAAGTAGATCTTGTGAGCTGACTAATTCGGCTTTTGTTTCTTGCTCGCCATTCACAAGTTCTTGGTGCACAAACCACTTGCTAACATGCGTACCAGATAAATCATAAAATGCTGGAGAGTGTGTTGTAAGAAAAACCTGATTCTCTATGCAAAACTCACTATCAAATTGACCTGCTAGCTCAAATGCTGGGCCCATCTCTAAGGATGTTTCAGGTTCTTCATAGGCCCATATATGATGTTTTTTTGAATGTTTAGCTACAAAGTCTAATATAAATGGAATATGACGGCTCTGTATTCCATCGCCTCTTTTTTGTAATGGGATGCTATGGCCACTATATCCTGTAGAAAAATCGAGAGCATTAAAAAGTATCTTAAGATCTGTAGGTGGCTGGATATTGCTTTCTATACCAACACCGTTGAGGATACGATCGCTCATTTCTTCAGTGTTTTCATTAATAACTTTTATCAATTCTTCAGTAGAATTAACAAGCCCAGCTTTTTCATCATCAAGGAGAGCATCATGAAGCAACGAAAGAAAGTGTGCAAAAATATCTCTGCCTCGCACAGCTGGAACATAGTGAAATGATAGCTTGTTCAAAAACTTTGCTAGTATGATAGTTGAAACGTCTTTCGGGTATGCGATTTCAGGCTGATCCGAATATCTGTTCCAGGTCTTTTTTATTACAAATTCATTTGGCAGGGATTTCCAATTTAAAAAATTATTGAAATATACTTTAATCCATATTGTTGCCCTTCCCTTTGCAGAACGAGCTTCTTGCTCTCTTTTTCTCGTCAAGTCATCTAGAAAGGAAAAGACTTGTTCGTGCTCGGTTTTATTATTAAAAAACAGATTAAGTGACTTAAGAATATTAGATTTGCCGCTATCATTGGCCCCGATAAATATATTAAGATCGCTGACATCTTTAAGATCAACAGAGTAGGTGGATCTAAAGTAATTTATTTCTATTTTCGTTATTATTTTCATATGCTAAATATTATTTGATCAGAAGCTTTATTCTATGTGTACAAATCTAACGATTCAATAAGGGGCCGCCGCAGTTTGGCGGTCCCAGCGCGCGCTTTTTGCGTGCGATCTTGATTGGCTTGTTATGTGTCATTACCTAATCTGCTTCCTTCGATCCACCGTTGCGGAGGGCATGGTTCAGTTTTTATATAATTTTCGAATTTCTCTTTTAATTGGTCTTCAGCACCAAACGCCAGATTGGCTTTTTGGGAAATATACTTAGCCAATTCATTTTCGTCTGACTGCCAATTTACAAAGCTTATATTTGAAGCAGTTTTCGTAACTCGTTCTGTTGGTATAATCGAAAACTGCATATTATCCACAACCAAAACATTCCCCGATACTTTACTAGCCAACTTATGAGCTTTTGTTAAAGCAGTACCCATGACGGGTATCGATGTCATTAAGCCCGCACCAAGTTGCAATCTTCCATCTTGTGAATTTCGCATTTCATCTGGATAACATCCATTGATACCAGACATGCCACCTGTAGAAATAGCCACTTTAGTTGCGTAGCCTTTTAGTAACATGTGCCTCATCAAGGCTGTTGCTATGGCGATACAGCGCCCGGCATCGGTCTCTTCAAAGTCCGAAACAATAATAAAACCATCACCAAATTGATGAGCGAATATCCTATCGCTTTCATTTATGTTGGGATCACCCGGATAAACATTTATTCCAATTTGGATAATGGAGTGCATTAATTCACGAAGGCCCAAAATAGCTTTTGACTGGTTATCGTAATTCGATTCGTAGAGGTTAGAAAATCCTTCTATATCGATATTTAGACCCCACCGCTTATCCATTATTTATAGCTCATTAGTATTAAACACATAACGCCGCGCTCTGCGGCAAATTTGGAGCGCAGCGGAAAATTTGTCCGACAGCAGCGCCTTGTTATATGCGACTATAAAGAATATATATTCTGTCTCTGCAAAAATGCTCTTTCTCCTCCTTCGAGGATTGCACAGCAATCTTTCTGTATAGATTCCCTATCGATCGATCCTCGATTTACAATCGACGTCTTATCACTTGTGCTTCGTAAAGGGACAATTAATTCTGCATCGCCCAGAACTGCAATATTTGCATTATGCGTAACGATAATTACCTGTCTCATTTCTTTTATCTTCTTTAGATTTGCAACAATAGTTTTGTATACAAATTCGCTGTCTAGGTGATCTTCGGGCTGATCAATTAACAGTGGAATATTATTTTTAGATTGAATGAGAATTGCCAGTAGAATTGACTGCTGCTGACCTAACGACAACTTAGATATTGACTTAGAGATATTCCTTTTCTTACCTCCTACTTCTACTACTTTGGTCACCAAAATGTGTGGCCTGTCTTCGTATGTAAGCGATTGGAAATCCTCATATGAATTATTCTCTCCGACTTGATCAAATATTCTCTCTATATCTTCATCTGATAAAACACGATCCCCATTCTCATCCAGTATTTTTACAAATGTCGACTTTCGTCGACGCTTAACTTCTGAAGAAAAGGTTATAGGTGACATATGAGAGGCTATAATTTCTGACCTTTTAACCTGGGAAGTCCTCCATCCCATCATTTGCTTGAGAAGCTCTTCGAACCTTGGCGAGTAACTCCCTTCGGTGAACTTCGCGGAAACGAACAAACCATCAACTGAATTTTTTAAATTATTATTTATCTGTGTGCTAAAGGAATATCGTTCTTTATAAATACTTTTTTTCAGATCAAACCGGTTTTTCAGTAGCTCAGCTCTTTCCTTCTCTGTTTCAGTCAGCTTAATCTGGTCAGCTTTGAGCTTTCTAAGGCGTTTCTCATAATACTCAAGATCTTTAGCAATCTGATTAATCTTACCAATATCAAAAGGAATTCCTGCTTTTTCTAATTCCGACTTTTTGTCGTCAATTTGTTGTTGAATTTCGGACTCTTTTGATCTCCATGATTCGAGTTGAATTTTAAGAAGACCAACTTTTTCTTCTAAGGCAACGTTCAACTCGTCTGATTTACCTTCCACAATTTCAGAAAACTCGTTAACAAGCTTCTTTACTTGGGCTATTTGGTCTCTTCCTACAATGATTTCATCAGCACAAAATTCATCAAAGTATTCAAATAACGTTGAATCTTTAAGAACCTCCCGATAGCTTTTAACAAGATTATTTAGCTGTTCTATTAGATCGTCCCTTATCCCCTTCTCTTTAACCAAAGCAACTTGGTGCTTAACAAGATCGCCAACCTTGTCTTGCTCTAGTCGCGACTTCTTCTCCTTTAGAGAATTAAGTTGCCGCTCGGTATCTTTTATTGCTGCAACCTCAATTCGCAACTTCCCTATAGTGCTTTGATTATCAAGCAGCAACTGGCAGACATTTTCATCTTCCAATTTTAAATGCTCTATTTCCAAAAACCCGTCGAGAAAGTCTAGCAAATTTTTAGGATCGTCATCACTGTTCTTAATTGTATCGGCCGTTTCACTTTGCCCATAACACTCCATAGGAACTTTTTGGAGGCCATCATCACCATCCGTGTGATTGAATGCATAACCATTCTTGGATCGACGGAATTCAATTACTTTTCCTGTTTCATCTTCATAAAACAAACTAATATCATCGGGCCACACGTCGCTATCAACAACATCCTTTGAGGATTCATTTCCTGATGCTACGCGAATAATCTCCATCAATGTTGACTTACCAGTTCCCCTACCTCCTATTATGCAGCTTAGATTATTACTAAAATCAATAAACTGATCATCTAGGAGCCCTCCCTTAATCTGCACTTTGACAAATTTTGGAACCTTTTCAGGGATTACATCTTCGACACGAACTCGGGATTCATAGGACATCAAAGCAATGCGGAGTGCCTGAAAACTCAATTCATCGACCTTAAAACGTGTTAGTTTCTTATTTCCTTCTGCGTTTGTTCCAAGCTTATTTATTGAATGTGAATCAGATGACATGACTTTAGGTAGTATTACATCATCATGGAGGTTAAGTTTTTTTCTTCTCTCTTTTACTAGAGCCAATCGATTACTATCTGGATCTTCATCTGTATAAAGCTCATAACTACCTTTTTTACTTATTTCAAGCGCAAGCAATGCTGGATGGCAGAATATATCATCCATTTGAGAATTAAATCGTACTACCGTCTTTTCAAATCCTGAATCTAACTCAATATGTGCAAGGATTCCAAAACCATTGAATTGAGAAGCTACATTTAAGCACTCAACAATTCCCTGCGAGCAGCGCTCTTTGTCCTCAGCTATAGTAAGCTTCCCATGAAAGGATCTTAACTCTTGAAAGCTAGAAAAATAAACAAGAAGGTGGCCCTGTGTTGTGCTTACCTCAATTCCGGGTACTACAAATATATCCTTGCCTTCAGCATAATTAATTGCAGCCTTACTATTTAAAATTTCGTTGTGATCTGTAATGCTAATTATTTTCAGATTAGACTCTATTGCTGTGTCTACAATTTGTTCAGGCGTCATATTTTGATCAGTAACGTCAAAAGAACCTGAATCTTTTCCATAAGAATGTATGTGAAGATCAGCTCGAATAAACCTAGCTCCATTGTTAAAGGTAATATCCAAAATAATCTCCTACTCCTAAATGCGCAGCACTAACAGTGCTACAAATATTACATTCAGCTCTTTTCGAGCCTAGATAAAATTTCGAACTACTCGATCTGACGGGCATATAACGTTCAAGCTGTGCGGTGCAAACGAAGCGCAGCGTAGTTTGCATCCGAACGAGTGCCTTGTTAGCGCATGCTGTTAGTTGACTGAAACGCATTTTAACTTTACGTTAAGAATCTTTGCTCTTTCCTTTAGTTCGGGAGTGAGCTGTCGCTCAGTAACTAATATAGATTGAACGTTTACAGAATATGGGGCGTGTTCAGCGATTTTAACTTCTCTATACTTAACGCACTGATATATGCCTCTTTTGAAGTCTTCATCGTTTGAGCGTATAGACTTCACCTCTACCGTGACAAAAGAATCACCCTCAGAAAATAGAACATCAATTTCGTCACCGGATAGAAGCCGAGATTCTTTTACCCCAGTACCAAATGATTGACGAATACCGATAGCCTTGGGGTTGTTTGAAACCCAGTTCTTGAGTTTTTTATGCTCTTTGCTTTCAGCAGGGCCTCCATGATGTGGTGTCTTATAATTGTCATCATTTGCTTCTTGCTTTTTTCTTAGCGCAGGTGTTTTCTTTCCGAAGAGTTTATTATTTAAATCGCTCCATTTTGTATATTCGAAAATCTTTTTACGCTCTCTTTCGATTATTTCTTTTTTTCTTTTTAGTGAAACCTTATTCCATTTACGAAGACTTTCATCATTATATCTATCGGCAAGATAACCACCCACACCTACACCAGGTATTCCATTTGGTCTTGTGATTAAAACATTGATAAGTGGTGCTTTTGGGGCTACTTCTAAGATTTGATTCATTAGGGACCCAGCTACATGCCCGATTTGCGTGGGAAATATTGTTTTTATTTTAAGTTGATGCTCTAACTCAGAGCCAATATCACCATAAGTAATGAATGGCTCGCCAGAGCCAATACACTCAAGAAGCATGGCCATTGCGAACGGAGGGCCTTCCTCACCAAGTTGCTCAACGGTATATGTAGACATAACTTCCTATGCTCCTGTGAATCAGTAACTTTTGTGGCGCTAACTTGTCGTTAGGCAGCCACCTAAGACTCCCTATTTTTCCACTATATAAACCCAATCATCGCTACCTATTACGATATTTAAGCAAAAAAGTAGTCTCATGCCATGCTTTCAGCATTTGACTATCATTCTTTCTAACTACTTATACCTTTTGCTTTTAATGAAAACAATCTTTAGCTTATCAATCAGTAATTACTGACATTCTACTAAAGATGTGGGGTTGCTGGGGTTAAACGACTTCGATGGCAGTTTCTTCGCTGCGCGAGCCTTCGAGGAATGCAGCGCTCAATACCATTAAGCCGCCGAGCATTTCGTGTAGTTTTAATTCTGCGCTGGTTATTAATGCCACCGAGATAACTGCTGCGACCAGTTCCATGACGATAATAATCGATGACTTGCCGGCTTCCATCTGGGTAACTGCCCACTGTGTACCGAATGTAATAAGGGTTAACCAGAGCACGCCATAAGCTGCTGCCAGTGTTGCTGCATAATTGTCGGGCAGTGTTGCCGCTGGTGCTGATAGCATGAATACAAATACCATCATCACACTGCAACCTATAAATGTGGATGCCACTTTACTGCGTACCGGGATATGCTGGCTATAACGAAATAAAATATTCGTCACGGCTAGTCCCAGCCCGGCAGCAAGTGCAAGCAAATCGATCCAGTTGATGCCGTGCCATGAGGTATGCCAGATATCGAGAATAACAAATGCGCCCGACAGGCAAAGCAGCACCGCGCTTATACGCACGCCATCGATTTTTTCTTTTAAAAATATCCGCCCGCCAATCACGCTCCAGACCGGCAGCATGTAAAATAAAATCATTACGCGGATGACATCGCCGTGATAGATCGCGGTTTGAAACGTGACATTGGCAAAACCACCGGCCAGTGCGATCATCAGCATCAGTCGCAGACTTTGTTTCCAGCGGGCGTAATCTTTTATTAACCACGGTGCGAGAAATAGCGCTGCTGAGGTAAAGGCAATTAAGATCAGATGCATGCCGTCAAGGCCCATCTCGCTCAGTGTTTTTAAGGGCAGCCAGGTCAGGCCCCAGCCTGCTGAACTGATCAGCAGCACCAGTACAGCAAGCCGTGTATTCATTATAAAACCTTATTCGTAATGCATCGGGAACGGATGACATTGTCTGTAAAACTCAATGTCGTGATTAGGCCATAGTTGTGAGCCTGTGTCACTGGCAATGTGCTTGAGTTTTCTGATGCTATCTATTGCCATCGACTCCTGATTATTCCAGCATAAGCCGGGAGCAATTTCATCTGTTATATTTTCCTGCAGATCTGCTGCATCGCCTGCCAGTATAATCGGCGGGCCTTTGGGCAGTTCGATCATCATCGACATGTGACCTGCCGTATGACCCGGTGACTCGATGGCGCGTACGCCTGGCAGCAGGTCGTATTCTTCATGCTGCAGTCGCCAGTGATAGTCCGCATTAAAGTCATCTTCAAAATAGGCGTCGTCTGCAAGCTGTTTGGCTGCTGCTAATTCTACATGGTGCACATGGATATCGGCATGACACATATCCTTCAAACCGCCGCCGTGATCAAAATGCAAATGACTAACAAAAACAAGATCAACATCAAGTGGTGACAAGCCGAGCCTGGCCAGTCTGTTTTTCAGCTGCTGTTCTTCTGTCATTACCGGTGGCCCGAACGGAAAACTTTCGTTTTCATAATACAATTTGCGTTTTAACGGGTTGTTGATTTTTTCATAATCACAGCCGACATCGTAGAGTATGCGCCCGTTAGTTGTTTCTATCAGATACGCCAGTATCGGCGCATGGATAAACTTACCATGACCGCGACCTCGTGTTGACAGTGTTTTTTCATACTGATGGGTGCCGGTTAATAGCGGCCAGAATTTTTTTACCTGTGTCATATTAATGCGCCGTTAAGAATGATACGGCATCGACGCCGATAAAATCACTGCCCAGTTCTTTCACCGGCAGATTAATTGCATCTTCATTAAGCACCCGCTGGACCCGGTGGCGATGATAACTTTTCAGCAAATCTATAAAACCAAGTATTTGCTTATTATCATCCGCGTAGAGTTCCTTATGTAATGCCGGTAACTGATACCACGGCTTTCCCGGCTGTGCATGATGCGCATTGTGATAAGAAAAATTGAGTACCAGTAAATTTATCCACGGGTATTTTTCTGAAAGAAGGTTTGAGTATGTGTTTTTCTGTTCAAACTCGCGGTTATGTTTTTTGGCTTCTTCACCACGTTTGTTATCAAGCGTTTCAAACAGTTCGTAGGTGTGCTGATGTGCATCCATGAAACGCATAATCGTCAGAAACAATAGATATGATAACGGATAGGCCAGCACTATCTTCACAGACACAGATGCAAGAAATATAAATAAGTATATTCTTAACAACAGCACCGTTATAACTCGCGGTATTAAATGAATGCGGTTTTCTTTTACAAAAGGCAGAACAATCACCAGCGCATGCATGACGATTTCCATCGCCGGTATATAGTACTTTTCAAGCAGCTGTATCGACTTTAACAACCGTGGGTATTTTAGTATGGCATGGCGGTAGTCAAACGAAACCACATCGGCCCGGTCAGTATGATGACGTACATGCTTGTGACGCAGATCATCAAAATTACTGTAGCTGGCACCACATAGCCATAATAATATTTCACCGAGCCAGCGATGATAACGATTTTTTCGAAACAGACTGTTATGTGCACATTCATGCACCAGATAGGCTGCAATCACCATAGCATGCGCAAACAGCAATATCCCTGCGATTATCGATAACCATGATGCCGATAACATCAGCAGCAGGCCGGTAACATAAGCGAATACTGTATACGTTATTGCCAATGCATTGGGTAGCAATGCATCACGATATCTAAGAACACCAGCCATAACAAAATCACCTGCGGGTCGTCCCGTCTTATTAACCGAGTATTCGGGTCGTCCCGAATGACTTTTTATTAGTTTATTGCTTGATTTGCAAATTACAGGCCAGAATTTAAGAGCGGGTGACTGCAGGCTACAAGCGCCGCAGATCATTGGCGACCGTTATGCTGTTGTGTGTTACTCAGCCAAACGAGGTTATGTTATGCACTAAAAAGTTACAGACGCACAAAAATGCAGCAGCGGCTAGCCGATACGATTCTGATCGGTCAGCCAGTAAAAGCCATAAGCCGGGATGACTAACTGATTTTTAAATAAAGACGGTGTTTCACCTGATATAAGGTCGCTGATATGACCGTGTGAAATCACCGGTTTTATATTGGAATTATCAAGATCAAGATACTGCGGATGAGCATCAAAATTTACCACTACCAGTACACCACCGGTGTGCAGGGTTAAGTTAAAGCGCGAGAACACAAACAGCGACGGATTTTCCACGTTTATAATTTCACGGTTATTAAAATCGGAAAATGACGGTATTTCTTTGCGCACAGCTATCATCTTTTTAATTGCATTAAACAGCCGTTGTTCAATACTGCCGGACTTGTGTCGTAGCTCGGCTTTATCCCAGTCGAATTTTGGCCGGTGCGCCCAGCGAGTGTCATGCAGTTTGTGCTCATCGTTTAAGAAGCCACAGTCATTCAGTGTACCGATTTCATCGCCATAATACAGCAGCGGTAAGCCACCAAAAGACAGGATTAAACTGTGCAACAACAGTATATGTTGAACAGCGTTATCAATACGGTCTGCATCTGCCGACTCCATTGCTGTTTCAAGCCCTGCCAGGGATGCCAGTGAACCAGAGATGCGGGCATCACCGGTTTTGTGATTATGACCGAACGGAAAACCCCGTGCATCCGAGTCACTGAAGTTACCGGTGTAGTAGTTGATAAGGAAGTTACGATGCTGTACTGGCTCATAGCCGACTGCACGGATGTCTGTATCATCAAAACCCAGACCGATGTCATCGTGGCAGCGCACATAGTTCAGCCAGGTCGCACGTTCGAGTTTATCCGGCAGACTTTTCAGGCCCTGATACAGCAGTCTGGCATTTTTGGTGGCCACTGCATCCCACAGCAAAGCCATGAAGGTAGCGTTATAGGCAATCTCACATTCTTTGGCGTTAATTGCATCCTCACCAAAGTATTTGATGATTTCTACCGGCGCAACAATCGCTTCGGCAATAAACAGAACACCAGGCGCCGTAACCTGACAGCAATCTTTCAACAGCTGCAAAATAAGATGCGCCTCGCGTTCATTCTGGCAGGCACTGCCAATTTTTTTCCATAAGAAGGCAACGGCATCGAGCCGGATAATATCGGCACCCTGGTTTGACCAGAACAATATAATATCGAGCATTTCAATAAATACTGCCGGGTTACTGTAATTAAGGTCCCACTGGTAATCATTAAATACTGTCATCACCCATTTTTGCATGTCTTCATCCCAGCTGAAGTTTCCGGGCGATGTTTCAGGGAAAATTTCTGGCATGGTTTCTTCAAACATATCGGGGATTTCACGATTATCAAACACGTAATAATAATCCTGATATTTTTTTTCACCGTTACGTGCGCGCTTTGCCCATTCGTGTTCGTTTGAGGTGTGATTAACCACCACGTCCATGGTCAGTAATATCTCGCGCTTTTTTAAAGCCTCGCTCAGTTCATGCAGATCATCGTTGCTACCGATACGCGGATCCACCTGTCGAAAGTCGCTGACTGCATAACCGCCATCACTTTTTCCTTCTGGGCAGGCCAGAATCGGCATGATATGTATCATGTTGACACCCAGTTCCTGAAAGTAACTGAGCCGTCCTGTCAGTCCGCTTAAATCATTGGCAAAGCCATCGGTATATAAGGCCATGCCGACCCACTTCTGACTGAGAAACCAGTTGTGGTCTTTTTCACGGGCAATGTCAGTGGCTTTAAGTTGTTCGGAACGATTGATATATTGCTTAGCCATGGTTTCAACCAGACTTAATGCCTGCTGCTCGAAATCGTCACGTTCACCGTATAGCAAATGAAACAGTGAATAAATCGCATAAAAGTTTGCACCCAGACGGGTGTAGAAATGACGCAGTTCCTGATGTTTTATTTCAGGCTTAAGCTGTATCAATATTTCATTGAGCAATGAATGTGAAATTTGTTCGTACATGGCAGTATCACTTTATCTCATCGTTATTTTTAATGGGCTGTTGCTACTGATTCAATACTTTATAACACGCTACAATTCCCAGGCACTGATAAACGGCTGGTAAAAATCACTATCTGTGGTGGTTGCACCACGCTGTTCTACCACCGCACTGGCAAACTGCTGTGCCCGCTGCAGTGTTTGCTGCAGACCCCAGCCTTTGAATAAACCTAACAGCAGCACACTGCTAAAAGCATCACCGGCACCGACCGTGTCGATTAGCTGAGTGATCTTTTTCGGTGCTACCGACACGGTTTCATGTTTAGTCGCCGCCATTGCGCCTTTTTCACCCAGGGTGACCACAACCCGCTGTATTTCTGTTGCTGTTAACAGATACTGCAATTTTGATGCCGTGTCGTTTTCCTGTGGCACCAGTAGATTGAGCTCATCCTTATTTATTTTTAACCAGCGGCTTTGTCCTATCAGTTTTTGTGCCACGCTGCTCTGCCACCACGGCGCACGTAAATTAATATCAACAAACAATGCACCCGCTGCGTGTTTTTTTACTTGCTGAAAAGCGCTGTCACTTATCGGGCTGCGTAATGCCAGTGAGCCGTGATACAAGACGCAGGGCTGATCAAGCACCGGTAAAGTTTGCTGGTCGATAAAGTCCCAGGCGCTGTTTTCTACGATATCGTATTCCGGCTCGCCGTGATTAAAGCTGACGTCGACCTTGCCGGTGGGATGTTGCGGGTCTGTCTGTATGCCTGTTGTATCCATTGACCAGTGCTGCATGGCGGCGCCTATCTGCTGACCTAATGCATCATCACCCAGTCGTGAGATCAGCAGCGGTTGCAAACCGAATGCCTGACAATGCCAGGCCACATTAAACGGAGCGCCGCCCAGCACGCGACTGCCATCCGGAAAACAATCGAACAGTACTTCACCAAAAATGACCAGCCTTGTATCTGCCAGTGGCGCAGCCATTGAGTCAGCCAGCGAATCATTCATGCCTTATCTCCTTTACTGTTTTCTTTTATTCATCTGCCAACCATGCGGCTGTTTCCGGTACAAAGTGCACCACACCTTCCAGTATGCCGGCGCTGTAATTTCCATTCATGCCCATAAAGTCACCCTTGGCCAGATAAAGTTTTTCACGCTGCCGGTTCTGCTCTGCACAATGCACGGCATCTTGACGGACTTTATCACTGGCATTGGCAACCAGTACCGATTGCAGCGAGCTGCTCATAACGCAGATATCATTTCCACTGTCGCCCGCAAATACGGTGTTTGCAGGATCAAAACCGGCCTGCTGCATAACAAATTCTATTGCCTGACGTTTGCCCGCACTGGCCGGCAACAGATCAAGCAGGCCGGTATTATCCTGCTCGTCAACACTCCAGATCAGATTGGCTTTTATCGAATGTTGCTGCAGAATTTTTTCCATCGCTGCCATAATGGCTGCATGATCTGCCGGCAGCGATACATAGTAACTGAGTTTAAAACGGTTTTGTTTCTCTGCTGGCTGCAACCTGAGTAACGCAATGTCGCTGAACAGCGTCTGCAATTTGTCATGCTCTACACCTTGCCAGTCGGCTGCTATTATTTCATCCCATGCCAGTTGTTGTTGCCACTGCGTGTGGCTTATTTTATACACCGTTGATCCCACATCGGCGATGACATAGTCCGGTTGCGGCAGCTGGTATTCTTCAATCGCCTGCTTAACCAGTTGCTGATCGCGCCCTGTAACATAAGCCAGACTGACCATTGGCTGCTGTACTAACCGGGCAAATTTTTTACGTGCCTGCGCCGACTCTGGCTGCGCGCCATTGGGTAACAAAGTGCGATCCAGGTCGCTACAAAGTAACAGTGGGATCACGCCTCCGGTACCTTACAACTTTTGAAAAAATCGTAGTATTCAATCGCTTCCAGAATACCACTGGCATGCGGTTGTCTGGCGTAATAGGTCTGTTCAATATTAATCAGATCAGAGAGTTCTTCATCATGCCGGTTAGCAACCACGACAGCCAGCGTGTTACCGCGAATCATGTCTTCATCAGCGCCGGAACCGCCGGCAGCCAGAATATGATTCAGCGGAATATCCCACTGCTCGGCGTACCAGCGCAATGCCAGACCTTTTGATGCCCGTATCGGCACCACGTCAAGATACTGCCCGAATGAAAACACCACGTTTACCGTCAGCTCATGCTTCAATAACAGTTGCCTAATTGCATCTGGCTTCGGTGCCAGCGCCGCATCATAAAAATAACTGAGCTTGTAGCGACTTTGTTCCAGCTTGGCCTGCACCCGCAAACCGGGCAACTCACTAAGAACTGTTCTAACTTTTGCCGGCCGCCATAAGTAATCGATATGATCCGTCCACGCCTGATCGCGTGTTAAATACTGACCGTAATAAATTTCTGTGCCGAGGCTGGTGATCAGTGCATCGGGGTGTGGCAGCTTATGGGCTTTGATCAGTGTCAACGCCGAATCCAGTCGCCGCCCGGTGGCGATACCAAAACTGCTGCAGCGCACATTATCTTTCATCGCTTGCGTGAAAGCTGGCAAGGCGCTGGCATCACCCGTCAGACTCTGATCCAGATCAGAAAAAACCGCACGGTCACGATAAAGCCGGGAACGACGCTGTAAATCCATTCGAACAATCGGTTCTGTCTGTTCAATAACAGGCCGTATCATATCCAAATATTTTTCTGCATGACCCTGCCACGAATAATATTCATTAACGCCGCTAATTCCATTTTGCGCCAGCTCTTTCCATTTTTCTTTATCACTGAGTACTTTCACCAGACCTTCTTCAATCGATGCCTGATCCAGCGGGTTGATCAGGTATCCGTTTTGACAGTTGCCGATTATGTCGGTCGGGCCACCGTCCTCGGTGGCAACAATCGGCAAGCCACTGGCGGCCGCTTCGATCAGGGTCAGTCCAAACGGTTCGGTCAATGCCGGGTTGACAAAAACACCACCCATCAAAGCTGCCAGTCGGTACATAACGGAGACTTCATCGGCACTATGGTGTTTAGGGTAAGCCACTTTGCCGTACAGATCATGATGATCAATCGCCAATAATATTTCGGTCAGCACCTCCTGCGCACCATCTTCCATGTCACGAATATCATCGCGGTTACCGGCAATAATCACCAGGTTAGCCAGCTTTTGTAAAACCGCAGACTGACCATAGGTTTCAATCAGTGCCACAATATTTTTTCGGTGATCAGGTCTGGAAATGGCCAGTATCAGCGGTTTTTCCGGCGCTGTTAAAAAGCGTTTAATTTCAGCGGCGATAGCCGTGTCCGATTCACTGCCGTCAAAGGGATGAAATTGCACCAAATCTGTGCCGGGAGGAACAACCCGCATCTGATCCGGCTGATAATAATCATAAAGCCCGTATTGCTCTTCGATTTCCTGATGGGTGCTGGTGATAATAATATCCGCAACACCTAGGGTATTTTCTTCTGCATTAATACGACGCGCCATATTGTAGCGTTTTTCTATATCGACACCTTTGACGCCACTGGCCAGCAGACGTTTTCGTTTGCTGCGCCCGAGAGAATGACCGGTATGTATCAGCGGTACGCTGAGTTGATGTGATAACAGCGCCCCGACGTAACCGGCGTCGGCGTAATGACTGTGAATAATCTGCGGGTTTAAATTATTTTCGTGCAGGTAGTTAAGCAGATTGTCTGCAAAAAAATCCAGATGATCCCAAAGCTGCTCCTTCGGCAGGTAGTGCTGATCAGCACAGTCGATGCGAACGATATTGGTTTTCTCACTCAGTACTTCAAGTGGCTTTGCATAGTCCTTACTGACTAATTTATCATCCAGCCGTCGAGTGATCAGATCTACTCTGGCAACAGCCGGATGCTGCCCCAGCGCACGTGCCAGCTCAACCACATATTTAGTCTGGCCACCGGTATCTGCATCACACCCCAGCTCAAGATCTTGGCCCCGAATCAGACCATGAACACTAATCAAAACCAGATAGAGTTTTCCTTGCTCAGTCTTCATTTATTCATCACTTTTCATATCTGTGTTAATCGATTGATGCCGTGGCTTAGTATTTCTGTGCGCCATCAAATTCACTGTTACGCTATTAACTTACCCTATCCAGAAATTAATTGTTAGCCCCTAACGCCGTACTGCCCTGATAAAGTACCCAATAAAGTATTCATATTCAGGCCACCCAGATACCAATTACTTTTAAAAATATTTTTACAAAACTATCGCAACCCAGCGCCAAGCCAGCTTATAAACACTCTCGAAAAGCAGCATGTGCAGCCGCTACACATCAACAGGTTTAGCAACAGCCCTTAATCCGACACTATATATATATTAGCGCTTATCATCTGTTACTCAGTCGCACCCTATTCGTGCAAAATAAAAATCGCTTTGTTACAGTTTTGTTATTAGTTATTGCGACTCTTTGCAAAACACCTTGCTCTCTCCTACTATTAATTAGTTATCGTCTATCAATCATGGTCGTTAATCTGTTTTGAAGCCTGATGATGCTTTAACCTTATTTTATTACCCTTTAAATATTACTGGAAATATTACTGGTTTTTCTGCAGGCCGCCTGTTAAAAACAGCAAGGACTTTACTTTATGTCAGACTTCGACCAGAAAAAAAAACCGATTACAGATATCTCCAAACGAGACAGTCTGGTTAGAATCGCCCGTGCCGGACTCACTGCCGGCATCATTAGCAAAGCACCTTACATACTTGCGCGCAACAAAACCCGCTTGCGAATTTTAGGCACTCACGTCACTCTGCAGGAAGAACTGCGCCAGCGTGCAATGGCAGATCTGGGTATAGAACTGGAATTTGAAGCCAAGGGTAGCGCTGCTGTGCTGCAAAAAGCCTCTGTCTCACCACAATCTTTTGACTTATATGAGCAATGGTCCAACAGCATCAATGTACTCTGGCGCTCTGGTTCTATTCAGGCCATAGACACGCAACGAATTACCCACTGGGACGAAATTAACAACCTAACTAAAACCGGAAAACTTACCGCTACCGCAAATCAGGGTGCCGGTGATGCGCCTCATAAAATCCTTAATGTGCAACCAGACGGACGTTTAGGAACGGCACAGACTGGTCAGGCAAGTTTCTTACCTTATGTACACAATGTCGATTCTTTTGGCTACAACAGCGACGTTATTGAAAAAGGCATACCATATAAAACAGAAAGTTGGGGCTGGCTGCTGGATGAGAAATATCATGGCAAGGTCGGAATTATCAACGCCCCGACCATCGGCTTATTTGATCTAGCACTGGCTGTGCAGGCACGCGGGTTGATGCAATTTAAAAACATCGGCGCGATGAGCAAGCAGGAACTCGATCAGTTATTCAATATTCTTATTGAATTTAAAAAGCAGGGTCAGTTCAGCGGTTTCTGGACATCGGTGCCTGAGTCTGTTCATTTCATGTCATCAAAACGGGTCGTCATTGAAAGCATGTTTTCACCGGCAGTATCAGCCCTTAACGGCCAGAACATCCCGGTGGTTTATGCCGCACCCAAAGAGGGCTATCGTGGCTGGCACGGTGTCATGTGTCTTTCGTCAGCAACTAAAGGCCCACAAAAAGATGCCGCTTATGAGTATATGAACTGGTGGTTGTCCGGCTGGCCGGGAGCCTTTATTGCACGCCAGGGTTATTACATTTCAAACCCGCAACGCTCACAACAATACCTTAATCAGGCCGAATGGGATTACTGGTATCAAGGACTTCCTGCTACACAGAACCTTACAGGCACCGACAATAAAATTTCCGTTTACAAAGGTGAGATTCGCACCGGTGGCAGCTATGAGAAACGGTTCAGCAATGTTGCCGTATGGAATACCGTGATGCCTACTTATGAATACAGTTTGCAAAAATGGTATGAGTTCATCAGTGCTTAACTGGGCCAAAGTATTTTCCATGCGTTCACTAAAGAGTCAGGTCTTTATCATATTAATCATCCTGGTCTCTATCCTTGCCCTGCAAATATTACTTTCACGTACTGTACAGAAGCAACTTATCAGCAGCCAACAGAGCATCAATCATTCTCACACACTGGTTGGACTGGTCCACGAACTTGAACGCGATATCATTGACCTTCAGCGCACCCTGCTTATCTACAAAGAAACGGCAAGCAAAACGTCTGCTGCTCGATTTTATGAACTGATGACCCATGTTACTGACAAGCTTAATAGCTTTGAATACAAATTAAATAATGACCAGTTCATTATCATTGATGACGCACTACTCGAACGTATGCGCAGTCACCTTAAAGATTACAACAGCAATTTTAATGACGTGATTGAAGGCCGCTCCCGGCGTAAACAAATATCCGGTAACATCAGCAACAACTTTTTTAAACTGGTCGAAATGTTCAACCAAAACCCCGGCACCAAAACAAACGCCAGCACTCTTGAAATAAAATACAACCTGACTGTGTCTGAAAACTTTATCAACCGCTACCTTATTTCTCCCGAATACGAATATATAGAACAGTTCCAGCTACACATTACTAAAGCCTCTCAGCTTATTCATAACAAGGTCGGCCAAAACCATCCGGCCAATCTGATAGTAAGCACCATCAAAAAGGATTTCATACAACTTACTCATATCACCCGTGGTTATGTTTTTCTGGTCAATGTTGTCATGGCAGGATCGGCTAACGAGTTTCTGTATTTAACCAAAAACCTGCGAAAAACAGTCACCGAATCGCAAACAAAAGTCAGTCAGCAGTCAACCACTGATGCTGCAACAGCTCAGTTCAGGACGGATATTTTTTCACTGGTATCAATACTGATTGCTCTGCTTACTGCCTGGTTTATGGCTAATAAAATTATTAACCCGATCCGCAATATTACCGAGGTGTTTGGCAAACTCTCAAAAGACAAGCAGATCACCAAAGTTCCTGAAACCCAGCGCAATGATGAAATAGGCGATCTTGCTAGAGCCGCTGACATCTTTCATGCTAAAAACAAACAGACTTCAGAATTACTGAAGTCTGCTCAGACCATGAATCTTAAACACGAACTGTTAAATACTGCACTGACCAGTGAAAAACGTAAGGCAGAACTGGCAGCCAAAAGTAAAAGTATGTTTTTAGCCAACATGAGCCATGAAATTCGCACCCCTATGAATGGTATTATCGGACTGATTGATCTAACGCTTAAAACAGAACTGACTGATCAGCAGAAACATAACCTTACCAAAGCGGCTTATTCTGGCCAGATTCTTATGAATGTTATTAATGACATTCTCGACTTTTCAAAAATAGAGGCCGGCAAGCTCAGCATAGAATCAGTTGAATTTGATATCAACAGCATCATTGAAAACCTGATTTCCTTTTCAGCTGTGCAATTAAAAGAAAAATCTCTGCGCTTCAGAATTAATACCAGCCCCAGTCTGCCTAAAAAATTCTATGGCGACCCGCTTCGCATCAGCCAGGTGCTGCTGAATCTTTGCGGTAATTCTGTTAAATTTACCGAGCATGGACTGATTGAAGTGAGCTTCGATTGCCAGAAACCGGACGATAATGAATACCTGATTATTACAGTCAGTGATACCGGCATTGGCATGGATAAGGATGAACTGGCCAATATTTTCAGCTCATTTACACAAGCCGATGGTTCTACCAGCCGTAAATACGGCGGCACCGGACTCGGGCTCAGCATAGTCAAACAACTGACAGAACTGATGGGAGGTGATATCAATGTTAGCTCTGAAAAAGACAAAGGCAGTTGTTTCCGTATCCGCATCCAGACCGAAGTTGTCAGTTACCATGATAACGAGCCTGACATTGAGCATGACATAACCACTCTTTATTATCTCAGCGAAGCCAAATCACCCATTCTAAACAATGAGGTCTTCTCTGGCATCAAGCCAGAACCAACCAGAGTCAGTCTACAACAATTTAACACCTGCGCTCTTCATCAAAACAGCACAGCGGTCATTATTGACATTGCCGACTCAAATTCAGTCGACGAAATAGACGGAACTGTTCAGCGTTTACAAAATGAAAATATTAAGTTCGCATTTATCACCGACTTTATTCCGCATGGCCTGCCTGACATTCTTCACGATAAATATCAAACGGACATCTTGTCTCATCCGTTTACACCGCAACAACGCACAAGTTTTTTTAACAGGCTGCTATCGAACAATACGCAGAACACCGAAGACCAGGTCGATGATGAGCCCAGCGATGATATGTTATTCAGTGGCCATATCCTGCTGGTTGAAGATAACCCGGTAAACCAGATGGTAGCCGGACAGATTATCGATGGTTTCGGCATTAGCTATGATGTTGCCGAAAACGGTTCCGAAGCGATAAATCAGATACTGGCTAAGACTCATTATGACCTGGTACTGATGGACATCCAGATGCCAGTTATGGATGGCTACGAAGCCACCCGCTCACTGCGGCAAAAAGGTTATCACGACCTCATCATCTGCGGCCTCTCTGCCAATGCCATGCAAAGCGATAAAGATCAGGCCATGCAGTCTGGAATGAACGACTACCTAACCAAGCCGGTGGCGTTTGATGCCATCCAAACTATTTTCAAAAAATACCTGCGTAACTAATCTGTCAGCACTGACTCGACCATAACGACTACTATCACCGCTGCCAATATCAGCAAACAGATTTATATAACAGCCACTCGCCAGACCTGCGATCTCAACAAATATTATATATGCTTGACCATATATATGATTTTTCATATATTACTAGCATGAAAATCGCTGCCAATAACTTGTTCTCAACACTCTCAAACCAAATACGGCTTCGTTGCATGATGCTACTGCAACAACAAGGAGAACTCTGCGTTTGTGAACTAACCCATGCGCTGACGCTGTCGCAACCGATGATATCCCGGCATCTGGCCATACTGCGCGAAGCTGGCTTGGTTAACGACCGCCGCGCTGGACAATGGATTTATTATTCCATCAACCCGGCACTGGACAGCTGGGCACAACAAATTTTAGCCACAACCTCGTCAGCTAATCTGACTTCATCACCGTTTAACGAAGATTTGCTGCGCCTAAATGATATGCCAGAGCGGCCGGAGCAAGCCTGTTGTGGCTGACATCATTTTCATTAATCAGATTTAATTATTTTTTAGGAGTTTATTATGAGTATTCGCGTCGGCATTAACGGCTTTGGACGAATGGGACGATTGGGTTTCAGAGCAGGCTGGAACAAGCCTGAATTTTCAATCGTGCAAATTAACGAGATTGCTTGCGACGCCACAGCCTCTGCGCATTTACTCAAGTTTGATTCGGTACATGGTACATGGCCACACGAAACCGGCGCCGCGAATAACCAGCTTATGGTTGATGGTCAGTCACTTAGTTATTCTTCACATCAAAGCATTGCCGAGTGCAACTGGTCTGGCTGTGACATCGTCATCGAAGCCACCGGCGTACATCATAAAACGCCTGAAAGCCTGCAGGCTTATTTTGATCAGGGCGTAAAAAAAGTGATTGTCGCAGCACCAACCGAAGGCGCGCTGAACATTGTCTACGGCATTAATGACAGTCAATACGATGCCAGCATTCATCACCTGTTAACCGCGGCATCCTGCACCACCAACTGTCTGGCACCGGTGGTTAAAGTCATGCATGAAAACGTCGGCATTAAACACGGCTGTATGACCACAATTCACGATATTACTAATACACAAACCATCGTAGATAAAGGCCATAAAGATTTACGCCGCGCCCGTGCCTGCAGCCAGTCTTTAATCCCGACCTCTACCGGATCAGCCAAAGCTATTACAAAAATATTCCCTGAACTCGAAGGCAAACTTAATGGCCATGCCGTGCGGGTACCGTTGCTGAATGCCTCATTAACCGATTTTGTCTTCGAAGCCGCACGAGCGGTTACGGCCGATGAAATCAATCACTATTTCAAACAGGCCGCTGACGGTGAATTAAAAAATATTTTAGGTTATGAAGAGCGACCACTGGTTTCAATTGATTATGTTAATGATGCCCGTTCTTCTGTTATTGACGCACTTTCCACCATGGTGATCGATGATACTCAGGTAAAGATTTATGCCTGGTATGACAATGAATGGGGTTATGTTAATCGCATGATGGAACTCACGTCCAAAGTAGCCAAGAGCCTGTAGCTATGCACCAAGGGCTGCGTCATTACCTTACTGTCACCGGTAGTTACTGGGCTTTTACCTTAACCGATGGTGCCATCCGAATGCTGGTGGTTTTGTATTTCCACCGGCTCGGTTATTCCGCCCTTGAAGTTGCCATGTTGTTTTTGTTTTATGAGTTTTTTGGCATTATCACCAACCTAGTCGGTGGCTGGCTAGGCTCACGTATTGGTCTTAACCTGATTATGCACAGCGGTATGGCTTTGCAAATTATTGCGCTGACGATGCTCACCGTACCTGATGCCTGGTTAAGCATTGCCTATGTGATGCTCGCTCAGGCTTTATCCGGGATTGCCAAAGACCTTAATAAAATGGCTGCCAAGGCCAGCATTAAAACCCTGCTGCCATCCGCCTCAGCCAACAATGACACACTGTTTAAATGGGTCGCTGTTTTAACCGGTTCAAAAAATGCGTTAAAAGGTCTCGGCTTTTTTTTAGGTGCCTTACTGCTGCAGCTGTTTGAGTTCAGAGGCGCATTAATCACACTGAGCAGCCTGTTGCTGCTTGTCTTAATATTATCGATAGCGTTACTGCCCCGGGGTTTGGGCAAAGCCAAACATAAAGCCAAATTCACTCAGATTTTTTCAAAATCGGCCGAAGTAAACTGGCTTTCTGCAGCACGGTTTTTCTTATTTGGTGCCCGCGATATCTGGTTTGTGGTGGCTTTACCGCTTTATCTGCATTCTGTTTTTAACTGGAGCTTTAGTCAGGTCGGTGCGTTTATTGCTGCCTGGGTTATCGGCTATGGCATCGTTCAGGCCAGTGTTCCTAAGCTGCTAAAAAAAACACATCACGGCCACGGCCCTGATGGTCGTACCGCAAGCTACTGGGCGCTTATTCTTTCTGTCGTACCCGCGTTGATTGCGGCGGCATTAGCCAATGATTTTTACAATCAATACAGCCTCATTATTGGCTTGATTATTTTCGCAGCCGTTTTTGCTATTAACTCAGCCGTGCATTCCTATCTAATCGTGGCTTGGTCTGATCACGATAAGGTATCGATGAATGTCGGTTTTTATTATATGGCCAATGCCGGCGGACGCTTACTGGGAACACTGATGTCTGGCTGGGTATATCAAAACCAGGGGATCAGCGGCTGCTTAGTGTGGTCGAGCTTGTTTATTATTTTAGCGGCAATTTTCTCTGTCAGGCTACCACGAGCTCAGCATAATTAAAGCAGACTGTTTGTGACAAGCCGTCACTCTGGATACTGACTAAGCCGCTGTTTACACCATAATTATGAATTATGAATTGATAAAATAGCTGTTTTTTCCTATTATCTGTCATCTTAATCTTTATAACCCGGTGCTTACAGCGGCTATATCTTAACAACTGACGCTTCAGCCTAACCCTCGTTTCTTGTTAAATACACCAGAAAAACAACCACTTAGTTTGGAGAAAATGATGAAAAATATAAAAAAAGTTGCTGTCTTATCAGCACTGATAGCCAGTTTTGCCAGTGCAGAATCCATCGCGGCCACCGAATGGAATGTCTCTCTCTGGGGTAAACGCCGCGCCTTTACTGAAAATGTCGAAAAACTGGCCGAGCTGGTCGATCAAAAAACGAATGGCGATTTTAAACTGAATATCTCATACGGTGGTCTGTCTAAATCTAAAGAAAATCTGGACGGTATCTCTATCGGTGCTTTTGAAATGGCACAATTCTGCTCGTTCTATCACAAGCAAAAAAACCCAAGCATTACCGTCACCGAACTGCCGTTCTCTCGTAATGTTTCTTTGTCTCGTATTACCGAGATCTATAGCGAAGTTTTCAAACACCCTGCGGTTGCAAAAGATCTGGCACGCTGGAACGCTACGTTATTAATGCCAACACCAATGCCGCAATACAACATTATCAGTAAAAGTGATCCGATAAAATCACTGGAAGATTTCAAAGGCCTGCGGGTTCGTGGCCCTGGCGGCATTATGGGTGTACTGGGCCAGCTCGGTGCAATTAAAACAGGCGTTCCTTTCTCTGAAGTTCGTCAGTCTATGGACTCGGGCGTTATCGATGCCGCTTCATTTGCCCCACATGCTCATCTGGCGACCAAGTCTTATAAAGTTGGCAAGTGGGCAACTACAAACCTGAACCTGGGTTCTGCTAACTGCCCTGTGGTTGTCAACACCGATGCTTTAAACAGCCTGAAACCGGCACATAAAAAAGCCTTGCTGGGTTCTGTTGATGAAGCGCTGGCGTTCTACGTTAAAAACTACGACGAGAACACCACCAGCAAATATCAGAAAGCCATCAGCGATCAAGGTTTAACTCAGATCACGTTTAGCGCGGCTCAAACTGCAGAGCTTAATAAAATGTCTGAATCGGTTCGTAAAAACTGGGTCACATCAAACAGCAAGAACTTTGACGCACAGGATTTATATAACTTTACAGAAGCGCTGTTTAATAAGTAACACGCTGCCTGTCTGACGTAGCCATACCGGCTTATGCTGGTATGGCTATTTTTTTAGCTACACTGTTTACCCTATTAATCGTCTATCATTACTAAACCTGCTGACTTCAAACAAAGGCTCTTCCATGTCCAGTCCCACCAGCATTCTTCAAGATCAGTCCAGACTAAGCATTGCCGACCGAACCTTTTTCAAATTCGAGTCCTTTTTAAATTTACTCGGTGGCATCATTATTTTTTTACTGGTGTTTTTGGCCACGGCCAATGCATTAGGACGCTGGCTGTTTGACCTGCCTATCAGTGGCTATATTGACTGGGTAGAGCAGTCGATGGCCTTTATGGCCTTCTTAGGCATTGCTTACACCAAGCGCGAGGGTGGTCACATCCGCATGGATATGCTGGTTAGCCGTCTGCACGGCCGTCGGCTCTGGCTGACTGAATTATTGTCCACATTCATCATGCTTACGATTACGCTGGCACTGATCTATGGCTCTTATTTACATTTCTGGCGCGCTTATTCACTGGGTGATTCCTCTTTAGATATCAACTTACCGACCTGGCCGGCAAAACTGATCGTGCCTTTCGCACTGAGTGTTTTGGCATTACGCCTGCTCCTGCAAATCTGGGGCTATGGCCGTGCTGCGCTTGAAGCCAGTCAGCAACCGGTTGCTGTGCCCTTGATTGAAAACGCCGCTGACGTTGCCGCAAAAGAAGCACAGTCGCTTAGCGGTTCCACTGATGCACAGGAGCAACAATAATGTCTTTGTTTGAAAGTCTGGCAAATATGGATTCGATCAGTATTGGTCTCTGGGTTACCGGCGTTATGCTATTGCTGGTGATTATCGGTGTTCGTGTCGCCTTTGCTGCAGCAATGGCCGGCTTTATCGGACTGGTGTGGATTTTTTCTGCCAAATTCGGTTTTGAAAAAGGCTTGCTGATTGCGATTAAAATGGCCGGCACCATTCCGCATTCAAAGGTCTCTACATTAGCCCTGTCACTGATTCCTACTTTTATTTTAATCGGCTTTTTAGCCTACCATGCCGGCTTAACTAAAGCCTTATTTGAAGCCGCCAAACGCTGGGTTGGCTGGCTCCCCGGTGGCATGGGTGTAGCGACTGTTTTTTCAACAGCCGGTTTTGCTGCCGTTTCGGGGGCCTCGGTGGCAACCTCTGCCGTGTTTGCCCGTATCGCCATACCGGAAATGTTAAAACTCGGATATGACAAACGCTTCGCAGCCGGTGTAGTAGCTGCCGGCGGCACCCTGGCTTCTTTAATTCCGCCTTCTGCAATACTGGTCATTTATGCAATTATTGTGGAACAGGATGTCGGGGCATTATTAATGGCCGGTTTTTTACCCGGCGCTGTTTCTGCGCTGATTTATGGCGGACTGGTTATTTTTCTGGCCACTACGCGTAAAAACTTTGGCCCGCCGGTCACCGGTTTTAGCTGGAAGCAACGTTTTCAAAGTTTACCCGGTGCATTACCGATCTTTATTGTCGTTGGCATTATTATGGTCTGTATTTATGGCGGTGTCGGCACACCGACCGAAGCCGGTTCACTGGGTGCCTTTCTCATTCTGATCATTGCTTTATATAAAGGTATGCGCTGGAATGATTTACGCGGCTCACTGATGGAAACCGCTAAACTCACAGTAATGATCTTCACCATTATCTGGGGTGTGCTGTTATACGTACGCTTTCTTGGCTTTGCCGATCTGCCAGGTGCTTTCTCAGACTGGATTACCAGCCTTGATCAGAGCCCGATGCTGACACTGCTGATGATACTTCTGGCCTACGCCATACTCGGCATGTTTATGGATGCGATTGGCATGCTGCTGCTAACATTGCCGGTGGTTTATCCGGCGGTGATTGCATTAAACGGTGGCGATGCGGTTACCGCTGCCGACTCAGCCTTTGGTGTTTCGGCTGTCGGCTGCTCTATCTGGTTCGGCATTATCGTGGTTAAGATGGCAGAAATTTGCCTGATTACACCACCGATTGGTCTTAACTGTTTTGTGGTTGCGGGTGTGCGAAAAGAATGTTCGGTACAGGATGTTTTCAGAGGGGTAACGCCTTTCTTTATTGCCGATGTGATAACCATTGGGGTGCTGATTATGTTACCGGGTATTGTGTTATGGCTGCCTGGCTTAATGGGCTTTACTTGATTCACTGACTGATGCGTGGCTATAGCTGCATGGCCATGCTGATTCACAAGGATGTGATTTTAGTAAACAATAAGCAGTCTCTTCAGCGCTTAAAAACACGGCAATAAAAAACTGCCGCTGCTATCACTAAAACAACAGCAGCTTAATGATCATGGCGCTTAGTGCCACGTACATAACGACTTTAATCCAGCTCTCACCTTTGTGTACTGTGGTATGCGCTCCGTACCAGCCACCGATTGAGTTACCCACAGCCAGCCCCAGACCGGCCCACCACATTAGTTCTAACTGTGATGCAAACACCGCTAACGCGACCACGGTATAACTGAGCACCACCAAGACTTTATACATATTCACCCGCACCAGATTAAAACCCATGACTCTGTGCAGAATTGGCATCAGGATAAAACCCACACCGATTTGTATGAAGCCGCCCCAGAAACCGGCACCAACCATACAGATATGACCAAGTAATAAATTTTTTGCAGGGCCGTTGTCAGCCACATGCGGGCTACTGCTTTTGCCACTCGCCATAATAATCATCACCACGATCATCACCAGCGCAAGAACACGATCAAACCACACACCTTGCAGCTCGACGCCGACAAAAGCACCACCCAACGCACCGACAGAAGCCGCCAGCGATAAACTCAGGCCGAGCTTAAAATCGGAAAAACCTTTGCGGTAGAACGTGTAAACAGCCGTGGTATTTTGCGCCAGAATCGCAATCCGGTTAGTGCCGTTCGCGACCGGAGCCGGTATCTCCATAAACAACATAGCCGGCACCGTGAACAGGGAGCCTCCACCGGCCATGACATTAAGCCAGCCGGCGAAAATACCAATGAACATCAATAAAATAATTTGCCAGAGTTCCATAAGATTTTTTCAGCTTAAGCGTGGTTACGCATGGTCCCGGTATTTTGACTGCACACCCTGCAGGAAGCGTCGCAGAATCTGATCTTTACATTCACGATAATGTTTATGACCGACTTTACGAAAAAAGGCACTCAGTTCGTGTTTGCTGATATTAAAGTCGGCCAGCGCCATCAGTTCGAGAATATCGTCATCTTTCAGGTTTAATGCAATTTTTAATTTTCTGAAAACAATATTATTACTCAGACGTTTTTCGGGTTCGGGCTGGGGACCGTCTTTTTTACCGCGCATCTCATTGATCAGGCCGTTCAGAAAAGATGCAAACAACACATCATTAATAGCCTGGTAGGCCGGATCTTCTTCCTGCTTTAGCCAGTCGCTGACCTGCTCTCTGCTGACATCAGCATCGGCTGCTGCAAAAATTGCTATCATTTTGTCGTCATTAAAATCAAAGCTATAACGAAGCCGTCTTAAGATATCATTATTAATCACATTGTTATCCTGATTTGAGTAAGCCGAGAAATTTCGGTTTTTTGCAGTCGCACACTGAACCGCGATTTTAGCAGACATGGTGGTTTTGAATCTGTCTGTTTGACGATATGTTTTTTCGCTCAGGTCTTAAAATGAAATTTTGGCAGACTGATGTTATAGCGGATCGCCAGCATACGACTGACGAATATAAAAACCCCGGCAAGTATTGCGGCCAGCGCGATATCCATACCGGCCGATAACAGCGCGATAAATAACAGTGAGCCAGCCCAAGACACCGTGCCATAAAGCTGACTGCTGAACACCACCGGTTTTTCATTACACAACACATCCCGGAATATGCCACCCATGGTGCCGGTCATTACACCCATAAAGCTCGCCACCAGCCAGGGCGCACCAAACATCAGTGACACCAGTGTACCAGCGATACCAAACGTTGCCAGTCCGGCGGCATCGGGTAGCAGAAAAAAACGCGGCGAGATAACTACCAGGCGCGCTACCAAAAACATGACGAAAGCACTGGCTACCGAGGCGATAAAAAACATCTGATCACGTATCCAGAATACTTCACGGTCCAGCAACATATCCCGCATCGAACCGCCACCCAGCCCGGTGGCAATCGCAATAATAGCCACACCAAATAAATCAAATTGATTCAGGCCGGCTTTTAATACCCCGGAGGCTGATGACACGATGACTGCAACTAATGTAATCCAGTATAAAATATTTAACAGTTCAACTGTCGGTGCAAGATTCATAAGGTATCACTGCTGTTAGTTGCTGATAATTGATTTGCTTCGCCTGTTACCATAACCATGCGGCTCCTCTGACGCCACTGGAGTCGCCAAACTTTGGTGCTACAATCGGTGTATCCACCACATCAGAAAAAACGTATTTAGGCAATAGCTTGGGTACATTATGATACAACCGCTCTACATTTGACATGCCACCACCGAGTACAATAACGTCCGGGTCCAGTAGATTGATGACACTGGCAAGACTGCGTGCCATTCTGTCTTCATAGCGTAGCAAGGTTTCTTCTGCGCGCTCAAAACCCAAGCTCGACAGTTCAACAATTTGTTCCGCACTGAGTCTGTCTCCGCCATGCAAGAGATGATCGCGGCTAATTCCCGGCCCCGACAAATAGGTTTCAATGCACCCGTGTTTACCACAATAACATTCAGGGCCGTTCAGTTCGGCCGCTGTTGGCCACGGTAGCGGATTGTGTCCCCATTCACCTGCGATTGCATGACGCCCGCTTAAAACATTCTGGTTAATGATGACACCTCCACCAGTACCGGTACCGACGATCACACCAAACACCACATTTTTACCTGCCGCCGCACCATCAACGGCTTCTGACAGTGCAAAACAGTTGGCGTCGTTGGCAATCCTGATCTCGCGACCCAGCAATGACACCAGATCTTTTATCACCGGCTTGCCATTCATGCACACCGTATTGGAATTTTTTAATAAACCGGTGGCCGGAGAGATAGCACCCGGTGTGCAGATGCCGATACTCGCTACCTGGTTCAGACCCTGCTCGACTTCTTCCACCAGATCGGCCAGTGTTAATAATATCTTTTGATAGTCACCTTGAGGTGTGCTGACACGCTGACGGCTGACCTCCTCACCCTGCTGATCCAGTGCAATCACCTCTATTTTGGTACCACCCAGATCAACCCCTATTCGAAAATTAGCCATGCTTATCCTTAATCTGTTTCCGCGTCGTTGGCGCTGCTATAATCGGCCTGATCACTCGGCCTGTGTTCTGGCTTTTTGCCAGTAGATTTCTGTAATGCCGTCATTTTTACAGGCTTGTCGTGCCATAACAAACAACAAGTCCGATAAACGATTGATAAATGCCAGTAACTCTTTATTTAATGACTCCTGCCTGTTCAGGCTGACCAGGCTGCGCTCGGCACGCCGGCACACAGCCCGTGCAATATGCGCCAGTGCTGCAGCACGACTACCACCGGGTAAAATAAATTCATCCAGCGGCGGCAGGTTTTGATTGATCTGATCAATATATTGTTCAAGCAGCTTAACATGGCCCGCTTCAATCGCCTGATAAGCCGGCAAGGTCAGTTCTGCTCCCAGATCAAACAGGATATGCTGAATCCGGTTAAGCTGATCCTGCAACTGTGGATCAGCGCTCTCCGTCTGCAATAAGCCAAGCTGTGAATTCAGTTCATCAACATCACCAATCGCCGCCACTTTACTGTGATCTTTGGCGACACGTGTGCCGTCTGCCATACCGGTTTCTCCTTTATCGCCGGTTTTGGTATAGATTTTACTTAATCGATATCCCATTTTATTCGCAGCACCTGCTCAATTTTTTTGATAAATTGATCTTAACAAGGGAACTAACTGCTGCCTAGTCTGACTAATATTGCGTGGTTAAGTTTTATCCTGCTAAACCGCGGAACCGGACTCCCTCGCCGGTTCCGCACTTGGATAATTCAGTGTCTGCCTATAAAATATCGAACAACTACTAAACAGGCATACAAGCACTGACGCGGATTACCAAACCAGCGGATAAAAATAAAAACACAATTTTTGACTTTACTATAAGATAAACCCCAACAAATCGATTAATTGATAATAACCATGTCTAATTTTCAGAAAATACAGCATTTAAAACAACACGTAGAACAGCATATTATCGGCCAGCAGCATCTGGTTAATCGCCTGCTGATTGCCTTGCTGGCAGATGGCCATTTGCTGGTTGAGGGCGCACCGGGACTTGCCAAGACCCGTGCCATCAAAGTTCTCAGTGATGGCATTGAAGCCGACTTTCACCGTATTCAGTTTACTCCTGACCTGCTGCCTTCAGACCTTACCGGCACAGAAATTTACCGGCCACAGGATGCCAGTTTTGTATTTCAGAAAGGCCCGCTGTTTCATCATCTGGTGCTGGCCGATGAGATTAACCGTGCGCCGGCCAAGGTTCAGTCCGCCTTGCTCGAAGCCATGGCCGAGAGGCAGATCACCGTCGGCTCTACCACCTATCCATTGCCAGCATTATTTATGGTCATGGCAACCCAAAACCCGATTGAACAGGAAGGCACCTATCCGTTGCCTGAAGCTCAGCTTGATCGTTTTCTTATGCATGTTCGGATTGATTATCCTGATGCCGAATCTGAACGACAAATTCTTAAACTAGCTCGTGGCGAAGCACACCTCAAAGCAGCTGCACCGGTTGAAAAAATCAGCACCCAAGTATTACTCGACGCACGTGAAGAAATTCTTGATATTCACATGGCTGATAATATCGAAAACTATTTACTGGAACTGGTACTGAGCACGCGACAGCCTGAAAAATACGGCAGCGATCTGAAAAAATGGCTGCAATACGGTGCCAGCCCCCGTGCCACCATCACACTCGACCGTTGTGCCCGCGCTCACGCCTGGCTTGCCGGCAGAGACTTTGTTGGCCCCGACGATGTTCAGGCCATGGCTTTTGATGTGCTGCGTCATCGTTTAATTTTAAGTTATGAAGCCGAGGCCGATGGCATCACCACCGATCGCTTTATTAATGAACTGGTTAATCGTATTGCTGTTCCCTGATGTTTGGTTTTCGCTTTCATAAACAGCCCGTCGAGCAGCCAGCGCCCACCGCGCCGTCTCACACCAGTGGTCTTGTCAGCATCGATCAGCAGAGCCTGATTCAGTGCCGTCATCAGGCCTCAAAACTGATTCTTTCATCTGCAAAAATTAAATCTACCCAGAGCGGCGCCTATTTATCCTCGTTTCGTGGACGCGGCATGGAGTTTAATGAGTCACGTATTTATCAAGCGGGTGATGATATTCGCAGCATGGACTGGAAAGTCACCGCCAGAACCGGTACCCCTCACACCAAAGTATTTTCAGAAGAAAAAGAACGGCCGGTATTGTGCTGGACTGATTTCCGCGAACCGATGCGGTTTGCTACTCACGGTGTGTTTAAATCGGTAATTGCGGCGAAAGCCGCTGCCAGTATTGCCTGGGCTGCCAGCGCACAGGGCGACCGGGTCGGTGGTCTGGTATTTTCTGAACAGTCGCATCACGAACTTAAACCACGTCGCGGTAAAAGCAATGTGCTGCACTACATCAAGCATCTGCAACAAATTCAGCAGCCGACTACTAATAATAATGAACAACAGATCAGCGCTGAACAGGCGCTTGCCAGACTGCGGCGGGTTGCCAGACCCGGCAGCCTGATTTTTTTAATCAGTGATTTCAGAAATCTGGGTGAACGGGCTGAATCGCATATTATGCAATTATCCCGACACAATGATGTGGTTATGTTTTTTATTTATGACACACTGGAAAAATCATTACCACAGCACGGTCAGTACCTGATTCAGCAGCACGGAAAAAAACTGCGCTTTAGCACCCATGAGCAAAGTCAGGCGGAATATCACCGGCACTTTCTTCAGCGTCTGCAGTCACTGCAAGGCTTTGCGCGTTCTCATGGTATTTCATTTATCGAGTGCAGCACTCAGCAAAACCCTCTCGATCAACTAACAGCAGCCTACCGCTAATCATGCAGCCAGCACAGCAACCATTAGCACTTAAAGACATTCACCTGCCAGACACTGTGTCATGGTGGCCACCCGCTGTCGGCTACTGGCTAATACTGGGGCTGATTGTTTTATTGATTCTCTGTTACTTCGCAATAAAATTTTTAACTAACAGACGGCGTATAAAAAAACAGGCGCTGGCTGAATTTAAAAAGATTCATAAAACTTATCAATCAGATCGTGATCAGAAAAAACTGCTGAAAGCGGTTTCTGTCCTGTTACGTCGTGCCGCTATCAGCTGCTACCCGCGTTCCGACTGTGCCTCGTTAACCGGCAATGACTGGCTCACCTGGCTGGACCAACAACTGCCTGCTAAGTCAACGACATTCTCTGACGGCCCGGGCTATTTACTGACCGAGTTCATTTATTCAAACTCAGTCAACACCGATGATCTTGATGCGCTGCTGTCAGTTTCACGTCAATGGCTCAATCAATTACCCGCGCCCGCTAAGCATCATCCGCCAACCAGTGAGAGCGCCCTGACATGATACATTTTGACTGGATCTGGTCGTTTCTGGCGCTACCCTTACCATACCTGGTTTATAAATTTTTTCCGGCAGCGCCACGTCAGAATGAAGCGCCGCTGCACGTGCCGTTTATGCAGGACTTTGAAAGTTATAGCACTGACAAAGTACAAAGCTCCGGCAAACTGCTTATTGTTTTAGCGGCGATTGCCTGGTTATTGTTAGTGATGGCAGCGGCACGGCCGCAATGGCTGGGTGATGCGGTCGAACTGCCGGTAAGTGGCCGTGATCTGATGTTAGCCGTGGATTTGTCCGGCAGTATGGAAGTCGAAGACTTTCAGCTTAATGGTCGACTGGTTGATCGGCTCAGTGCCACCAAAGCGGTTGCCACTGAATTCATAGAGCGTCGTAACGGTGACCGACTTGGACTGATACTGTTTGGCAAAAAGGCTTATTTACAAACTCCGCTGACCTTTGACAGGCAGACTGTCAGCACCTTACTTGGCGAAGCGGTGATCGGACTGGCAGGTAAAGAAACCGCGATTGGCGATGCGATTGGACTCGCGGTTAAACGGCTTGAAAAGCAATCGGTTAACAGCCGGGTTCTTGTTTTACTGACTGATGGCGCTAACACGGCCGGTGAAGTTGAGCCCTTAAAGGCGGCTGAGTTAGCCAAACAATATCAGCTAAAAATTTATACCATCGGCATCGGAGCCGATGAAATGATCGTACGTTCAATTTTTGGTTCACGCCGGGTTAACCCGTCGGCCGATTTGGATGAAAAAACCCTGGCGGCGATTGCCAGCAAAACCGGAGGTAAATATTTCCGGGCCCGTAACACTGAACAACTGAATCAGATCTACCAGCTGCTTGATCAGCTCGAGCCGGTCGATAAAGAAACCCAGAGTTTCCGACCTACCAGTGCTCTTTTTTACTGGCCATTATCTTTTGCGTTATTGATCTGTGCTTTGATTATCAGCATGCGACTCGTTACTAAAGGCCGCTTATGAATTTATTTCACTTCATCAGACCAGAGTGGTTACTGGCACTTATACCGCTTTTTATTCTTTACTGGTTACTGCAGCGCATGCAATTACAGAATAAGAGCTGGCAAAGTTTTTGTGACAAAGATTTACTGCCGTATTTATTCGAGCAAACCGAGCTTAAACAAAAAAAACGCCCACTATATTTATTGTTACTGGCAGGCCTGCTGGCAATTACCGCACTGGCCGGCCCGAGCTGGGAAAAACGTCCGCAGCCTGTTTTTAAAAAACAGTCGGCTTTAGTCATCATACTCGATTTATCACGCTCAATGGATGCAAACGACATCAAGCCCAGTCGCCTTGGTCGCGCCATTCTTAAAGTCGAGGACATTCTGACGCAGCGCAAAGAAGGCCAGACAGCTCTGATTGTTTTTGCAGCCGATGCCTTCACAGTAACCCCGCTTACCGAAGATACCGGCACTATCTCTTCACAGCTTAAAAGCCTGAGCACCGAGATTATGCCGTTACAGGGCAGTAATGCCAGCAAGGCCATTGCACTGGCACAGCAACTATTTAAACAAACCTCTCAGCCTCACGGTCATGTTTTATTAATCACCGATGGTGTCAGTGAACAGACTGTTGCTGCCAGCTCTGAATTAATTGCTCCCAACTACACGCTCTCTGTACTCGGTGTTGGCACTGCCGGTGGCGCACCGATTCCTTTAGCTGATGGTGGCTTCTTTAAAGATGCCAGCGGCGCTATTGTGGTGCCTAAACTTAACGCCTCAAGACTGCAACAGCTGGCTCTGGCCGGCTCCGGTTCTTTTCGTTTATTAAGCGCCGATGACAGTGATCTTAACCAGTTACTGCAACCACTCAAGCGCGGACTTTCTGATGCACTAGATGGCGAACAGACTGAGCAAACCGCATTTAATACCGACAGCTGGGTGGAGGCCGGTCCGTGGTTGCTACTTATTTTATTGCCTGTTGCTGCTTTTGCATTTCGTAAAGGCTATCTGTTTGTGCTGCTTATTTTTGTACTGCCTCACTCTGATCCCGGTTATGCCTTTGATGCCGGCGAGCTTTGGAAAAACGACAACCAGAAAGCCAGAGAGTTATTAAACAACAATAAAGCAAGCGCTGCTGCCAGCCTGTTTACAGAGAAAAAATGGAAAGCCGCCGCTGAGTACAAATCCGGCCAGTTTGATAAAGCTCTGGAGGCTTATCAGCAGTTAGACACATCAGACCCTGAGGTTTTATACAACCTTGCTAACACGCAGGCTCAGCTCGGCCAGTTTGATAAGGCATTGGAAAATTACAACAAAGTCATCGCCGCCAAAGCTGATCATAGTGACGCAAAATATAATCGCGATCTGGTTGAGAAACAAAAACAACAACAACAACAACAACAAGACAAAAACAATCAGGACAGTAAAAACAGTCAGGATAATAAAGACAGTAAAGACGACAACAACAATGACAAAAAGTCGCAGCAAAATGACGCATCAGATGGCGATAAATCCGATTCAGAACAGCAGCAATCAGCTGATAACAATAAGACTGATAATGCCGACAATAATCAGGAAAAAGATTCCGCGCAGGATAAGAACGATAACAAAGACCAAGACGCTACTGATAAATCACAGGATAACAGCCCACAAGATAATCAAGCTCAGCAACAGCAGTCAGCACAGGACAACACACAGTCTCAAGAACAGCAGCAGGCAAACGAGCAGTGGCTCAGACGGATACCGGATGATCCGGGCGGTTTACTCAGACGAAAGTTCAGATATCAGTCAGAACAGAGACAAAATACCACATCAGGTGAACAACAATGGTAAGACAAACTTTTTTGAGCGGGCTTTTAATTATTCTCAGCCTGATGAGTTGCAGTGTATTTGCAGCCGATATCAGTGTTTATGTTAACCGCGATAACATTAGTGTTAACGAATCCTTTAATCTTATTTTTGAAGCCGAAAGCACACCTGATGATGAACCTGATTTTTCGCCGCTGTCTGTTTATTTTGATATTCTGAGCCAGAGCCAGAGCAGTAATATGTCGATCATCAACGGCAGCTTCAGCCGCAAAAAAGTATGGACACTGGCGCTACTGGCAAAACAGCCCGGCAATTACGCCATACCGTCAATCGAATTTGGCAACGACAAGAGTCCGCTTCTGAATATTAAAGTCAGTAAAAGCACTGCAACTCAGTCAACCAGTGATAGCAACCTGTTCCTGGAAGCGGAAGTTGATCACCAGTCCACCTATGTGCAGACCCAGATTCTTTACACCGTAAAAGTATTTCGATCAGTTGAAATCCAAAATGCCAGTTTAACCGAACCCAAACTCAGTGCTGCCGATGCCATTATCGAAAAACTGGGGGACGACAAACGTTACCAGACAAGCCGTAACGGTGTTCGCTTTATCGTCATAGAACGGCGTTACGCTATCTTCCCGCAACAAAGCGGGCAGTTAACCATAGCGCCGGTTGAATTTAACGGCCAGATTGTGTCACAGCGCCGCTCTTTTTATGACATATCTCCGTTTAATGGCACCAGCAAACGCATTCAATCCAAAGCCATCGAGATTGATGTCAAGCCAGTGGCAGCAGCTTTTAAAAATAAACACTGGTTACCATCAACTGAAATCAAGCTGGTTGATGAGTGGCCAGAGCAGGCCCGCTTTAAAGTCGGCGAACCGGTCACCCGTACCCTGTCGTTACTGGCTGCTGGTTTAACTGCGGCCCAGCTACCCGAACTGAGTAAACAGGATATTGCCGGCATTAAACAATACCCGGATCAGCCTACTCTGAACGATCAAAAAAATGAAAACGGTATTACCGGGATACGACAGGAAAAAATTGCTTATATCCCGACTCAGGCCGGCAGCCTGACCTTGCCTGAAATTAATATTCCGTGGTGGAATATAAAAACCGGCCGACTGGAATATGCGCGCATCGAGGCTAAAAAAATTACTGTCGAAGCAGGTTCTGCTAGCCAGCCGTCAGTTGCATTGCCACCAGCTGCCAAAGCGCAAGCCAGCACTAAAACCGTTGTCGATAATGACGCCACATCGGTGTGGTTTTACATCAGTTTGTTTTTACTGGCTGGCTGGCTCATCAGTCTGTTTTATCTGTTGCCAAAACGATCCCGCTCCGTGCAACAGCCCGTCAGCAAACCGGTCATGCCCATAAAACCTTCGGCTAAAAATATCGGCCGAAAATTTGCCAGTGCCTGTCAGCAAAATCAGCCCGAACTGTGCAAGACACTGCTACTTGAATGGGCAGCTAGTCAATGGCCAGATGCCAATATCAACAGTTTGAGCGAACTCTCTTTATATGTTGATGATGATCTGTCACAACAAATTGCGCGATTGAATCAGCAGCTCTATGCACCGACTGCTAATGAATGGCGTGCTGCTGATCTTTTATCAGCCTTTCAATCGAATAAGGGTAAACCCGTAAAAAGTAATAGCGACTCCCAGTCAGTTCTTAAACCGATTTCAAAAATCGTCTAAGGCTCTCTATAAAGACTGTAAATAGCTAAATTTTCTTGGCTTTTTCGCCAATATTCGTCTTTGCACCGTTTAAGCGGCCGGCAAAAGAAGGTAAAATCCCTGTTCGAAATTATATTTGCGCCAGGGACCGGTATTCACAAGCTGCTTTTGCGGGCTGTTTGAAATCAAATTATTAAATCAGTTAAACAACGACGGGAAGGTTTATGGAACTCCAAATTACTACTCAGATTTTAATCTGGGCTTTCGCTCTGGCTTTCGTACTGGGTGCGGTTGCAAACAAAACTAACTTCTGCACCATGGGTGCGGTATCTGACTGGGTAAACATGGGTGACACTAACCGCATGAAAGCCTGGTTACTGGCAATTGCAGTTGCCTTACTGGGTGTTACCTTAATTGAAGGTATCATGGGTTATGCCAGCATTGACCCTTCTCTTCCGCCTTACCGTAGCGAGCAGTTTGCCTGGTTACGTTACATTGTTGGTGGCGTTCTGTTTGGTATTGGTATGACCTTTGCCAGCGGTTGCGGTAACAAAACTCTGGTACGCATTGGTGGCGGTAATATCAAATCAATATTTGTTCTGATCGTTGCTGGTTTCTTTGCTTATTTAATGACAAAAACTGATTTCTATGCCGTTCTGTTCCACCCATGGGTCTCTGCGACAACAATCAATCTGGGTAAAATGGGCATGGCAGGTCAGGACATCCCGGCGATTATTGGTGGTATCTTTGGTGCAGAAAACCTCAATACACTGCGTATTGTTTTCGGTTTAATCATTGGCTCGGCAATTTTATTCCATGTTTTCCGTTCTGAGGATTTCCGCAGCAATAACGAAAACGTTATCAGCGGTATTATCATCGGCATTATCATTGTGCTGGCCTGGGCCATCACCGGTGGCAGCATGGGCACAGCCTGGAAAGAAGCCGTCGACTTTATGGATGAAGTACCGGTTGGTGTTATGACGCAGTCATATACGTTCATCAACCCGATGGGTGATACTTTTGCACTGGCGCTGGATCCGACCAACTCTCTGCTGATCAGCTTTGGTGTGATGTCACTGTTTGGTGTTATCGCCGGTTCTCTGGTTATCTCGTTACTGGCTAAAGCCTTCCGCATCGAATGGTTTAACGACCTTAAAGATTTTATCAATCACATGTTTGGTGCTGTATTGATGGGTATCGGTGGTGTATTAGGTATGGGCTGCACCATTGGTCAGGGCATTACCGGTTTCTCAACACTGGCGCTTGGCTCCATTCTGGTGTTTGTCTCTATCGTTTTCGGTAGCGCTCTGACAATGAAAATCCAGTTCTATAAAATGGTTTACGAGGAAGAAGCAACTTTCGCTAAATCATTCATTACTGCACTGGTTGATATGAAGTTATTACCAGCTGCTATGCGTAAGCTGGAAGCTGTATAAAAGCAGCAACTAAGCCTACTAAAAAAGCCTCGCCTTGCGAGGCTTTTTTTTGAGCACTGTTTTTTCTTGCGACTAAATGACATATTGTATTGAATTTACAGGCATTATCGGCTATTTATACACTACGTATCGAGAGACAAGCATGTGCCCTGTTATACAATCCATCAATTACCGCTTTAGTCCTGACAAGCACACTCAGCTGCTTTGCCAGACCATCTGCGATGAACTGCATAATAATGGCATTGCACTGGCCGACATTAGCGCCGAAAGTGCCACAAGCGAAGCCCTTACCATCACAACTGTCTTCAACTGGCAGATTAAATTAAGCCTGAAACACCGGCGCCATGAAGGCAGCCTCAGTAAACAGACACTGTTACATAAAAGCCCGGCAGAAGCCCAGAATGCGGCAAAAAAACAGGGCCAATTAATGATCAGCAGCTCATCGGCAAAAATTGAGCTGGTCCGCAACATTAATGACGATCCTGCGCATTATTACAAACACAGCACAATCAAGTTAAACAGTGGACAGAAACATGCTTTTAGCCAGGCCTGTTCAGCTAATTGTGACCATGGCCAGCTTACCTGTAAATACTGTAATGGCCGGGGCACAAATAAAATCACTTCAAAAAAAGATAATTTACTCGGCACTACCACCTCGTTTGACCCTTCGAATATTTGTAAACATTGCGGCGGCAAGGGCAGCACCGATTGCAACACCTGCAATGGCAGCGGTGCACAAACCTATATTTATGAACTTGAGGTTGTTGCCAGCAGGCAGCATAAAAATCTGGTTCAGACAGCTGATTCAAAAATCAAAAACCTTATTTCTGAATTTATTTCACAACAAACCCATAAAGACCTTATCAACGGATACCTGTCACCGGTGGTGATTAAACTCGAGGATATTGACGAAACACACTGTAATGTTATTTACCAGAGTCAATCAACTTACTGTTTACTGAAGATATCGGTGTTACATAAGTTTTATGAAATTATTGGCTTTGGTGATCAGTGTAAATGCATACAGAAACCGAAGATACTGAACGACACACTGATTACAAGCGTTAACACGATCATTGGTTCTAACCCGCGTAAAAACACCTCGCTCAAACTGGCACAGCTACAGTCTCTTGCTTTATTAAAGCCGCTGCTGACATCTGAAGACAACCGCATAGAGCAGGAACTGCAGGCAGTGCTTTATAATAAAGCCAGCGGTTCGTTAAGCCGGGATATTTGCGCCGACATCGTCAGACAAATCTCGCGCTTAAAAACGGCAATAACACCGCGTTATAATTTATCAGCCTGGCTGACTCTGAGCCTTGCCGGTAGTGCCGCAGGTTTTCTTTTGGCCTTATCACAGCACCCGCCGTCTGATCTGATCATTCTGCTTTTTTCACTGCTAACCGCGGTATTAACAACAGGCTATCTGAGTAGCAAATACCTGACAAAGCGGCGGCGTATAAAAAACCGGCAAAGAACTGACAGCCCGACATTTGAAAGACTGCCGGCAGCACTGAGTGCAGGACTTTTGATTGTGGCACTGTTATCAGCCGAGTTATTATCCGCTGACCAGCGATGGCAGATTTATTATTCGTTGAAACAGTTGAGCAGTCACATTATTAAAGCCGACAGATCTCAGACTGCCATATTAAGCAATACGGGTCTGATTCAACTGGCACAAAAGTACCTGATTGAACTGGGTTACACAGCAGTAGTGGCGGACGGTATCTATGAGACGGAAACGGAATTTTCGGTAAAAGATTTTCAGAAAAGATTTGGTCTTCGCATCACCAGTTATCTTGACCAGAGCACGATGGACCTGCTGACAAAATATGCTGTATTAAAAAACAGCAAGTTTAAGACAACAACAAATCAAAAGAAGTAATAATCAGGCAACAGTATCAGCTGCGCCCGATTATTATTCACAACAAGTTAGCCTAAACGCGCTTTAATTGCGTCAATCACCGCATCACTTGATGTTGCTGTTACAGTCAACAGCATACCTTCTTTTTCATAAAAGCCTGCCAGCGGAGCAGTCTTCTCATTATAGACATCAAGACGGTTGCTGATAGCCTCTTCGGTCTCATCATCGCGCTGCACCACGGCACCGCCACACTCATCGCAAACGCCTTCGGCTTTTGGTGGGTTGGATTTAACGTTATAGATAGCACCACAGTCAGTACAGGTACGACGTGTAGTTAAGCGGTCCAGAATCACGTCTCTTGGCACATCGATATTGACCACAAAATCGAGTTTCTCATCAATTTTAACCATCAGCTCTTTCAGTGCTTCTGCCTGTGGGATAGTACGCGGAAAGCCATCTAATAAATAACCGTTTTTACAGTCATCTTCTTTCAGGCGCTCACCCATAATTCCCATAATCAGGTCATCAGAAACCAGATCCCCAGCCTTCATTGCTGCTTCCGCTTTCTTGCCCAGCTCACTGCCGGCAGCAACAGCTGCACGTAAGATATCGCCAGTAGAAATCTGAACCGAACCATCCATTGCCGTCAGTAATTTTGCAACAGTACCCTTGCCGGCACCCGGTGCCCCTAATAAAATCAAACGCATTATTAACTCCTCGGTTTTATTTCACCGGATCTATCTGCCGGTATGTTTATTTATCTTTTATTAACATCACATTCTGCACCTGAATACAGGCACAAAGCAATAGATCAATATTTCTTGTCTTAGGCTAAATAATATTAATACATCACTGCAGCAGCGTAAGCAGGCCATGACATTTATATTTTTTATCTACAAATAAAAAGAGCTTAAGATATGACGCTTATTTTTCAAATATTTAAGAGCAACATAAGGCTAAAATTCTTTTGCGCCATTTTCATGGAGTAATTTTACTAGCGCCCACTCATCTCTTGATTTTGCAAAACGGATAGCTGACATACCATACTGATTCGGCACATTCAGATCAGCACCATGTTCAATAAGCCGCTTCACCATATTGGTTCTCCCGGTTATTACAGCTGACCATATTGGCGTGGTGCCGAGTTTATTTTTAGCCTCTAATTCAGCACCCTTTGCAACCAGCATATCAATAATTTCAGGCTTATCACTCCAGGCAGCATGTTTCAGCGCACTGTCACCCTGATTATCAATAAGATTGATCGCGGCACCGTTCTCAAGCAATAACGCAACTATCTCGACATGACCAAAAGATGCCGCACGCATCAGTGCGGTTGTTCCTTTATAGTCTCGCTGGTCTGGCATTGCTGTCTTGCCAATGATGGATTTGACTGCTGAGTAATCAGCGGATCTGACTGCTTTAAAAAGCTCGCGATTATACTCAGCAGAAAAGCAGCTTGTTATATATAAAAACGACATCGCAAATATAAAAATGGCTGAAAATATGTTTTTCATCAATACATCCCGGATAAATTATTTAACAGGTATTGAGTTCATTTTAAACTATTAGTTCCGTATTATTTTCTGGAATGATTTAACTATAATCGTCTGCTCACTTACTTTTGTACCAAGCCAGCAGAGCAACAGCCACAACTATTATCAGCACCGACAGATACACAATCAATCTGAATATATCTTTATCGATCATCGCCTTTTTCCAGCGCATTAAGCTCGAGGTTTAACGCATGAACTGACAGCAATACTTCGTAAAAAGAATAGGCAAGTGATAGCAGCATCATGATTAGACTCACTGCAAAAATCAGCTTGCCGACAAACAATAACTGGGCAAACAAAGCAAACATACTCATCACGCACATAAAAAGACCACCAACACCAAAACCCTGCATATTACGAATCAGGCAAACCCGTTTTCGTAACGTTTGCATCTGCTCCATCAGAAGTGTGTCTGGAAGAGTTTTATAACTAGCGCTCATCGAGCGTATTCTCGATGTCAGTGCATTAAAACGATTATTATAAGCAACCAGCAATAATGAAACTGCCGGAAATAATAATGCAGGGGTGGTCAGTGTAATTTCAGGGATCATCGTTATCCATTATAGGTAAAATTGTAAACAGGCCACGCATCTTCGTGACATTTTATTACTGCTCAAAGTGCTCCATCAAATAGCACAGGCAATCCTGACGAATAACGTCGATATTACGGGTGAACATGGCCGGTATCACCGTTTTTTTCAAAATGATTTTATCACCTTCTGCTTTAAAATAGCTCTCATAGACATTATTACCTTGCTCATCCTGGACTTCAAACGGTTCTGATTCTGACTGGCTAACTTCGGCAAACTCCGTGTTTTCTTTTACCTCACGAAAATTATACAGCTCAATACTGGCTTCCAGTTTTATCTCAGCACTACCATCAAAACTAAAATCCATTTCCTTGTTTACAGTCACTCTGGCTACGGTATGCAATAAATCGATATCTGTCGGGTTATGATCCGGTAAATTATCAAGCTGCAGCACAGTATCAAGATATCGACTTGCATGAGAGATACCATCAAGCTCACCTACTTTACCACATTCAAGCGTCACCGCCGGGCAGATAGCTGAAAACGCCTGCGACTGAACGCCAATCGGCGTTGTAAAATAGACAACGGTGTGACTGAATAATCTTGCCAGCTGTAGATACTGTGCACTGACACGATTAACACAGCCGTAATGCGGATTTCTTCCAGTATTATTATGCAGATCTATACTTGCAAACGGTTTGTGTTTTTTCATGATATCAACAACCTGTTGCATCAAACGCGTTTCCTGGCAATCAGCATGATCTGTTCCCGGCCAGACTCGGTTATAATCGGGCTGACCTTCAAGCACTCGCTGGTCTTGTTCAGCCGCACTGACATTTCCTATAAACAATGACAGTGAACGGGGTAAGGGCTTTTTTTCATAGCTTTTAAGCACTGCTTGTAATGCAAACAGCCCACTGCTTTCATTGCCGTGCAGTAACGTTGAGACAAATAATGGTCGAGGATTTTTGCCCTGTAAATGAATCAGCGTTGGCGAACCCAGCATCGCCTTCAGTTGATCAGGTTTCGCATCCAGAAAACCATCTGGCAGGGTTGTCATTTCATTCAGCATTAAGTAATTCCCAGTCCCATTCATGTACGCATTTCCCAGAATTTTGTCTTATATAATATTGCTCAGTTAACAGTGTCATATCTTTTCCATAACGGGCAACAAATTGTTGTTGCCAGTTACTACCGGTGCAGCCACTGCCAACCCTTTGCTCGATTATATCAAGGTAATAATCACTGTCTTTTTTATCGATACCCAGCTTCTGCAACCCGGCTCTGGCACAGTTAATAAGACGCTGATCAAACAGTCTCTTAATGGAATATTTATTACCATCACTCCATTTAACACTGGCAGCAATGCCATAGCGCGCTGCCTCATAGAAATTATCTTTTGCTGTTGCAAACTCAGCAAGCTCACCGTTAACCGGTTCCTGCTCTGCAAAATAATTTACCAGTCCATAATAAAGGGCCATATTAGCTGTCTGATCTTTAACCGTTGGCCCTGCCGGCATCACTCTGTGTTCTATTCTGAGATGTGGAACACCCTCATTATTAAAACCCAGTATCGGCCTGTTCCAGCGCCAGATTGTACCGTTTTGCAGTCGTAAATATTGCATCTCTTGTGTATTTGAACTGAACCGCATAGGTAGTAGCACAGGAAAATGATTCAGGTTTTCGTCAAAACATTCCATCAGGCTGCGTCGGCAATAGTCGCTGCCAAAACTGACGCGATGTAATGGCCCCTCAGCTGCAGATGCGTAACCACCTGTCTCTACCGCTTGCTCAAATAATGGTATCCGGCTTTCCTGCCACAGGTTTTTTTCAAATAAGTAAGGTGAATTTGCTGAGGCAGCAACGGTAAAGGCTGAAACAAAAACTGACGCATTATAATAGGCAACCGCTTTATCTTGCGGAACCTGCAAATGGAGCTGCAGTGATGTCGCAGCTGACTCCAACATGACATCATAATGTTCTGATCGCAGATTTTCGTTGCCCACTATATTAAGGCACAGCGGCCGGCCCTTGCGGGTTTTTAACACCTGTTCATTTAATGCCTGATAACGCAGCATATTCGACATATTTTTGACTGCAAGATCACTGTTTTTCAGAGTGGGTAGGATACCGACAGCAAGCGTTTTCGCTTGCATTAATGCGGCGGTCTTGTTACATCGATTCCAAAGCTGCTCCATTTCATTATTAAATAAAGAGAGCGCATTATTACTCAGACCATGAGGGTCCACATTCAGTTCGATATTAAACTTTGCCAGCTCGGCAGATAGGTAAGCAGAATCAAAACGTTCAATAAATTCCTGATTAATATTGGCAGGTCTGAAATTCTGATCAGTCAGACAGGCTTCCAGCTCAAGTCCAGCGACGTATTTATCAGCTTCAAAACAATCGTTTTCAAACCATTGCCGAAGCACAGCTGTTTCTTTTTTTAAATGTTTATCAAATAACTCAAAATCGACCGCGCTAAAACTGCGCTTATTGATTTCCTGCCCCATAAAGCTGCCTCTATGTCCTGACCTATGACGTCATTGAACCTTAACTATACAAATATCTACAATACGATAGTAGCGTTTTTTTCAGATCACAGATGATTTCAGACAATCTTCAATAAATTGTCTGAAATCAATGACAGCAATCATTCAGACCCTTTATTATTATATTGCTGAGATTACTGTATATCGCTCATTTGCATCATGCTCAATACAATATATCTATATCACGGACACAATCTACACTATACTGATCATGTCCAACCGTGCTTATTCTGAATAAGCGCTCATCAATAACAGGCTTTCAGAAGCCACTAAAGATACCTGCTGATAACCCAGAAAGTTTAAGCCTTGAATAATACCAGCGGAGTAAATTATGAAAAATATCGAAGACTATAAGCACCAGTTAGAAACGCTTCGCGAAGAGTTCAGAGAACGTATTATCGCGCTTGACAAAGATCTTCATCATACTGAAGAGCCAGTTGAAAAAGACTTTTCAGAACAGGCAACGCAGCTTGAAAACAGTGATGTACTTAATGCTCTCGATGACGAAGCCAGATCAGCCATTATCCAGATTGATAACGCCCTGTTCAGAATCAGCAACGACTCTTTTGGTATTTGCGAAGCATGTGGCAAACCGATCAATGAAGATCGTCTGCAGGCAATTCCATACGCCAGTCTCTGTATTAAATGTGCTGAAGCAGGCTAGACCTGCCACTATAAAAAAAGAGCCGAAGCTCTTTTTTTACTGGTATTAATAATTGTAAGCGGTCAGAAATCCCCGCTGGCACCGGCCTGCATGATCTGAATTAAAGTGGTATTTATTCTGCTTGCAATTTTCTTCAGATCCGGCGGCAGCACGCTGTTATTGATCAACATATTCAGGTTAATCATCATCAGCCAGTTCTTGCCTTCCGCATCCTCTACCAGTGCAATCCTGCATGGCATATAGGCTGCAAAAATTGGGTTGAAACGAACCATTTCAAACGCATCCGAAGGGTTACAAAACTGAAAAATTTCCAGCCGTCCTGAATCAATACCCCGCGCTTTCAGCTCTTTAGATAATGGCTGATGCGCAACAAACTTCATATTCAGCTCAATCGCTTTAGACTTAATAGCCACGATAGCATCATCTGCACTGACATCCTCTGCCAACTGTATCTTGGTAACGGTTTGCGACACATCAAACATCACCAGTGGCGGCGTTTCTTTAGCTGCAAATACTGAAACAGAAAACAGTGAAATAAAACAAATTAATATAAGTTTATGTAAAGTATTCATAACACGTCCTTTTTTGTTAATTAACATAACTGTTAAAATTAAATTAGCAGATATCACTTATTAAACTTTCTTAAACATCCTTTTTCGACTTACCGATGACCTGGCATATATCGCCATCTTTAAGCCCACCTTCAAACAGCGTGTAGCGACCCAGCACCTTTACCACATCATCAGATCTTCTGATTTCAAGCCGCAGAAAATAATCCTGTAAAATCTTCCGATACTTTTCTTGCTGAAAATTCTTCATCAGGTATATAAAAAAATATTTGAAAAAATCCGATGTCAGCATATTGCCCGGCGCTCTCAGATAATGATAACTGTTATCTACTGCCAGATTGACTGAAAATGTAATCAGGTCCATCTTTTTGGTTTGACTTTGCAGAAACCGCTTGTAGATCACGGAAGATAACAGCCCCGCAACAATTAGCACTACAGCATAAACCACATACTCTCGAAACATTAACTCAAAAGGAATATATTGGGTTAATGAAAAATATTCATAAACACCCCATAACACAGGCAACAGTGTCAGAAAGAATACCAGCTGCGTAGTTTTGCCGGGAAGCTTTTTGGGTGAAATTAAAACAGGGCTCATTAAGATTGCCCCCGATACTGATTACATATACTCATCATAAACACTAAATGTGTCTCCACAGTGCAGTTGTTTCATCCCTCAAACAAAATTAATAAAGGTTTTAATACTAAAAAACCACTCAGACTTGCCTGATATTTATCCGGCAAGCTATATTCACTCACTACTCATCTGTCCAGCTTGTTTGTAAATACAGTTTTTCAACTTTTTCACGAGCCCATAAAGTTTTACGTAAAAACTTAAGGCTTGAGGACAGACTCGGATCTTGAGTAAAACAGTTAATATTGATGCGTCGGCCTAATTCTTCCCAGCCATAATATTCAACCAGCCGAGTCAGTAAGACTTTAAGAGTGATGCCGTGTAATGGATCCTGCGCCCGTTGATCCGGCCCTGTTTCCGCCACAGTATCACTCATTCTTTTTCCTGCTTCTCTTCCGCCTTTTTAACCCGGATTTTGTTGCCTGCCAGATCTTTACCGTTCAACGTTTTCATCGCTGCTTTTGCCTCTCCAGCTTTGGGCATTTCGACAAAACCGAAACCTTTTGAACCACCGCTGTTCTGGTCCATAACGAGATGGCACGACTGCACACTGCCAAAGCCTTCAAACACGCTTCTGAGCTCAGTCTCGGTGGTACTGCGAGACAGATTGCGCACCAATAGTTTCATATAATTTCCAGGGTTATATTAATCGCCAGATTATACATGATCTCAGCATCATGTATCACTCTGCCTGAGTCTTCGAATCAGCCTCAGCAATATCATTTTTGTCATTTTTTGTCGCTGGCTTATCAGAATCTGGATCTGTCTCAGCAACATCCACTTCGTTATCTGCTTTCAGATCAGGCTTTTTCTCGGTATTTGTCTCTTGTATAAAAGCTGAATTTTCAGGCGTTTTTTCAGCTGGCTTGATTTCAGCTTCTGTTGCTGCTTCTGTTGCTGCTTCTGTTTCGGCTTCTGTTCCGGCTTCTGCTCCGGCTTCTGCTCCGGCTTCTGTTCCGGCTTCTGCTCCAGCTCCAGCTTCTGTTGCTGCAGCAGCTACAGGTTTTTGCTGTAATGCTGTCAGTTTATTCGTAGCCTCATCAAGCTGTAATCGTAAACTCTGATTTTCATTATTTACTGACAGCAACTCTTGCTCTTTAGCTTTTAGTTTCTCATTAATCACTTTAAGCGCTGCACTGGTCTCACTCTTATTGCCTGCTAACAGGCTGTTGACCTTACTGACAGCCGAGGAGCTCTTTGTCGCTTTTCTAGCCAGTCTGTCCGCCTGATCTGCAATAGTAAGGCCGATCCCCGATTCAGCGTTCATTGCCTCTGCGATTTTCTCTAGCAGTGATTCTATATAGAGCGCTCTTTGTTCTGCCTGCTTTTCTTCCATGCCTTTGGTTGCTTTTACTTCCTTCGCAATCAGATAGGCATGATTGGCTTCCTGCATAGCCAGATTGCCGGCCTTTTCTGCCTCATCTTGCTTTAGGTAATGCTGTTTTATAAATTCACCGGCTTGATGAATTTTTTGTTCTGCGCTTTTATAGGTTACGACAGCCAATTCATCAGCCTTTTCATCCTTGGCCTTTTTCAGCACATCTTCTGCTAAGCCAACATATTTTTTATACAGTGTATCTATTTCAAGTGATGTCAGGCTCTTCAGTAGTGCATTTTCATCGCTAACGGCTGCCGCTACATTGCCACTCTCCAGCGCTGAAAACAGTTCCGTCAGATCTTCTTTACGACTGTTAAATTCGGATTCGAAATATTTTTCAGCACCAATATCCCGGATCCGTAAAAACTGCTCAAGACTGCGGCTTAACTTGCGCTTAACCAGGGCTTTATTCTTTACACCTGCCAGTACCATCTGTCTGGCCTTGAAACTTGACTCGAGCAATTTCACGTTATTTTTAGACTGCATGAATATGCGCGCCTCTGAGATGGCTTCTTCAGCAGCTTTCATATGCAGCGGAGCATACATACCAAGCTCTTCACGTTTTGCCTGCTTTATTAATTCTTCTGCCTCTTCCAGCGCCTGTTGCGGACTAATGGTTGCATTTAATGCCTGCTTTCTCGCCTCAGCCTCGAGCTTCTGGCTATTCTTTAGCTGCTGCGATGCACAGCCAGTTATGGTGACCGTGATTAAAAACAAGGCAATCATCTTTTGGTATTTCATTTATAGACCTTAATATTTTCTTATCTTGAAAGGCAGAACGCCGGTCTGGTCAAGTATAGTTCAGATTTATTTAAAAACCGCTGTCAACTGACCTATTTTGAGGTAATTTCCCATTCAAACAATCCGCTGTTACTCTGTCTAACAGGCTTCTTAGTCATTCAAAACCCGCGTCATACTGGCTGCGCTATTCCATAGTGCCCCAATCTCATGTATAAGACCCCTATGAAAATCCCTAAGCGAATTCAACCTCTGGTCGAAGACGGTCTGGTCGACGAAGTCTTACGACAACTCATGAGCGGTAAGGAAGCCACTGTCTATATGGTTCGCAGTGGCAACGAACTGCGTTGCGCCAAAGTCTATAAAGAAGCCAGTAAACGTAGCTTTAAACAGGCTGTGCTTTATCAGGAAGGCCGAAAAGTCAGAAACAGCCGTCGCGCCCGCGCTATCGAAAAAGGCTCAAAATACGGCCGCGACCAGCAGGAAGAAGTCTGGCAAAATGCCGAGGTTGATGCACTCTACAAGCTCGCCAGTGCCGGTGTACGCGTCCCCAAACCCTATGGCTGTTTTGATGGTGTGTTACTAATGGAACTGATTACTGATCAGGATAATCAGGTAGCTCCCCGCCTCAATGACGTCTCAATGTGTGCTGAACAGGCGCGCGAAGACCATGCGATTGTTATGCAGGACATTGTACGCATGCTTTGTGCAGGCATTGTGCATGGCGATCTGTCAGAATTTAATGTACTGGTTGATGAGTATGGCCCGGTTATTATTGATTTACCGCAGGCTGTTGACGCTGCAGCCAACAATAACGCACAAAAAATGCTGGCAAGAGATGTCAACAATATGACCCAGTATTATTCTCAGTTCGCACCAGAACTTGAAAACACTCAATACGCCAAAGAAATATGGGGACTTTATGAAAAAGGTGATCTTCACCCTGAAATAAACCTGACTGGTGAGTTTGAGGAAAGCACCGAGGAAACCGATGTCGATCTGGTGCTACTGGAGATTCAGGCCGCTTTAATTGAAGAGCAGGAAAGACTTCTTCGCATAAACGGCCAGAATGAATCCGATTAAACCGTGACGCCACAGCAGCATGGCTTAATTCACACCTGATCCGTTTCCAGATTATCCTGCAAAAATCTCTGATATTGCTCAGCATTAACAAAATGAGTGCCATCGCAGTTAAACTGCATTCGGATGGCATCCTGAATCATACTGATACTGAAATTACGCAAATAAAAACTCTGTATTGAGCGCAGCGTACTCAACTGTCTCATTACACGGCTGATCTCTTCGCGCTCAACCGGTTGCCAGTCATTATGCGACTCATTAAACAGTTTTTGGATACCGGGTGATAACTGAGAAAACAGCTCATCCTTACCAACAAAGCTGAACATCCGTTCTACAAATGCCGACTTTTCCTGATAGGAAATTTTAGGAAAGTGGCGCTCCACATAAGCCTTGCTGATCAGTTTATTAGCGGTATGAATTTCTTCATTATAGGGGTCGAAAATAGAGCTCGTTCTGACTTCGCCACTGTTAAAATTAATAAAGATACGATAAATACAACGATTAAGCAGCAAGTCTTCCAGATTCGGCTCGAGTTCAGGAAGCAGTTTATCCACAACACTTTCATAACGCTCTCTGGTAAATGCTGACTCTCTCAACGAGGGATCGCCCTTAATACTCACCTGCAGCTTTTCACTGTTGATGCCCGTGCTACCTATTAGCGTTTCTCTTAACAACAATTCCTCATCTCTTTGTATAAGAATCAAATTGATTTTTTCTGCAAGCATCGGGTGTGTTTTGACGAAATTTAAAAAACGCTCTTTATCTATACTCAATAATACAGTATCGGAGTTTGCTCGGGCTGATGCTGTACGCTTATCTTTATTAAAGATTGCCATTTCACCAAAATAATCATCTTTCTGCAAAACACATATAGACTCGTCTTTGCCGCATTTATCAACGAAGATAGACACCTGACCGGATTCAATGATGTAAAACGAATCCACCGTGTCGCCTTCTGCAAACACCAGCTCTCCTGGCTGAAACGTTTCTACCAGCGCATATGATTTAATTTCCGAAATATCCGGCGCTGTTAAATCCTTAAAAAATGAAGACTCACTCACTTTTATATCCCCCTAAGATTTTTTGCTGTCCTTATGTCCAGCCATTTTTTATCTGACTACTTTTATGCCCGTCAACACGGCTTTATTGTTTTGATAAACCCTTACTAATTTAGCTAATGGTATTATCGCATTCCCTACAACATCACTCTGTGGCAAAATGCAAATTAACCCACTATCTCATATCTCACCGGAACCAGCATGAAATCTGCCTCAGAAGCTCTGATAGCGAAACATCAGAGCCTCACTCACAGCGAGATGATGAAAGTCAGCTCACACGTACAACGCAATAAAGGCGAGTGGATCATCAACACATTGATGCTGGAAGGCTACGATATCGCATTTAAATACAAACGAAAGAAACGCTACAAATCACTGCAAGGACAGCGGGTCAATCTGACCTACTATCCGGCAACTGAAAATGTGGCCGGTTTATTGATAGAAGTGATGAATGTGGTCAGAATCAAAGTCTCATAGCTTAGCCTGTCCCTCACTTATTCTCAGCCCCTTTGTTTCTGCCATTTCTCCTTATTGTAGCACTGCCGCTCACAATCAAAACCCCTCAGGGTAGCTGTATGAACGGTATTTATACGGCAACCACGGCGCGCAATTCAGCCTTATGGTATTAAATATTTTGCTTTTCCAGCGGCTTAATACCTATATATTAGCCAGATAATGCTGTATATAAATACCCGCATATATTCAGTCTATACTATACTGAATAAGGTTATCGTATCAATCTTCAATGCTGCGCCAGAATAATAATAATGACTTATAAATTCAACACTTACAATTACATAAAGGATTTCAAATGCACCGGGGCAGACTGCCCTGATTCCTGCTGTGCTGTGGGCTGGCAAATTGGCTATGACCAGACGCATTACCTGTTACTTCAGGAAATTATGAGTCAGACTCCTGAATCAAAAAAGCTATTTGAAGAAAACCTTACATTAAACCAAAGTGCTGATAATAAATTTGCCAATATCCGCACCCTGGAAAATGAGCGCTGCTCTTTTCTACAGGACGACCAGCTATGCCAGCTTCACAGTCAATATGGCACCAAATATTTAAGTAATACCTGCGCTCAATACCCTAGGCTTTTACTTCAGCTTGATGATCAGATTGAAATGCACGGCATTTTATCTTGCCCAGAAGTTGCACGGCTTTATCTCACAACTGAGCAGACAACTCAGCCGATATCAATCGACACAAACGCATTACCGCGTGGCGATGACTACCACATTGCCAACACGGCATCGACCAAAGATAACTATTACCATCAGCACTTCCAGCTGGTTAAAGATTTAATGTTGCAAATAACCAGCCACAGCGAGCACAATCTGGATTTAAAGCTATACCTGCTGGCAAACTTTAGCGACCAGCTTGCACCGGTCTATTTCCGTGGCTGCAAAACTCTGACAGCTGAAGCCATAACACAAGAATATAATAAAACCATCGAGCCAGATAATGTCATCCGGCTTAACAGTCAGCTGCAAAAATATGCCGCACCGGAACCGTTTGCGGTCATGCTGATTCAGGCAATTATCTTATTCCGCCATAAACATGCCCAGCATGACAGCTTTGGAAAACTGGTTAGCAGCGTACTCAACTCCTACAATACCGACATTGATGATTCCGCCAAAGTGAATAACGATGTTGCCATTTTTGAGCCACACGATCTGTGGCTGGCCTATCGAAAACGGCATGAACTTGTTTATAAAAAGTTCGGAGAACAGATAGATTCATATCTGGTTAAATACCTGACAAACTGTATCAGTCGAGAATGGTTTATTAATTTACCTGAACCTTTTTTGTATATACAAATGCTGATTACCCGCCTATCTATTCTCAAGTTCATGTTCATCAGTGATCCGAAAACCTCAGAACTGCTGTCATCGGCTGATTATGGATCATCGTTAGAACAACTGGCGATCAGTCATATCTACAGCTTTACACGAGCGATTGATCAAGATGTCGGCTTCTTAAAAAGTATTTATCAGGTTATGGACGAGCAGCAGTTTTTTGATATTGAATACTCACCAATGTTTATCACACTGCATTAAACAACCTGTCTATCAACTGCATACAGCTCAGCTGATCCTGATTTATCTCATCATTCGGCAGCTGACCGGCTTCTTTGATCCAGTTCTCTGACCATAACATCAACAGACGAATATCATCATCACTGAGCTCTGCTATCAACTGCTGAAGCAGCTGCAGAAAACCCTCACGCGGCTGAACCGCAAACGATGCTGTCAGCCCGACTATATTGCACTGCCTGATCGCTGCTAACATATCCTGCCGGTATTTTTCCTGCATTTGCTGATGGCATGATTCTTTTGTTACGGTGATTACCGACAGTATTCGCTTAAGTTCATCAGCGTTATCTGCCTGCTCTGCATATTCCGTAATAAATAATTCCAAGGCACTCATTGCAGCAGCAGTAGCAAACACATCCTCTGATTCTGCCATCAGGCGCTGACAAAAATCCACGGTCTGATCATGACTAATAGCAAGCATCAGTTTGTGCTGAGAATTTATATTGTTTTTTTTCATCGATAAGTTTTGTTGCCACTGTAAAGCAAATTAGGATACCGATTGCAGCACTTCCCAGCTGACTTCACATTCACCCAGCTGGGTCGCTATATAAGCCGAATCACCGGTTATTGTGACGGAAAAGTCCATGGTTCGCTCGACTAAAGCAGCCAGCGCCTGAATACCTGGCCAGTCAAAGCGATAAACCGATACGTTTAACTGTTTAAACTTTGACTGCCCTTGCTGCCACCAGACATCCGATTTTGAATTAAAACTATAAACACTGACCTTCTTGGCCTGTCGCGATGCTTTTTTAATTCGCTCACTTGCCGGCTCGCCAATATCGATCCACAGCGCTATCTGATCATCCAGGGTACGCTGCCAGATATCCGGTTCCTCAATTGAACTCAACCCTTTGGTAAATGACAGCTCCGGCTCAGCATTAATACAAAACGCCAGCATCCGTGCCATCATTCGCTCAATGGTCTCAGAAGGGTGTAACGCAATAGTTAAACTAAGCGTATCGTAATAGTCCCGGTTAAGGTCGGACAGATTGACTCTTAGTTTATAAATGGTTGGTTTGATTGCCACTGATTAAGGCCTGAATAATGACGAAAACAATCTTTGATTATCACCCCTAGTGACGTCACATACCACTCATTAATCGCTACATCATCTTTCACGATATAATAAATCGCAGTGATATCGCCCAGCAAAGTTTTGCGAATGTATGTTATTCAGGCATCTTCTTCCGTTTCTTCTAACTTAGCCAATAACCAGTCATAAGCTTCATCATAATTATCAAAAAAGGCCAGACGATAAAACTTTGGGAACATGATCCCATTCAGAGGCCAGGGTAAACGACTGTATTTGACCACTGCTACATGCTCAACCGTGTTACTGGCTGCTAAAACAACATTGGCTTTAAACGTATACGAATACGGGTTTTTTCTGTTGACTAAAACACCACGAACCTTAGGTTCGATAGCCGCAATCGTATCGAGAAACTGGTGCGCCTGTTCAGATGTGATTTCTACACCTTGATGCACAATTACTTCCAGCACCCCACTCTCATGATGCTGAAAATCGACAAAATCTAAATGATATTCCTTCACACTACATCCTTATCAGCCACAAACACCAGCTAACCCTAATAGACCGGCGTCTCAAAGTCAAAAATTCACGTCTACGATCTGTTCTCACTTTACTGCCAAACTCAAGCCTTATCGCTCTTGCTTATATAATTAGTTTAATCTCTCGTTTCAACAGATACAGGCTTTCCCTGAATCAACCGTATGCATCCTGCTCAAAACTCCGCTGTATTTCTTCAATAGCTGGCATATTATTTATTAAAGCATTCACACAATCGTGATCCAGTGTTTCTCCTGCCAGTTTTTTAAGTGTCGTAATCGCACGCTCATTACTCCAGGCTTCTTTATATGGGCGCGCACTGGTCAGTGCATCGAAGATGTCGGCCACCGCTACAATTCGTGCTTCAATAGGAATCTCATCACCTTTTTTACCTAATGGGTAGCCTTCTCCGTTGACGGCTTCGTGATGAAACTCAACGATATTTCGTAACATATTGATATATTCAATTTTTTCCAGATTAAAGTTTTCAAGCAGTTCATCGATGATTACACGGCCCTGACTGGCATGTGTTTGCATGATCTTTCTTTCTTCATCATCCAGCTTGCCAGGCTTTAGCAGAATATTATCCGGAATACCTATTTTGCCAATATCGTGCAGTGGTGAGAACATGAATATATGCTCTATGTAGTCATCATTCAGACTGTATTTATCGGCCAGTGCGCTGGCAATCAATCGACTATAGCGTGACATCCTGTCCAAGTGTGTGCCGGTCTCCGGATCCCTGACATGGGTCAGCTGGCCGGTTGTTTTAACCGCTGCCGAAAGTGTTTTAATCGCGCTGATTTCGTTTATCACCATTAAAGAAATCATATGCGCGTAGAGATCAATCTGATGCAGCACCTGTTCCGTAAAGACATCGGTCTTATCTGCATTGAAGAATATAAAGCCAAAAAATTCTCCGGCATTGAACATCGGCAGGGTATAACTGGCGGCATAACCCTGGCGACCTATCCGTTTGGCATGTTCACTATCATTGTTTTCAAAAGTCACCAGGTTATTGACTACGCGTGGCAAGCCCTTATCCAGTATTGCTTTAAGCGAGGGCACATCATCAAGCCGCGCCTGATAATTATCCAGCGGGCTGTCATCACCACTACTATGCAAATATGTCTTAATAAATCCGCTCTCAGGATCATAAAGCGCAATAGCGATACGGACAATAAATGGAAATGTTTCTGCGACAGAACGGTGAGTCGTGATGATTTTTTCACGCAATGGCACGTTTTTATTCAGTTCATCAAGCTTATTTATATGTTTTTTCATAAGACACCCACGTCATCAGAGTTGTTCTTGGTTTTATTCTACATCCAATAATACAACACTTATTAGCTTGCAAGACCACGTGCATATTTAGCCGCCGAGAAAACAGCAAGCAAAACCGCGCCTACTAAAACACCAACCAGCATATTCGACAATAATGGAACACTGCCTGATATGATATTGCCGGCAGCGGGTATTGCCAAACTGTGCAGACTCAATGATTCAATCGAGCGCTCAATCAATGGTATATGATGGGCAATAATACCTCCACCCACTAAAAACATGGCAACTGTGCCAGCCACTGATAATATCTTCATCAGATTCGGCGCAGCGAATAAAATACCCTTCCCAAGGTTGTGCTTCAGGTCTACGATAACACCATGGCCATCTGTTTTTAACAAATAAAGTCCAGCATCATCGAGTTTAACAATGCCAGCAACCAGTCCATATACCAAAACAGTCACTGCAACAGCAATCGCGGTTAAAACGCCAAGCTGTGTAATCAATGCCGTTTCTTTTACAGTGCCAAGTGTCAGAACGATAATCTCTGCAGAGAGAATAAAATCGGTTCGAATCGCACCTTTAATTTTCTTCTTCTCAAATGCCAGCATGTCAATATTACTGTCTGTGATAGCAGCAAGCTGCTGCTGATGATGGGTATCATCCTTGCGCCAGATTTGTATCAGCTTATGAAAGATTTTTTCAAAGCCTTCATAGCAAAGATAACTGCCGCCTATCATTAATAATATGATAATCAGCCAGGGAAACAGCGCACTAATCAGTAAAGCCAGGGGCACCAAAATCAGCTTGTTAACAAACGCGCCTTTGGCCACCGCCCATACTACCGGCAGCTCCCTGTTGGCATTTATCCCGGATACCTGAGAGGCATTTAAGGCCAGATCATCACCGAGCACTGCCGCTGTTTTTTTTGCTGCCAGTTTGGAATAAACAGACACATCATCCAGCAATGCTGCAATGTCATCAATCAGTGCCAGCAGGTTCGCGCTTGCCATAATCTCATCTTCTCTTTAGCGGCCAGTGCAACTGACACTGATCTGTTATCAAAAGCATTTATCTGTCACACAATATATCCGGCTAAAGTTCAAACAGCTTACTTTTTCAGCAGGCGTATCCCGTCCTGCTCTATTGTGATAACCCTCTGTTTATATAAGCCGCCAATGGACTTTTTAAAAGCTTTTTTACTCATGCCAAATAAGTCTGAAATTAATTTAGGATCGGATTTATCATGTACCGCCGCAAAGCCAGCATTTTTTTCAAGATATTTAAGAATTGTATTGCTGTATTTATCCCTGGTTTCCTTGCCGCCCTGAAGACTCAGATCAATTCTGCTATCTGGCCTGACATTTTTAATAAACCCTTTAATACTCTGACCAAAACTCAGGCGCTGAAAAACTTCATTTTTATACAACACCCCCCAGTGACTGTGATTAACAATCGCCTTGTAACCCAGATCAGTGCTGTTTGCGATAATCAGATCAACAGCCTGTCCCGCCTTAAAATGATGCGGCGCTTCATCATCAATGAATTTATCGATTTTAGAAGATGCTGTAATTCGGCCGTGAATTTTATCAAGATATAAATAAACCAGATACGATCGGCCTTTCTCCATCGGTCGGTGCTGCTCGGCAAACGGTACCAGCACATCTTTATCCAGACCCCAGTCTAAAAAAGCTCCGACATTGCTGCTATCGACTACTTCCAGATAGGCAAACTCGCCGACATGAGCTTTCGGCTTTTCGGTGGTGGCAACTGGCCGGTCTTCGGTATCGAGATATAAAAAAACCTCAATCGAATCGCCCGGTTTCAGTCCATCCGCCACATAACGGGACGGCAACAAAACCTCTCCCAGCTCTCTGGCATCTAGATAGACGCCAAAATCCACTTCTTTGACAACCGCTAATTCGTAAGTCTGGCCGATTTCTGTCATCTGAAACTCTGTCAATAATGATAATCAGCTTATTATAGCGTGTCTGAGATGTCTGGGCGCAGCTTCTCTGGTCATTTAGCCACTTCCTGCAGAACAGCTCGCTTTTAACCAATCAGTTACTTTTTAAGCAGCGTCGATAGTCTGTCCCGCTTAACCCATCATTTCTGTGCGCTCAACAACACACTCATACTCGCCCATCACAAACTCCCGGCACACCAGAGGCCGGTTTTCATAGATCGTGCATTTCATGCTGCTACGGCTCAGTGCTGCGCACCAGCCGTCTTCTAATCGTCGCATAGTACTGCCACCCCAGTGATCGGTTTCGATAAAATGACGGGGCACGCCGGTATCCGAAATCAGGATAACCTCGAGCCGACAGCAGCAGGCCTGACAATTATCACAACTGATTTTTTCTTGAATCGGCATCGTTAATTTCTTCGGTAGATGAGTGTTGTTAAACATATCGCAGTATATTGTTTATCAACAGCCGATGATATTTGTTTTTCAAAGCTACCGAACTATCAGTTCCACTATCATCTGCGCTACTTTACCCAGGCAAAAAAAAACCTGCCGAAGCAGGTTTTTTAAATTGATATCACAGAAATTATTTCAACTGGAACACATAATTTGCCTGTATTGAGGTTATATTTGCTCTTTTTACATACTCAAAACGCAAATCAGTACGTGGGTTCAGGCTGTAAGCCACACCGGCACCAAACATGACACCATCATCATCGCCAATATCGAGTCCTGCACGTCCGATAAACTCAAGTGTCTCGTTAATAGGCTTTTCAATTACCGCAGTACCCCATAGACCAGAGAAACTTGCACCCAGTCCACCAAACCCAGGAATACCGAAAGTTCCGCTATCCATAAAACCGGCTTCAACTGACCATTTAAAATCACCCGCATCTATATTAAGTGGCGCACCGGCAAAAAATTGATAGCCGGTAGCACCATCAAAACCGGCAAGACTATTAATCCCGATACCCGCTCCGGCATAGAGCTTATCAAAATCAATCATTTTTTTCTCTGTAACACTTTCTGCTGCCATTGCCTGCAGTGAAAACAATGATGCGATCAATAAAAAACTAACTTTCTTCATAAACTAACCCCTATTTGATTGTTATAAATTCTTAAGTGTTTCATGCTCTAGAAACACCATACTAATTTTTAAATATACCCTAGCCAGCCTGTAAAAACCACCTACCACCAGTCACATGCAATGTTCACACAACCGTTTTACTGACTTATATAAACGGAACTGCAATCTGCCTGCTACAGGAAACTTTGTGACAATCACTACGCAATAGCATTAAAATACACTAATCAGTAACTTCACCGCCTTTAGCCATGCCACTAACCTATGACCAGATACAATTCATTCAGGATCAACTTTGCAACAATGAATTTGCAAGCGATCAGGAAATCGAAGATATTCTGCTTCACGAAGCTCACGTTCCGCATTTTTATATTGATGAATTACTCGGCTACCGTAAAATTTTTCTGTCCGACCCACTCGCGATACTTGACTACGAACAGCACGCCATTACCGTAAGCTATGCCGGAAAGCCAAACGCTTACAACAAATAAACATCGGCCATCACGTTACTCATTATTCTTTTCTGTCATTGATCTGTATTGCGTTCAGAGCCAGGCTATAGCAGACCCACTCTGCCCAGCACAAAACTTCCGTCCCAGTTTTTATCAGGCGTTAATAATTTAGCAAAAAACCTATCGAGCTGGAGGCATAGTTACCCAGATTTGAATATTTTAAGATAAACCCGCCGGACATTATGCTGTAGGAAAAACCATTTTTACCACCGAAATCATTCACTACTTGCTCTTGCTCATAGACAAAATGCCAGGTTCTACCAACATAGCCAACGCCATAGCTGGTTTTATACCCGCAAATATAATTACAGATTACACCCTCATCACCCAGATAATCATCGTAATTATATTGCGCATACCAGCGACCATGGTTCGGATCGCCAAATAAATAGGTATATCCTGCGCCATAATAAAGCGATATCTCTGCATCACTTCCTCCGGTAGACGTGCTATACAGATCCATTAAATCTGAACCTGCTCTTACACTCAGCCCGGATGAACGAAAAGGTTTAATACCAAACTCTGCCTTCATCATGCCGCCAAAATGTTCTGTACCCTGAACACTTTGTACAGTTGAGGCGACTCTCAGCCCCATATAACCAAAACGTCGGCTTTCCACATACTGCTCTTCTGCAGAAACCTGTGATATTAAAGAGCCAAGCGTGAGCACTACTACAAGTGGTATTTGTTTTATTTTTTCTAACATTTTTTCCTGCCTAAATATATTAACCATCGCACCGAACCATTACATCAGATCTGATAAAGGTAGCGGACAATCAAAACTCGCCTCTGCTGTACGCTTACAAATCATCTCCAGAAAGCCACCAGTTTGTTGACAAACTTTTATCGCAGCGACCAGTTTCAAACATTCAACTGGCGTGCTTTTTTCCTCTGCCTGAGCCTGGGCTTGCGCCTGCATTTGTTGTTGCTGTTGTTGCCGCTCTCTTTCTTCTGCACGCTGACGCGCAATGGTTTCTAATTCCTCTTCACGCTGACGACTTCTCTTCTCCTCTGCTGCTATCCTCGATGTAACCTCCAGCATAGCGGCGGTTATATCCTGTGGCAGACCAATCTCATTCAGCTCTGAAATTTCACTAAAACTAAATTCCTTGTATGCGACTCCTGCATTAAGTATTTTCTGACGCAAAATAGCCGCACTCATTCCCTGTTTTACATAAGCAATTACCTGATAAACCTTCATACCCTCAGGCCCTATGTCTGCCAGCCTGATCCGTGCCGGCATATACTGCATTGAAGCCGGATAACGTGACAACAAAGTTCTTAACTGTTTATCAATATCTCCTTTGCTTTCCTGAATCAGCCCCACCATGTTTTTAATGATATCTGGTTTACTCTCTACCAGACGTTCATAGCGATTTAGCAGTTCATAATAGTTTTTTACCGGGTCAGCGCTGGTCTTTATCATAGCTATCAAACGGTCATAAAATTCCGGAACGAAATTAGTAATATGCGGATAACGCGACAGGAACTCAAAGCTCTCATTCAGCGACGGACTGTTTCTACTAAACAGCTGATAAATAAGTGGATAAACTTGTTCGCGGCTATCGCTAAAGTACTCTAAGAACCGCTCATATTCACTGCCACTATCAGTCGCCTTAACCAGTGCGAACATGCGATCGTACATTCTTTCTTTATATTGATTATTTGGGTATTTATTAAGGTAATCATAATAGGCATTCAGATCGCCGGCTTTTTCTATGTCAACCAGCTCTATTAGAATGTCCGTATCCAGCGAATAGCGTAATCGCTGATCTACACCGACAACATCTGTCATAGAAATTTTGCTGACGCTGGTTGCTATATAACCTTCTTTGCGTAACTGGATATAAGTCCCGCCCCACCTTTTAGCCGTTGCAGAAGTATCTGAGTATGGCGTAGTCGCAAAGTATTTAAGATTCCCCAGGTTATCACCCCGGTATATTCTGGCTCCAGACGGCTCCGACTCAATGGTATAAGTAGTGCTGCAAGCACTACTCAGAATTATTGCACACAGTATTAAAAATCGTGAAAACACAGCTTACCCCTTTATCAAAAATACTCTGCCCAGCTAACAGTTCCTGTGTTTTTATAACACCTCTGAACACTATTAACATAACACCGGATTCAGTTCAGATACATCCAACCAGCGTCAGCAGCCCCCATCTAATCATAATTATAAATTGCTTTTATTTATTAGACATCACCCAAACAGGTGAGATTTATCCATGTTTTTCTACAAAAATGTCTTTTCTGATCTGTAACCGTGCCACCTATACAGACCTTTCTTTTAAAGCAGCGACAAAAACGCTGAGTTGTGGGCATTAAAAACCAGATAATACAGCTGTGTTTACTACCTCTGCTACTTCCGGCATGATTCCTTTGCGCACAGACATTCAATCAGTCGTTCTATTTGCTGCACACAACAGCCACTCCCCATTGATGCATAGGTCTGTTTCTTAACCTCTTGCACAGTTGTAGCCCCATTAACAATCGCGTTGATAATATCCATCTTTATCACCTGATTACAGGTACACAATTCCCTGTTTAAATTTTTTTTAAGAATTGCCGGCAATTTATCAAGAGGATTAATCAGATAACTCTTTAAATGATTTAAACAATCAAATCAGTCACAATCTATTGTTTCAACACGTTCTTCAATTACCAGTTCATTAACGCTTTCTATTTCAATAAACTCAAACGGCGCGCTTAATGCCTGTGTCGTATCACAGTGATTACCCGGCTTAATCAGTAACACTTTCAGCTTTATAAAAGCGGCGTGATCCTCAATCGACTGCGCCGATATTGAGTAACCGCCAGAAGAGCGAGGCCCCATACTCAGCAGGGCCACCCGGCGTGAATTAAAATCCACGCTGTGCTCTACTGATGGCTGTATATATGAATATAAATGGCTATTAAATGAAGCCTGATCAGTAAACACTTCAAATTTTCTGTTCAACGGCAGATCACTGATTGCATTATTACCCGATGCGATCACCGTAAATGCAACCACTGGCAACTCCGTCTCTGTATCACAAGCCGGCAGACACCAAGCAATAATAATAAATGGCACAAACACCATCAGTTTTACTTGCATAAGCCCTCCCGGCTAATCCTTCTAACTGGCGATTTTATGGTCTCACAAAAAAACATCAACCGCTCTTAGCTTCATAGCCGTTGAGCACAACCAAATTTCGCCCTGCTGATCTATTCAGCACTGCCTGAGCACAGACCCTGATCGATTACTTTATAGCGATTATACCTCAAAACAGCCCTCTTACTATATCCAGCTAGCACAGCTATAGCTATACATGACACCATTAATTACGTATATTTAGCATTTTATTACTTTATATTTGGCCGAGGCATCAGTCGTTACCCGTCATGAAAAAAATCAACAAATCCCATAAGTTAGACAATGTCTGCTATGACATTCGTGGCCCTGCACTGCGCGAAGCTCGGCGCATGGAAGAAGATGGTGAGAAAATCCTAAAGCTCAACCTCGGAAACCCTTCGCCATTTGGTTTTGACGCCCCTGAAGAAATCGTCAAAGACATGATCCACTATGTCCCCCAGTCTCAGGGTTATAGCGATTCTCGCGGGATTTTTTCAGGCCGCAAGGCCGTTATGCAATATTGCCAGCAAAAGAATATTCGCAATGTCGAGATCGATGATGTTTATCTAGGTAACGGAGTCAGCGAACTTATCGTGATGTCCATGCAGGCCTTACTCGACAACGGTGAAGAAATTTTAATACCGGCGCCGGATTACCCGCTGTGGACCGCAGCCGTCAGTCTTGGTGGCGGCAAACCGGTGCATTATCTGTGTGATGAAGAATCAGACTGGGAACCGGATCTGGCTGATATCGAAAGCAAGATCAACAGTAACACTCGCGGGATTGTCATCATTAACCCGAACAACCCAACCGGCGCCGTCTATTCGCGTCAGGTACTGGAGTCGATCGTTGCACTGGCTCGCAAACATGAATTAATCATCTTTTCCGATGAAATTTATGACAAAATTGTTTACGACGACGCAGTGCACATTGCCACCGCCTCGCTGGCTGATGACGTGTTGTTTGTTACCTTTAATGGCCTCTCAAAGTCCTACCGAGTGGCCGGTTTCCGTGCCGGCTGGATGATCATCAGTGGTGCCAAGCATATCGCCAAAGATTACCTGGAAGGCGTCGAGTTACTAGCATCAATGCGCCTGTGCTCTAACGTACCCGGCCAGCATGCCATCCAGACCGCATTAGGCGGCTACCAGAGCATTAATGACCTGATTGCCCCCACTGGCCGTTTACATAAACAGCGCGATCTGGCTTATAAACTGGTGAATGCAATTCCCGGTGTCAGCTGCGTAAAACCCAAGGGCGCGATGTACATCTTTGCCAAACTCGACCCCGAAATTCACCCCATCAAAGACGATGAAAAGTTTGTGCTGGATTTATTACTGCAGGAAAAAATATTGCTGGTGCAGGGCTCTGCTTTCAACTGGCCCGGTACCGATCATTTTCGGATCGTCTTTCTGCCAAGAGAAGATGAACTGGAAGAGGCAATAAGCCGGGTCGCACGGTTTTTGAAAAGCTACAAACAATAACCTCAACGCTCGTGCCAAGACAAGCTGACCTGAGCCCAAACTGATTAAACGTTTAATTCAGTTTGAGGCCAGCTAACCATCTGCACCAACAAACTACTGCCAGATCATGCGCCGAGCAGGCTCCGCATCTTTTTATAGATAAACTGCGCAGCCCATTGCGGATTAAGCCGGTAGATCAGATCCATAAAGACCGCATCCGAGCCAACCAGGATACGGTAACGGTTTTTTTCAATGCCATCGATAATCTTTTTAGCCGCTTCAGCAGCTGGCAAAGCACTGTATTCTTGCTGATTGCCTGCGCTGAAATCACTCATATCTATACCGGAATTCTGCGCAATATTGGTTTTCATCGCGCCCGGTAAAACCAGCGTAACAGCCACCGACGTGTCTTGCAGCTCAGAGTGCAGACCCTCAGTCATCAACTTAACCGCAGCTTTAGATGCACCATAAATGGTTTGCCCTGGCACCGGCAAAAAGCCACCCATACTTGAAATATTGCAAATATGCGCCTGTGGCCGTTTCAGCAGATGCGGTAAAAATATTCTGCACAAACTAAGAGTAGCGAAAAAGTTAACATTCATAACCCGCTCAATAACCGCATCATCCAGCTCTGCCAGTTTTACAAACGGCTGAATAATACCGGCATTGTTAATCAAACCATCAACCACACCATGCTCTGCAATAATCTGCTGCGTAACAGATTCCAGCGTCGCTTTGTCAGTGATATTTGCCAGATGCGTCGTCAGACTGCTTTGTTTGTCCGCCGCCAGTTCTGCGGTTGTCGCCAGCGCCGCTTCATTGAGATCTATTGCGGCAACACGAGCTCCACGAGCCAGCAGGCTTAACACCAGCTCTCGCCCCAGACCATTACCACCACCGGTTACGACCATGACTTTGTCTGCTACTTTCATCCTCTGGCTCCTGAAACTTATACCGAGTTACTGCTCAGCTAAAAAAATACCCGGATACACTTTAAAATCAGATTTATCCGGGCATTCAATCCAAGCAACACCCTAACTCACAGGGCAATATTACTTGCCGCTGTTCGTCCAGTTATAACTACGAACAATACCCTTGTCGTCAAACCGAATCTGTAGAATTTTTAACTCAGCATTATCCATTGATGTCATCTTTCCTGAGCCATAAAAGTAGACCCACTCAAGCAGACGCTCACCATCAGCATTTAATGAAAAGCCGGTATTTTTAGGTGCGCCTAGTGCAGACCGCACCAGTGTTTTTGATGTTTCACCGACTTTCGCTATAGCCTCAAAAGCCTGTACATCAAAATCCCGGCCAAGCTTAAACGTGGTACAACTGGATAATAGCAAGATCATCAATACTGCCAACATCCGAACTAACCGATTGTTTGAGAAAACACCGTTATTTTTATACATACAATTACCTTAGGTTAAATAATAAGCGCCAGAATAGCCGCCTGCTTTATCAGATAGACAGAAGCATCATCAACTACTATACGCGCCGAGATTATCAGGTTCAAAGGAAATATTTTCAAAAACAACAACAGCGCAACGCGCCATTATTTGTTCGCCACATGCAGTCGTTTACAGCTCATAACTGACAGCGGCTAAATGGATTTATGGAAGTTAACGAAGCAGACTAGCTGCCCCGTTGAATATGAGCACTCAGGCTGAAACGCCGTCAACCTCTTGTGCCGCTTCTTTCATTGTAGTGGCTAGCAGCATATAGGCTGCTAGCCAGGCATCTTTTACATCATCAGTAAACTGTTCACCCAGACCAGCAGCCAGCGTCCAGATCAGTGCTTCGCCAACCGTGTCATAGTGCTCATCTTTAACACCATAAGCAACATGTGACCGACCCAGGTTTTGTACGACAGGAACAATCGCCTCAAGATTAGTCAAGCCAATCACCGCGGTATTTAACATTGCCATCAGCTTTCTACCCTGTTCTGCCTGCCCGCTTTTAAACAAGGCTTTAAGGCTGGGGTCCAGTTCAAACAGTCTGGTATAAAACAAATCAGCAGCCTGCTCACTGATTGGCTTAACAATTTGCCAGCTAGCTTGTACCCGTTGAATCTGCTCAGCGTTCATAGAAATATACCTTTAGAGTTAATGGTTTAACAAGGCGCCCCAACAACACGCCCCGTTTTGTTGCAAAAAAAACCCGCCTGCACAATGAATGACAGGCGGGCAAGCTTTCCACAAAATAACCAACGTCAATGTTGGTACTGATTAAGGCAGAGGAATCGATAACCAGTTATGTAACATATTGCAATCTGCGTGCCAGTAAAATAACGCCGATTTCAGACTGATTTTCATCGAAGCAGCACTATTTTAGTGAAATAGCCATACTGATTGCACCATCGAGCAGCAAAAACAAGCATTTGGCTTAACAAGCTATCAGGCATTAATAACTTGTTGGAAAATACATCGCAGACATTGAGTACTCACGTATTAATACACCTGTATCTTTTGATGCTCTCGCATCTAAATAATATGTTACAGGGTCACTGGAAGATACAGAAAACTGTGTTTGCGTTGAAACAGATCCACTTACCGTCATTGTCGGCATCACATTAGCGACATCAAAAGTTCGGTAGCTACCATTACAAGATGATGAAAGCAATATACCTGAAACGGTGCAAACTGAAGCCGTAGCAGTTGTATTAATCTCAACAGACAAATAATCGTCTTCAGCCGCTGTATGAGATATAGAATAACGACCAGAGAAGGTAACAAAAATATATCCAGGCCCAGGTGGCGTAATAGTCACACTTGTAACACTAAGCGCAGAACTTGTAACAGTAGTGCTGCAACCAAAGACAGGATACAAACAACCTCGGCTTGAAGAATTAATACCAGCCTCGTCGCTAATATGGCTAGCACTGTTTACAGAGTTAGCCTTCAACTCAGACGAGCCGATAGAGTCCGTACCAATAACCGTTGTATTATCATCAACTGAACAAACCCATATAGAACCATTATATTTGGCAAGCTGACCTGCTGAACACTCCAAACCTGCAAGTGAATCTGACTCTAACGAGCTTATACGCCCGTCGTTATCATTTATATTATTTTTGATGTCATTCATCTTGCTTTCAGTCAGCGCATCGCCTGTAGCAAAAGTGCTTGCCACCTGCCCCGCATTTACTGTAGACATTAAGAACAACAGGGCTATTATAGCCAGTGAATTATGTAATATTTTCATTATTAAATTCCTTTTAATTATTAAAAAAATATCTAGTTTATATATCCAACTCACAACTACCTAACTGGTTAACCATTCCTACTACGCAGATTGGAACAAATGGACTTGTTCCAGTCACGACCTCTGCAAGATTATTCTTAAAATCAGAATCATCATCTAAATTCAGATCAATGATCGAGTCCGGAAATGCGAGATAGTTATTTCCACTAGAAATGGTTATTTGATTTGATGCTGTAGCTAACACCACTACAGCCTGGCTATACAAAACTGACTCAAAGACTATTGAAACTTCGTAACTTGTAATCGTTTGAGCTAGGCCGGACGGTAATCCAGTAAATATATAGGTTGCAGAATTTCCACTTAATGCCATCTCTACAGGTGTCTGACCCTGTTCGTTTATATATACTTTTAAAGTACCCTGTGTAGGTAAAGCGGCAGTGGTAATAGCAGAAGGTATGGTAACCGTTACATCTAAAGTCGTGTCTACCGGCGAACTAGAACCGCCTGCAGAACAACCAGCCAATAGAAAGGTTAACAGCGAGAAAAACAATGGTGTCAATAGCGTCATCCTGAGCATTAAAATATTCCTTTTTTAATCACGTTAATTTATTATTAAAAAATATCAAATTAAATCAATCAGAATTTTCTTAAATTTGCTATTAAAATTAAATTATTAGACGTAACTCAAATAAAGACACACAAAACGTCAAAATACTTTACAAAACACTTCAACGATATACACAAGAACCTTTACTTTATAATTTAACTCCATAGTAATTTAGAACAACTACCAAGAGCCAGTACGCCCCAATAGTGAAGCCGATAGAGAGGCTAATACTTGCATAAAAATGCAAGCCTTGCTTCAACAGCAAGGGCAGGGTAACAAACAAAACTAAAGAAGGTAAAACAAGCCAAAAGACACTGGTTGCAAGTGAGCTGACTTTTTCAACATCTTTTGTATCAACGTAGAGCCAAATCATTGCTAAGACAGAAACTAATGGTATTGAAGCCAAAACAGCCCCAACAAATGAACTTCTTTTCGCAATTTCGGAGATTACAACAATTAGAATCGTTGTGATTGCTATTTTAGTTGTGTAGTAGATCAATCAATTCTCCAATTCTTTTTTGCCACATAAGATTTTAGAGTGGGCGTCTCATTAACTATATTACTAATACAGCTAATATTAAAAACAATTGCTCTCTGACCGGTTTTTTTACAATCAGTCTTGACTAAGCACAATTAAGAGCTCACCGGCTCTTAGTTTTTTATACTTTAAACTGTCTGATCAAAGCCTGTAATTGCTGAGACAGTGCAGACAATTCATTACTCGCATCGGCGGTTTGTTTTGCCCCGACGGCTGACTGCTCAGAGATCTGACTAATCTCAGATACATTCCTGTTTATTTCTTCAGAAACGGACGTTTGTTCTTCAGCCGCTGTTGCTATCTGAAAATTCATATTACTAATTTGAGTCACGTTACTGGTAATTTCTTTTAATGACACACCTGCTGAACCAGCCTGCTCGACAGAAGCCTGCGCTTTAGACTGACTGCTCTTCATCGCAACCACTGCCTTTTGAGACCCAGCCTGTAACTGTTCAATCATTTCCTCAATTTCCTGAGTTGATTGCTGAGTTCGACTCGCGAGCGTTCTCACCTCATCAGCCACAACTGCAAAGCCTCGGCCTTGTTCACCTGCACGTGCAGCCTCTATCGCCGCATTCAATGCCAGTAAATTAGTCTGTTCCGCTATACTTTTTATCACATTAAGGATAGTGCCTATCAGAATACTATCTGTTTCAACTTTTTTAATAATTCCAGCCGATATTTCAATCTCGTTTGCCAGCGCATTAATCGAGCTAATCGTGTCGTTAACGACTTCGCTACCTTCATTTGCCACTTTATCCGCTGCTGTAGCCATATCGGCAGCTTGCTGAGCATGTCGAGCCACCTCCTGAACAGTGGCTGTCATCTCATTCATCGCCGTAGCAACTTGTTCTATCTGAGACTTTTGTTGATCCACACCCAGACGCGTCGATTCTGTAATACTTAACAGTCCAGCTGATGAGTTTGACATGGTAGATGTTGAACTTGATATTTCCGCAATCATATGTCGCAAATGCGTTACCATTAAACTGACCGACGAGAGCATCTGACCGACTTCATCATCCGACACTACTTTAATATCCGTCGTCAGATCGCCATCAGCAACTAACCTTAAAACATTCTGGACATCATCCAGTGGTTTTAAAGAGTGCCGAATATACCAGTTAATAAACAGCAATATCACAACAAAGATGGCCAGCGCAGCCAGACTGGAATATAACTGTATATTTTTTTGCTTTGTATAACTTTCAGTATCCTTACTAGCACTTAACAGGTGCGCGATCGCTTCATTATTGGAGCCCGTCAAAGGCTGTATTAATACTGCGTAAACATCACTGCCCACGCTGTAATGCTCGTAAACACGCTCACCAACAACAGGTATTGTCGGTGTGATTTGAGAAAACAGTTCTTTATCCGTCGCAAAAACCAGTTCGCCATTGTCGTTAATTACATAAACATCCGAACCTTCGCTGCGCTTAAACTCATTTAACAAAGCCTGTAAACTACGAGTATATACGCCTACACCAATTTCTGAACCCGGTTTTTTATACAACGGCAAGGCAAAAATAAGATTTAAGTTACCCGCTTTGTCTCGCTCAATACCTGTGCTTATTTTTCCACTAACCAGTGACGCCTTAACAAGACCTGCAAACAATACTTCACTGCCTGTATCTGAGCTTTTAAAAAGCACCTCACCAGAAGCTGAAAACACCTGCATACCATCAATAACACGTGATGCTTTCAAGCGATTAAAATTACTCTGAAACTGATTACTAAGTACATTTTTGTTACCCTCAGCAAGCGCTGTCATTGCTATCGTATTTCGTGTAAAAGAAAACAACTCTGCCCGCATTGACTTTAATTGGCCATCAACAATACGGTCCCATAATAAACGCTTGCCATTAAAAGCCTCAATCTGATAACGAGACTCTGCTTCCTGACGAGTAAGAATACCTGCACCAGACAATGTAATAGCAATCAACATAATTGAAAAAGCGCTTACAAATACAATTTTTGTTTTTAAAAGTTTAAATATATTCATTAGATAACCCGTTTTATAGATTTTTTATGCAGACAATCTCTGTACCCGTGACCACAATTTCATCTATTCAACAGCATAGCCCTTTGACTGCCAGGTAGGAAAACCTAAGCGGTAGTAATAAACATTTTCATAGCCCCAGCTCACCGCCTTTTCGCAGGCTTTAGAGCTGCGAGTACAGCCTGTGCTATTGCAATAAATCAGCAGTTTTTGCTCTGGTCTGGCAACACTCAATAATGTTTCCCTACTAAAAACCTTTTTCAACTCAAGATGCTTTGAACCAGGAATTCGCCCTGCTTCCCAGTCACGATTACTGCGCACATCAAGAAACACAGCTCCTTGATCAAATAGTTCTTTTGCTTCTAGTGTATTAACGGTAACAGCACCGGCGACCGTTTCAGGCGACACCTTCTTCGCAGCCGATGCGCCATGTAGGACGAGAAAATAAAATAGGGGAAATAATAATGCAGACCTGATGACTTTCAATGTTTCACTCTCTAATGCAACGTTATAGAATCTCCATTTCCTCAAATATGACAGTAGTATAGACCAAATAATCTGTTAGATACTAAACTCATAATAAAAATCTAGATCCGGCCTTTTGTCTGGTATTTATGCCCGATAACCGTTTAATTTCGTCGAAATAAAAATCAATATGACACTCGCCATGATAACATCTGCCTCAACAACAAGACCAAGGTAACAAACAAAACTAAAGAAGGTAAAACAAGCCAAAAGACACTGGTTGCAAGTGAGCTGACTTTTTCAACATCTTTTGTACAACGTAGAGCCCAAACAGCCCCAACAAATGAACTTCTTTTCGCAATTTCGGAGATTACAACAATTAGAATCGTTGTGATTGCTATTTTAGTTGCGAAATAGATCAATCAGTACTCCATTGTTTTGCAACATAAGGCTTAAGGGCGTCTCATTAATGATTGGTGTCTCATTCATTATTGTTATTACCTCTTAGCCAATACAAACCGCCGGCAGACGATGCACTTAATGCAAGTATGATCACAACAACACCGGTTAAGGTTAAATTTGAATAGCTCATTGCGAAAGCCAGCGTACCTCCGACTGTAATCAATCCTACAGTAAGACAATGAAGCCATACTTTTATTTTGTCATGTGTATTGGCGATACTTGCTGTGATATACCCACCGGTGAAAATCGTAACCATAAATAAAGGTATAGCCACTAAATATCTAAACAAACCAGTGATGTCATTTAAAAATGGAAAATCAGCTGCTAGTGCATTATAACCAACAGCGATAAATATATAGATTAAACCCAATAGCATAAGAACAACGAGAATAAATACACTACCTGCAATAATCGCTTTTATACTTCTCATTGGTACCTCTAAATTATCTGGATAAAAGAATCAATATTAAAAGAACTAAAGGCGCGGCGACAAAGACCAACACTAATGTTTCTAATGTATCACCGCTTCTTTTATTTTTTCTGGAGTTTTTACTCTGGCCCAAATATACTGTTTGGGGTTCGTACCTCACCCCAACCTACGAGCTCAAAAACTTGATTGACGGCTAACGGCTAATTTGAGATGCGGCGCGATTTTGCGCCATCATACTCAAACGTATTGTTAGCATTAATTACTTAAAACCGCGAATTTAATTAACATGGTTTTCGTAATCATATTCATCACGTATTATGCGTTCCCAATAACGACGCTGCCAGATTCCTCGCTCACCTTTTATGATCCGACTTTTATTTATTCATTCTGTTTTTGGTAATTGTCGGGAGAAACCCGACTTTATTAACATCCAGCATTTTGAGAAATCATTATCTCCAACTGGCAAAGTCCATATAGCATGTAGATGATCCGGTAAAACAACAAACGCATCCAGTATGAAAGGATGATTATTTTTTACCTTGTTTATTTCACTTCTTAACTTGTCGAATTCGTCGACAAGCAAGGTATTACTTCTTTCGGCCATGTTAAACGTAAAGAAATATGTCGCTCCTCTTATATTGGCGCGTCGGTATTGCATTTCACATCCTTGTGAAGTTATTGTTTATTTTGTTGGGGTTCGAGCCTCACCCCAACCTACGTTCATCACGCTATCAAATAGCAAGTGAGGTTTTCGTAGGGAAGGCGTAACTTAACTTTATTCAGTCCACTTTTGTTATTTGCAAGCATGGGACGATAGAACAAGGCGCAGCGCTATTCAAAAAACGGAGCGCACACGTAGTGCGTGAGTATTTTTTAATAGTGCTGCAACGCAGTTATCTCGTTTCAGGCGCCGCAAATCACCCGCACTTGGAGTCGCCGCATGATAAACACGTCATACACCCATCCATCATCACCACTGCCTGCGTTGAGCATTTGGCACATAACTGTGCGCCGGCTGGAAACTCACCGCTTTCTTTTTTTCCGTCTGCTTTGGCCTGCTGCGCATCGTATTCGGCGCGTTTGGCGTCGACCAGTTTTTGCTGGTGTTCGTCGAGCCCTTCTTCTTTGATCAGACCGATCATTTTCATGTGTGACTCGATGGCGTCACCGATTTCTGCAACCAGTGATGGCATGTATTTGCCGCCTTTTTTGAAGTAACCGCCTTTGGGATCGAACACGGCTTTTAGTTCTTCAACCAGGAAGCAGCTGTCGCCGCCTTTTCTGAATACGGCTGAGATAACCCGTGTTAATGCGACTACCCACTGGAAGTTGTCCATTGATTTTGAGTTGATGAAGATCTCAAACGGACGACGCAGTTCATGGTCTGTGCCCGGGTTCAGCACGATATCATTTATGGTGATGTATAAGGCGTGCTCGGACAGCGGGGTTTTTACTTTATAGGTTGAACCTAACAGCGACTCCGGTCGTTCTGTTTCTTCGTGCAGGTGCTCGACCGCATTGGCCGCATCTACAACCGCTGCTGCTTCTGGCTCGTCTTCTTTTACGACTTTGAAGCTAACAATTTTTGAATTAATTTTAGTAGCCATAATCTTCTTTCCTTTATCAAACAACGCCGCAGCCTTGTTTTAAATCTTGTTTGTTTTGTAACTCAAACACACCTTCGTTTTAACAAAAGTTTTTTTCAAAACTCCGTCATTGTTTTAGCAAGTATTTCTGCCTAAAGCCTTCTCTATTCTGACTAAGAGATTTTGTTCTGAGGCTAGGCGCTTCTAAATTTTTAAATGCGAAGTTTACATTTAGTAAATAAGCAGTTTAAAAATTTTGAAGCAACACCCCTCACAACACAAATGACGCCGTTAAAACTTGCCGTAATAGCCTTCTTTAAGGGCATCAAAGAGGTTCGCTGCACTATGCATCTCGCCATCGTATTCGATTTCTTCATTGCCTTTAACTTCGATGACTTCGCCGTTTTCCAGTGTGAACTGGTAAGTGGTGTTTTCGAGGTCACTGTCTTTAACCAGTACGCCCTGGAACACTTCCGGGTTAAAGCGGAAGGTGGTGCAACCTTTCAGGTCCATATCGTAGGCGTATTCGTAGATGTTTTTGAAGTCTTCGAACGGATAGTCTGTTGGCACGTTAGCTGTTTTTGAGATCGATGAATCGATCCATTTCTGCGATGCTGCCTGAATATCGACATGCTGTTTTGGCGTGATGTCTTCGGCGGTGATGAAGTAGTCCGGCAGTTGCGCACTTTCATCTTCGCTGTATGGCATGGCATTGGCATTGACCATGGCGCGGTATGCCAGCAGCTCGTAGGAGAACACATCGACTTTCTCTTTTGATTTTTTACCTTCACGTATCACATTGCGGGCATAGTGGTGGGCAAAGCTTGGCTCGATGCCGTTGCTGGCATTATTGGCCAGTGACAGTGAGATGGTGCCGGTTGGTGCGATTGAGCTGTGATGCGTAAAGCGTGCACCAACTTCGGCCAGCTCTTCGGCCAGCTGCGGGTCAACTTCGGCGACTTTTTGCATGTAACGGCTGTATTTAGCGTGCAGCACACTGCCTTTAACCTGATCGCCGACTTTATAACCGTCTTTTTTCATTTCTGGGCGTTTGTACAACATTTCTTTGGTGACGGTGAATTTTTGCAGCAAAATCGGCGCAGCACCTTTTTCTTTTGATAACTCTAATGATGTACGCCAGCCAGTCATCGCCAGTTCGCGGGTAACTTCTTCGGTGAATTTTAGTGATTCATCGCTGCCGTATTTAAGCCCCATCATGGTCAAGGTTGAACCCAGACCTAAATAACCCATGCCATGACGACGCTTATTGATGATTTCTTGCTGCTGCTGTGGCAATGGTAAACCGTTGATTTCGACCACGTTATCCAGCATACGGGTGAAGATGGCGACAGTTTCGCGGAAGTTATCCCAGTCGAAAGCAGCTTCTGAGGTGAACGGCTTATCGATAAAACGGGTTAAGTTAACCGAACCCAGCAAGCATGAACCATACGGTGGTAAAGGTTGTTCACCACAAGGATTGGTGGCGCGGATATTCTCGCAGAACCAGTTGTTATTGAGCTCATTGACTTTGTCGATCAGGATGAAACCCGGCTCGGCATAATCATAGGTCGAGGCCATGATGGAGTCCCACAAACGGCGTGCCGGTACGGTGCGGGTAACGCGGCAGGCAACCAGACCTTCATCACTGACGATGTAACCGGATTTTTGTGGCCATTCGCGCCAGATAATGTCATCGGCTTTGGCATCAAACTCACCGCTTTCCTGCTCTTTAGCACTGACCGGGAAAGCCAGTTTCCACTCGGCATCGGCTTTAACTGCTTCGACAAAAGCGGTGGTGATCAGCAGCGACAGGTTAAACTGGCGCAGTCGGCCATCTTCACGCTTGGCTTTGATAAAATCGAAAACGTCCGGATGGCCGACATCGAAGGTTGCCATTTGCGCGCCACGACGGCCACCGGCTGATGACACGGTGAAACACATTTTGTCGTAGATATCCATGAACGACATCGGGCCTGATGTGTAGGCACCGGCACCGGAGACATAACCGCCTTTCGGGCGCAGGGTCGAAAATTCATAACCGATACCGCAACCGGCTTTTAAGGTTAAGCCAGACTCGTAGACTTTTTTCAGGATATCGTCCATTGAATCGGCAACGATACCAGAGACAGTACAGTTAATCGTTGAGGTCGCAGGCTTGTGTTCCTGCGCGCCGGCATTGGAAATAATACGACCGGCCGGAATGGCTCCGTGCTGTAGCGCCCAGAGAAATTTCTTATGCCATTTTTTCTTTAATTCTGGCGTGGTTTCAACCTCGGACAGAGCCTTGGCTACACGCGCATAGGTATCTTGCAGGCTGCCATCAACAGCCTCGCCTTGTTTGGTTTTTAAACGGTACTTTTTATCCCAGATATCCATTGAAGTGTCTTGAAATGGCACTTCCTGAATTCCGCCTTTAACAGCATGCAGATGCGGTGCAGTCATCCTTTTCCCCCTTGGAAAATAGTATTGTGTCAATGTGTTGGTATTCCGGTATTGTGACAAATCCGCCACATTTACACAATATGTAGTGTGTTAAATAATATAAAAACACTAGAGATATAAATTATTGACTTTTTACAGTGCCCGACAGGGCTGCTTTTTGGGGTGATTTAGAATCAGATAATATTAGCAAGTTTGATCATCGAGCCAGCCAAGATGCCGCAATGCCTGCTCTCTTGTGTCCAGACACATATCCGCTGATGGCTGTAAATCATCACAGACTTTTGGCCGCTCAGGATGCTTGAATATCAGGCAGCGCATATCAATATCCAGGTGGATACAGGGGGTGCGGGCGGGTTTGCCATCGGGCATGCCGGGGATGGCTGAGGAGATGGATGGTGCAATGCAGCAGGCACCGCAATTAGGGCGACATTTCATCTTGCTAGTGTGGCATATATTTGTAACTGGGATTGGTTTATTACTAAAAAAACCACAATCTTACACCTGCATCAAAGGCAAAGGCGTCGGTTCCCGCACCGACAGGCGTGTTCATTTTCTTTACTCGTATAAAGAAAACGAACCAAAAGAAATACGCCCACTTCACAAGTCCGCATAAAAAACACGCGGATACCCTCATCACTCGTCATTAATTTGGCTACTGCGGACAAATTTGATTTTTAATTTGAACGTGCTGCTTTTTGCACGGCCCGTAGGGCGAGCATCCTGAAGATGCGAGTAACAATCCAAACATTCTATTCGACCCGTCCATGGGCCTCACCCTGCGGGCAGCCTATAAAGCAGGCGTGCAAAATTGTTCCTGACAATTTTGTCGCAGAAATCCTCCAAATTAATAACTCCCTCTTCAGCTTGCTCAAATGGGAGGGGTAAATCAAAAGATATAGACTTAAAACACAGACCCTAAATCGAGGTCGCAAACTCTCATCCCATCGGGGTTTTGAATTATTACTCCCGTCTCGCAGTTTGCCGTGCATTGTTTCTAAAAAGGGATAATCTGCCATGGACGGCAGATTAAGTTTTCTTGAGCATGGATGCGAATGAAAACGACCCGTTAGCGAAGCTATAACTGTTACAGGAGTTAGGTTTGATGGTGACTGTATTTACAAGGCACGGGAACCCGCAGGGCAAACTGGGTTAGGGCGGCTTTTTTGGGTACTTTTTCAGCTGTAGGAAAAAGTACCTCGCCCGCCGGTGCGACTACCGGCAATGTATCTACAAAGCAAATAACTTACAGCTTGCTAAAATATCTGGCTATTCAAAACCTTAGACTTACTGTCGGTCTACCACCGACGACCTTGATTTAGATTTTAAAGTAAATCTAAATTTTTGGTAGGGAACACCTCCCTACCAAAAACGATTACCACAGAGGCGCAAAGTAGCTGATGAATACCTTTATTTATCGCTTTGATCCGGCTGCTCAACCATCTCGACAACTGCGGTGATCAAGCGTCTAGCGCGATGCCATCCGATAGCGTTTAAACAGGAAATGCACTTTTCTGACGTAATTCTGGGTTTCTTTATAAGGCGGAATACTGTTGTATTTATTAACAGCGGTTTCACCGGCGTTATAGGCCGCTGTTGCCAGCGAGATATTCTGATTAAAACGCTTTAACAAATACGCCATGTGCCGTGTGCCGGCAATAATATTTTGCTGATAATCATACGGTCTTGAGACCTGATAGGTTTGCAGTAATAAGGGCATTAACTGCATCAACCCACGCGCGCCTTTGGAGGACACCGCATAAGGATTAAAACCGGATTCGACATGGATAATGGCGCGCAATAACGCCACGTCCATTTCGTATTGACTGGCGGTGCGTTCAATAAAATCGGCAAATGATGAATGATCAAGTGGCTCCGACGACCACGGTCGACCGGCTTGTAAGCGACTGCAACTGGAACTGTTGTAAAAGCAGTTTTCCGACAGTCGCTTATAGCCGAACTCTAGCGGTGGTTTCTGGGCGGAATAATGAACCTGACCATTGGCATCGGTGTATTTATAAATATTATTCGCCAGCAGCTGTTGAGAAACGCTGAAAAGGCTAAACAGCAGTGTTAATTTGATCGTTTTGCTGATAATGGCAGTGATTTTAAGCTTTTTTACATCCATATCGGTATTTTACACCAAAGCCGCCGCTTATACCCAAAAAACGACTATTGGTCGGCGGATTCGAGCGCTTTTAACAGTAATTGCAGGTGTTTTGAGTTGGCGGCAAAGTCGGCTCGACCGACACGTGAACGGGACTGCGCTAGCAAATAACTGCCATCACCTTCGGCTTTTACACGGATGTCCAGATCGTCTTTAAACTTAAACAATGCGCTGCTCACCACCAGTTGCAAACGATACTGGGTTTTGTCGCTTGCGCTGATCTGCCAGCCCTGCGCCTCAGCCACTGCCGGTAACTGGGCAAACAATTCGGCAGCCGTACGGTTGAAATGCGGTGACATCAACTCTGGTAGCAAGGGATCGCGATTTATCTCGGCCTGATGTGTCGTTAAAAATATTTTTAAGCGCGCCAGCACACCCGGCGACTGACTCAGGTTAGCCTGATTCTGCATTAAAACCAGAAACAAAATAACCAGAGGAATAGAAATAATTAACCAGATAGACATAAGGTATCGCCGTTTAAATTTGATGCTTGAGATCACCTGCCTGTTCTCCCCAGGGCGGTAATAATGTCTGTTCTATATCCAGCTGATCCAGCACCCGGGCGACCATGAAATCGATGATGTCGTTGACGGTTTGCGGTTTATTGTAAAAGCCCGGATTAGCCGGCATCACCACCACACCCATACGACTCAGACGCAGCATATTTTCTAAATGTATATCGGAAAACGGGGTTTCTCTGGGCACGATCACCAGCTTACGGCGCTCTTTAAGCATGACATCGGCGGCGCGCTCCATCAGGTTGCTGCTGGCACCGACCGCAATCTGCGACAGCGTGCTCATGCTACAGGGGCAAACCACCATGGCATCGGTTCTGGCCGAACCACTGGCCAGCGGCGATGTCCATTCTTCATCACCGTATATCGACAATAGATCAGGATCACTGTCAAACCGGTTCGACAGGTATTTTTTTTGCTCGGCTTTTCGGCCCGGCAAGCTCAGTTCAGATTCCATACTGGTGACAATCTGCGCGGCTTTGCTCAGCATTAAGGAGACCTGATGATTTTTTTTCAGCAGTACTTCAAGCAAGCGAAAGCCATACTGAACACCGGATGCTCCGGTAATTGCCAGGGCAATTTTTTTTGATGAACTCATTGGCTACCTGCGGGTTTTTTGCCTGATGCGGCTGGCTTGCTGGTTTTTTTTGGCTGCTGCGTATTTTGAATACAACGCTGATTACTCAGTTGCAATCTTTCGGACAGGGTTTGGGCAAACTTTTTATAAAAATGCATCTGACAGATCAGGCTGGTTTCTTCTAACGCGACGCCGGTTAATTTCATTAACAAAATAAAACTTTTGGCCACCACACTGGCGCTGCGCGACTCGTTAATCACCACTCCCATTTCGCCAAAGCATTCACCGGCCTTTAGCGTATCGACCAGTACTCCATCATTAACCACATCGACCGAGCCTAAGGCCAGCACGTAAAAGGCATTTTCCATTTCGCCTTGCTGAATAATGGTTTCGCCCGGCTTATAACTCAACCACTGACTAACCCGGTGCACCGCATCGATTTCTTCTTCGCGAAAATCTCTGAAAAAAGTCAGTTTACTGAGCATTTTACGTTTTTCACGGTCGCCTATCTGTTCCTCATTGAAACTGACCGCTGTGATACTGGCTTCTAGGTCTCGCGCCAGGTCATAGCCATACTGATAGCGCTGAGACGGTTCTTTAACCAGGCATTTCTCCACGATATCGGCCAGCTTGGCTGGCAGCTCGGGGCGTATATCGGTGATTCGTTTTGGTGAATGATTGACGATCTGGTACATCACGCTGTGCATATTGCCAGGGGTAAACGGCACTTCGCCGGTCAGCAGTTTGTACAGCACCACGCCCAGCGAATAGATATCACTTTGTGGCCCGGCCATTTCTTCACGTACCACTTCCGGCGACATATACATCGGTGAACCGGTCAGGCCGATGGCCTGCTCGTCGTCTGAACGATTGACGTGGGCGATGCTAAAGTCAGCCAGCTTGACGTCGCCGTCGCTGGTAATCAGGATATTACTGGGTTTGATATCGCGGTGGATAACACCTTTGTCATGGGCATAATCCAGCGCTTTACAGCATTGCACGATCATGTTTATGGTGGTGTTGAGCGGTAACGCCTGATCTTCTCTGGCAAAGGATTTTAAGGTTTCACCATCGACAAATTCCATCACAATATAACTGTGACTGCCCTGCATGCCGGCATCATACAGCGCGACAATATTCGGGTGATGTAAATTACCCGCCGCGTAGGCTTCACGGAAAAAACCTCTTAATACCTGATCACGCGCCTTGCGGTCTTCTATTTGTGACAGATCGGATGAGAATTTGATCGCAACATGGCGTTGCACAAACGGGTCGTAGGCTTTATACACCGTGCCGCTGGCACCACGACCGAGCGTATCGAGTATGCTGTAACGACCGATACGTTTCGGTGCTTTCTGTTGTTTGGTATTGATTCGTAACATTCAGATTGCCGTTACCAAGTCGCTATAACATTCATGTCATTCAGGCTTCCATTGCTTTTATCAGTCGCTGATGCAGGCCTTCAAAGCCGCCATTGCTCATGATCATTATATGATCATCACTGGTCATCATCGCCATTAATTCGTTAATCATATCATCCACTGCATTAAACAGACGGGCTTTATTGCCCAGCTCGCTAATCACCTCATCCAACGCCCAGTCCATATCCGCCGGCTGGAATAAAAACACCGCATCGGCCTCGCTTAATGAGGCCGCCAGTTTGGCTTTGTGCACCCCCATGCGCATGGTATTGGAACGGGGTTCCAGAATCGCGATGATACGCTGCCCGGCAACCCGCTGGCGCAGGCCCTGCAGGGTTTCTTCAATCGCGGTCGGGTGGTGCGCAAAATCATCATAAACGGTAATGCCGTTGATCTTTGCTATCACTTCCTGACGCCGCTTGACGCCTTTAAATTCAGCCAGTGCCGCAGTCGCAACATCCGCCGGCACACCGGCATGACGTGCCGCTGCAATCGCCGCCAGTGCATTGCTGCGATTATGCGCTCCGATCATCGACCAGCTGACCACTCCCTGCGAGACACCATCGAGCATGACCTCGAAACTTTGCCCCGCCTGATCCAGTAAACGTGTACTCCAGCCATTAGGTTGCATCTCTGAGAATTTTTCTGTCGGCGTCCAGCAGCCCTGCTGCAAGACATCGTCCAGATTGGTCTCATCGGCATTGCTAATGATCAGACCTTCACCGGGCACGGTACGGATCAGGTGATGAAACTGTTTTTTTATCGCATTCAGGTCTTCAAAAATATCAGCATGATCAAATTCAAGGTTATTCAATATCACGGTGCGGGCGCGGTAATGCACAAACTTTGATCGCTTATCAAAAAAAGCGGTGTCGTATTCATCGGCTTCGACGACAAAAAATGGTGAATCGCCTAGCCGTGCCGAAAGCCCAAAATTTGCCGGTATACCACCAATCAGAAAACCGGGATTAAGACCGGCGTATTCCAGTATCCAGGCCAGCATGCTGGCGGTGGTGGTTTTACCATGAGTGCCGGCCACAGCCAGCACCCAGCGATCTTTCAGGACGTTCTCGTAGAGCCACTGCGGCCCGGAGGTATAAGGGATATTGCGGTTAAGCAGGTATTCAACAACCGGCTTGCCACGTGACATCGCATTGCCGACCACCACCTGATCCGGTTGTGGCTGACCGGCTTGCTGCTGTAATTGCGCTGGCTCATAACCCTGAATTAAGCGGATGCCCTGCTGTTCCAGTTGTGTACTCATGGGCGGGTAGACATTCTGGTCGGAACCGCTGACTTTGTGCCCGGCCTGTGTTGCCAGTACAGCAACCCCTCCCATAAACGTACCGCAGATGCCTAATATATGTATGTGCATGATAAACCGTTGTTAATGATTAAACGCTGGCTAAAAAGCCAACAACCTGATTACTTAAAAAAATAACCATAATAAGATAGGCGAATGATAACAATAAACTCAGCGGCATGATCAAATTCATCGCATGCCGCAGAATGTGTGCGACCACACTGACCTGCCAGCTCACCAGAATCAGATAAAACAATCCACCCAGTGTATTATTTGTCTGTGCGCCCTCAGCAGCACTGTTTAAGACCAGCATCAGCGGCAGTGCCAGCAGCTGAAAAACCACGCCCACTCCGAGACAGGCCATAAAGGTCTGTAAGAACCGCGCCGAGGTATTTCGAGTGTACAGGCAAAACTGAAGAAAAGCGGTCAGTAGCAGCAAATCCAGCAGTAGCAGTATAACGGCTGTGAAAAAATCGGCACTGCCGGGCAACAGCACCAGCATGCCGCTGATCATGTACAGCAGCAATACTCGCAACAAAAGTTTTTTTGAATACGGCAAATCCTGCGGTGCCGCCAACAGACCCATGATGCGTAAAAAAGGTAGTACCGGTATAAAGCTCAAGGCGCTGGCCTGAATGAAATTTTTGACCGGCTCATAATATGTAAATTAGCGGCGAATCGCAAAACAGATTTGTCAGTCATCCGTTTACTGCGCTTATCCTCGATCACTGCATCACCTATTACAAATGGCGCTAAATCTGGGATAATGCCTTAACTAATAAACGGAAACTCAAAATGACGCTAACAATTACCCGGCCTGATGACTGGCACCTGCATTTGCGTGATGGCTCAGTATTAGCTGATCTGGTCCCTCATACCAGCCGACAATTTGCCCGCGCTATCGTCATGCCTAACCTGACACCTCCGGTCATCAATACCGAAATGGCCCGCTCTTATCGCCAGCGCATTCTTGCTGCGGTGCCGGCTGTGGATTCTTTCGAGCCATTGATGTCGTTATACCTGACCAACAATACCCCCGCCGATGAAATTATTCGTGCCAAAGAAAGCGGCATTGTGCATGGTTTTAAATATTACCCGGCCGGTGCAACCACTAATTCCGATGCCGGCGTCACTGATATTAAAAACGCCTACCCGGCACTGGAAGCCATGCAAAAAAATAATATGATTTTGCAAGTACACGGCGAAGTGGTTGATCCGACGGTCGATATTTTTGATCGCGAAGCGCGTTTTATCGAACAGGTGTTAGAGCCGTTAAAAAATGACCTGCCCGAATTAAAAATTGTGTTTGAACACATCACCACCAAACATGCCGCACAATTTGTCAGTGATGCCGATCAATACGTCGCTGCCACCATCACACCGCAACATTTATTGTATAACCGCAATGAAATTTTTAAAGGTGGTATCCGCCCGCATTATTATTGCCTGCCGGTATTAAAGCGCGAAGAGCACCGGCTTGAGCTGGTTAAGGCCGCATGCTCCGGCAACCCTAAATTTTTCCTCGGCACCGACAGTGCACCGCATGCGCAAAACAAAAAGGAAAGCAGTTGTGGCTGTGCCGGTATTTTTTCTGCGCCACTGGCGATTGAATTGTACGCCCGTAGTTTTGACGAGAACGATGCACGCGATAAACTCGAAAGCTTCGCCAGCTTTTATGGCGCAGATTTCTATGGCCTGCCGAGAAATACTGACACCATTACATTAGAGAAAAAGGAATGGACTGTGCCGGCATCTTTTCCATTAGCGAGTGAAAAAATTATTCCTATGCACGCCAGTGAAAAAGAGAAGTGGAAAATGAAAATGACGTCACCAACTTAAGAATAATCTCTTGCTATCTATTTCTTCAACCTGCATTAAGTTTTACTTATATACCTGAGCATATTCTATAACTCTGCCCGATCATCACTAAGCCACTCTGGGCTGAAAACATCAGACTAAAATCATACTTTAGTATGATGTTTTTGTTCATTCTCCGCACTATTCTTTATCCATAAAAATATTAAGCTAATAGGATCAGGCAATGGCATCAATACTAAAATCAAATACTCTTCTTTGGATTTTACTTACACTCGTACTCAGTGCTTGTGATAGTGGTGGTGGTAACAACTCAAGCACACCGACCATCACATTAGCCAATTGCGTCGCTACAGACGATACCGATGGCGACGGTCTTTTTGACTGTGCCGAACTTACTGGCTGGGATATTATTGTTGACCGTAACGGTGATGGCGTGACGGTTACAGAAGCGGTAACCAGCGATCCCAGCGTAGCGGATACTGATGGCGATGGTCTTGATGATTTCGGGGAGTCCAATTCACGTACAGACCCCAATTCAAGCGATACCGACGGTGATGGCCTGAATGATAACGATGAAATCATCACCTATAAGAGTGACCCGCGAGACGTCGATTCAGATAATGACGCCAGAGGCCCCAATAACGATCAGTCTCCAAACCCGTCTTTATTCGATGGAAACGAATACCTGCTGTCAGGCACTTCTCCAACTCTGGCAGACACCGATGGCGATAACAAAACAGATTATGAAGAAATCATTGGTGGTGGCAGCAGCCCTTTAATCGCCAATATCCCTTCGATGGAAATCAGTTTTGTGGGTGACATTAATATCGACATTAATACAAACACCAGTGTTGCTTGTGAAACGTCAGCCAATTCCTCTCGTACAACATTAACATCAAACGCAAGTAGTGCGACTCGTACTAATACCAGTTCAAGCAAGTCGACTATAGAAAAAAATGCTGAAATCTCAACCGAACTTGAAGCTACAGTCGGTACAGATAACTGGCCACCTTCCGCATCTCTGAAAACAACAGCCAGTGCGTCTGTCGCATTAGCCACCACACAGGAAAACTCAACCAGTCTGGAGCAGGTATCAAAAAACGATGCTCAGAATGATTATAAAACGGTGTTTGAAGATGGCTGTATCACTTCTAGTAATTTCAGCGACGGCTCAGTGAGCGCTGCTCTTAACATCAACAACACAGGTACTTTTGCCTTTAATCTGAGAGACCTTAATCTGAGTTTAGAGCGGATTAATGGCGACAGCTCATCATTTTCTGTTATTTCATCGACCTCAATTCTTAGCACACCTGTTGACCTTGGTGCCGGCGCTGCAGCGAGCAGCATACCGGTTTCGTTCCCAATTAGTCTGGCTGATGCACAGGAATTATTACAAAACCCTTCTGAACTGACGCCTATCATCAGCCTTTATACGATGAGCAATCAGGAAGGATTCAATTACGCTTACCTTAACGACACAACGATTGATCGCACCGGACTGGTGATCATTGATTACGGTGATGGAACTGTAAATCGTTATATGATTGCTACCAATGTTAACCGCACGCCTGATGGGCTTGCTGCCGGTACACGCATGGATCAGATAATGGATATTCTCGGGTTTGCTAACGCCACCAGTGGTGACACTGCCGGTACTTACCGAACCGCTAATACAGTTTCAACGGTTAACAATGTTGCAACTAATATTACCGCTTTAGCCAGTCTCAATGGCTACGCTGATGACCAGCTAACAAAGAAATTCTGGATGGTCTCAGGTTCAGGTAGCAGCTTTAATACCACCAGTATCAACTTTGAAGACATTGTCCTTAATAAAGGCGAAAGCATATACATCAGCCTGCTAACCGATTCAGATGCTGATGGCTTATACAACCGCGAAGAAGCTATCTACGGAACCCGAATTGATCTTGTTGATTCAGATGGCGACGGCATTTCAGACTATGATGAGATTCGAACCGGCTGGACCAATGCTTTTAACTCAACGAAAGTTTTTTCACTGGCAACCAATGCTGATTCCGATGGTGATGGCGCCGATGATTTTACAGAAATGAATACCGGCACCGACCCTCGCAATGCAGATACCGACGGTGACGGCTATAGTGATAATGTTGAAATAAACACAGCAGGTCTTGACCCGCTGGTTTATAACACTCAACTAGGATCAGCAGACTATACGGGTATGGATACCAACTATGTTGCCAAAACAGATGACAGCATGTGGAGTTGGGGGTACAACAACTTCGGTGAACTAATGACCGGTGACCTCAATTCCCGCACCACACCTGCTCCGGCAAACAATACAAGCTGGCTTCAAATTGCCGCCGGTACTAATTTCATTGCGGCACTTGATACCAATGGTGCATTATGGGCTGCTGGTTATGGTACACATGACCAGTCAGTTTCACCTGACCCTAGTATTTTTGCACTACCTCAGCCTAACGGACAAACACTCAGCTACACCTATGTATCCGCAGGTAGTTCTGTAGTAATGGCTATCGCCAGTGATGGCAGCTTATGGAAATGGACAATGGATGCTTTCAGCCCACTGGCACTACCAACACAAGTTGGAATTGATACAAACTGGGCAAGTGTCTCGGTTGGTAACGACCATTATCTTGCATTAAAACAAGATGCTTCATTATGGGCCTGGGGTGGTAACTTCGATGGCCAGCTAGGCTTAAGTCACAACACGGCGCAAAGTGCCCCCGTCCGCGTAGGTGCTGATAATAACTGGCAGCAAGTGATTGCTGCGAATGGTTATAGTGTTGCCATCCGTGACAATAACACCTTATGGGCCTGGGGCATTAACAATAGCTATCAATTAGGATTGAATGACGTCACTAACAGAAATACACCTAACCACGTCTGCATTAACACCCCCTGTGGATTAAATGACGAAGCCGTCTGGGGCGCCATTGCTGCCAGTGAAAATAGTTCATATACACTGGCTTTACAACTCGACAACACACTTTGGAACTGGGGCCAAGGCATTACCACTACACCTAGTCAGAAAGGCACTGATACGGACTGGGCATTAATCTCCAGTTCCGATCATTCAATTGCCCTCAAAACTAATGGCTCACTCTGGAGCTGGAGTAGTACTGCTACTCCTGTGCAGGTTGGTATATCTACAGACTGGGATATTCAGCCTCATTAATGTAAAAAATATTATGCGGGCCAATCGTGGCCCGCTAGCTACAAAAACAAAAAACATCCTCTTTACTGCTATATTCACTCTTCCCTGCACTATTTCTAAAACCACACGTTCTAATATTTAAGTTTTATTTTATATTTGTAATAATCATTTGATCATGTGATATTGTCATTATTTTCCAGTGCACTTTATAGAATTACACATAAAAAAAATATAAGCGCGGACCTTTAACATGCACATTCTTCTTGTTGATGACCATAAACTATTTCTTGATGGCTTTTGTTTATTATTAGATAAACTTGACCATCACGTTCAAATCTCATCTTTTGATAAAGGCCATGATGCACTTGAGCAAATAACTGTCGCCGATAAATTTGACTTAATCATCCTCGATCTTTCAATGCCGGATATGAATGGTATCGAAATACTTAAGACCATCCGCAAAATGAATATCCTTTCACCTGTTGTTTTTGTTTCATCAACGGATGACATAAAAAAAATAGCTCTGGCGATGAATGCTGGCGCGAGTGGCTTTATTCCCAAACATGTTGATTCAGCACAGATGATATTAGCGCTAGAACAAGTTTTATCTGGTGATTATTACATACCAAATGAGATGATTGATGCTCTCAATAATGCAATGATTGCTATAAAAAATCAGGCTCGTAGTATTCAGTCATTAACACAACGACAGTTAGAGGTCTTGCAGTTGATTTCTCAAGGCAAATCAAATAAAGACATCGCGTTAACATTATCCATTTCAGAGCCGACCGTGAAATCTCATATCAGCGTTATATTCCAGACACTACAAGTCAGTAACCGAACAGCATCTGTTCACCTGGCAGAGAAACTTGGGCTGATTTGATTTTTAAACAATCTCAGCGGTCAACTGTTTGATCGCCACCCGAAGCTCTGCAGGCCTAATGGGCTTATGTAACACCAGATAATCCTCGTGCATAAATTCTTTTAGTTTTTCTACAGCAGTATCTCCAGTTATCAGCATCCCAGAAATGTCTTTTTCGATGACGTCCAACTGTTTTAACAACCCCAGACCAGTCTCTTTATTCCGTAATCGATAATCACTGATGACTAGCTTTACCGGGTGTTGTCTGGCCAGCGCCAATGCTCCGGCAATATTATCAGATTGCCAAACATCACAGCCCCAGCCCTCCAATAACATAACCAGCGATTCACGCACGTCTATTTCATCCTCTACAACCAGCACGCCCATATCTTTAAACTGAGCCACCGATGTGACTCTTGTTTCTTTGTTTTTTATCGTTACTTGTTCCGGCTTTGCAGTTGGTAATTCCAATCTAAATGTACAACCTGATGCCGGTTGAGACTCAAGACTCAGTTTAACACCTAATAAATTCGTCAATCTTTTAACAATAGCCAGACCCAGACCCAGACCTTTGTTTCGGTCACGTTCCGGGTTATTTTGTTGGTAAAATTCATCATATATTTTACTGCTTTCATTTTCCGAAATACCCATTCCGTTATCTTTAACTGTGACTATGCATTTATCGTTAGCAGCCTCAACATCCACAATAATCAAAGTTTCTTCCGGTGAATGTTTAATCGCATTCACTACTAGGTTTTGGATAATTCGTTTTATCAAAATATAATCAGAAAACACATTAAATGTCGTATTTGACACCACTAACTGCTGGAACTTTTTTTCTGCCATCGGTTTGAATTCGTCACGAATTTCGCTTAGAACTAACGCCACATCAAACCCTGTCGCGTTTACTTCTACCCCTCCTGCATCAAGCTTTGATATATCAAGTAATGAATCCAACAAACCTCTCAGCGCCATAAGACTTTTTGAAATTCTGCCAACAAGCGAAACGTTTTTTTCATTCTTTACGCCTGTCTTTAGTGCCTCTGTAAACAAGGTTAAAGCCTGCAAGGGTTGTCGCAAATCATGACTGGCCGCTGCAAGAAAACGTGATTTGGCCTGACTTGCCTCATCTGACTTTTCTTTTTCGAGTTGTAAATTTTTAATCAGCTCTTGATTTTCAATTGAGAGACGAATGCCCTGAAGCGTCGTTTTATATATATTGCGACTAAAAAAAATCATCGCCAGCCAGAAAACAACAACCAAAGTACTTAATAAATACAACTCATTATTACCGGTTATTATAAGCGCTGCTACCAGCGAAACCCCAACAGGAATAGCATATACGACAAATAAAGCAGGGATAACTGACAATGAAGCCATGCTTGCCGCTATTAAAGACACGACAATAATAATTAAAATTGCCATATCTATGACAAACTGGCTATTCAACATTAAAAAGCTTGCAGCTCCCCACTGTATACCCGAAAGCAATGTAAGCGTGACACTAATACTGGCCCAGCTATCCGAACTCAATACGGTCGTTTTTCTATACATCCAGATTGTTATTACACGGACCAATGTCACTAGATAAACACTGCCCAACCAGATAGAAATATCTAGCGCATCCACTTTTCCATAAAATAAAACATATGTAACCGTGGCCGTTAATGCAGACGCCGCTGCAACCGACGGCAGCTGTTGAAAAAACAGCTTAACCTGCATATTGATGACGTGTTCGTTTTTATGCGCCGTCGATAAAAAATGATTTAACCATTTAGCTGGGGCAAACCAAAACGAAACCCAATCATTCTTATCCATAGCCGCTAATCCATAAAAATTTTCTTAAGTATAGTGACAATTTCAAACAACAAATGCATCATACTTTTGTATGAAATTATCAATATAGCCTTTCGATTTTATAGCCTTCTTTTTCTAATAGATGCAGCACTCCTTTTTCTCCCGGCAGATGTAATGCACCGATAGCTGCGAACACGCTTTTATTTTTCATGATGGCATAAAGCCGGGCGGCCATTTTGATGTTTCGCTGATCCAGCAACTTTTCCATAAAACGGTCATCTATTGTGCTGCTGTCATCCATCATCGATTGCTGTATATCGACCAGTGCCTGCAGATTTCTGTGCAGATAATATTCGATCATCTGCTCCCACAAGCCCATGCTTTTTTCAAAATCTTCTACCGCTTTATTCAGTATCCATATCTGCTCTGACATTGCCAGGCCGGATAAGGCCTCGATCTGTTCTTCGACGGTTTCCAGCGCCACCACCGGGTGCTGCAGTTCATCTGCGGTGTTTTGTAACTCCACATCAAGGACCGCCCGATTACTTTCAGGAGGCGGTGAACTGATGGTCGCCATCACTGCCCAGGGTTTCATTTTATTGACTAGCACAGGCGGGATAGCGTAATACTGATTCATAATACTGAGAATTCTATTGTACACCGGCTTCTCAATATAATTTTGCAGGCGTTCGCCATGCTCAAAAAAGCTGGCTGCGGATATGGCCTGCATGGCGCTGTCATCCAGCAGTACTTCCATTGCGAACAGCTCACTGCTTTGTAAGGATGGCTGCACTACATCGAGCAATTCCATTACCCGGCTATCACTGATATGGATAGTGCCGAACAGGTAACTGTCGTGCTGACCGGCTTTGTGTATTTTCCAGAGCAGCCCGGCTGGGTGCAGCACACTCTGTTTTACCGGTTCTGCCAGAACCGTCTGACTGATCAGCAGACACAATAAACCACACATCATTTCTGCAGTACGGTAGAATAGCGGCTTTGTTTTAACGTCCATGCGACCAACCTTTGATAGTCTGATTATGTCTCATAATAAAGTAACTAGCCCAATGTCGAGCCGCTTTCGCGGTTTTCTGCCTGTTGTTGTTGATGTGGAGACTGGTGGTTTTGATCATAAAAAGAATGCGTTACTGGAAATATCAGCCCATATTATTGAGATCGATGATAACGGACAACTGGGTATCAAAGAAAGCGTTTCCTGTCACATCAAGCCCTATGAAGGCCTGACCATGGAGCCGGCTTCGATGCAAGTCAACGGCATTGATCCTTATAACCCTTTTCGCATGGCCAAGACTGAATTTGAGGCACTAACAATGGTGTTTCAGGCAATTCGCAAGGAAATTAAACGCACCGGTTGTAGCCGTGCCATTATGGTTGGGCACAACACCACGCTGGATCTCAATTTTGTCAATGCCGCGGCCGACAGAAACAAACTGGCGCGCAATCCTTTTCACCAGTTCAGTATGTTCGACACGGTTTCACTGGCGGGGCTGGCTTATGGTCAAACCGTCCTCTCCCGAGCGGTACAGGCTGCCGGCATTGAATGGGATGATGGCAGGGCTCATTCTGCGGTTTATGATGCCACTAAAACCGCCGAATTATTCTGTAATATCGTCAATAGATGGAATGGCTTTTGCAATATCTGATTAAATTTGAATGACGCTGAGGGTCTTTACGTTATAAACTAGGGTTATCTCAAATAATAAAAATATGGATATTGAGTAGCCCTTATGATCTCTTATAAAGACAGTTCGATATTAATTGTGGATGATTTGCAGTTTAGTCGGGCGGTTGTTAAATCCACCTTAAGTAAAGCCGGTTTTACCAAATTACGTATGGCAGAAAGCGCCCAGCAAGCGCTTGATATGCTGTCTGAAGAAGAAGCCGACATTGTTATTGCCGACTGGATCATGCCTGAAATGGACGGTTTGGAACTCACCGACCATATTCGTAATCAGGACGAAGAAAACAATTCCTATACCGGTATTATTCTGTTTACCGCCCAGGAAGGCCTTCAGCATATGGAAGAAGCCTTTAATCACGGCGTTGATGATTACCTGACCAAGCCACCTAATCCCAGAGAAATGATCGCTCGGATTATTTCTGTGGCACGTATTAATCAGTTACAAAATATGTTGCTTGAATCCAGTAATGAGCTAAGCCAGATGGTTAAACACCTGGAAGAAGTGGCCTTAACCGATCCGTTAACCGGTGTCGGCAATCGCCGCTTATTATTAAAAGAACTGGAAGCGCATTTAATCACCGCCTCATCACGCAAAAGCGGCGTCTGCTATGCGATGCTTGATATCGATCACTTTAAAAAGATTAATGATACCTACGGGCATGATGTCGGTGATGAAATTTTAATCGGCTTCACCCGGCGACTGCGTCGTTGCGTGCGGCCAACCGATCTGGTGACCCGGGTCGGTGGTGAAGAATTTGGTGTGATCATGCATTACAACCAACAAGACCAGTTCAAACTGTCGTCTCTTGAGCGTATTGTTAGCTCTATTAACAGCCGGCCTTTTAAAACCAATGCCGGTGGTATCGATGTGACGGTGTCTGTCGGTGCCTGCTATTACCGCGGTGGCGGTGAACGGCCTTCGGTCAAAGATATTATGAAATGCGCCGATGATAAACTCTATCTGGCAAAAGATGCCGGGCGTAATCAGCTGGTGTATTAACGATAAAAAAAACAGGGGCCAAGGCCCCTGTTTTTTTACGACAAAGAGGCTTCTCACATCTTTGCGTTACTGACTCTGCCACAACAGCTAATTAGCCAGCTTTGCTGACCGCTGCTTCCACCATTGGCTTGAGCTCACCTTTTTCCAGCATCTCCAGCGTAATATCACAACCGCCGATCAGCTCACCATTAATATACAGCTGCGGGAAAGTTGGCCAGTCTGCATAACGAGGCAGGTTTTCAAATATTTCAGGGTCCGCCAGTACATTCACATAACCGAATTCCTGACCACACTGTTTCAGTGCTTCTGCAGTACGGCTAGAAAAGCCACACATAGGAAATTGCGGTGTACCTTTCATGTATAACATGACAGCATTGCCTTCTACTTGCTCGCGAATACGATCCAGTACATCCATACTCAAAACCTCAAACTTTGTAATCTATAAAAAAGGCTATGTGTCGGCCAGCGAACTGACCTGATTATACACTACGCCACTAAACCCGAGCATTTTACTAGGTTTTTATAAAAAAGCCATTATTTGCGCTTTTGACAACCTGAAATCACTCAAGCCGATTGCCTGATGATGGGGATAACACCTGTTAAATCAATGCTTATCGACATTTCTCTGTAGCCAGAACTCAAGCAATGCGAGGTGCCATAACTTGCTGCCTTGCAGACGGGTCAGATAGGATTCTGGCTTCTTCAACAGTTTATCGACATAGGCCGGGTTAAATAAGCCACGCTGGCGGGCTCTGTCTCCGCTCAGAATTTCCTGCATAAACGTCAGGAATTCACCGCGCACATATTTTAATGCCGGCACTGGGAAATAACCTTTTTTACGATCAATCACTGAGTCAGGAACCAGTCCACGGGCAATCTGTTTGAGCACGTATTTACCGTTATCCCGCAATTTCAGTTCTGGCGGCATCGCAGCTGCCAGCTCAACCAGCTGATGATCTAAAAATGGTACTCGCGCTTCCAGTCCCCAGGCCATGGTCATGTTATCAACCCGTTTGACCGGGTCATCGACGATTAAGGTGGTGACATCCATCCGCAGCACTTTGTCCAGATACTCATCGGCATTCGGCTCTGCCAGTAACCGACTGACCAGCTGGGAACTGTAGTCTTCGCCATGAAAACGGCTATTCACTGTTTCTAAATACTCGGCATGATCACGGTCGAAATAACGACTGCTGAAACGCTCCAGATCGGTGCCAACCGAATAGTGCATTTCCGGATACCAGAAGTAACCGCCAAACACTTCATCCGCGCCCTGACCACTTTGCACCACTTTTATTTCTTTTGAGACTTGTTCTGATAGTAAATAAAAGGCCACCGCATCCTGTCCGACCATCGGCTCAGTCATCGCATCGACCGCTTCTGGCAGGCGACCCAGTACATCCTCGTTTTTCATAAAAAACTTGTGGTGCTCAGTCGCAAATTTTTCTACTACCGGATCTGAGAATTCAAATTCGTTACCTTTTTCTTCCGGTTGATCTTCAAAACCGACGGTGAATGTTTTTAAATTACCAACTCCCGCCTCAGCCAGTAAACCGACTAACAGGCTTGAATCCAGCCCGCCAGACAACAACACCCCGACCGGCACATCGGCAATTGTTTTACGTTTTTCAACCGCTGATTTGAGGCTCTGGTGGATCGCGTCAATCCATTCCTCATCACTACGAATAATTCCCTGACGACTGGCATTCAGCGTCCAGTAACGCTGTTCACTGCAACTGCCATCGGCTTTTACAATCATGTAATGCGCTGGCTGCATTTTGCGGATGCCACTGAGTATGGTGCGCGGCGCCGGTATTACCGCATGCAGACTGAGCTGGTTATGCAGACCAAAACTGTCGATCGAGGTGTCATTATCATCGGCCTGTAATAGCGCCTGAGTGGTGGAAGCAAAACGCACGCGTTTCTGATCAAAACTGTAATAGTATGGCTTGATACCCATGCGATCGCGCGCCATGAATAATTGCTGGCGTTTCATATCCCAGATTGCAAAAGCAAACATGCCGTGTAGTCGCTCGACACATTTCTCACCCCACTCCGCATAGGCTTTTATGATCACTTCCGTGTCGCCACTGGAGAAGAAGTGGTAACCCTTGTTTTGCAGCTCAGAGCGCAGCTGCGGGTAGTTATAAATCGTGCCATTAAAGACAATAGTCAGGCTCAGCTCCTGATCCACCATCGGCTGGCTGGCATGCTCGGACAAATCAATAATCGATAAACGTCGATGCCCCAGCGCCACCGGGCCGTCAGAAAAACTGCCGGCATGATCTGGACCGCGTGGCTCCAGTTTTTCCATCATGCGATGGGTCAGCGCCAGATCTGGTTTTCTGCCATCAAATCGAAATTCGCCACAAATTCCACACATTTATATACCCGACCCGTTAATTCATTAGTAAATAAGATGATTTTAAACCATATATGACCATCTCTTGTTAAATTTATTCCTTTTTCATCTTTTAATTCCCGAGCGTTTATATTAGGGTATACCCCTATTTGTAACATTGGTTACATAAAGAACTTGATGCAAGCATATTCAGCTAAGTTGCCTGTTTGAACACACTCAATGAATACGACTATGAAATACTTACTGACACTAATCAGTCTTTCGACATTATTTTTTACATCATTTTGCCAAGCAAATATGGTTGAATTTCCTGGCAGACAGCAATTTCCTGACGTTAAAATTTATAGCAAAGCAGATTTAAACAACAACTTTAATAGCGTACAAATAGTCGATACACGCAGCGCATATGAATTTGAAACAATCCATATCAATCATGCTGTCAACATTCCAGTTTCAAGTAAAGACTTTGTTAAAAAGCTCAGAGAACTGCGTAAAAGCACCAACAAACCCATTGTCTTCTATTGTAATGGCCGCAGTTGTTTTAAATCTTATAAAGCCTCCAAAACCGCCATGGAGAATAACATTAATAATGTTTATGCCTATGATGCCGGCATGTTTGAATGGGCTACCAGCTATCCCGACAAAGCCTCATTACTCGGACACTCACCGCTTAACCCAAAAGATATCCTGAATAAAAACACACTGAAAGCGCATATGCTATCGCCTAAGAAATTCTCAGAAATGATTTATACAATGGCCGACAAAGCACGTGTACTTGATATACGTGATTTAACACAACGCTCAAACGGAATCGGTTATTTTGTCGGCATCGAGTACTGGATCAGCCTTAACAATAAAAACAAAGTGCTCGAGTTCATACGCAAAGCAGCCAGAGAAAATAAAACATTGTTTATCTACGACGGGGTCGGCAAACAGGTTCGCTGGCTACAATACTCACTGGAAAAAGCAAATATTAAAAATTATTTCTTTATGGATAAAGGAGCCGATGGTTTTTATGATCAAATTATAAATGTTAAAAATTAGCTGACGAACACATTACAGCCCAAAGCCGGGATTCACGCATGTCTCCTCCAATCCCGGTTCTTTTTTCTTGCTTTAACTGCTACACATACCTGCCCGCTCTTTGACTTATTTGGTTTTCATTCCATCAGCTGATAATTGATAGTTTTTTGTGCAAATACAACTATACTTTCATCAACTTAACCATTTACTCTGATTTCAGTCAAAAATGCGCAAAAAACAAATTATATCCAGCCTAATAATGGCTGCCTGGTTAATAGCAACAGGTTATGCATTTTGGTGGTTTCAGGCCAGAGACTTACGCCCCTTTGATATGCAGGCGTCTAATATCATTGAACAGCAGCTATTAAGCGATTCATTGCAACAGTTACTGTCACCGATCAAACAAAACAGTTCAGAGACCGCTTACCTATTACATTTTTGGCAACCGGGATGCAGCTGCAATCGCTTTAACCAATCGCATGTTAATCAGATTGCTGCTAAATATAAAAAACAGAACTTTCAACTGGTAACCATTACATCTCCTCACCCTGATTACAGTGAGCAACAACTGATTCAGATGGCCGAGGATGAATTTGGATCAAAAGTCATTATTGACCAGCAGGGCCTGTTAACCGGCCCGGCAAGAATCCCGGCTGCCCCGGCCGCCGCTGTAGTAAACAGCCAAGGTGAACTGGCTTATTTTGGGCCGTATAGCGACAGCACTTTTTGCGGTCTGGGTGGCACCGCATTTGTGGAAAAAGTCGCCGAACTCATCATTCAGGGCGAAACACCGTCTGTACTTAACACCTTGGTGTTCGGTTGCTTTTGTGACTGGGACATCAAAACAACAACATGAAAATATAAAAATCAGGTAATACATATGAAACAAGAAAATATTTCATTACAGGGGTTTTATGCTCAGTCCGACAAAATAATGATCGGCCTGCTCTGGGCGTTATTTATATATAGCCTGGCTTTAGCCGGCTGGAATAATACCTGGACTGAAGCTATTGTGATTGGTTTACCTGCTGCTCTGGTACCTAGCGCGCTTTATTTCCTGGTTAAAGGCACGCTGATCACGCGTAGCTCTGTTGCCGCCGCTTTCATGATTTTCTCGGCGCTTACCATCCATCAGGGACACGGCATGATCGAGCTGCACTTTATCATTTTCGTGTTGCTGGCGTTTCTTTTACAGTACAAAGACTGGATTCCTGTGATTGTCGGCACATTACTCATTGCCGTGCATCACCTGGGCTTTAATTTTCTGCAGGAATGGGGCTTTGGCGTTTATATATTCCCCGCCAGAACAGGTATTGATCTGGTTCTTATCCACGCTGCTTTCGTTGTGTTTGAAGCAGCAGTATTGGTTTATCTTAATTTCAAAGGCGGTAAAGAACTTAAAACCTCGATTGAGATTCAGCAAATCGGTTCTCATCTGGCCGTTAAAGACGGCATTATCGATCTCTCATACCGTCAGGAAAATGCCGACAGCCAGTTCGCACATGACTTTAATGATTTCATGCTACACACCCATAAAACCCTGATCGAAGTAATGGGCGCAGCTTCACAAATTTCCAGCTCAACCGAGGAAATGAATAATACCGCAAACCAGAATCGCAGCCGTACCACTGAACAACAACAACAAATTGAACAGGTTGCCACTGCGATTAATGAGATGACCGCCACGGTTCAGGAAGTCGCTCAGAATACCGCCTCAGCTGCTGAAGCAGCGGTTAATGCAGACGATGAAGCCAGTAACGGACAAAACATTGTTAATCAAACACTCAGCGCTATCACCACTTTGGAGAATACCGTTTCCAATGCCACACAGGTGGTCGCCGAACTGGAAAAAGATAGCCAGAACATTGGCGCTGTTTTAGATGTTATTAAAAGCATCGCCGAGCAAACCAATCTGCTGGCCCTGAATGCTGCTATCGAAGCCGCGCGTGCCGGTGAACAGGGCCGCGGCTTTGCGGTCGTCGCTGATGAGGTGCGTACGCTGGCCAGCCGCACCCAGCAATCCACGTCGGAAATTGAAGAAATGATCGCACGGCTGCAAAGTGGCACCCAGAATGCCGTACAGGCGATGCAGGAAGGTCATAACCAGACCACGCTGACCGTGCAACACACAACTGAAATGAATAAATCGCTGCACGCGATAGCCGAAGCGGTTGGCATCATTAAAAATATGAATCAGCAGGTTGCCACTGCCGGTGAAGAACAAAGTGCCGTGGCCAATGAAATTAACCAGAATATTTCTAACATCAGTCACAGCGCTCAGGCTAATTCTGAAGCCGCCGACAGCACCGCTAATGCCTCGAATACACTGAGTGAATTAGGACGGCTGCTTGAAGAACAGACCCGCTTCTTTAAAGTCTGATAACACTCATTAAACTCACTGGCTGCCAGCCAAATCTGGCAGCATGGGTTTTCATCAGTCCACCTGTTTTGCTGACCAGCCACCGGCACCGGGCGTTTTGATCAATAAAACATCTCCGCTTTTTACCTTTGCATTTATCTTAGCGCCCACTAACTCACCATTAAGACTGTTTCTGCCTTTTTTACCGGGCTCTGCATTTATCCCCCATGGCCGATAGCGACGACGTTCGCTGAGCAAGGTAAACTGAGCCGGCTGTAAAAACTCAAGCTCACGAATAATACCATCACCACCCTTGCTATCACCATCACCACCCGAGCCACGGCGGATTTCGTAGCGCCGGATTCTCAGCGGATAGCGACTTTCCAATACCTCGATCGGCGTGTTCAGTGTGTTCGTCATATGGGTTTGCAACGCACTCAGTCCGCCACCGTGTTTTCCTGCACCCATGCCGCCGCCAATGGTTTCATAGTAATTCCAGCCAGCCAGCTTATCGTCACCCTCATAACCCATTGCCAGATTATTCATACTGCCGTGGCTGGCGGCCGGGATCTGTTCCGGTATCGCTTGTGCCAACGCCCCCATCACCACATCGACAACCCGGCTGCTGGTTTCGACATTGCCAGCTGCCACCGCGGCCGGGTAGCGGGCATTTAATAAACAGCCTTCTGGCACACTGAGCTCTATCGGCCGAAAGGTCCCGGCACAGGCCGGGGTATGCGCCGGCATTAAACAACGAAACACATAAAATACCGCCGCCGCAGCCACTGCCACCGGGCAATTAATATTGCCTTTAACCTGTTTATCGGTACCGTTAAAGTCGGCCACCAGTCGGCCTGATTTAAGGCTAATCCGGCAATGAATCCGGATATCCTGCTGGCCTTGTCCGTCATCATCCATGTAGTCGCTAAATTGATAATCACCATCGGCTATCTGGCTTAATGCGCAACGGGCTATTTTTTCCGCATAATCGTTCAGCGCAGCTTCGGCTTGCCGGTATGCCGCCAGCCCCATGCTTTGTATCAGCCCCTGCAGGCGCTGCAGTCCGCGTCGATTGGCGCTGATCTGGGCATTGAAGTCGCCGTTCGATTCGTCGCTATTTTTAAGCTGTTGTAATAACGCCTGTAAAACGCTCTGCACAATCTGATGATCGACCACCAACTTGGTTGGAGAGATCACCACCCCCTCTTCCAGCAAACTCGAAGATATCGGCATAGATCCCGGACTTTCGGCACCAATATCGGCATGATGCGCGCGATTAACCACAAATGCCGCTAATTGCTGATCGATAAAAAGCGGCGCAATCAGGCTGACATCCGGTAAATGCGTACCGCCCATATAAGGATCATTCAGCATCACCATATCACCCGGCTGCCAGTCAATAAGTGCCACCACATCAGCCATCGCGTAAGCCATGCTGCCCATATGTACCGGAATATGCGCGGCCTGAGCCAGTAGTTCACCAGTGCCACTGAATACCGCGCAGGAAAAATCTAACCGGTCTTTAATATTGGGCGAAAAGGCCACGCGCTGTAATACCGCGCCCATTTCATTGCATACCGCGGCTATTCGATTAGAAAATAAACTGAGTTCGATACTGTTCATGAATTTTTTTTGATTAAGTGATTAAGACTTGTTTTTTAATTATAACAGAGCCCGTAGCGAATATTTTTATTGCCTTAGTGTCATTTCCTGATTGCATTCATCGACAGACTGACCTACCCTAATGTCCGACTAAAAGAATCAACTATTAACCCCTGGGGAACTCAAATGAATCCATTACTTTCTGTTAAGGGCACTATTATCACAGGTTTCGTGCTGGCTATTATTGCCGCATTCGCACTTGGGAATGGCAGCTTTAGCATCTTAGAGATTGAAGTTTGGTTACACGCTGTTGCTGGCGTTTTATGGATCGGCTTACTGTATTACTTTAACTTTGTTCAAGTTCCTGGCGTAGGTGCAGCACTGGCTGACTCTGATGGCCCGGGTCCCGCTGCTATCAACAAGTACATTGCTCCACGTGCATTGTTCTGGTTCCGCTGGGCTGCTGTTGCTACCTGGATTACAGGTCTTGGCGCACTGGCTAACATACTTGGCCACACTGGTGCGCTAAATGCTTTTCTCTTTAACGGCGACACCAATGTAAAAATCATCGGCCTCGGCGCATGGTTAGGTACTATTATGTTATTTAACGTATGGGTACTGATCTGGCCAAACCAGAAGAAAATTCTGGGCCTTGATGGCAAAGAGCACAGTGCAGACGCAATTGCAGCGGCTAAGAAAACAGCTCTGTTAGCGTCACGTACAAATGCCGTATTATCTATTCCAATGCTGTTATGTATGACGGCATTCGGACATGGCGGTATGCCTTTTTAAACAGCCAATACTTTGTTCTGTTTATAAAAAACGGCGATTTAATCGCCGTTTTTTTTGCCTCTCGCTACCACTCCTTGCTCTTCAGCCTGAATCGCATCACCTTTTAGTACATGATTAATCCATCAGCTGCAGCTTGCCTTATCTCGCTATACAAGTTTGTCAGTATCCGTATGATTTGATAAACACTGTGTCTCAGGTATAATGGAATGTTTCTCGGTGGCTTTTGCTGCCGTTTTCGTTTTAGCCAAAATCATTTGATGGCAGTAAAAAACACGGAGCGAGTCAATGACTGGCAATGAATACCTGATGAAAAACTACGCCCCAATGGCTGTATGCTTTGAAAAAGGCGACGGGGCGGTCTTGTGGGATACTAATGGCAAACAATACCTGGATGCACTCTGTGGTATCGCGGTGACCAGCCTGGGTCATAATCACCCTGCTGTGACTCATGCTATCGCGTCTCAGGCCAGTCAGTTACTGCACACATCCAACCTTTATTCCATTGGCCGCCAACAACAATTAGCTGAATTACTTTGTGATAAAGCCGGTATGGACAAAGTTTTCTTTGCCAACTCCGGCGCAGAAGCCAATGAAGCAGCCATCAAGCTGGCGCGTTTATTCGGTCATAATAATCAGATTGATAATCCACAGATCATCGTTATGGAACAAAGCTTCCACGGCCGGACTTTAGCCACCCTGTCTGCTACCGGCAACCGTAAAGTGCAAGCCGGCTTTGAGCCACTGGTTCAGGGTTTTATCAGGGCACCCTATAACGATATTGGTGCGCTTGAAAATATTGCAAAAAATAACAGCAATATAGCCGCTATTTTACTTGAACCCGTTCAGGGTGAAGGCGGCGTGCATATCCCTGATCCGGATTATCTGCAGCAGATACGTGAGATTTGCGACAAAAACAACTGGCTGATGATGCTAGATGAAATTCAAACCGGTATCGGCCGCACCGGAAAGTGGTTTGCTTACCAGCACAGCCCGATTAAACCAGATGTATTGACCTCGGCCAAAGCACTGGGTAATGGCGTGCCGATTGGTGCTTGTCTGGCTCGAGGCAAGGCAGCTGAGCTGTTCCACCCCGGCAACCACGGCTCTACCTTTGGCGGTAATCCACTGGTATGCGCCGCTGCTATTGCGGTCATTGAAAGCATCGAAAATGATCAGTTACTGGCGCGCTGCAGTGCCCTCAGTGAGTTAATTACGACCCAGCTCCGGGCACAGCTTGAGAACCAGCCTGGTGTTAAAGATATTCGTGCTGCCGGCTTATTAATCGGCATCGAACTGGCCGGTGATTGCACTGAGCTAGTAGCAAAGGCTCTTGAAAAAGGCCTACTGATCAACGTAACAGCCTCTAATGTAATTCGGCTATTACCTCCTTTTGTTATGACAGATGAACAGGCTGCACAGCTGGTGTCAGAAACCAGCAGCCTGATTAAAACTTTTTTAAGTCAAAAACAGGCCGCCTGAGCGGAATAATAAAAATGACAACTAGACACTTTCTAAGTCTGATGGATTTAAGCAGCGATGAATTAAAGCAGTTATTGCATCGCGGTATTGAGCTTAAAAAAATGCAGCATGCGGGCGAAATCTTTGAGCCTCTTAAAAATAAAGTACTGGCGATGATATTTGATAAATCATCAACTCGCACACGAGTCTCTTTTGAAACCGGCATGGCACAGTTCGGTGGTCACGCTGTATTTCTTTCACCACGCGACACCCAGCTTGGACGTGGTGAACCGGTCGAAGATACCGCTCGCGTTATTTCCAGCATGGTCGATGGCATCATGGTGCGGACTTTTTCTCACGAGTCGGTTGAAACACTGGCAAAATATTCACGCGTACCGGTAATCAATGGACTGACTGATTTCGTTCATCCCTGCCAGTTACTGGCTGATATGCAGTGCTATATTGAACACAGAGAAACCATTGAAGGCCGTACCGTGACTTATATTGGCGATGGCAATAACATGTGTCACTCCTATATCAATGCAGCGCGCAGGCTCAACTTTAAACTCAATGTTGCCTGCCCGAAAGGTTATGAGCCTGATCCCGAGCTGGTTAAACTAGCCGGTGATTGTGTCGAAATAACCAATGATACTGTTGCTGCCACTGAAAACAGTGATCTGGTAGTAACCGATGTCTGGGCCAGCATGGGGCAGGAGGAAGAGCAACGCATTCGCGAGCAGGCCTTCGCTGATTTTCAAGTTAATGAAGCACTGATGAAACACGCTCACAAAGACGCGCTCTTTATGCATTGCCTACCCGCTCATCGTGGCGAAGAGGTTTCTGCTGCGGTAATAGACGGCCCACAAAGCGTTGTCTGGGATGAAGCTGAAAATCGCCTGCATGCCCAGAAAGCCTTACTGGAATTTTTAATGGCATAGTCTGTTTGCCTGAGGTAACACCCGTTGATGCGCAAGTTTGCCGCTCTTAGCTCTACTCTTTTATGCCTGCAGCTGATGGCTGTCAGCGATAAACTTCTGGCTCAGGAGACAGAGCAGACAGATGATTCCGAACTCTGGAATATGTGCACAGACAGCCGCTCTGTCTTTAACAGTAGCTCGGTATTACCGCATTTAAGCAAACCCAGACAACTCGATATCAGCGCCAAAAGCGTTCACTCGATAAAAGACAACATCACGGTTTTTGAAGATGATGTGATGATTGAAAAAGATCGTTTTCGTCTGAAAACAGACAAGCTGTCTTATGACCAGATAAACGATATCATTTCATTACCCCGAAGCTCTCATATTGAAAATGCCAATATCAGTTTTCAGAGTCAGAGCGGCTATCTCAACAATCAGACGGAAGTCAGTCAATTCCGTGACGTCAGCTTTATTATTCAGTCCAGTCACCTGCAGGGCAGCTCACCCGAAATAAACCTGCTTGGCTCTGACTCTAGCTTTTTCAGTCAGGTCAGCTTTTCATCCTGCGAGCCGGGCAAAGAAGCCTGGAAGTTCAGCGCCAGCGATCTGCAACTGGATCACAAGGATGAATCCGGCTCGGCACATCACGTGGTTATCAAAGTAAAAGATGTGCCGGTTTTTTATCTGCCGTATATTTCTTTTCCACTTGGCGAAAGAAGGCGCTCAGGTATTCTGACACCGGAGTTTCGCTTTGGCGGCAGCCGTAACGGTGATGAAATCAGCCTGCCTTATTACTGGAATATTGCGACCAATCAGGACGCCACCTTTACCCCGGTTTATCTGCAAAAACGCGGCACTCAACTGATCACCAATTACCGCTATTTAACTCCTAGCAGTCAGGGTGAATTTGATCTTGAATACCTCGCCCGTGACCGCCAGATTGACAGTAACTCAGCGATTGATGAGACCCGCTACCTGAGTAAATTTAGCCATAACAGCGCCATCAGCGATAAGCTGCGTTTTAAGATCAACCTAGCCGCTGCATCAGATGCTCACTACCTGAGTGATTTTGGTCAAAGTCTGTCCGTTACCAGTACCACGCATTTGGAACAACGGGCCGATCTGCAATACCAACTCGGCAACTGGCGCAGCCAGTTATCCGGCCAGTATTTTCAGACCACTGATGACAACATCGCTTTAGAAAACACCCCGTACCGTCGCCAGCCACAGTTAACTATACACGGCTCAGAGCCGCTCAATCAAAGTGGCTTAAGCTTCAAGCTTAACGCTGAGTGGGTAGATTTCAAACACCGTTGTGATGGCATTCAGGCAGAATGTGTCAGTAAAGCACACGGCAGCCGTACCGATTTAAGCCCCCAGTTGAGCTGGCCTGGCTATGGCAGTTACTGGTTTTTCACCCCCTCGATCGGCCAGCGCTTCACCGCCTACGATCTGACACAGGCTGAAACAGCGCTGCAAATTGAAGATCGAAATCTGAGCATTTTTCAGCTCGACAGTGGCTTATTTTTTGAAAGAACATGGTCCGAAAATTTTGCCCAAACACTTGAACCAAGACTCTATTACCTGCACGTACCGGCAGCTGATCAGTCGGCAATTCCTTTATTTGATACCTCAGAAGCCGGTTTCAGTTTTGCTCAACTGTTTCGCGATAACCGCTTCATTGGTGCCGACAGAGTGGCTGACGCGAATCAGCTAACCACTGCTATCACCACCCGGATTATCAATAATAACAACGGTAACGAACGCTTTTCTGCCAGCATTGGACAGATTCATTACTTTGATGATCGCGAAGTCAGTCTGGCAGAGCCACTGGACAACTCTGACATTCAGACATCAACCCGCTCTGATCTGGCTGCTGAATTTGTGTTACGCAATACAAACTGGTCATACCGTTTATCCGCCTTACAAAACATCGACAGCAGCGAAGTCGATCAGGGCAGCTTCCTTTATCATTACCAAACCGATAACCGACATATTTTTAATCTGGGCTACCGCTATAAACGTGATGAGATCACCCCAGCTAACCATATAGATCAGTCCGATATCTCGTTTAAATTTCCGCTTACAGATCACTGGTCAGCACTGGCTCGCTGGAATTTTTCAAGAAACAATGAACAGGACTTGGAAAGTATTGCCGGTTTCGAATATAACAGCTGTTGCTGGGCCTTCAGAATTATCAGCCGCGGCCATATCATTCAGGATGATAACAATCAGCCGGTTTTTGATCGCTCGATTCTTTTCAGTTTGGTATTAAAGGGATTTGGCAGTACAGGTAAGGCGAATCAGGAACTGGAACGTGCTATCCTAGGCTTTCATCCGGAATATTAACCCATGATTATCAATTCTTTATCAAGAGTAAGATTTATGCGTGTAACACAGGCTTTATTCACTTCCATTTTTCTCACCACTTTATCGGTTTTCAGCTCAGCCAGCTTTGCTCAGCCACTTGATAATATCGTTGTAGAAATCAACAACCAGATTATTACCGAAAGTGAATTACAAAAGCGCATAGCGGATATTCGCAAGCAAATCATAGCGCGCAAATCCAGCGCACCAAGCCAGGCCCAGCTAAGAACCAAAGTACTTGACCGCATGCTACTGGATATCTTGCAGCTAGAAAATGCCAGCCAGTTTGGTATAAGACTCAGCACCGCTGAACTGAACCAGCGCATTGAAGAAATCGCCAGAAAAAATAAGCTCAATGTCACACAATTACGTCAGGCATTGCTCAAAGAAGGTGTTAATTTCACAGACTTCAGGCAACAGATCGAACGTGACACCATTATTGCACGAGTCCAAAAAGCACTGGTGTTTGATAAAATTAAAATATCGGATCATGAAATTGAGCAGTTTATTACTAACCAGCAAAAATCTGGATCCAAAGACAGTCGCTATCACCTGTCACATATACTGATCACTGTACCGGAAAATGCCGACAGTGCCGCCATACAAAATGCCCGTGTAAAAGCAAACAACGCGCTGCAAAAGTTACGTGATGGCCAGCCTTTTGAAAAAATAGCCATTGAGTATTCTGGCGGTCAAAAAGCACTGGAAGGCGGTGATCTGGGCTGGCGTTCTGCCTCTGAATTACCGTCCTTATTTGTCGGCGCTGTAAAAAAACTTAAGACTAACGAGATTTCCGGACTGATCCAGAGTCCGTCAGGTTTCCACATCCTTAAATTACATGCAAAAGATTCTCAGCAACAGGTCATCGTTGAAGAAACACTGGTGCGTCACATCCTGATTAAAGTCAATGAAATTGTCAGTGATAAAACGGCCCGTGAAAAACTTGAATCACTACACCAACAAATCAAACAGGGTGCTGATTTTGAAAAACTGGCGCGCCAGTATTCAGAAGATACCGGTTCAAAGGGCACCGGCGGCAGCCTCGGCTGGTCGGTTGCCGGCAGTTTTGTACCGCAGTTCGAAGCCGTTATGAAAAGCCTGAAAACAAAGCAACTCAGTCGTCCATTTAAAACACAGTTTGGCTGGCATATTCTACAGGTACTGGATCGTCGTCAGTCCGACAAAACAAAGCTTGTCGTTCGTAACAAAGCCTATCAAAAAATTCAGGCATCTAAAGCCGACGAAGCGCTGGAGTTATGGCTGAGACAGCTGCGCGACGAAGCCTATATTAAATATCACAATGCTGACGATGCACCGGATTAAGTCTTAATGCCTGAACAGCGTATTCCTAAACTGGCAATCACGCCCGGCGAGCCGGCTGGTATCGGCCCGGATCTGCTACTAAAACTGGCATCGCAGCATCACGATTTTCAAATGCTGGCAATCGCTGATTTTGAGCTGCTGGCTGCGCGCGCAGCCGAGCTAAAACTAGCGCTCAAACTCCGCCACTATCAGCCAGATCAGCCTCGTCAACCTCATCAGGCCGGTCAGCTCGATGTACTTGATATAAAACTAGCAACCGCGGCCGAGTGCGGCAAACTACAGCCAGAAAATGCGGAGTATATCCTGCAAACGCTGCAGCGTGCAGTTAGCGGCTGCCTGTCTGCTGAGTTTGATGCGATGGTTACCGGACCTGTTCACAAAGGTGTTATCAATCAGGCCGGCATCAGTTTTACCGGTCACACCGAATACCTAGCGGAGATTTCGGGTAAGCACACACCGGTTATGATGTTAGCCACCGAAGCAATGCGGGTTGCGCTGGTAACCACGCACTTGCCTTTGTCTGCTGTCAGTCAGGCAATCACTCGGGACAAACTTCAACAGGTTATTCAGATTTTAAATCACGACTTACAACAGCGCTTCGGCTTACTCAATCCGGCTATTTATATCTGTGGGCTGAACCCTCATGCCGGCGAAAATGGATATCTGGGCACAGAAGAGATCGACACAATACAGCCGGTTATCAACGATTTAAAAAAACAGGGCCTGAATCTGTCCGATGCGTTACCGGCAGACACGCTTTTTACTGAACATTATTTATCCAAAGCCGATGCTATTCTGGCGATGTATCATGATCAGGGTTTGCCTGTGCTGAAACACAGCGGTTTTGGAAAAGCGGTTAATATTACGCTGGGTCTGCCGCTCATCAGAACCTCGGTGGATCACGGTACTGCTCTCGACCTTGCCGGCACCGGCAAGGCCAGCGCCGGCAGTTTTATTTATGCCTGTGAGGTCGCCAGTCAAATGGTTAAACAACAAATGAAAACATTATGAGTCATCAGGCACGAAAACGTTTTGGTCAGAATTTTTTGATTGATAACCGGGTTATTGATCTGATTATTCAATCTATTAATCCGCGCGCGGATCAGACACTGGTAGAAATTGGCCCCGGTCTCGGCGCATTAACTTTACCGCTGCTAAAAAAAGCTGGCAAACTCAATGTGGTTGAACTCGACCGCGACGTCATACCGTTGCTGAAAAAAACCTGTGACGGTGCCGGTGAATTGATTGTGCATAATGTCGATGTGCTAGAGTTTGATTTTAATAGCCTGTTAACAGAGCACAACAAACTCAGACTGATCGGCAATCTGCCTTACAATATATCAACACCTATTCTGTTTAAACTGCTCGAATACGCTGAACATATCGACGATATGTTTTTTATGCTGCAGAAAGAAGTGGTTAAACGCATGGCTGCAGCTCCGGATAGTGGTGCCTATGGCAGACTTAGCATTATGCTGCAGTATCACTGTAAAGTAACCGAGCTTTTCATGGTGCCACCAGAGGCTTTCGACCCTGCACCCAAAGTTGATTCGGCTATTATCAACCTGCAACCCAGAACACCTGAGTGCCCGGTTTCTAATTACCCGCTACTGCAAAAACTGGTAAAGCAAGCTTTCAGTACGCGTCGAAAAACCATCAAAAACACGCTTAAAAATCTCTGCACGGCTGAACAACTGGAAGCTGCTGGCATCAACCCAGCGCTACGACCTGAGAATATTTCGCCATTAAGTTATTTTAAATTAACCAATTACATTGATAATGCAACACAGGAACAGCCATGACCCACGATTTTTTTCTTAACCTGATGTCGGTTTTATTTCCTGTATTATGTCTAATTCTAACGTTTGTGCCGGATGATTTTAACCACTATATCAACCTTGCCGCTCGCTGGTTTTATCGCCGTTTTAACGTTGCCGAATCACGTCGCAGTGAGTTTAGCCTGAATACCAGAGCCTTACGCTTATTCGGTGTGACCGGACTGCTGTTTACATTAGCCTTGTTAGTTTTAATATTTTACAGACCGGCAGCCTGATATAATCAGCCACTAACAGCCGCTATAGACAGGATCAGACAGATGCCCGCTGAGCCAAAACACGAAATTAAAGTATCTGTTCAGAGTTATTATATAAAAGAACAGTCCAGCCCTGAAGACAGCCTCTATGTGTTTGCCTACACGGTTAACATTCACAATACCGGTACTGTCGCCGCACAACTAATCAGTCGCCACTGGATTATTACCGATTCCGACGGCAAAGTTCAGGAAGTTAGCGGCGATGGCGTGATCGGCGAACAGCCGCATTTAGCGCCCGGCGATCAGTTTGAATACACCAGCGGCACGCAGATGGACACCCCCGTCGGCACGATGCAAGGCAGTTACCAGATGCTGGCGGATGACGGTGTAAAATTTGATGCCGAAATCCCGGCTTTTTCGCTGGCACTGCCGTCGGCATTGCATTAAATGCCACGCTCACCATGTCGTTAAAGCATAGCTACACATTATTAGCCCCGATCTATGATGCCCTGATCCAGCGAGCTACCAGTCATTGGCGTCAACACAGTGCCGCCTTAATTGATACCGATACAGATCGACACATACTCATCAATGGCATCGGCAGCGGCCTTGATATCCCGTTCTTACCTGTCGGGCCGGCTTATATCGGTACTGATCTGACGCCAGCCATGCTTTCCAGAGCTGCGGCACGACGTGATCTGTCAGGCTGTGAAATACAACTACAGCTCGCAGACAGTCAATCCTTACCCTTTGCTGACAACAGTTTTGATCTTGTCATTATGCATTTAATACTGGCAGTGGTGCCCGACCCGTTGCAGGCATTGCAGGAAGCATCACGGGTGCTGAAACCAGGCGGCAAGATTCATCTTTTTGATAAATTTTTAAAGCCCGGACAGCTTGCACCCGGCCGCCGCTTTATCAATCTGTTCAGCCGGCATATAGCAACTCGTACTGATGTAGTGTTTGAAACCTTATTAAATGAAAGCCCTGCATTAAGACTTATTCACGATCAACCCGCTCTGGCTAGAGGCTGGTTTCGTTTTTTACTGCTGCAGAAATCAGCGGATTAAATCACAACATCAAAGGAGTGTGAATGGCCACCTACGCCATAGGGGATGTTCAGGGCTGTTACAGTGATCTGCTCAGATTACTCGATAAAATCAAATTCGATACTGCAGCCGATACTCTCTGGTTTTGTGGCGACATCATTAATCGCGGCCCCGACTCGCTGCAAACTATCCGTTTTATCAGACAGCTTGGCAGTCATGCGATAACCGTACTCGGCAATCACGATCTGCATCTTCTGGCACTGGCCTATCTTTCAAACAAACCGGCTAAATACGACACCGTCGATGATATTCTGGCAGCGGATGATCGTGATGAGCTGATAAACTGGCTCAGACAGCAAAAGCTTTTTCATTATGACAGTGACCTCAATATTTCCATGGTTCACGCCGGTATCCCGCCGCAATGGACACTCGAGCAGACCTGCCAGTATGCAGAAGAAATGCAACAACAGCTGCAACGTGACAACCCGCGACCCTTTTTCAAACACATGTACGGTAATTACCCAGCACAATGGGATAACCAGTTAAAAGGATGGGATCGCTACCGCTTTATCACCAACGTGTTTACCCGGATGCGGTTTTGTGATGCCCAGGGCCGCCCAGATTTTAAATTCAAAGGCGATATTGGCACGCAGCCAGCACACTTAACAGCCTGGTTTATGCACAAAGAACGGCGCACAAAGAACAATGATATTATCTTTGGCCACTGGTCCACCTTATCTGCACTCAACGAGCCACATGTTTACCCGATTGATAATGGCTGTTTATGGGGCGGCCAATTAACAGCTTTGCGAATTGACAGAACAGAAAAAGAGTTGATTCAAATCGATTGCCCGAACGGGATCAAACCGGTTTCAAAAAATTAACTGGCGTTACGGTTAAATACCTGAAAGGAGTAATCGCATTCGTTTTTTTCGTCAGCTTTATGATCCTCTTTTTCAGACAAACACCACTGGCTAAAATCAATATCTGGAAACCAGGCATCACCGTCAAACTCACCCTGTACTTTTGTCAGATATAAGCGCTCGGCTTTATCTAAAAACTGCTGATAAATATTGGCACCGCCAATTATCATCGCCTCATCAACATCCTGCACCGCAGCAATCGCCATTTCTGTGCTGTAGACAATTTCACAGCCCTCGGCAGTAAAATTTTTATCGCGGGTAATAATAATATTGCGCCGTCCCGGCAAGGGCCGACCGATGGATTCAAATGTTTTCCTGCCCATAACGACAGGCTTAGCCATCGTGACTTTTTTAAAAAACTGTAAATCAGCCGGTATTTTCCACGGCAACCCATTATCTTTACCGATTAAACGGTTATTATCCATAGCAGTGATGATTGATAGTTTCATATTAAAACGATAGTCATTTAATAATAAGCCTCAATAACACCAGCTATTGATTCATCGGCACTGTTTGCAACAAATGAGGGCGAAGTATGAGCGCCATTAAATGTTATTGTTCCGCTCCAGTTTTCATATTCGAATTCTAAAGTACCCGACTCATAAAAAGGTGCACCAACAACAGGCACAAGATCGTGCATAACATAACGGGAATGATAAAGCTCAGTATGTAGCAAAGCGCCTGTTGACGATGAATAACTAAAGCTGTGACGTCTTTCTACTTTTTCTCTTATGCAATTCGAAATTAAATCCTGATATATAACACAAGGGGTATGAAAGCCATTGGTAGAATGCATAGTTAGAAATGCAAAGCCATCACCACTTTCCAATTCATTGGCAAGTGTGGGATAGTCAATACTTATATCTGAAATTTGCTCTTGCGTCCACGGTGAACGATATATTGCACCTCTATTTAACAGACGCTGCTCTGTGGTAGTTCCTGTTAAATCAAAAACATCTGATGCATCCGGAATTTGATTTATCAGTTCAGAACCCGATTGATCATAAAACTGTATCTTAGTAAACAGCGACATAGTTAAGGTGCTCTCTGCTGCCAAACCATTCCCACTGCAAACACCTATATCAAAGATAAAATCATCAAAAGATAGAATTAGGTACTGCTCTGCATCGAAATGAAAGTTTAAGCCTGGCACACACCCTTCTGGTTCAGTACCATCATCCATACTTAATACGAGCACGGGATCAAATTCCGGCACATCTCGAATTAATTCAAATAATTCAAATCTTAAATCATTCGAATTAACTTCTGTAGTTGGGACAACATTAAAATCACTAGCCGTTAAATTCTCAGCACTACTATGACCCAGGTTTGAATCTGAACCAGAGTCGCATGAGATATTAATAAACCCAAGACAAATCAGTACTATTAGCTTTTTCATTGATAACTCCCTTTTTTATACTGCTACTACACCTTTAATATGTTCATGTGACTGATAACCGACCAATTCAAAGTCTTCAAATTTGAATTTGAAAATATCTTTCACATCCGGATTAATTTTCATAACTGGTAACGGTAACGGCTCACGCGAAAGCTGTAGTTGTGTTTGATCCATATGATTTGAGTACAAATGCGCATCACCAAGAGTATGCACAAAATCTCCTGCTTGCAGATCACATGCCTGCGCCACCATCATGGTTAACAAAGCATATGATGCAATATTAAATGGCACACCTAAAAAAATATCAGCACTACGCTGATAAAGCTGACAAGACAACTTTCCATCGGCTACATAAAACTGGAAAAACGCATGACAAGGCGGCAGAGCCATATCTTCTATTTCACCAACATTCCAAGCACTAACAATAAGACGACGAGAATCAGGGTTGTTTTTAATTTGTTCGACAACCTGACTAATCTGATCAATATGGTGACCATCAGGTGTTGGCCATGAACGCCACTGATAACCATAAACATGACCCAGATCGCCGTTTTCATCGGCCCATTCGTCCCAGATCCGAACACCATTATCTTTCAAGTATTTAATATTGGTATCACCTTTAAGAAACCACAGCAACTCATGAATAATTGAACGTAAATGGCATTTTTTTGTAGTCACCAAAGGAAAGCCTTCGGCAAGATTAAAACGCATTTGATAACCGAAAACTGAAGTAGTGCCTGTACCGGTTCGGTCTTCTTTTTTTACGCCGTTGTCTCGAACGTAACGCATTAATTCCAGATACTGTTTCATTAAACCTTAACCTGTTTTTTATAAGCTAAAACCAGCAACCCAATACCAGCTATGATCATAGGTGTCGATAGCACCTGACCCTGACTCATCCAGTCGAAGGCAACAAAACCCATCTGTGCGTCTGGCACCCTGAAAAATTCTGTACTGAAGCGGAAACTGCCGTAGCCCAGTAAAAACAAACCGGAGACTGCCATCCGTGGTTTTTTAGATGAAGAGAAAAACCAGAGGATAATAAATAACAACAGACCTTCAGTCAGTGCCTGATATAACGATGACGGGTGTCTGGGCAGCTTATCAACATGCGGGTAGATAAAAGCCCATGGCAGATCTGCATCGGCAACACGCCCCGGCAACTCTGCATTAATAAAATTCCCCATTCTGCCCGCAAATAAACCCGGTGGAGCCAGAGGCAACATGAAGTCGGTAATATCAAAATATTGCTTTTTATATTTTCGTGCAAACAAAATCAGCGCCGTCATGACTCCTAGCGCACCACCGTGAAATGACATACCACCTTCCCAGACTTTAAACAGGATGGCCGGGTTATCAATAAAAGCAGAAAAATTATAAAAAAGGATGTAGCCAATGCGTGCGCCTAGTATCAATCCAACAGCGCCATAAAAAACCAGATCTTCGACTTCTTGTTTGCTCCAGCCTGAAGCGGGCTGTTTTGCCCTGTGCATGCCTAATATCCACATTAAAGCAAAGCCGGTTAAATACATCAGCCCATACCAGTGAATCGTTAATGGGCCAAGACTAATAGCAACCGGATCAATTTCTGGGTATACAATCATGTTTAGATTCTGACTCGATAAAAAATGAGCCTACAATTAAATCATACCTCGCCTGAAAACTCATCTATAACCGGTCAATATCCGGCTTTAAGTCTCAATATCAGCCGAGCCTGAAGATTCGGCTGTTGCTGGCTACTTTAGTGGCTGCTTACTAAGCCCTGATCCCGCATGGCGTAAACCGTATTGGCTGCTGTTAGAGCACAGCGATGCTTAGGGTACCAGCTTGCAGGCAGCTTTTGTGTGGTAATGTACTCAGCGACTCTTTCAACCGACTCTGTACTCAGTACCTGATCCATATCTTTTTGGGCTTTTTCACGGGCTTTAAATAGCGCCATTTGAATACGACTATAAACATTCACAGCACCATCACCTGAGGTTTCAATCGCCAAGAAATGTGCCTCAGGAAATTTTCCGGTAACTAAGGCCTGGACCCCATCGGAAACACCAGATGACGGCATACAACCAAAGGGTTTAACACTCAAAACCAGATGCGATTTGCTGTATTTAACTGACTGTATAAGTTTTCCCACTTCCATATGACCTTCACCACCACGCAGCTCATTATCGTAAAATTCATGACTGTCTTTTGCCAGTTCATCCATATCAGCCAAATGATAGTCATTGAGGCCTATCGCTTTTGCATAGCGATTAAACCACATAAGCATAATTGTTCTTGCAAATCGTAATAACAATAATTTTTTATAAAGACGAAGCCGTGTCGTCCATTTGTTTTTCAACTTTAATTGCTGACGCGCGTCATACATCACAGCCCAGATAATATACAGCGTCCAGTTAGTAACAGGCTGAATATCAACTTCAGCACCTTCCTGCTCAAGAAACGCCTGTAACTTATAGTTACCGTCGCCTTCTGTCGTCATTGCCCAAAATTCTCCGATCACAGACACTTTTGGTTTAACCTGAAGCCTATTCAGGGGAACCGCATCAAGTATTTTTTTACTTTCATGCAGCGCAGGTATGACGTTCTTATTGCTAAGCAGCTTAGCAACAATTAGTTGCCGGCATTTTTCCAACGCTCTGTTTACATCGCCTTTGTTTTCTTCATACGGACGCATTCTGTATGCCATCAGGTTAATCACATCACCTAATATTATGGCTTTAAACATACCCCTGAAAAAAGACACATTGTAATCAAGCCCCATTTCTGGGCCACCTTGATTAAGATCACCATCGCTATCGAACAAGACCACTCGAAAGCCTTCAAATCCTGCATCACGTAACGCCTTCCTGTATTCTGTAACGTACAGTCCAAATCGGCATGGTCCACAAGCTCCTGCCGTGGTAAATATATAATTATCAATGATCTCTCTAGTTGAAAGGCCCTGTTTATCTCGCAGCTCTATCAGGTACTTAACTAGGTTGCCGACGGTAAAATAGGTAGGATTACACTGTCCGCGATTACCAAACTCCTTACCAACCTGCATAGCCGCATTATCAGGACAGTCCAGTGCGATAAATTTATAGCCAAGACCATTGCTGGCCGCCTGAATAAAAACATCCTGCATTAAAGTTAGTCCGCCAAACAGGATAGTTGTGTTTTCTCGCTGATGCCGTCTAAAGTCAGTCGGGTTTTTATCAACCCAGTGATTGGTCTGCCCAGGTTCAATATTTAAAAGTTCAGCCTGCTCTTTTTCATAAGCTCTTATTTTGTTTTCAACCACGTCAAAATCAATCTTGAAAACGTTATTACTTTTCATTAGCATTTGCTCCTTTTTTGACCTCGACTGAATTATCTGTTTGCGACCCCGCCAGTTGCTGGCCAAGCAGTGCAGACTGATTGTTTTCTTTTTCGATGTTAAAATCTTTGCGCTTAAATTCAACTTCGACTTCATCTCTGGCATTAATATCAACCACTTTCTTTTGAATCAGATCCCGCTTGTCCGCTGACTCCTGTAAGTAACGCTGATACTGCTCATCGATTTTAATCCATTTATTACTGTCCTCACTCATCAACACATCGTCAAAATTTTTAATATGCTGCTGTAGTAATTCAATCCGTTTTTTCTTTACCCTCTTTTCCAGCTCATTGGTCTGCTTAAGCCGTTCATTAAGCAACTCCTGATAGCGCTCTAATGTATAGGCGTAAGTTTTTACTCTTATTTTTATACTGCCGCCAGGTTTATTTGCATCGATATCATGCATCGCCATATATGGTGTTTTGCTACTGGAAATAATTTGATCAATAATGCCGTAGCTTGGTGCATCATGCCCGCATTTAAAACTAGATAAATCCAGAACCGCCACATTAGGATGACGTGCTGCAAATTTTGCTGCCCATACTTTTTGTACAGAATTAACCGAATAATTTTCTGGCCAGACATCCGCTATATCAAACGCATCTTTGATCAGACCTTTTTCAATATCATCTTTGAAAAAGCGAGATAAATAACCACTGTCTTTGGGTATTGATCTGATTGATATAACCGGATACCCCAACGACTGAAACTCTTCTAATATTTCATGATTCAGGCCTGGGTCATTATGATATGGCCGACCAAGCATTAACAAAACAACAGTGTTGTTTTTCTCTGCCTGTGTTAAAACTTCCAGACCTCTTCTTTGCAAATCAAGATCGACCGTTTCCATCGCTAGCCAGGCATTTTCACACGCCATAATATTTTCATCTTTATCGAGCTGTAGAATATCACCCCAGGTTTCAGACAATTGTTTTTCTAGTAATTTTCTGTCGGTAAAATCAAGCGCCCTGTCATAATACGCAATATCGTTCTCTTTAAAAAAGTTTTTCTCTTTAGTAAATGCAGCATTAACCACTTTGGGCGTACCAGCCACTACAGGACAGCTTGTTGATGCGACCATCTCAGAAGTAAAACTTTGAATTTTTGTTATACAGGGAAACCATATAACATCCAGAGCTTTTCGCTTATGCTTTTTATAAAGAAGATGATGAACATGAGCCAGCGAGACTTTTGCCGGATAACACGGATCGATCGAACCGTATTTACCACCCTCTAGCCACATTTCCTCAGATGTCTGATCGGAAAATACGATATTGTTCGATAGCAGACCCAATCCTTCGAGATAGGCGCGCATAAAAGGCGCGTTGGTATAATGATTTAAAACACGCGGAATACCAACGCGTACCTTCTTACGCATTAAGCGTATCTGCTCTTTCTGTGCTTTATGCTTAGTACCACCAATAACGGCCAGCATGGTCTTCATCAGGCTCATCGACATAACATCCTGCTTACATTTTTTGTCATTGCTGACTTTATCAGCCGGTAAGCGTCTGAATACTCGGTTAGCCTCATAATCAACCAGATTAGGGAACTCGGCTTTTAATTGTTTTCTTTTCTGATTCAGTGTCACAACGGCCTCTTTTGATTCAACCGTGCCTTTTTCACAAGAAAACCCTGCAATGTAACGCGATATTTCACCATCTGGTGACTCGGTGTCGATAAACGTTCTAGAACAGTTGTTCTCACAAAAATTACAGCGTGTCTCCTCATCTGTGCGTGAGCTGACTTTTAAGTTGATGGTTTCATCGATACCAATAAATGTCGAGTAACCGCGCTGTTCAACAACGCGTCTGGCCTCAACAGCAGCGCCCATGGCACCGGCTTCGCCACAATGCGGATGAACAATGACTTCGGCATCAGGTACGCGCTCTTTAATATAATCTACCTGTGCTTTTACAGCAGCGAGGTTGTATTGTGTCCCGCCTTGTAAAACAAATTTTCTTCCCAGCTCGGACATGCGCGGAATCTGAACCACATACTGCCAGACATTTTTTGGTAAGACACGAGCCAGCCCAGCAAACAGCTCTTCTTTACTAAAACCCTCTTTCTGGAAATTAACACGGTCCGTATCAAGAAACACCGCGCAACCATAACTGAATTTCGGTGAAAGCTCGGCACTGAATGCAACTGCTGAAAACTCTTCAACTTTGACACCAAACTGATCGGCCATTGATTGTAACAACATGCCGTTACCAGCCGAACACTGATTTGATAAGCGGAAATTTTTGATCTGTCCATGCTGCAAAAACAGCACTTTAATATCTTGCCCGCCTATATCACAGATCACATCGACATCATCGCCACAGCTGATTTTTGCACTCATCATGTGCGCGACCGTTTCAACCACGTTTACATCACAGCGGGTTGATTTCTCAAGCACATCAGCAGCATAACCGGTTGCGCCAAAGCCCAGCACTTGCAACTGACAATTTTGTTCTAGAGCATAGTTTTTTAATGCCGCCAGCAACTCTTTAGTATCTTCTATCGGGTTGCCTTTTGATAACTGATATTGTTTACAAATCAGTTCCCCCTGCTCATCTATCAGCACGGCCTTGGAACTGGTCGAGCCGCCATCAAGGCCGATATAGGCTTTAATTACACTGCCAGCAGGATATTGTCTTGGTTTGAATAACGGGGTTTTATAGTTTTCTTTAAATGCGTCAAGCTCTGCAATCTCTTTATGTAAGCCCTGATCAGCACCGGCATTCAGCTCTGACTTTCTGCCATTTTTTATAAACTCTGCTAGCGAATCAACACCTTTATATGTTTTGTCTGCTGATAATTCTGCAGAACCAAAAACAACCGAGCCAAAGGCGGCATAGTATTCAGCGTTATCCGGTACAATTATCAAGTCTTCAGGATTAACACCCTCTGCTGCCTGGTAACCTCTTTCACGCCATGTTTCTGGTATACGCTGCTGCCAGCACTGTTGCAAAAATGGTAGGTAAGTATTTGGCCCGCCCAGTAGCAATACTTTTTCTGTCAGCGTGTTACCTCGCGTCAACACCGAGAGGTTTTGCATGACGATCGCATCGGCTAATGAACATAAAACTTCTGATGCAGGTATCCCGGACTTGATAAGATTAACAATATCGGTTTCTGCAAAGACCCCACATTTGGCAGCAACATGATGAATTTTTTTCGCATCAAAATCCAGCGTGGTTAATTTGTCGCGGTTGATACCTACTTTTAATACACATTTATCAATGGTTGCACCGGTACCGGATGCACACTTGTCATTCATTGACGTAATGATTTGCCGTTCGCCGCTGTCTTTATTTTCTTTAAAAAGGATTATCTTTGCGTCCTGCCCGCCCAGTTCAATAATGCTGTTGACATCTGGATGCAGACTTTCAACTGCCAGTGCTACAGCATTAACTTCCTGTACAAAGCCTGCACCGACCACATCAATCAACGGGCCTGCACCAGAACCGGTTATATAGGCTTTTACCTTATTTGTTTTTAAGTCTGGATAAGTCTGATGAATATCAGTTAGTAATTCGAGTAATTTTTCGGCCTGTCTGGTCTCATGCCGCTCGTAGCGAGACCAGATAATCTTCATTTCATCAGGATCAACCACCACACATTTAACTGTGGTTGAACCGACATCAATCCCTATAAATCGTGATGTATTCATAGTTACAGGTTGGTCACCAGGCTTCCGTACAAAGGGGAAGCTAAATACTATACGATTTGATTATCAATTTATAGGTATTTTTAGCCCGCTAATGCTTCAACCCATGCTCTATAGCGTCTAATAACTTATTTTATTTATGGTTACTTCAGCTTACTACTTTGCTCTCGGTTTCTTAACATGCGTGCTGTCGCTGTGAAAATATTTATAACGATACAAACCATCCGCTCCATGACAATCCGCGCAAACAATATTCTGGCTGTCATTGTTCCTTAGAAAACTCGTCATGACATTACCTTCTGCTTTTATCTTTTCAGGACGTTCTTTGTTTTTTGTATTCACATCTTTATGCAAGGCCTGCCACTGATGCGGGTTATGACAACTCGCACAGGTAATAGCGCCAAAATTATTTTGTCTGCCGTCTTCGTCAAACACACGTATGTCTGCAAGGTTTTTACCTTTGAGTATTTCCTGTCGTAGTTCTGTTGACCACAGCCGTATTTGTTTTGGATGCTGTCCCTGTTCAGGATCTTTCTTTGCGGCCTGTTTGTTTTCATCATGGCAACTGCGACAGCGCTGCTCAACCGCATCCTGACCGTTACCCAGCGGCTGCGCCCATAAATACAAATCGGAAACAGCTTGATGGGGTACGTGACACTGCCCACAGAGCCCTGATACGTCACGTTTCTGCTGTAATACATTAACTGAGTTTTTATCGAAGTCATGATCGGTGCCTGCAATCATTTTTTTATCTTCATGGCATCTTACACAAAGACTGCTGTTTTCATTTGCGCTTAGTCTCAGGAAGCTGTTTGCTGCAGTGCCTTCTTCATCAAGCATTGCCATGCTTCGGTTCATTATGTCATCAGGATCCCACTGATGCGGGTTATGACAGCTGGCACAGTCTAACTTATCAGCACCGACTGACTGATGACCGTCACTGTCAAACAGTGGCAGTTGCTGCTGCTTGTTAAGTTTGTCAATACGCTGACTCATCTGCAAACTTATTGAAACACCGACTGGATGATCATGCTTACCGGGTAATTTTTTACCGGCTATCTGACCTTGCTGATGACAGGACAAGCAAAGTTTTGCAACCGCTGTTTTTGCCTGTCCTGGAGGCCGAGACCAGAGCGCATTCGCACCGGCATTATGTGGTTTGTGACAGTGTAGACAGGCGCCTTGCATATTTCCACTGACCTGCGCTGACACAGCCTCGTCATCATCCGTCGTCTTCAGGTGAGTAAACTCCTGTTCTGACAGATCGTGCTTAGTCAAAAAGACAGTTTTCTTATCCACATGGCAGTTAACACATAGCTGACTGACCCCTTTATCCTGAATCCTCAGAAAACTACTGTTAGCATCGCCCTCAAGCTTATCAATATCAATCTTTCGTTCATCGGGATTTTTCTTAACCGACCAGTTATGCGGATCATGACAAGTACCGCAACCAACTCTGCCATCATGGTCCGTCGGTAATCCTTTATCATCGTATAATGGTAATGCCTGCAACATCTGCAAATGATTTTTTCCCTTAATCTTGCTAGCCGAATGCTGCCAAGTTTCCAGCGTTGCTACTATTCCCAGCCGCTCTACCCCAACATTTACGGGATGTGTATGTTCCCCCAGGGTTTTGTCTTTTGCTAAACCTTTCTCATTATGACATCCAATACAGGCCAGATAACCGGTACCATTACCAGCCAGCTTATCGCGCGCCCAGAGCTTGCTGCCATTAGCGTTGTGGACCAAATGACAGGTACCGCAAAGGCCAGACTCTTCCACATCCTGACCCAACGAATTTTCTGCATCCGGCGCGGTTAATCGCAAATCATGTTTAGTACCCGTGACATTCCACTTTTCCTTATGACAGGTTTTACACAATGGTGCCTCGGTACTGTTCGCTATTCTTAGAAAACGGTTACTGCTGTTACCCGTATCACCCGGCTCAGCTTTATTATCTTTATCATTAGGGTCCCACTGATGCGGATCATGGCAACTGGCACAGCTAACCCGCCCTTCAATCGCATCCTTCCATTTAAAGCCATTTTTACTAAATGTTGGCAGAGGCACTTTACGTCCCAGACGGCTGACATCAACACCAACCGGGTGACTGTATTCTCCAACCGTGTGCTTGTTTGCAAGCCCCTCTTTATCATGGCAACTCAGACACAGTGCCGCCATTGGCTCGAGGTTTTTATCAATCTCGCGCGCCCACATTTTCGGTCCTTTACCTTTATGCGGTAAATGACAGGCACTGCAGGCACCGCCTTCTTTCACCTTCTGACCCCGGATGTTTTTTGTATCACCATCAGTCAGATTCATATCGTGTTTACTATCGAGTACTGTTTTTTTATTGATATGACAAGTCTGACACAACACACCGTTGTTATTTTCTTGTAGTAATAGCCCCTGCGTGCTTTTCGCATCATGCGGTCGATGACATGTCTGGCAAATTATCTGCCCATTAACACCCTGTTTAGCCCCGGCTTTAACTAATGACGGTGCAATTTTGGCATCTACCGGTTTTATGTTAACTGGGTGCGTATTGAGGTGAGCGGCATCAGCCATTGACTGCGCATAGCGATCATCATGACACTGTCCACATAATTGTGAATTCGTATTCTTAATCCGCAGTAATTTTTTTTCTGCTGCAGCATGGGGCTTATGACAGGACTGGCATATCACTTCATTTTTGCGCCCGAACTTAGCACCGACTTTAACCAGAGCAGCCGGCTTGTGATGCATTTTTTTCATCACAGGATGCGAACCGGTTGTCGGGCCTTTGGTTTTTTCAGTATGGCATGCCATACAAAACTGTCCGTCAACATCACGCACCCGCATAAATGCCTGAGATTCTTTATCATCCCAGTCAACACCATGCGCAGTGTGGCAGGTGCCGCAGTACATACGACCATCATCATTCAGAGGAAAAATATTTTTACCATCTTGCATTGGTATTTGAATGTTTTCAGAGGGTTTTTGTCCGACCGGATGGGCGTGCTTACCCGACTGCCAGAGCGGGCGCGAGTCCAGCACAAATCCATCGTGGCAAGAGAAACACATATCTTCTGTACTTGCCACATCCTGTTTGCCGGTTTTAACGACCGGGCGCGGATCGTATGGCACTAACGTCTCTACATTTTCACGCTTAAATGCTTTTAGCCACATAATATGACAGGTCGCACATTCACGATTCTCAGATGGCAAGCGTGGTGCCGATGACAGCGATTGAGAGACCAGCAGACTGATCAGCAGTAACAACAGATTCGACAATCGCCTTAGCATCGACAGTGGCCTATGGGTTTAAGCTAAATACACTGATGCGATGTTTACGCATTTCAGTAATATACAGTTTATTTTTCGCATCAACGTACATACCAACGGGCGTGTATAGTGTCCTTGGTGCAACTGTATCCAGTATGTATTTTAGTTTTCCCACATCCGAAAAAACCTGAACAAGATTCAGGTAGCTATCCGATATATAAATATCACCGTCTTTATCAACCGCTACCCCTTTAGGCCTGAAAACCTGGCCGGGCTCAACACCCCAACCGGATATCTGAATTGAATAATCGCCATTTTTTTCAAATATTTGCAGCCTTGCATTTAACACATCAACAACAGCGACTCGACCATCTTTCAAATGTGCCAGTGTTGCCGGATAACGAAATTCACCTTCACTGGTACCATTGCCTCCCCACTCCCTTTTTAGTTTTCCCTTGCTCGAGAACACCATGACTTTATGATTATCATTACCACTGACATAAACTTCTCTGGCTTTTTCATCAACTAACACATCAATCGGACGGATTATATAGCGTCCGCTTTTAACTTTGAATAACCGGACAAACTTGCCTGCTGCGCTGAAGACCTGAATTCTTTTATTGGCGGTATCAGCCACATAAACCTCTCCGCCTTCAGACACATCAATACCAACCGGACTGTTAAACTCGCCCTTGCCTGCACCATAACTACCAAAACTGAAGGCATAATTACCTTGTTGGTCGAACACCACCACTCTGTGATGGCCGCCATCAACCACGTAGATATAACTGTTGGAAACAGCAACATCACTGGGAAGTAACAGCGTGTTTTCTGCAGCGGGGTTAATATCGAGACCTAAATCTAACCGGCGTTTTATTGCACTGTCGGCATAAGCCACGCTCAGCACAAAAAAACTTAAGGCCAATGATGCCGCCAGTTTTAAAAAAATAGTGTAAGTACGCATATCAGTTTAACCACTTTACTATGCAATCACAGAACATGCAGTTTTGACTGAATACCGTATAACTGGAAACAACCATGAACGAGATGATAAGCAGTTTTATTTTGCTTCCTCTTCCGCGGTATTTCGTCTGATTAATTTTGGCATATAGAATTTCTTATATTTCTCTACCACGCCGATCATATTCAGATTTGTAACATCAGAAATCCGTCTGTCAGAGAATCCAAGCTCCCTAAATGGTAGTAAACTTTTGCTTTCTTCGGCATGACAACGCGAGCAGAAACGACCTTTAGGCCTGACAACTTTGTGAAAGCGCTTTTTCAGTGCTTCTTTATCACGGTCATTAAGTTTATCCTTCACTTTTAAAAATTCCTGAACAACCGGCTCATCCTCGGTTACTTCTAATAACTTTTCTTCACCCGTCTGATTGGAATAAACCACTATTTTTGAATAATAATCATCCGTTTCCTGTAAATAACCGGTTTCTGGATTAATATCAGTTCCGAATGGTTTACCCTTCACTTCTATTCCTGAATAGTTAAGCCATTTAAAGCTGTAGTATTTCTCTGGCACTTTCTCTTCATTGACATGGCAGGTCATGCAACCGGTAAACTGGGTATGCATATTCATCAGTGTTCTGATCATCGGCTCTTTTGAATGCGGGTAATCACCATGACACTGAAAACACACAGGTTTTTTACCGAGATTGACCTTATCAACTTTTAACTCATGATGAAAATGCCTTTTCTTTTCACTGAACCGGTCGAGCCTGAGATCATGCAGAATTTCTGGCTTTTTATCTTCTTCACTTTTAAACAATCCGGCATGCGTGCCGAGAGCCACGAAGACTTCAAAAAACAGACTCAGAATTATACAGCCGAGAATAAAAGCAGTAAGAAAAGATATTACCGGATGTCCACGACGCATACCTGAAATACTAAACGGATCATGAACAAATTCACCGGGGATTTTTGATTTATGATCTATCAGAACCACCAGCGCGACACCCAGCAGCATAAACAATAATACCGTCAGGATAATATATGTCGTTAGTTGATCACTCAGCTCATGCATTTGTAGTCACCAGGTCAGTACTCTGTCAACAGCAGATAAATCGTGAACACCCCGAACAACGTCCAGAAAAATATTACCGCCAGTGTCGCGTAAGCGAATACTTTTTGTATCGGTGTCATTTTTTTTATCATGGTTCACTCTTGTTAACAGCCATCTTCTCATCAATAAATTTGTCTTCATATACACCGGATAATTCACGTGCATCTTCCATATCCAGCAGATACTCCCGTTCTGATTTTATTTCAACCAGGTTTCTAAGGTATTCCAGAAAGTGTTCTTCTATCTGATGCTCACGGGTAATTTTTCCGGTTAAAAACGTCCACTGCATCGGGAAACGTCCGGGCGCGAGATGAACGTTATACCAGTGCCAGAATGCAATCACCAGTAACGCCAACAAAGCTTCATGCGGATGCGACAAGCGCATCATTTCCTGAAAATATGACGCGTAGCCGACTGGCAATATCGTTGCCCAGAACTCAGGAAATAAAAATGATGAGCCTGATACCACCATCACCAGATTACCGAATGCAGCGGCGAAATAATGTATTTTCTGCTTGTACATGAACTTGTCCATTTCCGGACGCTGATCTCTCTTTCCTGCGTGATACAACATATCCAGCTTGAAATCACGAACGTCTTTAAGTGTCGGAATCAGTGTGCGCTGCAGAACAAAACGGCCTCGCATTATGTCTCTTAACACCAGCCAGAAAAGATAGATAATGTGGTAAATCATGCTAAATACCATCACACTGGCCAGAGTACGGTGAATAATCCGTGATACATCAACACCGCCGACCAAGTTATTTAAAGGCGTCGCCCAGAAATGATCCAGAAATGCAATCGGCAGACCGGTAAATGCCAGTGTTAAAAAGGTAACAAAGGTCAGCATGTGCTGAAGCCGGATATGTATATCATATCGCGGCAGATCACCAATCGGATTGGAGACAACATTCTTGTAAAGCAGCACGCGATCATCAGGCATGCTTTCAACAACGCGCTCTATCTCGGCGCGCTCAGCATCGCTGACCTTATTCATGCGCATCGATGATTCGAGTACCTTACGTGCTTCAGCGGATAAATTCATGTTTCAGTATTCCTGTTATTATTGTCTGTGTCAGGTTTCTGATTATTTAACACGGTCCCTGCCCCGTTTCGACTTACGCCACCAGGTTGAGCCCTTGCGCAAATGCCAGCCGACACCATCACGTCTTCTGCCTATTGTTTCAAATGCTGCCAGCCCAATTAATAACACCAGTACTACATCGCCTATCCAGCCATAAATCAGATTTGAATAATAACGAAAATTATTATTTTCTTCTTCAGTTACCGGTGTAGGGTGCGGGTCCAGTTGTGCGTATTTTTCATCAGCACGAGTATGACAACGCTGACAGGTCTTGGTTACATTATCTTTATGCACCGATGACGCAGGATCCCGTGAAGGCCGTATGTCATGTACATTCATATAATAATTATCGTTATCAGCATGGCAGTCGAGACAGCTTGCCGCCTTTGTAAAGCCGTACTTTACAACTTTGCCATGAAAGCTTTGCTGATATGACTCAGCAGCAAACGCGTATTTATCACCGAGTTCTCGACCCTCTTTTTCTGCTGCTTTCATGTGCCTTTCAATCAGTCTTTTATCACCGTGACAACTGGTACAAAGTTCCATCACCTCTTTTGGTGAGCGTTTAACTTCGTTGATGCGGCGACTGGTATGTTTGTACCAGTTGGTAACAAATTTTTCATCTTCATGACAAATCACACAACGCTGAGTGATTCTTGGTGGTGGCCCCTGATCTTCTTTAGGATTATAGATTGGGTTGGTATGACAGGTTACACAGTAAGGCTTGTCCTGATCATGACCTTTCGCAATCTTTTCGCGGCCATGCGCACTTTTTTCGTATTTTTCATAAATAGATTTATGACTGAAGTTTTTACCGGTTGCCGGGTTTTTTATTGAATGGCATTCACTATCACAGGTCACCCCGTTCTTCACTTCTCTGTGGGGTAATTCTTTAATATAGGAGTGACAGTCTTTGCATGGAACATTTCTGTGCACGGTGGAACCAAAAACATGCGGCATAACATAATAAGAACGCCTTGCACCTTCCTCTGTTATACGACCCATCTTAGGGTATTTATGACATAGCAAGCAGCCTTCGTCATCCTCAAAAGCGTAGGCAGCTCCGTGACTGACACTCATCAGCACTAATATTTGTAAATAAATTTTAAGTTTTCGATATTCCATTATTATTTATTTTTCTTTTATTTTCTGATTTTCACTCAGACTAAAATCTATCATGTTCTGACGCATTGATACACGTCAAAATATACCTTTATATTTGCCAAACGCATTACTTTGCGTGACAAATAACACATAAGGGCTTGGCCCGCAGCTTTTTATCAGCGTCAGCACCATATGCTGCGGCTGGATTTTTAATAATTCCTTTGGCATGGGGATTATGACAGGTCGCACAAAAGACCCTTCCACTGCCTGGTTCAAGTGGCATCAGCAACCCCCGCTCCTCCAGCACTTCTTCCATATTCGCCAGAATGTTTGCTGATGGTTTTACTAGATGGTTCGGCCCTTTCTTATTTTTAAAAAAACTAAACTGACCTCCGGGATGAGGTTTCCATTGATGACACCCCCAGCACATGGCTTCGGTGTTTTTGCTGGCGTGAAAACTAACATCATCAATACTTCTGGCTTCCAGCAAATCATCAATCGAACCAGAATGACAAATCCTGCATTTCTCGGTTAATACTTCACCTGTTTTATTAAACTGTTGATGCGGATTAAGACGCTGATAACTATCTTCTGAATGGCACTCTCCACACAATTTATAACGTTGAATAAACGGCCCACCACGCAATACCTTTGGGTTCTCGTGTTTCTGACGATTCTCCAGCCTGCACTGCAACGTCATATCATGACAGGTAAGACAGCCAATTTTACCATTATTACTCTTAATAATTTTTTTCATTGCCGGTTGCATTTGTGCCATTCTTTTGTTCGATGGTTCAATTCCGACAGGATGCACATAGCTGTGCTTTATTTCTGTACTGTGACAGTTCTGGCAAAATTTTTCAGCATCTGCCGCTGACCTCAGATTACTCTTTGCAGCCTGCCCCTGTGTCTTCGTATGGCAGGCTATACAGCCATCTTGCTGCCAGTGGGGATCCGGGATTTCTGAACTTTTAATCTGCGCTGTTTTTATCAAGGATGGAATATCAGACACGCGCTCGGGCAGGCTTGTTAGCAATGCCTTGTGTTTCTGCTGTTGCTGCTGCTGCAATAAACGTAATTTTTGCTCTTCAGATAATTTCGCCTGCCTGATTTTAGAGGTAATTTCATCTGACTTATCAGACGCATGCACAGCACCAGCTGTCAGAAACAGACCGCAAATAACACTCACGCAAATATACTGTACTGCCTTCATCTCGCCAGTGGCTACATGCCACCGCCTCCGCCGCCGCCACCACCGCCTCCACCACCACCCATCATGCAGTTGGCAGTACCGGATGCGCTGTCATAGGTACAAGGATCATGATTACGGTTATGGCAGGTTAAATAGCAACCACCACTGCCAGCACCTGTTGAATTTGAGTAATGCTCAAGTCGCCCCGATGAACTGGGGGTGACTGATTCTCTGTCGAAATTTATTAATTTCGGCTGTTCACTGCCGTGCGGATCATGACAAACATTACATGGTGTGCTCAAGCCTCCACCGCCGCCCATGCCACCACCGCTTCCGGTTATATGAAAATTGTGGCGCGGAAACGAATCGTTACCCAGAATACTGCTGCGGTCATGGCATTTATAGCAAAGCGCATAACTCGAACTACTTTCATTTGTCGGATCCTGTGTCTGATATTGGCGCGCCAATAATGGCGCATAGGTTGAACCATGCGGACCATTCGGGCCGTTAATGTCATTATTATTATGGCAATCCAGACAACTGATTCTGCTGTTGGTTTTAAGCGGTGCGATTAAGCTGGGGACGTAACCGTTTCGTCCGGTTGCTGATACCGGGTGATAGGATCTTTTTGCACTACTAAACTCTGCCCTGACATTATTTTCATTAAACTGACGATTGGTTCTTTGTGCTGGCTTACCCGAACTGTCACCATGACAGCGATAACACAGCTCATGAGGCGCACTGACCTGACTGACCTCACTACCCGACTGACTCACTCCTCTGACACCTGCCAGCGGATTTGTGCTGTTTGCGGCATGCGGATTATGACAGTCTATGCATTCAACATGGCGTGAATTAACCACCACCGATTCATTGGGCTTATGTGTGCCGGTACTGTTCATAATCGGATGACGCGAAAACTTGTTAAATTCATTGCTTATGTTTTCTGTTGCGACATGACCGTTATGACAGGCATAACAGTTATCTTCTTCAGCAGCATATTTTAAAATTCGCTGATTGCCTGCAGCATTATGCGGAGTATGACAGTTTTCACAGGCATTACTGGCCACCGTGCTTTCACTGGTCGTGGGCCAGGGATCCGGTGATTGTCCGTTCCATGTTTTATTCGATGTACTGTGAGCAGTACTGCTCCAGTGTTGTTTTTGATGACAGGTTTTACACAATGCTGATGCCACATTTGGCATGACTAAAAACTTGCCGTTACTATCATTATGAGGGTCATGGCAGCTGGTACACTGCATCTGACCTGATTTATCAAGCTTAACAGCAGCCGGTAAATTCGCTGGATTAATCAGCTCACCGCGCTGACTGGCCAGATTATTATTAAATACAAACGAAACCGGATGATCATCAGATAAGTCAGTTCCCAGACGCGTGGCTCCCTGCGGCAGGGTTGAAGCACCGGACATAGATATCGGATCAGGCTGGCTAAGTATTTCACCAATAGCGATAGTTCCATCATGGCAGCTCAAGCATAACAAAGAAGAACCACTTGGCTGACCCGGCGACGCAATAATTGAAGAACTGCTATATGGTATATAATTACTGCCCGGAGTTGAACGATTCCACAACGGTGACTCTGGCACTGAACTGTGCGGCGTGTGACAAAAGATACACACTTGTTGCTCAGAACTGGCTTTAATTGAACCCGGACCACTTGATGACAGGTTATGCTTGGTTGTTAGGACACCTGCACTGGCCAGCATGGATACTGATGACAAAAACACGATATAAATTAACTTCATCGTACGGCCTTCTCTAATTCGAATACTTGTACTCTTTTGTTATGTGAATCAGCAACATAAATTTTTTGCATGTCATCGATATAGATACCCGTGGGTAGCCAGAACTGTCCAGGCGCCTGACCTTGCTCACCAAAACTTAATAAATAGCGGCCTTCTGAATCAAATATCTGCACATTATGAAACAGCGAATCGACCACATAAATATGCCCTTTCTTGTCAACCGCTACACCCTTGGGTCGTGACTGAAATCCGGTGGCATCGCCGGCTTTACCAAACTGCTGCAGATACTTACCGTTTTTATTAAATTTCTGAATTCTGAAATTTAATGAGTCCGTAACAAATAAGTTCTGATCCTTATCCCACCATAACATGGTCGGAAAATTAAATTCACCATTTTTATCTCCCCGTCGTCCGATATAGCGGATCAAACCTCCTGTCTCGTCAAAGACAACAATCTGATGATTTTTTGTATCAACAACAAACAATTCTTTTGTTGTTTGGTTATAGCGGATTCCTGTTGGTTGCAACACGGCTTCATCCAGCTCTACTAACGTCGCAGCCTCCTCACCATACTTATAGTAATAAATCTCTGCGCGTTTCGAGTCAGAAATATAAATGCCACCATCTCCGCTACCACTGATTCCAACCGGCGATAACATTTTATGATGAGCTGGCAGCTGTATCAGTTTGTAACTATTCTCTTTCAGGTCATACAAATGCACACCATACGCACCTGGATCTGCCACATATATTCGCCTATCATTCGCAACCACAGCCATCGGTCTGACCATATTTTCTGCCTCACTACCCAGAAAAAAGTTACCCAGCCAGCTCCAGAAACCTTTGCCAATTTCAAGGTCCTGTGGCAATGAAAACACCGCTGTTAACTTAATTCTGGCTGTTGCAGGGGGTGCTGGCCAAACCGGATATACCACTGCCTTACTGTCTTTATTGGGCACGCTTGTGCAACTGATATTCATAAACGTTATCAATAAAAACATTGTCCAAAAGTTAAAAAATTTACTGATCGTCATGTTAAAAATGCCTGCTCGCAGAAAGCCGCGCTTCCCAGCGTTCTCGTATAATCTCAGCCTGTTGTTCTTTTCCAAAATTAACCGATGCCACCAAACTTAACTGCCGAATATTCCAGTTGAATCTCAAACGATGTTGCTCTACTCGCCTTTCAATCGTACCGCCCACATCATCTTCATACATTGACTCAATCGACATACTGCCACGCAACCATGGCCTCGACTGTATTCTGAGTGTCATGCTCTGCATGTCGATATCTTCCTCTGATAACTCATTATCCTGTTTTATTTGACGTGCCGATAATCTGACATTGGTCAGATTGGGTAGCGGCAATTCAATAAAGGCATCAACACTGTCCTTGATATAAGGATTAACCTCTTCATCACGGCTTTCCTGATAGATTTCAGCTCCCACTATGATGCCACTTATCAGCGGTTTATCCATACTCGCACCATAAGTGTAGCCTGTCATCGGGTTGAGCCGGATACTCGGTGTCCCTTCCTCTAAATTAACATCGCTATCTTGTAACCGTAGATAGATATTGTATGAACTCAGAATTGCCCAGTTTATGTTTAAATTACTGTTGGCTCTGTTATATGCGAAGGTGCCACCGGTATTATATCGGTAATCGACCAGCACCGTCTGGCCATCATTAATATTGCCCCCAACCAGCCGCTGGATCTGTGTTTGTAATGCTACCGTCAAATTTTCACCACTAATATTGACGATTTCTTCGGCGACTGTAATGACTCGATAATCGAGACCTTCGGTATAGGTCTGAGTACGGTTCTGATTTGAGACCTCAATCGGATAGATCAGTGAATTCTGTATAATATTTTCACGGTTCAATGTTACCGCATTAAGACTACTTAAAACATGTGACTCACCATATACCGATGCTATTTCCAAACTGGCTGCCTGATCTCGCTCTTCGTACAAACTGTTAAAATTAAACTGCAGTTCGCTGTGACTGAGCTTTTTTTTGTAGCCATAGTTGTATTTTAGGCCTGCCAGTGTTGAATCAATGTTGGTAGACTGATTGTCTTCTGCCTGAAAACTCAGGTTATTATTAAAGCTCTCAGTATGATAGGAAATACCAGTATCAATTCTTTTTAATTCGGTATCGAGCATTTCTTCGGTTGAGTCCAGAAAGTACATTCGATAATACGTATCCATGTTGTCACTGTGCTTCCAGTTTACTGCAGGTGTTAACGTTTGCTCATTCCTAACAGGATACTGATTCTGGACATTACTGCTTGCGCTGGTTGTAAACTGGATTTGATTTTGTCTGCCAAATACATTTCGCGAATCAAACGTTGTCTGCTGCCTGTCTGACTCGCGCTCTGTAATCTGCAGATCAGGACTTGTGCTGCCACTACTGGATACCAGGCGGTTTTCCTGATGAGTGAGCTCGATATGGGCTTGTGATGAATAAGCGGTATAAATTCTCAGTATTGCCTGTTTTTCATCGTCATTGACAACCTGATCAAAACCCTCACCAGTACTGGTCTGGTGAAAAGCTTTAATAGAAATCAGTACTGGGCTGACTGGTTCCATCAGCGCAGCATCTATACCATATCGAATATTTTCCTGAATGAAGTGTTCAGCCACGCCAGTTGAAACAGTCGGATTTTGTTGGTTATAGTATAGCGTTACCGGATATGGCTTTTTTTCAAGAAAGTTGAATCTGGCATTCAGGTTCAGCAGCTCTTCCTCAGTGCGACTTTCTACACCTAGCGATTCATACTGACTCTGATCAAGGACTACGCCTCCACTGATATCCATATTCAGTAAATAAGGATGGTATACATAACTGCGGGTATTAACTGTTAATTCTTGCTGATAGCTGGGTCGCGTATTTTTCTGAATTTCAACATCTGCTTCAGATATTGACTGCTCATCATACAAATAACGAAAGGCCAGTTCACCATCGAACTCTGTCAGTTTGAACGCGCTAATTTCAGCTGCGCTCACAGCCTGACTGAACACAGAGCAAAGCAATACAAATATTACTTGTCTGACCCGTGTATCCATTACACCACCATTTTAATTATTTGTTTTTATCTGTTTTTACAGAAGACTCCAGAGACGATTCATTGCTACTTTCAGAATAATCAAAACCGGCTTTTTTCCCAAACCCAAACACAGTGACTTTATTCGGGCCGAACTGACTTGCAACTAATATAATATACTCCAGTGTAAAATCAGCTTCGGCATATTTCTGAAATATCGCATTATGTTCATAATCTATAAATATATTCGTTGGCAGATTTATATTATGTTTTCTGCCGCCAGGAGCCCCATAAAACATCAGCATCTGACCTTCTTTATCCAGCACCTGAACATTTTCAAACGCAGCATCGACGACGTGCATGCGTCCATCGTTATCGATAGCCACTCCTTTTGGTCTTGCAAAGTGGCCGACACCTGCCCCTACTTTACCGTAGCTGGCTACAAACTTACCATCCTGGGTAAACTGCTGAACTCTGAAATTTCCCGTTTCGCTAACATAAATATTATTATTTACACCCAACGCAAGATTTGTCGGATAAAACAACTGTCCCTGCTCTGACCCCACCGAGCCAATGGTGTACAGCTCTTTACCAGATGTTTTATCTAAAACACGAATAATGTGATTTTTTACATCAGTAACAAACAGTTTATTTTCGACAATTAAAACATCCGATGGTGTGAATGTTTCTCCATCACCAATTGTGCGGACAAACTTATCATTAGCGTTGTAAATCAGTATCAATCGACGCTGCGTATCTGTTATGTATTTATCGCCATTTTTATCAATTCTGATATTAATGGGCTTACGCATCTTGCCACTAAATGAACCATGTACAACATCAAATTTGGATTTTTTCAGGTCAAAAGTTGCATAACCAGGGCCGCGTGTATCTACCGCATAAATCACGCCATCATGAATACTGACACCATATGGTTTTTTAAGCAGTGCTGAAGCCTGATTTTCTTTGCCAAGCAAAAACGAATCAAGGTTATTGTCTGACGCAATAAGATCATTAGGGCCAGAAAATGAGGCCAGGAACTGAATTCTTGGTGGACTGGGTGCCGGGGGATAAAATACCGTCTTGAACTGATCTTTATCTGACAACGTTGTACATGATGTCAAAAAAGAGAGTACAAGTAATATAGCAGGAAAAAAAACAGAACGGTGTTTAGATTTATTCACAATATGCGCTCAGAAAAAGATTAGAGACAGACAATTCCTGCACTCTGCCATCATAACCAAATCAATTCAATTCAATTCAATAAGCCGGGCATATATCCTATACCCGGCGAGGCTTTTTTACTTATTATGACAGGTCAGGCAGATCTGACTTCCAGCCTTTGATACTTTCAAGAATGGTGAAAAGTTTGTGCCAGGTCCAACTGAACCATTATGGACATCGTGACATGATGTACACTGCACTTTACCATCACTTAACATAACTGCTGCAACTGTGCCGGTACGAGGTTTATCTCCACCAGCTCCGATGGTGACATTGCGGGTAGCTGGATCATGTAAACCAGGATCGGTTACTGACAACGCAGTATTATATGACAGAGAAATCGGGTGGTCATTAGACAAACTGGCAACATCGCCACCAATGGCTGAAGCTCCACTCATCACTGAAGAGCCTAAATTACCGCCGAAGCTATCAAGCGCAGTGGCTCCATCATGGCATGAAAGACACAGTTTTGATGTGCCGGTTGGCTGACCATCAATGACACCGTCCAGAGTTCCCAAGCCGGAATACATTGTGAATGTTTCCGTTGTCACTGCATGATTCCATAATGGCGCATCAGCGACACTGGTACTTGCATTATGCGGTGTATGACAGGCCACACAGATTTCACCGCCACTCCAGCCACTGGCAGAAAAATCATGAGCCGTACCGGAAATAGATCCAGCAGATACACTGCTACTAATGGTTAACCCTAAGGAGAAGATACTTAAAACTGAAAAAATTAAGTGCTTAATATTCATCACACCACCTCTATTTCCTTATACATCTTTTTATAAAACTTATTTATGATTTGAGCTTCTATCTCTTAACTGAAACCTTGATCTAATAAGCATTTCTTAAATCTACAGCTTTATTTAATACCCGATAGAACAGTCTTGTGTTGATCAAAATCAATTAGACTCTCTCAATTCACCTAAATAGTAACTTTTTTCTTACTTTGGTATCTTTTGTTACACAAGGATAACTGTACTTATTACCTGTCTATTATTTTGCACCTAATTAACCAAAAATCATAGCGTCGATTTGCTTTACACCTTTAATAAAAAAGCTGCAGGTAATGCAGCTTTTTTATCAGATCAATTATTAAATAATACCCTAATTAAAGTCATACCCTATAGATGCGTATACATTTTCGATTGCACCCGCCTCACCAATAAAGACTTCAGCACCGAGCTTGGCTCTAAAATTTGTAAACAGCTCTGTCTGCAACGAAAGAGCCGCTTTTAACGCTAGGCTATCGCTGGTTTCAACCGCGTTATTATCTTCAATTTGCATATTACCCGGTCCGATCCCGTATTCATGCATAACATTAAATGTAGCAATCAAGGTCTTGATTGAACCCAGCTGACTGCCGGCAACAATCATCGAAAAATCGTTAATTAAAGGAGTACCATCCATATCTGAAGTCAGTGATGTTTGTTCGTATCCGAAATACATATCACTGGTTTTTATACCGGCAAAAACTTTACTAACACTCTGCTGTGAAGTCACAACAGCATATTCTATAAATCCTTTACGGGTAGAGTATTTGTAAATATTGTTTTCATCATCGTTATGAGTCGGGTAGCTGTTATAAAATTGACTGTATCTATAGTCACTCAATTGCTTCATCATTTTTAAAGTCAGTAAATCATTTTTGGTACTGACGACTGTTTCCGCCATCAGAATTCTGCCACTGGAAGCCTCTTCTATACGAAGGTGAAGTCGAACAATAGATGATCTGGTTGCCAAATCTTTGGTGATAATTGAATCGGTATAGTTTATCCCAAGTTCCTGGATTCTATAATTAATAATATAGGACGCCCCTAGCAGGTGCGTTTTAACCATGTGTTTTGAACTATCTTGCAGACTAACGCCTTCAATTTGAATGCTGTTATCACCTTTCTTAAGCTCTGCATTGACGACAGCCGGTAAAGCATTGACTTTTGGCGATATTATTTTATTGATAATCGAAAAGTTATTAGCTGCAGATTTTTCTTCAAGTGCGCGTCTTATTGCATTTTCATCACGTTCAAGTACTTTATAACCACTTGAAACAAGATTGGCTATCAACTGATCCTCAATTAAAGCAATAATTTTTTTATCTGTAGTCCCTTCTTCTTCAATATTTCGCAATACGAGGGCTGATGTTTTTGGTATGACTTTACTGACAATGCTTTCAATATTCAGTGACTTTACGGTATCTTCTAAGAACATCTGATTGCTTTTTAAATACAAGTCATAACTTGTCTCAGCCTGTGAACCTGCAGCCATAAGTAATAATACAGCTAACGATATAAATTGATTAATTCCCAAAATTTTCATAATTTTTCCTTTTAGTTAACATCAAATAACAAACCCAACCCTCGGGCATTAAAGTCGATAAACGAAATTTATCAATCATAGAAAACTCACACATCCCCCATTTAGGTGATATCCAAGCTTTTTTATTTGATTTATTGATGAAAAGTAATAATTAAGAAATGCAAACAGGGGAAAACAATCATTAATGTAAAAGTCGTCCTGCAAAAAAAAACCCGTAACGTTAGTTACGGGTTTTTTAGGTGTATAAGCCTGGCAGTGTCCTACTCTCACATGGGGAAACCCCACACTACCATCGGC
>Ga0224506_10000018_pt1 | contig 191078 bp, 190 predicted proteins | sample SF_Jan12_sed_USG_2_FD_169108 | JGI IMG/M metagenome (GOLD analysis project Ga0224506, IMG submission 169108) | Sediment microbial communities from San Francisco Bay, California, United States - SF_Jan12_sed_USGS_8_1 | ecosystem: Environmental > Aquatic > Marine > Sediment | place: USA...
ATAGAAACAAAACAGCCGCTTATGTAAGCGGCTGTTTTATATAGGAATATGGTGGCAACACCGGGATTCGAACCTGGGACCCCATCATTATGAGTGATGTGCTCTAACCAACTGAGCTATGTTGCCAATTTTTCATTTTGTTGTTGAGTGATGTAGTCAAAGTCTAATCCACTTTGAAACCCTGAAAAAGACTCACTCAACCACCTTGATCTTCTTCATTTCTGGCCACGACCCATTCCTTATGAGTGCTGTGCTCTAACCAACTGAGCTATGTAGCCATTTTTCATTTTTGTTGTTGAGTGATGTAGCCATAGTCTAGATGACTTTGACTTGATGAAGAGACTCACTCAATTTGCTTGATCTTCTTCACTTTTGGCCACGACCCAGCTTATGAGTGCTGAGCTATGTAGCCATAATGTCTTCCGTAAGGAAGGCGCGCATTTTGAGTGTTTTTAGGCCTCATGTCAAGGCTACTTTTGCCTTATTTGTCCTTAACTTAGTGAATTTTTCCTTTTCACAAAAGAACCAACTCAAAGCTGGCAAATAAGCGTTATGTGCGTAGGGCTAGCTAGGCATATCTGGTTGAGAGAGCGGAGCTTTCATGTAGTAAGTGAGCACGCTCGAAACCTGATATAACAACGCTAGCACAAGCTAAATAGCTTATTTTAAACGTTGAAGCGGAAGTGCATAACATCGCCGTCTTTAACAATATACTCCTTACCTTCGATTCTCAGCTTGCCGGCTTCTTTAGCCCCGGCCTCGCCTTTATAAGCAATAAAATCATCGTAAGAGGTCACTTCTGCTTTGATAAAGCCTTTTTCGAAGTCGGTGTGGATGACTCCTGCAGCTTGTGGCGCAGTTGCACCAATGGCAACCGTCCATGCGCGGACTTCTTTTACACCGGCAGTGAAGTAGGTTTGCAGACCTAACAAGGCGTAACCGGTACGAATAACCCGGTTTAATCCCGGTTCGGTTAAACCCATTTCGTCTAAAAATTCTTTACGCTCTTCTTCATCCAGCGCGATCAGGTCCGCTTCGATAGCACCACAAACCGCTACCACCACTGCGCCTTCGGCCTCTGCAATGGCTTTTACCTGGTCTAAATAAGGGTTGTTTTCAAAACCGTCTTCATTGACATTGGCGATATACATGGTCGGCTTGATGGTGAGCAGGAACAGCTCTTTTAATGAAGCCAGCTCGTCATCACTCAGGCCCATCGTGCGAACCAGGTGCCCTTCATTCAGTTCATCGAGTATTTTTTGCAGCAGTGCGACGCGAGCTTTTGCATCTTTATCACCTGTTTTTGCTGTTTTTTGAGACTTTTGCAGGGCTTTTTCTACAGAATCCATATCAGCCAGCGCCAGCTCGGTGTTGATGACTTCGATGTCGCTGGCCGGGTCGATTTTATTGGCGACGTGAATGATGTCGTCATTATCAAAACAGCGCACCACTTGTGCGATGGCATCTGTCTCGCGGATATTGGCGAGGAATTTGTTACCGAGGCCTTCGCCTTTTGAGGCACCGGCAACCAGGCCTGCGATATCCACAAACTCCATTGTGGTTGGCAGAATTTTTTCCGGTTTGACGATCTCGGCCAGTGCGTTCAGACGCGGATCGGGCATGGGTACGATACCAACGTTTGGTTCGATGGTGCAGAACGGGTAGTTTTCGGCCTGAATTTCAGCATTGGTGAGGGCGTTAAATAGTGTTGATTTGCCAACATTGGGTAAGCCTACGATACCGCATTTGAATCCCATAATTTTTCTCGTCTATATTTAGGTTGGTCTATTTTGTATGGAGCTTATGCATGGCTTTTTCCCATTCGCCAGCCATAAGTTCAGGCAGTACTCGAATCGCATTGTCGATGGTGCGTTCGATATCTATTTGTTCGTCTTTGCTCGGGCGGTGCAATACAAAATCTGACACCTGATCTTTGTGGCCGGGATGGCCAATACCCAAACGTAAACGATGGAAACCTTTGTTACCCAGTTGATTAATTAAATCGCGCAGGCCGTTGTGGCCACCGTGTCCGCCGCCGGTTTTTAGTTTGGCGGTGCCGGGCTCAAGGTCCAGCTCGTCGTGTGCGATGAGTATCTGATCAAAAGGTATTTTGTAAAAATCTGCCAGCGCTCGAACGGGCTGACCACTGCGGTTCATAAAGGTCTGTGGTTTCATTAACCAGATGGTTTTACCTTCAACAGTGAGTTTGCATATTTCTGCGTTGAATTTGCTTTCAACACGAAATTGCCCGCCATATTGGCGGGCAATTTCATCGACGAACCAGAAACCGGCGTTATGCCGGGTCTGCTCGTACTGAGAGCCGGGGTTGCCGAGTCCTGCAATGAGACTGATCTCAACAGATAATGCAGCCACTCCGGTTCTCCTGCTGGACGCTCAGATTACTCTGCGTCGCCTTCTGCTGCTTCATCTTCATCATCAGCTTTTGCACCACGTACTGCGTGGATAGCGGCTACTGCTGAATCATGATCTGCACCGTGACTCAGGATCACTGATTCAACGCCTTTAGGCAGCTTAAGCTCTGACAAGTGAATTGAGCTATCAATCTCCAGTGCACCCATATCCACTTCAATGAATTCTGGAATATCTTTTGGCAGACAATTCACTTCAATCTCGATCATAATATGATTGATCTTGCCGCCAGCTTTAACACCAGGTGCTGTGCTTTCATTAATGAAATGCAATGGAACGTGTACGTGCATCTTGTGCTTAGGATCAATACGCAGGAAATCCATGTGCATAACTTGCTGCTTGATTGGGTGACGCTGAATGTCACGCAAAACTACTTTCTCAGATGCTTTACCTACTTTCAGGGTCATCACCTGTGTGTAGAACAGTTCATTTTCTAACTGCTTAACGGCAACACGATGCGGTAGCATGATGTTAGTTGGTTCTTTATCTCCACCGTATATGATGGCAGGTACCATATCCGTGTGACGCAGGCGGCGGCTCGCACCTTTCCCCAGGTCTTCACGAACTTCTACATTTAATTCAATAGCCATTTTCTTTAACTCCAGTTAATAAAAAGCCGCTCAGTAGTTACCTAATGAGCGGTCATGACCTTCCACGCGACCAAGGAAGGCATTTGTGTCGCCATAGCGACAATAAATCCGGTTTTTAAATAAACCGGAATTTAATCCATATACAGCGAAGAGACTGACTCTTCACTGTGAATGCGGCGAATGGTTTCAGCCAGCATACCTGAAATAGATAACTGACGAACTTTACCACAGTCAGCAATCTCATCCCGCAACGGGATAGTATCCGTTACGACCAGCTCATCTAATGACGAGTTCATTAAGTTTTCCAGTGCATTACCTGATAACACAGGGTGCGTACAATACGCGCTAACACTGCTTGCTCCGTGTTCTTTTAAGGCATCTGCCGCTTTACACAGAGTGCCTGCGGTATCGACCAGATCATCAATTAAAATACAGTCTTTGCCTTCTACTTCACCAATGATGTTCATCACCTGTGACACATTCGCTTTTGGACGACGTTTATCAATAATCGCCAGATCAGCATCATCCAGTCGCTTAGCTAAAGCCCGTGCACGTACCACGCCACCGACATCCGGTGAGACTACCAGCAGATTACGGTGCTTTTTACGCCACACATCACCCAATAAAATTGGTGATGCGTAAACATTATCTACCGGGATATCAAAAAAGCCCTGAATCTGATCAGCGTGCAGATCAACCGTTAACACACGGTCAACACCCGCACTGGTGAGCATATTAGCAACGACTTTAGCGGTAATGGGTACCCGCATTGAGCGTGTACGACGGTCCTGACGTGAATAACCAAAATAAGGAATAACGGCTGTGATACGGGCTGCCGATGCACGACGCATGGCATCGATCATCACGATCAGCTCCATTAAGTTATCATTACAGGGTGCGCTAGTTGGCTGCACAATAAAAACGTCTTTACCGCGAACGTTTTCATGAATTTCTACACCGACTTCGCCATCACTGAACTGACCAACAAAGGCATTGCCGAGCTTGATATTAAGGTGACTACATATTTTATTGGCAAATGCTGGGTTTGCATTGCCGGAAAACACCATCATGCTTGAGTCTGATTGGGTCACTATAGTTACCAGTATGTCACTATGCTTTAGGAAGATGGTTTGATTAAGGTTAATGCCTTAATCATTGAGACCCTTTTCCATAAGAGACTCTTAAATAGCTGAGACAGCGCGGGAGGATTATTCAGCACCCTCGGCAACCTCTCCTGCGTTGCTCTACCTCCTGCATCCGTGCAGTCGTGCTCTCTCCCCTGCGGGGCAGCGCAAACTTCGCGCTGGTTAAATTTGCTCCTGGCAAATTTATCGAACCTCTAACGGTTCAAACCCTCCCGGGTTTCAGCATTATTGCTCTTTATAAAAGTATCCTGACCTTTAAGAGCAATAACTCTTTTAATATGGCTGGGCCGGGAGGATTCGAACCTCCGCATGACGGGATCAAAACCCGTTGCCTTACCGCTTGGCGACGGCCCAACATACTTGTTATTTAAAGTCCTTAAGCCTGGACTAGGATGTTACAAAACCTTGTTCAGCCAGCTGTGTGTACAGCGGCGAGCGGTTTACACCTTTTGCTACAAAGCCTTGCCATTTTTCAGGCCGCTTTTGTAAAACTGCTTCGGCGGTTTGTTGTGAGTCAAACTCAGCAAAAACACAAGCCCCGGTACCTGTCATTCTGGCGCTCCGATTATAGCCTGATAACCACTGAATGGCTTCTGCTATTTCCGGATAATGCTTGCAAGCTATTGGTTCGCATACATTAGTTAGTAGTGCCCCAGAAAGGTCGCATATTCTGATGGGTGAGCAGTCTCTTGTCAATCCACTATCCGTAAATATTTTAGCTGTTGAGACATTTATTTGAGGATGCAGCACCAAAAACCATTTTTCAGGGCGATCAATGGCTATTATTTGTTCACCAACCCCTTCAACAAAGGCTGTTACCCCGTGCACGAACACCGGTACATCTGCCCCTAATGCCAGCCCCATATCGGCTAATTTTTGTACGGACAAGCCGGTTTTCCATAATATATTCAGCATCACCAGCACGGTTGCAGCATCAGAGCTGCCACCACCTAAGCCACCACCCATTGGTAGTTTTTTCCTCACACCGATGCGAACACCGTGCTGACTGCTTGTCGTCTGCTGTAGCAGTCTGGCGGCACGTATTATTAAGTCATCCGCCTCAGCCACACCCGGAATATCTGTTAAGCGGGTAATTTCAGCATCATTGGTTATTTCAAATGAAATCTCATCACCATAATCTAACAACTGAAATACAGACTGTAACAGATGGTAGCCATCTGCTCGCCTGCCGGTGATATGTAAAAAAAGATTAAGTTTGGCCGGTGCCAGCCAAAAAAAGGTTTCATCAGACATCGGCTTATAATACCCAGCGGTTCAGTATTAAGCGGATATCCACTCTCTTATCGGATTGATTTTCATTCAAGCGGGACAAAAACACTTTTGAGGGCAAAGTATACTCACCTACTTGTTTGTATTTGAGTATCTTGACTTCCCAGCCTCTTTGCTCAAAAAACTGTAAGCGATTGTCATCGTTAAAATGTGCCCGCCATACCCGCGCTCCGCTGTCAGGCACGCCTTTTATCCAGGATTTTAATTCACTAAAAGGTAAGCTTAAACCAAATGCGTGTTCAGTTATTGTTTCAGGTGAATCCACTTTCACCTGCTCTCCCTGCTCTGTTAAGACCAGATAACCGTCTTCATCATTACCGCTGAAATCTGTCACAGCCTGAGAAAAAGGAGCTGCTAGCCTCAGTTTTAAATCCGCTCCATTTTGTTGCCAAAAGAGATCAGCCGTGTATAACTCACTGGCCGAGCGAATAGAAATTTTGCCCCTGATTTCCCACTGCTGCAATGATGCAAGCTGATCGCGGCTTTGCTGCCAGGATTCAATATTTTTAGCTTTTTGAATGTAGCTTGAATTAGAGCATGCCATCAGACTTAAGATGCCAAGCCAAAGCCCGAACAGGGCAGTCTTTTTTATCACTATTTAAGTCGCTTTATTGTCTCAATTAAAATTTGATTTTTTTTATGTTCTTCATCGACCTTTTGCCAGACTTTTTCCGCATCATCGGTACGCCCGGCTTTCCATAGCACCTCGCCCAGGTGTGCGGCTATTTCAGGGTCATTATCAGATTTGAATGCCTGCTGTAACCATTTCAAGGCCTCTTCGATATTACCCAGCCTGAAGTGCACCCAGCCCAGACTGTCTTTAATCGCCGCGTCATCTGGCTTAAGCTGGTAGGCTTTTAATATGTATTCCAGTGCTTCCTCAAACCTGTTGGTTCTGTCGGCCAGTGTATAACCTAAGGCATTTAATGCCTGAATATTCTCTGGCTCCTGCTTTAATAATTTTTTTAAGCCTGCAACCGCACTGTCAATCATATCGAGTGATTCAGCGGTTAAGGCATGTGCATACAACAGGTCTATGTGGGTTGGTAATTCATCCAGCGCACTACTATACACCGCCATTGCGGCTTTATTATCGCCGGCATTCTGTAAGATACGCCCGTGCAATAGGTAAATTTTGGCTTTTTTATTGGTATCATCTTCTTTTAATGATAATGCCTGCAATAGCGCAACAGCTTGCTGCCGTTTTCCAAGATGGGCGTAGATACTGGCCATGCGTAACTGCGCATCAAAATACAGACGACCGTGTTCGACCTGCTGGTACAGACCCAGAGCTTTTGTGAAGTCATTTTTAACTTCTTCTACCCGCGCCAGATAATAAAGCGCTTCATTTTCAGTGCTTTTATTATTTTGCAGGCGTTTCAGTACATTGCTCGCACGCTCGGTTTGATTCTTCTCCAGGAGCAGTACCCCCAGACTAATAATAGTTTCCCGGTCATCAGGCTTGGCTTTAAACAGCCTTTCAAATTGCTCATTCGCCTCATCTAGCTTGCCTTGTCGAATTAACATACCGGCATACTGCTTGCGCAGGACAAAATCATCGGGCTGTTTGTTAACAGCAACTAGCATAGCCGCTACCGCTTCTTCATCTTTTCCGCTAAGCGCCAGCAAACGTCCCTTTAATACGTAAGCATTGGCATGCTCGGGTTCAAGTTCAATTACGCGGGTGATGGCGGACAAGGCCTCATCATATTGACCAGCCTGCATGGCATAACGTGACAACCAGAGAAATACTTGCGCGTTGTGACTGTCATGCCGGGATAAGGATTTAAACACCAGCACAGCATCTGCTGTCTCCGCTTCATTTTGCAGCAGCTTCGCAATCGCGGCAAAAACCTGCTTATCGGTGATATTTTCACCTGCTTTAATGAGTTTGATTAATTCTATTATTTGTACGCTGGCCCTATCAACCTGATCACTTCTCAACAGCGCAATAATCAATATTTTTATCGCCTGCTGATCATTCGGAGCAAGTTCAAGCCAGCGCTCTGATGCCCGCAAAGCCGCATCGTTTTGTTTGGCATAGATGGCAATTCTGGCAGCTCGGGCAGCTATTCTTGGGTCGTCACTATTTTCAGCCGCTGGCAGGTAATATTTTAATGCTGTCTCCATATCACCCTGATGACCGGACAGCTCGCCAGCCAGCAGGAGAAACAGTGTCTGCTCATCCAGCTGTGGCGCCACAAGCCCGGTTTCACCCGCCACAAAGCCCTGCTCTGGCTTTTCCTTAAGAGCACTGCAGCCAGATAACAGCATTAGCAGGACAGCAGCAACACTACCGGTGTATAATAAGCGGTTGGTATGATGTTTAATGTGATTATTCATTTGTCTATACATAATATTGGAATATAACCTATTTTGCCCACGATGTTGTTATCTCTTTTGTTGACCCAGGCCGCAAATTTCGCCTTTAGTTTATCGCTGAAATACACCTGTAACCTGCGATGGTCTGCGCTATGTCTTTAATTACACTTGGGATCAATCATAAAACGGCTCCGGTCGAGATACGTGAACAGGTCGCGTTTACACCAGAACGCCTGCCAGAAGCGCTCAAACAGTTACAAGCTTTACCCGGCGTTAATGAGGCCGCCATCCTGTCGACATGCAACCGTACTGAAATATACTGTTCTCTCGATAATAGCAATAATAGTGCTGATACTGATGATATCAATAATAAAGACCAGCAAATTATCAACTGGTTCAGCCAGTTTCATAATATTCCTTTGGCCACACTGAGCAAACACCTCTACGAACACGAGCATACCGATACCATACGCCATGCCTTTAGAGTCGCCTGCGGGCTGGACTCCATGGTGCTGGGCGAGCCACAAATACTCGGTCAGATGAAGCAGTCATACGCTGAAGCCAGCCAGCATGGTTCACTGGCTTTATTACTCGGTCGTTTATTCCAGCATGCTTTTACTGTCGCCAAACAGGTGCGCACAGACACAGCCATCGGCTCCAGCGCTGTATCAGTGGCCTTTGCATCTGTTTCACTGGCAAAGCAAATCTTTGGCAACCTGCAACCTTATACCGCGTTAATGATTGGTGCCGGTGAAACGATTGAACTGGCTGCCCGCCACCTTCACAGCAGCGGCATTGGCCATATTATAGTTGCCAACCGCACCATTGAACGGGCTCAAACTCTGGCTAAGCAATTCGATGCCGAAGCCATTACCCTGCGGGATATGCCGGAGCACCTGGAACGCGCAGACATTGTTATTTCTTCTACCGCCAGCTCACTGCCGATACTTGGCAAAGGCACTGTTGAACGCGCACTTAAAAAACGCAAACACAAGCCAATCTTTATGGTGGATATTGCCGTTCCGCGTGATATTGAAGCCGAAGTCGATGAGCTGGATGATGTTTTTCTGTACACGGTTGATCATTTACAGGAAATTATCACTGAGAATTTAAAATCCCGTCAGGAAGCCGCTGAACAGGCAGAGGAAATTATAGAAGCTCAGGTTAGCGAGTTTTTAGACTGGCAAAAAACGTTACATGCCGTCGACACTATCCGCGACATTCGCGAACAGTCAGAAGCTTTGAGTGAAGAAGTGCTTGAGAAAACCTTAAAGCAAATCCAGCAAGGTCAGAGTGCTGAAGACGCGGTTAAGTTTTTAGCCCGCACTTTAACCAATAAATTTTTACACCAGCCTTCTGCGCAGTTACGCGAAGCAGGTAAACATGGCCAGAAAGATGTCATTGCAGCGGCTAGAAATCTTTTTTTGGGTAAAAACAAGCCCTAACCTATTAGAGAAAATACTGTGTTAAAAGATTCGATATTAAGAAAACTGGAAAGTCTGATCGAGCGCCATGAAGAAGTGGGGATGCTAATGACGCAGCCCGAAATCATTAGCGACCAGAATCAGTTCCGTGATCTATCGGTTGAGTATTCTCAGCTTGAACCGCTAGTGATCAGCTTTAAACACTATCAGCAAGCCATTGAAAACCTCGCCAGCGCAAAAGAAATGATGAAAGACAGTGATCCCGACATGCGCGAAATGGGGGTCGATGAAATGAAGGAAGCTGATCAGCAAATCAACACGCTGTCACTCGAATTACAAAAATTACTGTTACCAAAAGACCCTCATGATAACAGCAATATCTTTCTCGAAATTCGTGCCGGTGCAGGTGGTGATGAAGCCGCTATTTTCGCCGGTAATTTATTCCGCATGTATTCGCGTTACGCTGAAACCAAACGCTGGCAGGTCGAAGTTTTAAGCGAGCACGAAGGTGAGCACGGCGGTTATCGTGAAATTATTGCCCGCGTTGTCGGCTTAGGCGCTTACTCAAAACTCAAGTTTGAATCCGGTGCCCACCGCGTTCAGCGCGTACCTGAAACCGAATCGCAAGGTCGCGTACATACTTCTGCCGCGACGGTTGTGGTTATGCCGGAGCCTGATGAAGTTGAGAAAGTGAATGAAATCAACCCGTCTGAATTACGCGTTGATACCTTTCGTGCATCCGGTGCCGGTGGTCAGCACGTTAACAAAACCGATTCGGCTATTCGTTTAACTCACTTGCCAACCGGTATTGTGGTTGAATGTCAGGATGAGCGTTCGCAGCATAAAAACCGTGCCCGGGCGATGTCATTATTAATGGCGCGAATCAATAACATTGAAATTGAAAAACAGGAAAAAGAACAGGCCCAGACCCGTAAATCATTAGTCGGTACAGGTGACCGCTCTGACCGCATTCGTACTTATAATTACCCACAAGGTCGTGTTACCGATCACCGTATCAATTTAACACTCTATAAGCTCGATGAAGTCATGCAAGGCCAGATGGAACAGGTACTAGACCCGTTAATCAATGAATATCAGGCTGAGCAACTGGCATCATTGTCTGATACACAATAACACAGACAAGCACCATGGCCGACTGTATTGCGCAAATTCTGCAACTGGCTGAACAGCAATTACAGAATGTCTCGGATTCAGCACGCTTAGATGCAGAAGTTTTATTAGCGATGGTGCTGAATAAAAATCGCAGCTACTTTCGCGCTTTCGCCGAACAAGAGTTAACAACGGCTGAGCAACTACAATTCCTAGCCTTATTAGACAAACGCTCAGAAGGCCAGCCAATTGCCCATATTACCGGCCACAGAGAGTTCTGGTCTCTCGATTTAACGGTTAACGAGCATACTTTAATCCCCAGACCTGATACTGAAGTGATCATCGAATTTATTCTGCATCACTTCCCTCAGGATAAGCTCAGGCTGGCCGACCTAGGCACCGGCAGTGGCGCCATTGCTCTGGCACTTGCCAGCGAAAAACCACAATGGGAAATTCTTGCCACCGACCAGTCGGCACAAGCTCTGACAGTAGCCCAAAATAACGCTTTAAAGCACCAGCTCACTAATGTGTGTTTTAAGCAAGGCAGCTGGTTTGAACCACTGGGTACACAGCCGTTCGATATAATTATCAGCAACCCGCCTTATATTCCCGAGCGAGACCCTCACTTATTACAAGGCGATGTTCGCTTTGAACCCATGACCGCACTGGCATCAGGCACAGACGGGTTAGATGACATCAGACACCTGATTAAGCATGCAAAAACATATTTACAAACACAGGGCTGGTTAATACTGGAACACGGTTATGATCAACAAGCAGCGATTTATCAGCTGTTTCAACAAGCGGGCTTCATGAATATCAGGCAGAGAAATGACTATGCAGACAATCCACGCATGACAGCCGGACAGTACATTAGAAAGTAACTAAATTATAATTTAATTCATCTACTTGCCATCTGCATATAACAGGCCTATCTTATTGCTATGGCGCATAGCAATGACATCATTAAACACCGGTTAATCCATTTTTCCGGTATGCACCCTGACCCGGACCAGGCGGCCAGCAGCATGTTATTGCTACATGATGTTAAAGGTGTATCAAAACTACATCACATCAGCCCACTCTGCCTGAGAATTGAATACAATATTCAACACCTGAACTTAAAAGTTCTGGAAGATGCATTAGCAGGCGTTGGATTCCATCTTGATAACTCGCTTATCCATAAACTCAAGCGTGCGCTCCATTACTACAGTGAAGAAACCCAGCAGGCCAATCTTGGATACACACAAAACTGCAAGGACTTTACAAAACGTATTTTCATTAACCAATACAGTCATCATGAACATGGCTGCCGTGATGACAGACCAGAACACTGGCGCGAATACAGATAGAAGCCTTAGTCGTTAGTGCAAAATCACTCGTCTTATTAAACATAATAGAAATTCCGGAGCTCCGACTTCGACGAATTATCTGTTATCATTATCACCATGAATGATGACCAACTTTTACGCTATGCTCGCCAAATATTAATGCCTCAATTCGGCATTGAAGGTCAGCAAAAACTATTGAATTCACACATTGCTATCATTGGCATGGGAGGACTGGGCTCCCCTGCTGCGTTATACCTTGCCGCTGCAGGCATTGGTGAATTAACGCTTATTGATAGTGATGAGCTGGACCTGACCAACCTGCAAAGGCAAATCGTGCATCAGGAACATAATATTGGTGTAAATAAGACAGAGTCCGCCAGACAAACTCTGCAGGCACTGAATCCTGAACCAGTGATTAACTGCATCCCCCGACAACTTCATGATGATGATCTAAGCCAGCTAATCAAAAGCGTCGATGTGGTTATCGATGCCACAGACAATTTCGACAGTCGCTTTGAAATAAACCGCTTTTGCTTTCAGCACAAAACACCTTTAGTCTCCGGTGCCGCTATCCGCATGGAAGGCCAGCTCAGTGTCTACGATTTCAGAAACGCTGACAGCCCCTGTTATCGCTGTCTTTACCATGAAGTTGAAGCGCGGGCTGAAACCTGCAGTGAAAATGGCATTCTTGGCCCTGTGGTCGGTACGATTGGCAGCCTGCAGGCGCTTGAGGCGATCAAAGTTATCACTGATATTGGCGATTCCTTACAGGGTCAGTTATTAATCTTTGATGCCTTCAGCATGGACTGGCGTAAAATGAAGCTGCGTAAAGACCCCGCTTGCCCGGTTTGTAGCTCCCATAAATAAAATAAAGATTTAGAAATTAGCAGATGCATACAATAAAACTCCCGCGCCAGATCGTTAACAAGATGCTTGCGCACGCACAATCTAAAACCGAACAGGAAGTATGTGGATTAATCAGTCTGAGAAACGACAAGCAAATGCAGTTAATCCCCATTAGCAATATTGCAACCGAAGCTTCTCATTTTTTTGAAATGGATCCCTCCGAAACCATTCAGGCAATGAAAGCCATTCGAGATGAGAAATCTGAACTCTATGCAATTTACCACTCACACCCTTGCGCACCTGCCACACCCTCAAAGCTAGACGTTGAAAAAGTAGGCTACCCGGATGTACTCTATTTAATTATTTCATTAAACACTAAGGGTGTTTTAGAGCTAAAAGGCTATAAAATTAACAATAATCAGGTCATATCCATTGACCTGATTATCTAGCTGTCAGTAAAGTTTACATAAAAAAATATTTTGTAAGATTTTTCCGTATTAATATAACGATAATTCCTTACACAACTATCAGTCTCTGCTACTCTTCTTCCGTACCCAGCCGTCATATCATTTTCTGCCTAAAAATAAATAAACAAAAAAAACGGAAACATATAAAACCATACTCTCATTAAAATCAAAGTTGTTAGCCTTATAGCCGGCACTTTGCAGGATACGGTACAGCACAATGGACGAGTTATACGAACTTTTTAATGAAATTATCATTTTTGAACAAGAAATAAAAAATAATGACAGGGCTACTCGTACATACCCGGACAGAATTAAGGCCCGGAGGGTTTTTCATGACTATCTGGAGTGGCGATTTAGCAAGATACAACCCAGACTGACTGATTCTGATAACTGGGTTAAAGAGTTAGAGCAGCGCAAATGCGCCTGACGAGTGAGTCATTGTAAACAAATCATCTAACACACAGGTTACAAGGGGTTTTTATGTCCGAAAATGGCGCAGAAAAAAAATATATCATTCTATTCGCAATACTGATTGTTCTGACTGGATTCACCTTTGAATCACAATCAGACAATATGCGTTCAGGCAATACGAGCGGGGGGCAGCCATCACCTCATCATCATGTTGCGGAAAACAGAATCAACAAGCCATAAAGCGCCATACTAAGAACATGCAATCACCCCATCCACAGGGTGTTGCCTGACAAATAAGTACCATAGCTTGCTACCATCTACAGCGTCGCACGATGTATAGAAGATTAATTGAACCCTTAAATTAACCGAATTCTTTTATTTCTAAAAAACTATTTGATTATTATCAAAGCACTTAAGTTCGATAGCTGTGAAAATATCAGTATTTGATAACAAAACAAATTTTATTAGATACAGATAACGGAGATATCATGGACGAGCTAGAGGAATTATTTGAAGAATTTATCACTTTTGAAAGTGAGATTGCAAACAATGACCCTGAAAACTGCACCTACCCAGACAAAATTAAAGCGATGAACCTCTTTGATGAATACCTGGAGTGGCGTCTTGATAAGATCCATATTAAACCCTATAGCTGCGCAAGCCAGTGACTCTATTTACTCTATAGCGTAGCAGCTGTGCTGACTCTGTTAGAATATTGATTCCAACTCACTGTAGGGTATCTGGCCCTTTAGGCTGACCGGCACTGGCAAACAACTGCTCCACATCGACGATATCGTATTCATAATGGGCATTACAAAACTCACAGTCCACCGCTATTTTTCCTTCTTGCTGAACAGTGTGTTTGACTTCGTCATAACCTAATGACAACAGCATAGAATCGATACGTTCACTTGAGCAGCCACATCTGAAACTGAAAATCTCCGAGTCAAAAAGCCGCACATCAGATTCATGATATAAACGGTGCAGCATTTCTTTAACCGATAAGCTTAATAACTCTTCAGCGGTAACGGTTGCAGCCAGCTGCTCATGATGCCCCCATTCAGGCGACTCCTTTTCATCGTTGGGTAGCTCCTGTAACAGAAAACCTGCACAGGTATCATCATTTGATGCCAGCCATAAGCGGGTTGGTAGTTGCTCTGAACGATTAAAATAATCTTCAATCCCATTTGCCAGCGCATCGCCTTTCAGCTCAATCACACCCTGATAAGGTGTACCGTTTTCAGCTTCAATTGTCATCAGCATAGTAGCCTTGCCAAAAATATCGCTTAACGATCCAGCGGGCACCTCACCTTTCCAGCGGGCAATACCCCGTACCGTATTGTCAGATGTCGCCTGTACCACCAGCAAATGCAGGGGACCGTCACCCTGAATTTGAAGAATAACCTTACCCTTAAACTTTATTGTGGCAGACAGCAGTGCTATCGCAGCAAGTGCATCGCCGAGTTGTTTTTTAACAACATCAGGGTATTCATTTCTTTCTAATATCGCTTTCCAGCTGGCATCAAGATGCACCATCTCACCCCGAACAAAGGAGTTTTCAATAATGAAACGATGTAATGAGTCGCGCTCGCGCATAAATATATTCCGAATTCAGAGTGCTTCTGATGTTGTGAAAAAAACAGCCTCATGAGAAGGCTGTTTTTATTTTAAGACAATGTCTGATGAGTTTTAAAAATCATTACTCACTCAGTTTTTTCTTCAGTAACTGATTAACCTGTGCGGGATTTGCCTTGCCTTGTGAAGCCTTCATAATCTGACCAACAAAGAAGCCCATCAGCTGTTCTTTACCGGCTTTAAACTCCGCCGCCTGAACAGGATTATTGGCGATGACTTGATCAACCAGTGCTTCAATAGCCGAACTGTCGGTGATTTGTTTCAGGCCTTTTTTATCAATCACGGTATCGGCATCGCCATCGCCGGCCCACATTGCCTCAAAGACTTCCTTAGCTATCTTGCCGGAAATTGTATTATCTTCAATGCGCTTGAGCATGCCTGCCAGCATTTCTGCTGAAACAGGGCAGTCTTTGATATCCAGATCGTTTTTATTCAGTGATGCACTGACTTCACCCATCATCCAGTTGGCTGCCAGTTTGGCCGCAGCGGAAAGCTCAGCAACTTTCTCAAAATAGTCAGCCGCTTCTCTGCTTACGGTTAAGATACCGGCATCAACCGATGACAAACCATATTGTTCAATAAAACGATCACGCTTCACATCCGGCAGTTCCGGCAAAGTGTCTTTTACTGCCTGCAGGTATTCATCATCGAGTACTACTGGTAACAAATCCGGATCAGGAAAGTAGCGGTAGTCATTAGCCTCTTCTTTTGAACGCATCGAACGGGTTTCATTTTTATCCGCGTCGTATAAACGCGTTTCCTGAACCACTTTGCCGCCGTCTTCGATCAGATCGATCTGTCGTTCAACTTCGATGTTAATGGCTTTTTCAACGAACTTGAACGAGTTAATGTTTTTTAACTCGGCACGTGTACCGTATTCTGCCTGACCTTTAGGACGAACAGAGACATTGGCATCACAGCGGAAGGAGCCTTCGGCCATATTACCGTCACAAATTCCGATGTACTGAACCAGTGAATGAATTTTACGCATGTAGGCAACCGCTTCTTCAGCTGAACGCATGTCCGGCTCAGAAACAATTTCTAACAGCGGTGTACCGGCACGGTTTAAATCAATACCGGTCATGCCATGATAGTCTTCATGCAAAGATTTACCGGCATCTTCTTCCAGATGTGCACGGGTGACACCGATGATTTTCTTTGTGCCGTCTTTTAATTCGATCTCAAGTTTGCCGGCTTCAACAATCGGCAATTCCATCTGGCTGATCTGATAGCCTTTTGGCAAATCCGGATAGAAATAATTTTTACGCGCAAACACCGAATGTCTCGACACATTGGCACCGATTGCCAGACCAAACTTGGCCGCCATTCTGACCGCTTCTGTATTCAGCACCGGCAGTACACCCGGTAAACCTAAATCAACCGCGCAGGCCTGAGTATTAGGTTCTGCGCCGTAGGCAATTGAAGCGCCCGAAAATATTTTGCTGTTGGTCATCAACTGGGCATGGATTTCCAGACCGATTACGACTTCCCACTGCATAGTTATTCCACTCTGTTTATTTGTTTAATTAATTTCGCTGATCATTTGCTTTTAAAAATGCTTAATCTTCAAACCCTGCCGGACACCGTTCATGCCAGTCAGTTTGTTGCTGATAGGCATGTGCCACATTCAGCAAATGCGATTCTTCAAAATAGTTTCCGATAACCTGTAAACCAACCGGCATATCATGGGCAAAACCTGCCGGTATCGACATACCCGGTAAACCTGCCAGGTTCACGGCAATGGTGTAAATGTCTGACAGGTACATTGAAACCGGATCATCCGATTTTTCACCCATGTTAAACGCCACATTGGGGGACGTCGGCCCCATAATGACATCGACCTGCTCGAAAGCTTTTTTAAAGTCATCACTGATTAAGCGCCGCAGTTTTTGTGCTTTAATGTAATAAGCATCGTAATAACCGGCTGACAAGGCATAAGTACCGATCAGAATACGGCGTTTCACTTCTTCACCAAAACCTTCACCACGTGAACGTTTATAAAGGTCTTCCAGATCTTTGGGCTCTTCACAACGATGGCCAAAGCGCACACCGTCCATACGCGACAGGTTTGATGAGCATTCAGCCGGTGCTACCACATAATAAACCGGCACTGACAAACCACTGTTCGGCAGTGAAATTTCAACAACCTCTGCGCCCATGTCTTTGTATTGCTGGATAGCTGCTTCAACCGTTTTAGCGACTTCAGGGTCAAGGCCTTCACCAAAAAACTCTTTAGGTAAGCCAATTTTTAAACCTTTAATGGACTTATTCAGATCAGTGGTGTAATCCGGCACTTCTTTTTCAATCGAGGTTGAATCCTTTTCATCAAAGCCCGCCATTGCATTCATTAACAGCGCACAGTCTTCAGCGGTTCTGGCCATCGGTCCTGCCTGATCCAAGCTGGAGGCAAAAGCGATCATGCCATAACGGGAGATACGGCCATAAGTTGGCTTTAACCCGGTTAAATTACAAAGTGAGGCTGGCTGGCGAATTGAGCCACCGGTATCGGTTCCGGTTGCCGCTGGAGCAAGACGCGCTGCCACTGCTGCCGCTGAACCACCGGAAGAACCACCGGGTACTTTTTTCAGATCCCATGGGTTTTTAACTGAACCGTAAAAACTGGTTTCATTCGATGAGCCCATCGCAAACTCATCCATATTGGTTTTACCCAGCATCACTGCGCCCACTGCTTTTAATTTTGTGACAACAGTTGCATCATAGGGAGAGATAAAGTTATCCAGCATTTTTGAGCCACAACTGCTGCGCACACCTTCCGTACAGAAGATGTCTTTTTGCGCAAACGGCACCCCTGTCAGCGGCTCCGCCGTACCGGCAGCCAGTCGCTCATCAGCGGCTTTTGCCTGCGCCAGAGCCTGTTCTGCTGTGACGCTAATAAAGCTGTTTATTTCACCGTCTCTGGCTTTAATACGATCCAGAAAGTACTGCGTCAGTTCAACGCTACTGACTTCTTTCGCCTGTAACATGGCAGATAACTGTGCCAGTGTTTTATTGTGATACATGTTCATTCCCATCGGTATGATGTTTATTCGATAACTTGTGGTACGAGGTACAGGCCATCTTCAGTTTTTGGGGCGATGGCTTGAAATTTTTCCCGCTGATTATTCTCAGTGACCACATCTGCCCGCAGTCGCTGATTGGCGTCCATCGGGTGTGCCATTGGCTCAACATCATCGGTATTAACCGCAGACATCTGATCAACCAGCTCTAAAATATTCGACAAAGTGCCAGCATAACTTGGGATATCGGCTTCATTTATCTCTAATCGCGCCAAATGGGCAATTTTTTTCACTTGTTCTGCATCCAGGGACATTTTGCTCTCCGCACATTAAATCTCTCAGGCTTTTATCAACTTAACCAGAGTATGTTCTAGCCGCCGAAAATTACCATATATACCGCTCAGACACCACAATCGTCGGCAGATGTTTGGAGAAAAACCCAAGATTTGATACAGTGCTGGCTATATTTTATAAATCAATAAGAAAATAGAATGACTTTATAGGTAAATCCTTGCACAATCATACAGATTTACTAACTTAACCAACAAACCACGAGTATCATCACAAACATTAAGCTGCCTCTGTTAACTTTTATGCGGGCACTTAGAATAATCAAGTTGATATGCTCTAACATAGGCTAGCTACATATAATGTTTAATCGTTTACGCGGACTTTTTTCTAACGACCTGTCTATCGACCTGGGAACAGCAAACACCCTTATTTATGCACGTGGCAAAGGCATCGTATTAAACGAGCCTTCTGTTGTCGCAATTCGTATGGACCGTGGTCCGGGTGGCCCTAAGTCAATCGAAGCATATGGCACTGAAGCCAAAACCATGCTGGGTCGCACACCGCAGAATATTCAGGCCATCCGGCCGATGCGCGATGGCGTTATCGCAGATTTCAACATTACAGAGAAAATGCTGCAGTTTTTTATCCGTAGCGTACATGAAAAAGCCCTGTTTCGCCCCAGCCCGCGGGTTCTGGTTTGTGTGCCTTGTGGTGCGACTCAGGTTGAACGCCGCGCTATACGAGAGTCGGCTGTTGGTGCCGGTGCGCGTAAAGTATTTTTAATTGAAGAACCAATGGCTGCCGCTGTTGGTGCCGGCATGCCGGTTGACGAGCCACGTGGCTCGATGGTTCTGGATATTGGTGGAGGTACATCGGAAGTCGCAGTTATTTCATTAAACGGCATTGTTTATTCAGCCTCTGTCAGAATCGGTGGTGACAAATTTGATGAAGCCATTATCAGCTACGTCCGCCGTAACTACGGAATTTTGATTGGTGAGGCCACAGCTGAACGCATCAAACACGAAATCGGCTCGGCATACCCGGGTAAAGAATTACTGGAAATCGAAGTAAAAGGTCGCAACCTGTCTGAAGGTATTCCAAGAAGCTTCACATTAAACAGCAATGAGATTCTTGAGTCACTACAAGAGCCGTTGTATGGCATCGTAAGTGCCGTCAAAACAGCCTTAGAGCAAACACCACCTGAATTGGGTGCTGACGTTGCAGAACGCGGCATTGTGCTGACTGGCGGCGGTGCATTATTACGTGATATTGATCGTCTGATCATGGAAGAAACCGGCTTACCTGTTGTCATGGCAGAGGATCCAAAAACCTGTGTTGCCCGTGGCGGCGGCCGGGTTCTGGAACTGCTTGATGAGCATGGCAGCGATTTTCTTGCTGTAGAATGATTTTTATATACAGGCTCCCGCTGAGCCTGTTCTGATTGCATAGATAAATAAGAGTCCATAAAACATGGTGGAAATGAATGCCCTGTTTCAAAACAGGACCTCGCTAGTCATACGTGCCATTATTCTGATAATGTTTTCTATCGCACTGATGATTGCCGACCACCGCTGGAATCATTTAGAAAACCTGCGCAAGGGGCTTTCTAATATTATTTATCCGTTGCGTTACACCATCAACATTCCTGCTGAGTTTGTTCAATGGATTGATGAGTCAATTACGTCTCATAATAAACTGCTTGAAGATAACAAACGCCTCAAGGCTGATCACCTTTTATTTGAAGCCCGGCTACAAAAAATGGACACACTTGAACTGGAAAACCAGCGACTGCGCAGCCTGCTGGGCACACCTAGAAAAGCCAGTGAACGTGTTTTAATTGCAGAGATATTCAGTGTTGAGCAAGATCCGTATAAACGCCTTATCAATATTAATAAAGATGCTGATGACGGGGCTTATATTGGTCAGGCAATTATCGACGCCTATGGCATTATGGGGCAGATCATTCATGTTAACGAGAACTCGTCCACAGTCATGCTAATTTCAGACAGTAACCATGCCATCCCTATTCAAATCAACCGAACGGGTTTACGCGGTACGGTTTTTGGAACAGGTGACTCAAGTAAACTTGAACTACGGTTTATACCTCATAATGCCAATATAAAAGAAGGTGATATCGTTTCCAGTTCAGGCTTAGGCGGGCGTTTTCCACCTAACTACCCAGTCGGTGTGATCAACAGCATAGAGCGACCTGCCGGTGAAACATTTGCCAGCATAGACATTACACCATCCGCAAAACTCGATCAGAGCAGAGAAGTGCTTATGCTATGGCATAATGCGCCTGCTGACACAAACAGCCTTGAAAGCCCCGGTAAAAAATGATCCAAAAGCCATACATACCTATCACAATCTCATTGCTGTTCGCCTTAATGCTAAGCATGCTGCCATTACCTGGCTGGATAAATCATATTCGTCCGGACTGGGTGACTCTGGTACTGATTTACTGGGCAATGGCCTTACCACTCACCGCTGGTGTGATGACCGCTTTTGTCTTTGGCCTTTTACTGGACGTTAGCCAGAGCACCTTACTGGGGCAGCATGCACTGGCCCTGGTTATTATCATATACCTTGTGCAACGGCTTTATTTAAGAATCAGGGTATATACGCTGATTCAGCAGGCGATCTTTGTTGGTGTTTTACTGGCAATCAAACAACTAGTCGTACTCTGGGTTAGCGGCATAACGAATAATGCTCCCGATATAACACTTTATTTTCTGCCAACACTGACCGGTGTCTTTATCTGGCCATGGCTGTTTATTTTATTACGTGATATCCGGCGCCGCTTTTGCCACTCTCAGCACCGCTAGACAGTACGTTCACCAGTCCGCAACAGCTCTGAACCCGGCTGTGTACTTCAAATTTTTCAGCCATAAACTCAGATGAAAGTTTGCCAATGACTATTTCCTGCAAAGGATATCCATCCTCACACCGAAGTTTTCATCCTGTGATGAATATATAGACGAGATAACCAGCCACTATTTCAAAGCCAGAAAAACCTCTGACAAAGCAGTCTTTTTTTAAGCTTTTGCTAATCTCACCGCATCAATAATAACTGTACGAACTAGTCATCGCATATCATTGCAGGAAAAAACATGCAATCTCCTCACCTGTAAATCAAGCGAATCATTATTAGCCTCAACTTTAATCACGCCATTATTATTTTTAAGCTCCTCATGCACCTTCTCAGAAAGCACTGCAAATATAATATCAGGAAGAGAGGACTATCACGGTTTTGCATATAGTTTAAATCACTCTAAAATGTAAATAACCTTGAATATAATTATGTATACTAAGTCTTATCTAATAAAAAACTTTCCGGATACTGAACAGTCATATGTACTCTTTAAAACAACGCATGGAACAGTACGGTTTCATTAGTCATAAAGATTATGAATATGCATTACGCTGCATGAATAATTCGGCCGCCATGCATATTAAAACCCTGAACATAGAGGGCGAGCCGGGCCGTAGGAAAACGGCATTTGCAAATGCTCTGGCCCACGCACTTGACTACCAGCACATTCATTACTTTGAATTCGGCCTAGAAAAAAAGTCCCCCGTCCTTATCCAGATTGATAATACAGAAAAAACCGTTGATGTTGACCCGATGGAGGACTTTGAAAAAATTATCATTGAAACCTGTGCGCTCAGTGAAGCTGAAAAAACCATTTTGATTCTAGACCAGTTACACCTGGCAAGCTTCAAAGATCATATGCATTTGAGCAGCTTTATCACCTCGAAAACATGGAATCATGGAGGCAATCAGTATATAGCCAATCCGGCAAACTTAATTATTATGATGATTTCTGAAACAGAAATTTATCACGCATTACAACAGTGTAGTTTTAAAATATGGGTTGACAGTTTATATCAGCCGGGTAAAGCACCGGAGCATCATGAATTAAAACTCGAGCCTTCTGCTCAGCAATGGATAGATACTATTGCACAAATTTTCACCGCCTTAAGCCTATGCCCTACCCTCAATACCTATCAAAAAATTGCTTTTGATATTGAGCACCATGTTCGCAGTGCTGATCAGCTAAGAATTTCTTTATATGGCTGGGTCGAAGGCATTTCATACCCGGCATTATTTTCAGATGAAATGAATGAACTGTTCGCAAGCGCTCAAACGGCAATTGAAAATTATATTGGCATTGAAGAACCCATAGAAATGTCAGGCCATCTAGCCGACAACGAATAATACTCTGTAACAAATCTGCAACAATTTATCCGTCTTTATGTGCCCTCCCTCCTTAAGGGTATGCCCGTAATCTAACAGTTACAGCCGTGCATTCCGACAGACGGCTTACATTCAGTGACGTGTCCCTGTGATATCTGACTTTGATATAAGTGTATAATTTCACATCAGTAAAGTTTCATGAGGTTGCTGTAGGATGAGAACACAAAGCAATGCACAAATGGAAATTGAACGCACTACCTTACGCGATGTAACCAGTACTGCTAAATTATTTAACTTTAACCGACCTGTCTATGTGTCAAACAAAGTCTGGCGTGACTGTATTGATATTCATAGCATTGGAAATGAATTAGCCGTTTTACAAAGGCTTCGCCATGTTTTATTTATGGCATCAAGCGCACTTAGAAATCGCGTTACTGATGTTGAATGTGAATTTCGAATCCAGCGCATACCAAGTGACAAACCTAATCAGCATGCTGAATCAGTCACTCTTAAACTGAAAGCATATATTGATGATAATGACAGGCCGGTTGTAACAATCAAATTTCCGGACGAATAACTTTATGAAAGGCTTTTTCAAAAGCACTACCCGCTGGTTTAGCAAGGGATATGCTGAAAAAAAGAACAAATCAGGTATTGATATCAACCGTACGAATCAAACGATTTTGATCGTTGATGATTCCCGTACTCAGATCTACTCCACAAAAAAAATTCTAAATGACTATGGCTTTTCTGTCATTACAGCAGAGGACGGAAAGGCAGGTATTATTAAAGCCCGGGATATCAAACCCGATCTTATTTTAATGGATATTGTTATGCCGGTAATTAACGGCTTTCAGGCGACTCGCTACCTTAAAAAGCACCCTGAGACATCTCAGATACCCATCATCATTGTCAGCAGTTCTACTCAGGAGTCGGATAAAGCATGGGGGCTGAAACTAGGTGCCTGTGACTTTGTTACCAAACCCACAGAAGCCGGACTGCTTATCGCCAAAATCATCCGTCACCTGGATGCCAGGCCACAGTACAGTAGCAGTGATATGCTCGCTAGTCAGAAAGCCAGCTAACCGAGTTAAAATATTAGTACGGCTCACTTTCATGAGTCGTACTTTAACGCCTGTTGACAGGCTTTACTCAAACATGCTTTTCATCATATCCAGATGACTGCGGGCATTCTTTTTGCTGGTTTCTTCATCCAGCTTTCTGCCCCCGCCGGTCCATTCAAGATCATCTTTGGGTAGCTCTTCCAAAAAACGACTGGGTTCACATTCAACCGATTCTCCGTATCGCTGGCGTTTTTTTGCATAAGTGATGGTCAGATTGCGTTGCGCCCGTGTAATACCCACATACGTTAAGCGGCGTTCCTCCTCGACATTATCTTCCATAATACTGCTACTATGCGGCAGTAATTCTTCTTCTACGCCCACCATAAATACATTTGGAAACTCAAGACCTTTAGCGGCATGATAAGTCATCAGCGACACCGCATCCAGATCCTGATCCTCATTATTACGCTCAAGAATATCCATCAAAAGCATATGCGCAACCATTTCACCCAGAGTCTCGCCTTTTTCTTTGTCTTTGACTCTTTGTAACCAGTCCAGTACATCGGTGACATTTTTCATGCGCCTTTCAGCTATTTTGTCATCCTTGCACTGTTCAAATAACCATTGTTCATAGCCAATCTCTTCCAGCATAGAGCGCGCAACCATCACCGGATCACCTCTTTCAGTGGCTTCCGTTGTGGCATGTACCCAGTGCGCAAAGTTTGTTAACTTTTTCCAGACTCGCTCACTAAGAAACTCTTTTACACCAAACTCAGTACTGGCCGCCAGTAAACTGATGCCTCTGTCAGAAGCATAACGCCCCAGCTTTTCCAGTGTTGACGGTCCTATTTCCCGCCGCGGTGTATTCACAATGCGTAAGAAAGCGGTGTCATCATCAGGGTTGGATAACAGCCGCAGATAGGCCATGATATCCTTCACTTCTGCCCGTTCAAAAAATGATAGCGCACCGCTAATCACGTAGGGAATACTCAGCTCTCGCAGATACCTTTCAAACAACCGGGACTGAAAATTTCCCCGGTATAAAATGGCGTAATCTTTAAATTTGGTACTCTTCTGAAATTTGTGCGACTGCAACTCCATCACCACCCGTTCAGCCTCACCCTCTCCGCTAGTGCACTCCATCACCCGTATCGGGTCACCATACCCCAGATCACTCCACAGCTGTTTTTCAATTGCATGCGGGTTAATGCGTATTAACTGATTAGCGACTTTAAGGATTCGCCCTGTCGAACGGTAGTTTTGCTCCAGTTTAACCACTTTAAGGTTAGGAAAGTCTTTGCCCAGCCCCTCTATATTTTCCGGGCGGGCACCACGCCATGAATATATTGACTGATCATCGTCACCTACGGCCGTAAGCCTGGCTTCTTTGCCGATGATTAATTTGAGTAACTCATACTGACTGGCATTGGTATCCTGATACTCATCCACCAATAAATAATGTATTTTTCGCCGCCAGCGCAATAGCACATCCTGATTATTCTGAAAAAGCTGTACAGGCTTCATGATCAGGTCATCGAAGTCAACGGCATTATAAGCATGCAGCTGGCGCTGATATTTGATGTAGAACGTCGCAAAGAAACCATCCTGATCATTTTCTGCGCTATATAAGGCCTGCTCCGGGGTCACAAAGTCATTCTTCCAGCGAGAGATCCGGCTTGAGATGGCTTCGGCATCATCCACATTGCTACCCGATTCTGCTCGTTGTAACTCACGGATAACCGTCTGTACATCCGTGCTGTCAAAGATACTGAAGCCCTGCTTCATATCAGCAGCCTGATACTCTTTACGTAAAATATTTAAGCCAAGATTATGAAAGGTAGAAACCGTCAACCCCCGGGTATTGGTACCGGTGAGCTGATCTGTGACCCGGCTTTTCATTTCGCGCGCGGCTTTATTGGTAAAGGTCAGTGCGGCTATATGGGCCGCTTTAATCCCGCAGTCCTGTATCAGATAAGCGATTTTACGGGTAATCACACGTGTTTTACCGCTGCCTGCACCTGCCAGCACCAGCAAAGGACCATCAATATATTTTACAGCTTCCCGTTGCTCGGGATTCATACCTGAAGACACGAAAGAAAACACCAAATGAATGAATAAAACAGCTCGCTATTGTATCTAAAAGCAGCCTGCTTGTGCGTCCTATTCATCGATATTACACAATACTTGCAACTCGCCCTTATTTGGTGAAATATGTCAGCATGGCAACGATAAAAGCACTCACACAATTTGATTTCTACGCGGAACTTGATGCCACCGCGGGCTTAAGTCTGGTTTACTTCTCGGCCCATGCCTGTTCTGCCTGCAAGCATTTGAGCCAGGTATTAACTCAGCTAGCGCAGAATCAGCCAGAGCTAACTATTTTCAAAGTCGATGCACAGCAGGATCAGGCACTGATAAGAGAATATGATGTATTTCATTTACCGGCACTTTTTTTATTCAAAGAAGGCCAGTATCATGCCGAATTACAATGTGAATCCCGTGCCGAGAGTATTTTAAATTGCATCAATCAGGCCAGCCAGCAAGCCGCCGCCGAAGCCCCATGAAAATTGATACCACAACAGGGTTACTGGACTGTGCCAGCTATATTGCTTCGCCGAATCAGGATCAGCGTAGCGGCGAGCAGTCAACCGACCTGATTGTGTTACATAACATCAGCCTGCCACCAGCACAGTTTGAGGCTAACTGGGTGGCTGATTTTTTCACCAATTCACTGCCACCTGACCAACACCCCTACTTTGAGTCCATTAGCCAGCTTAAAGTCTCTTCACACTTATATATCCGACGCAGCGGTGAAATATTTCAGTTTGTGCCCTTCCACCAGCGCGCCTGGCATGCCGGTGTTTCCTGTTATCAGGAAAAGACAGGCTGTAATGACTTCTCGATTGGTATTGAACTGGAAGGCACCGATGATATCGCTTATGAGGTGATTCAGTACACGGTTCTGGCTGAAGTACTTGAGGCATTAATACAAGCTTACCCCGATCTAAAAAAACAACGGATTACCGGCCACAGCGACATTGCTCCCGGGCGAAAGTCCGACCCTGGCAACTCTTTTGACTGGCAAAAACTCAGGCAATTATTAAATATATCTGAATTTGAAAAGGCCTGATTGCATCTGATGATTCACAGCCGTAGACTGATCCAGTAAACTATAACCAACAAATCTTATTAACTGATTAGCATGAGAAGAAAACACCTTTCGTCTTTGTGGCTTTAGTTATACTTTAAGGGAAAAAATAACAATATGACTCTCATTTCTATTATTCTGGGGCTTCTTCTTGACCGCCGCTGGAACGAGTTTAACCAATGGCGTCAGTTTGACTGGTTCTCCCAACTCAGTAAATTTGTACTTGAAAAAACAGATGCACACCTGCATAACCCGACTGCACGTTATCTTGCCGTACTGACATTACCCGTTCTGACTCTATTAATCATTCAGGATCTAATCGCTTCCTGGTCAGTTCTGGCGGCTTTTCTTTTTGCACTGACCGTTTTTATTTATTGTCTGGGCAGCCTGAAAATCGAGCAACAGCTTGAGCAAGTCATTTCCCACCTCAAAGAAAATGAAAATGAACAGGCCCGCTCACTCATTCTTGAAATAAGTCATGAATCATCAGTCGACGATAGCAACATGATTGAGCTGACCATTCGATCAGCTATACATATTCTTATTGAACGACTGTTCGGCGTTATTTTCTGGTTTGTGCTGCTGGGCCCGGTTGGTGCTGTAATTTACCGCTTAAGCCAGCAACTCTTATCGGCTTATGCTCAAGACCCCCTGATATCAACAACAGCTGAACGTATGTTATACCTTCTTAACTGGCTACCTGAACGATTTCTGGCCATAAGCTTTGCTATAACAGGCCACTTTGAAGGGGCTTTAGCTGCATTTCATGACAATAAAGACACGGACAGAACACAGCAACACCTGTTAATTGATGTCTGCCATGGTTCACTCGAAGGCAATGAACGTGACAATAAAGCCGCTTATCTCAACTCTTTTCGCGGCTTACTACTGCGTAGTCTGGTCGTCTGGCTTACCAGTATCGCGCTATTAACATTATTTGGCTGGCATTAATTAGTGCCTCTTGAAAGCCGCTTAGATATTTTGCGCCACGGCGAACCGGATGGTGAAGACTGCTTTCGTGGCAGCGGCATTGATCACCCTTTGACCGCACTAGGCTGGTCTCAGATGCAGGCTGCAATTGCCCAGAATACACAGTGGAACTTAATCATCAGCTCGCCACTAAGCCGTTGCCTGGACTTTGCCAAACAACTGTCCTCTGAGCGTTCTCTGGAACTGCTTGTTGATGATGATTTGAAAGAAATCGGCTTTGGCAGCTGGGAAGGTCGCAGTAAAGAGGACATCCAGCTCAATGATAGTGAAGCCTATAAGCAGTTTTGTCTTGATCCGGTTAATCGTCGCCCCGCCGGGGCAGAGCCACTGGAAAAATTCAGCAACAGAGTCTGGCATAAACTCGAAAAACTGGCTGCAGAACATAAAGGCAAACGCCTGTTGATCATTACACATGCCGGTGTTATTCGTGTTGTTAGCGCAAAAACACTGGGGCTTTCACTGAATGATGTCTATAATCAGTTAAAAATAGAATACGCTGCCACTATCAGCTGTCGTTTTAATGACAAAGGCAAAGCCATACTATTACTGCCTTCATCATTATAATCTTAACTCACCGGTGATTTAATCGACGGTAACTTTTTCAGCTCAATAGCAAACTCTTTTGCCTGTGCTAAAGCACGCTGCAAACGTGCTGGCGCACTCCGGCCCATACACTGATGTAATGGATCACCGTTAAAAGCCACCAGCATTAAATCAAGCAGTTCATTCTTATCAAAACATTTTGCTGTCAATTTTTGCTGAATCATTAACACATCATCAAACACGGCACTGGCAACATCCCTGTGTTTTTCCCATAACTCGCCAACATTGCCACCGACTTCCAGCCCGGCAATATTCGATGTCAGTATATAAAGATTTTTCACCACCAGCTCAGATAACATTGCGTCTTTATCAGCCACAATTTTAACCGCAATATCTAAACCGGCGAGACTTTCATACAATAAGCTGGCCAGTGGCCCATAGACAGGCGATGGAATAATCACTTTTGAATCCTGCCCCTTCTTTTTTTCAAACCAGATAGAAATAATCGTTGGCTCAATCGCCAGCCCGCCCCAGTCAGCTGGCAGCAGTTCATTTTGTAATAACACCAGTACGGACAACCACGATTGCGGGATTTGTTTTAAAACAGCCTGTAAATCATTCTCACCAACCGCCACGATTACAGCAGCCGGGTCGGTGACCTGCTGCTGTAATTCGTCGATTGAATCAGCGCGCAGTAAAGGAAATACCGGATAGCCTGCCTTTAAAAAACCTCTGGCAAAAACAGCGCCTATTTCTCCCATACCAATAACAACTACCGGTGCTTTCATATCACGATTCTCTGCTTCTCTGTTACAATAACCTTATTTTATAACAATGATAAAAAGCGTGCCAGATCATGACCGACGACAAACGCCTGCAACAACTAAAAACCTGGCTTAATCAGCAACTGATGACAGATCAGTATGAATTTTCTGTCGCCTCGGCTGACGCCAGCTTTCGCCGTTATTTTCGAATTACACATAACGGTCAAAGCATGATCGCAATGGATGCACCGCCTGATAAAGAAGACTGCCGGCCATTCGTTGATATTGCAAAAAAACTCTTTGCAGCTGGCATTCACGCCCCTGAAATCTTCTCTGAAGATTATCAGCAGGGTTTTTTATTACTATCTGATCTAGGTGATGTTCAGTATTTGTCTATTCTAAATACTGAAAATGCTGGCAGCCTGTACAAAGATGCAATTGATTCACTGATAAAGATTCAGAGCATACCGCCAGCCTCATTACCAGCTTACAACCGTCAGCTATTACAGGCTGAGATGAATCTTTTTCCTGAATGGTTTATTAATCAGCATTTAAAAATCACTTTAAACGAGCAACAACAGCATTTACTGCAAAGCGTATTTGAATGCCTGACTGAAAGTGCGTTGCAGCAACCGCAGGTGTTTGTCCATCGTGATTATCACAGTCGCAACCTGATGCAGACTGGCGTTTCTAATCCCGGTGTACTTGATTTTCAGGATGCCGTTAACGGTGCTGTCACATACGATCTGGCATCGCTGTTAAAAGACTGCTATATCAGCTGGCCCAGAAAGCAGATTGAGCAGTGGCTGGCCTATTATTTCGATCAGGCTCAGCAAAATAACATTATTGATTCTCAGTGCCTGCTAGACGAGTTTATTCAGTGGTTTGATTTTATGAGTGTACAAAGACACCTTAAAGTTCTCGGTATCTTTACCCGTCTCAATATAAGGGACAATAAATCTGGCTACATGAAAGACCTGCCACGGACATTTAAATACATTATGGATAGCTGTGAACGTTATCCGTTACTCCACCCTTTAAAGTCGCTTTTACAAGAATTACAAATCGCTGAAAAATTTCATATAGAGTGGAAAAAGCTAGCATGAAAGCCATGATACTGGCCGCGGGACGTGGTGAGCGTATGCGACCATTAACTGACAATACACCGAAGCCGTTATTAAAGGTTGCAGGTCACAGCTTAATTGAACACCATATATTCAAATTAAAATCAGCCGGCTTCACTGAGCTTGTGATCAACACGGCCTGGCTGGCTGAAAAAATTCACCGTCAGATCGGCGATGGCGGCAACTACGGCGTAAGTATTCAGTATTCTGACGAACAAACCGCACTGGAAACCGGTGGCGGTATTAATAAAGCACTGCCATTGCTTGGCAACAATACATTTTTAGTCGTCAATGGTGATGTCTGGTGTGATTATGATTATGCCAGGCTACCGTCGCTTAAACCTGACTGCCTTGCCCATCTTATTTTAGTTAATAATCCACCGCACAATCCGGACGGTGATTTTTCAATTAATCAGGGAATGCTGTCAAATGCGGCAGCTGCGCGACTTACTTTTTCAGGAATTGGTTTATACCGGCCTCAACTGATAAAAAGCGATGCAGATAAATTCCCGCTGGCACCTGTTTTACGACAGGCCGCTGATGATAAAAAAATCAGTGCAGAATATTTCCCGGGACTATGGATAGATATCGGCACAACCGACAGATTAGAGCAAGTAAATACGCTGCTACAGCCTTAAAACTGCCAGCGATAATAAATTTCTGTACGTGACATATCTTCTTTTACCTGACTAATAGAGTGTTCAGTTTCAAGCTGTGTATAGGCTAAACCTACAATATTATCACCGAACAGATGCTTTATTTCATACATCATCACCAGCCCCATTGCTGGCTCATAATCTTCTACTGACTGAGTACCCGATATATCTGTAGTCCGTGAAATATTGTCATGATAGGAAGCACCGACAGCAAATAATGAGGCTGTTGTATTGTATACATACAGTGCCTGCAGGTATGTTTGGTCCAGCTGACCGCTGTCATTGCCTGCTGTCACTCTATCAAGCTGATAACCTAATGCTAGTCGATAGCCATTCTTATCACTCCAAAACTGGTCGTACAAGAAACGTAAATGAGCGCCACTACCATATGTGATCTCATGGCCTCCCTGGGTAGGAACAGCGACATCGCCACCAGTCGAGTAACCAACGCTGAATGAAATTTGAGAAGTGACATGATCAGCCCGGTCATTTATTACTCTGTTACTTTCTTCTTTTTTATCAACTGGCAGCTCACTGACAGTCTTATCCGTCTCAGTTACCGGTTCTATTTTGTTCTCTATTATTTTTATATGATTGTCTGTGTTTTCGTTTGAAATAATCGCTTGTGGTTTTTGTTTGACGGCCGGAACACTTACCCGGCTTGCTGAATTTTCAGGCTTTATCAAATATTCAGGTAAGCGCAAGAAAACACCCACTTCCATTTTGTTCGCACCGTTGCTAAATACCTGCGGATTGATTCTGACTATATCTTTTCGCAGTATGCTCTGCTTTTTATTTGAAGCCGGAAAATAGGCTCTGGCAATAGAATATAAGGTATCACCGGGCTTAATCTGCCACTGATGCTCACTTAATAAATTAGCAGAGGATTTAGTTTTTAAAGAAGGCTGCGTCGCTGTTTTTTTTAACGCATGTGCTGACTGAGTATAAGCAAATGCCGGCAGAGTTAGTCTGGCGCCAATGTTCAGACTGCCAGAGCCTGACATGAAGATATTTTGATTCAGAGTGATGATCTGTGTTCTGAGTTTTGCCTGTAACATGGCGTCTTTAGGAAAAACTGATCGAGCGATTCCATATAGTGTATCGCCACTATTTACCAGCCAGTATTTTCCCTGCAATTCAGCTTTTGTATTAATGCTGCTTAGCATAAGCAGCACAGATACCGATATATTTAATATTTTCATTGCCGTCACTCCCTGACAGATCAATACACTTTACTTTATGAAGCCATCAAAAAAGCACTGAAAAAGCCATAAGCGTCATATCATTATCAAGTGTTGTTACATCAAACTCGAGCACCAGACGTGCACCCACTTTGTAACCGAGCCCAATACCATAAGATGTTACGCTATTTGTCTCAGTTGTTGCTATACCAGTTGCCGGCGTACGCACCATTTCCTGTTTGATTTTACCGACTTTAATCTTCATATAGGGCTGACCTTCACCCAATAAAGACAGATAGAAACCCGTAATACTGGACTCCCAGGCATCACCCGTATAGATACCGGTTGCAATCACACCCGGATCAGCCGAGAGATTAATGTACTCGAGTACGGCTTTTTGATTTCTGGCACTCAGTGTAAACCCGGTCGCATCGACCGTACCAAACTCACTGCCACCATCCAGACTAGCGGCTACAAGACCTACATTATAGGTTTCTTCATAAGCCGCATTGCCACGTGCATAAAGGGGGTTAGAAAAGGCAATCAGAATGCTGCAAAGTATAATAAAACGCGCCGAAATCTTCATAGTTAGTCCTAGTTATTATTTTCCCGTCATAAATAACAAGTATTGGCTCAAATAACAAGCCTGACACGTCATCATGAGAGAATAATACTTATTTAAATTGAATTATGTGCCTGTAGATCGGCATGATATGACGAGCGAACCATTGGCCCGCTGGCTACATTTTTAAAGCCCATTGCCATGCCAATATCATGCAGCTCGTCAAATTCTTGCGGTGTCACATAGCGGCTTACCGGCAGGTGATCCAGACTGGGCTGTAAGTACTGCCCCAGTGTTAACATATCACAACCATGATCCAGTAAATCCTGCATGACCTGCTTTACCTCATCTATCTCTTCACCCAGGCCCAGCATCAAGCCCGATTTTGTGGGTACCTCAGGGTGTAAAGCTTTGAATGACTTTATTAAATCAAGTGACCACTGATAATCGGAACCCGGCCGGGCTTTTTTGTATAGCCGCGGTACGGTTTCAAGATTATGATTAAATACATCCGGCGGTGCTGTTGTCATTATTTCCAGTGCAATATCCATACGCCCGCGAAAATCCGGCACCAGAATTTCAATCTCTATAGACGGTACCCGCTTGCGGGTTTCTTTTATGCAGCTGACAAAGTGTGCAGCACCACCGTCACGTAAATCATCACGATCAACCGATGTAATGACAACATATTTCAGCGCCATGTCTTTAATGGTTTTTGCCATATTGGCCGGCTCATCCTGGTCCAGTGGATTAGGACGGCCATGACCGACATCACAGAACGGGCAACGACGGGTGCAAATATCACCCATGATCATGAAGGTGGCTGTGCCGCCACTAAAACATTCTCCCAGATTCGGGCAGTTAGCTTCTTCACAAACCGTGTGCAGTTTATGCTCACGCAAAATAGTTTTTAATTTCTTAACCTCAGGTCGTGCCGGTGATTTTGCACGGATCCAGGACGGCTTCCTTAGAGGCGTTTCTGTTCTCTCAACTTTAATCGGTATACGATCCAGTTTATCTGCACCACGATATTTCACGCCGACTTCTTTACGTGGTCTTTTTTCTTCATTCATTTTTAGCTACCGAAACTGTTATACTGAGATTTTTAAAATATATCAGGCATACAGCGGCGTGCAGACCTAAAAGCCTATTTGCCGCGTGCCTGTCTCTATATCAAAGTGCTGGCAAAGTTTGCCAAGTATCTGCTGCTCTACTTCTGCAAAGCTATCTTGCAAACCAAGATTTTTTAACTGGGTCACAGCCATCCCTTCATACCCACAGGGATTAATCTGTGCAAATGCTGACAAGTCCATATCCACATTAAGACTTAAACCGTGATAACTACAACCCCGTTTGACTCGCAAACCAAGCGCTGCAATTTTTGCATTTTCAACATACACACCCGGCGCATCTTTGCGTGCCAGCGCCGTTATGTTTTTATCTGCCAAAAAATCAATCACCGCCTGTTCTAATGCACTGACCATCTGCCTTATACCAAATTTCTTACGCTTAAGATCAATCAGACAATAGACAACTAACTGCCCGGGACCGTGGTATGTTACCTGACCTCCCCGGTCTATTTCTACCACAGGAATATTGCTTGTGTTTAAGATATGCTCAGGCTTTCCATTCATGCCCTGCGTAAAAACAGGTGGGTGTTGCAACAGCCAGATTTCATCTTCCGTATCTGCATCACGCTGCGCTGTAAACTCCTGCATTTTGCGCCAGACGGGCTCATACTCCTGCAAACCCAGCTGGCGTACCAGCACTGAACTCAAAGTGCCATCACCACATGTTCACAGGCGGTAAGATCCATATAGATATTATCAATCTGCTGTTTGCTGGTAGCCCTGATAGTGACGGTAATGCTGGTGTATTTAGCCGACTTACTGGCATTCATTTTAATAGCATCATCTGCCAGCTCATCAACATGGCGGTTAACAATTTCATTCACCGCCACTTCCAGCACCTGACCCGTTAAACCAAAAGCTTTAATGGCAAAATCACAGGGAAATTCAAGTAATGTTTCATTTTCTTCAGCCATATCAGGCACACCCATTTCTTAACTGTTGTTTATATTGCTGATAAAGATCAATCATCTGTTGCCAGAGCGGACCGGCTCGTCCTGTTCCCACGGGTTCACCATCGAGCTTAACAACCGGTAATATTTCCCGCGTTGAACTGGTGATCCAGATTTCGCTGGCGGAACGCAGTTCTACTTCTGTGATATCCCTTTGCTGGCAGGGAATATTATGGGTATCGGCAAGTTCTAAAACAAGGTCACGAGTAATGCCTGGTAACAATAGCGGGCCGGTCGGGGCGGTTACAATCACACCGCTCAAAACAACAAAAACATTACTGGCAGAGCCTTCGGTTGCATGACCATCACGAATCAGTATCGCTTCTCCCGCACCTTTATCTGTGGCTTGCTGACGTAGCAAAGTATTAGCCAATAAGGCAGTGGTTTTTATATTACAGGCCCGCCAGCGAATATCATCTAAAGTAACCGCCTCAATGCCTTGCTCAGCTTCCAGGCGAGGCATGGACGTCAGTCTATTGCACATAGCAAACACTGTTGACTGGACCTGGTGAGGAAAATTGTGATCCCGGCTTACTGCAACGCCACGGGTAATCTGCAGATAAATACTCTGATCCTCACCACTGTTTTTTGCTAACAGCTGGTTGAGCATCGACTCCCATGCCGGATTAGACAGCGGATTTGCTAAACGAATGCCATCAAGGGAGTTTTGCAGTCGTTGTAAATGTGATTCCAGCCTGAGCAGGTGCCCGCCGTATGCAGGAATGACTTCATATACACCATCGCCAAATAAAAAGCCGCGATCCAGCACCGACACACAGGCTTGTGAGATCTCTTTGAACTCACCATTTAAATAAACAATTTGCTCGCTGCTGTGCATTGCGATTAAACCGCTTATTCAAACATTAAAATAAATTTATCTTTTGCCCGTTGCAGCAGACTGCCTTTACTAACTGACTGCAGAGCGACTAATGGCATACTAATAATTTCATCATCCAGCAGTTTAATGTGCACCCTGCCCAGTTCCTGACCTTTTTTAACCGGTGCAACAATTGTCTGATCAATGTCCATTGATGCTTCAAGTTTTTTATACTGCCCGCGAGGAATGGTTACATTCAGGTCTTTCATTAAACCCAGCGCCAGATTCTCATTTTCACCTTCCCATACACGAACATCTTTTAGCCCTTTGCCGGCAGCATACAGTGTATGACTGGTGTAAAACCGGAAGCCATAATCCAGCAGTTTCTGACTTTGGTCGGTACGTGCTTTATTACTACGCGTACCCAAAACCACAGAAATAAGACGCATATCGCCTCGTTTGGCCGATGCCACTAAACAATAGCCTGCCGAATCTGTGTGCCCTGTTTTAATACCGTCAATGCTCTTATCACGCCAGAGTAATTTATTACGATTGTATTGCTTGATACCGTTATAGGTCATCGATTTTTCTGAGTAAAGCTTATAGTGCTCAGGGAACTCATTAATCAGTGCTTTAGCTAAGATGGCTACATCTCTCGCCGTTGTCTTATGCTGCCGGTGAGGCCAGCCGGTGCTGTTAACATAATTAGTATTACTCATCCCCAGAGCCTTGGCATACTGGTTCATGTAATCTGCAAAAGTGGTTTCACTGCCGGCTATGTGTTCTGCCAGCGCAACACTGGCATCATTTCCCGACTGAATAATCAGACCGCGAATCAGCTCTTTTACCGGCACTTTTGAGCCCACTTCAACAAACATTTTTGAGCCTTCCATGCGCCAGGATTTCTCACTAATACGCACCAGTTCATTGAGGGTCAGCCGTTCCGCCTCAAGTTCTTTATAGACAACATAGGCTGTCATCATTTTAGTAATACTGGCCGGTTCTATCGACTGATCTATGTTTTTCTGAGCCAGCACTGCATTGCTATTAATATCAATTAATAAAAAACTCTTAGCGGCTAGTTTTGGCGGTGCCGGAACAGGTGTCGCTGCACTCGCAGAAAAGGTATAAACACTTAACAAAAATAAAAAAATATACTGTTTAAAAATCATATAAAACTCTTAATCTGAATCAATAGATTACAAAAAACGTTTTAATCAACGATGATTTGGGCTGTTTTTAGTCCGCTTTGTGCTAATCGAGCCAGCACACCATAGGCGATATCTCTCGATGGCATTGGCCCGATGCGAACTTTATATAAGGCTTGTTGGTTACTCACCGCCCTGTGTACACGAACGGTACGAAAGTCACTACTGCGAAGCTGATCGGCAAGGCTTTCCGCGTTATCAATTACACCAAACGCCCCTAATTGTACATAAATATGACCATCTCCGCCTGCTGTTTTCGGTAAAATCGCTTTATCGGTATCCAGCGGCAGATGACCTGTTGTCACAGCCACGACTTCTACATTACCTGTACCGGTTGCACTGATGCCTATTTTTTTCGCTGCCGCATAAGACAAATCGATAATACGCCCTTCATGAAACGGGCCACGGTCATTTACTCTGACAATGATCTTTTTATTATTATCAAGATTTGTCACCTGTACATAACAGGGAATAGGCAAGGTTTTATGCGCTGCTGTCATTTTGTACATATCGTAGGTTTCACCGCTTGATGTTCGTTCGCCGTGAAATTTAGTGCCGTACCATGAGGCTATACCTTCTTTCCGATAGCCTGCGGCAGAGTCCAGCACATGGTAACGTTTACCCAGCTCCACATAGGATTTAGGATTGCCATAACGACTCTTGGGTTCATTTTTTGGTATCGCATCGGCTGTATTTGCCGGCACCCATGAGGCATCATGCGGGGCATAATCCCCCCGACTGGCACAGGCATACAAGTTGAGGGCGATTACAACAGTTAACAGTAAACGTATCATCACTTAGAGCTACCGGGCATCCGCTTTTTAATTTCTTCACTTAACTGAAAAACAGCCATCGAATATTTAGGACTATGGTTATAACGACTGATAACATAAAAGTTGTGCAGTCCAATCCAGTATTCTATGCCATCTTTTCCATCAAGCTTTACCAGTACCGCTTCATCACCTTTGCTTGTCAAGTTTGGCTCAAATATTAAGCCTTGCTGGCGAAAGCTCTTTACTGAGCGATGCGGTCTCATCATCCGGCCTTCTTTTTCATGCGAAATGCCTCTGTTCTCAGCCCGCACAATAACCGGTTCACCTTTTGCCCAGCCATGACGTTTGAAATAATTGGCAACACTGCCGATTGCATCCGTGGTTTGCCATAAGTTACGCTGCCCGTCGCCATCAAAATCAACAGCATACTGACGATAGCTGCTGGATATAAACTGCCCCATACCCATTGCACCGGCATAAGAGCCTTTGGTTTCTTTCAGGTTCAGCTTTTCATCCCTGACAAGTAATAAAAATTCTTCCAGCTCTTTTTTGAAAAATTTTGCCCGTGGCGGATAATCAAATCCCAGCGTGGCCAATGCATCCAGCACAGGATAGCGGCCAATTTGCCGGCCGTAATAAGTTTCAACACCGATGATCGCTACTATGATTTGCGCCGGCACACCGTATTTCTCTTCAGCCTCTTGCAGTAACTTTTTGTTTCTCTGCCAGAAGTTAACGCCCTGAGTAATCCGCTTATCTGTTAAAAATATGGGCCGGTATTGCTTCCATGGCTTCGCCTCAGCCGGTCTCGTCATGGCATCGATAATTGACTGTCGCTTGCTTGCCCCTGAAAACCAGCCGATTAGTTCAGCTTTATCAAACTGGTGCTTCATTACCATTTCATCGACAAAAGTTTTAACAGCGGCTGTTTCCCAGTACGATGACTCTGCACTGACATTTCCTGTAATCAGCACACTCAGTGCAATTAAAGTAATCTTTTTAATAAATTTCATTTTCCAGTCACATATCTCTATATTCAGGTTGATTATTCGTTTCAGCCGTTTGTTCATAGCCAAACGGTTGGTTTTATTTTCTCAAAAGCCTTCGGTGTGAGTTAATTGACATCAGCATACCGAATCCAGCCATTAAGGTCACCATGGAAGTCCCTCCATAACTGACCAACGGCAAGGGCACACCCACTACCGGTAAGAGACCGGAGACCATCCCCACATTAACAAATAAGTAGACCAGAAAGGTCATACTTAAGCTACCTGCCAGTAACCGGCCAAAGCTGTCTTGCGCCGACGATGCGATAACCAGCCCGCGGATAACAATAAAGAAGTAAATAGCCAGTAATAATATAACACCCATAAAACCAAATTCTTCGGCAAATACTGAAAAAATAAAATCAGTTGAACGCTCCGGTAAAAAATCCAGATGCGACTGTGTACCATTCAACCAGCCCTTACCATATAAACCGCCGGAGCCGATGGCTATTTTCGATTGAATGATATGGTAACCAGCCCCCAAGGGGTCACTTTCCGGGTTTAAAAATGTTAACACTCGCTGCCGCTGATAGGCATGCATATAGTGCCAGACAACCGGCGTCAGGGCACCGGTTAACAGTGTAAAACCAGCTATAAAGCGCCATTTTAAACTGGCAAAATAAATAATAAAAAAGCCGGCAGCTGCAATTAATAACGAGGTGCCTAAATCGGGTTGTTTAGCTATCAGCATGGTAGGGATAATCACCAGCACAAATGCTATCAACAAATGTTTAAAGCTGGGTGGCAGGGCTTTATCGGCCAAATACCAGGCCACCACCATAGGTGTTGCCAGCTTCATCATTTCTGAAGGCTGAAACCTGACAAAGCCAAAATCAAGCCAGCGCTGTGCGCCTTTACCGATATCCCCCAAAATCAGCACAAAAGCTAATAGGGTGACACCTAACAAAAATATCCACGGCGCCCATAGTTTAAAGTTTTGTGGTGGTATCTGCGCCATCAGCAACATGACCCCAAACGCCAGTGCCAGACGCGTTGACTGGCGAATGATTAAATCAATATTTTGACCACCCGCACTATAGAGAATCCCTAAGCCACAGGCCGTTAATAGCAACAAGGCAAACACCAGTGGCGGATCAAGGTGCATCGATTGTAATAATCTGAAGCGGCCTGAGTTTTGGGAACCTATCGTATCAGTGTACATTTTTACCATCATTGTTTTGTAGGTAGTAGTTGATGACTTCTTTGGCTATTGGCGCAGCCACCTTGCCACCACTCCCTCCATTTTCAACAATAACCGCCACCGCTATTTTTGGGGATTTAATCGGCGCAAATGCTGTAAATAAAGCATGGTCCCGTAGTTTTTTAGCCAGGCTTTCTTCATCATACTCCTCATCCTGAGCGATACCGTATACTTGTGCCGTTCCCGTCTTCCCTGCCATTTCGTAGCTCAGATCATAACCGATCGCGCGGGCAGATCCATGCACTCCGTGTACGACATCTTTCATGCCGTTTATAATTTGTGTCCATTGCCGTTTTGATTTGATCGTTGCCGGTTTGGGATCAGCAACCTGAATGGTCAGTGTTTCGCCAGTCTGGTTATTTCGTATCGCTCGCAGCAAATGCGGTTGTTTACGTTTACCTTGTAATGATAAAGCCGCCGTTGCAGAAGCCATCTGCAACGGTGTCGCTAGCATATAACCCTGGCCAATTCCCGTTATGACAGTTTCACCCGGATACCAGATAGTTTTCTTTTCTTTTCTTTTCCACTCACGTGAGGGTAACAAGCCTCTGCGTTCACTGGTCGTATCAATACCGGTTTTTTTACCAAAGCCAAACATATCGAGGAAATTAAAAATCCGGTCTATACCCATTTTGTATGCTAACTGGTAAAAATAAACATCACAGGATTCGGCCAGAGCCTTTCTGATTGTGGTACTACCATGACCGGTTTTTTTCCAGTCCCTGTATTTACGCTCTTCATTTGGCAGCATGAAATAACCTTCACAATCAACTTCTTCATGCAAACCCATATGCCCTGAATCCAGCCCGCCTAAACCAATAAATGGCTTCATAATAGAGCCCGGTGGATACTGACCTGATAGTGCCCTGTTAAACTGGGGCCGCCGGCCTGCTCTATGCAGTGCTTTATAGGCTTTTGTGCTGATGCCATGCACAAACAAATTAGGGTCATATAGCGGCATACTCACCATCGCCAGTATTTCACCGGTGTCAGGCTCAATGGCAACCAGAGCACCGCTGTTATCACCCATTGCTTTTTCTGCTATAGATTGCAAGCGCGCATCGATACTGAGTATTAAATCTTTACCTGGCACGGGTGGTATTTCTTCCAACACGCGGAGCACCCGCCCCTGCACATTAACTTCAACTTTTTTATAACCGACTTTGCCATGTAATTCATCTTCGTAATATCGCTCAATACCCACTTTCCCGATCGGGCTAGATCCACTGTATTGTGAGCTATCAACTCGCTGCAATTCTTTTTCATCAATACGGCCAACATAACCCAGAACATGTACCGCACTGGTTCCCATCGGATAAAAACGTGTCAGCTGTGTTTTAAAGTCAACACCGGGAAAACGGTGCCTGTTGACGGCCAGAATCGCGACTTCTTTTTCATTTAGATTGGTTCTAAGAGAAACACCCTGAAATGGCTTGTGTCGCTTTAATGCTTTTTTGAATTGTGTGATATCACTCTCATTGATTGTAATAATCTTAGCCAGCTCTTGCAGGGTATCATCAACGTTACCGACCTCTTCAGGGGTAATATCTAAACTGAACGTGGGACGGTTCTCCGCAATGACCATTCCCTGACGATCGTATATCAATCCCCGGTTGGGGTTAGATGACATTAGCCGTACGCGATTGTTATCGGAGAGTGTATCAAAATGGGCGTGTTCGATGATCTGCAGCTGAAACAAACGCATCAGCAACAGACCAATCAAAATAGTGGATACCAATGCCGCAACGATTGCACGGACATTGAACATCCGCACTTCCATGTACAAATCTTTAATTAGTGTCCGGTACATCAAAAGACTAACCGCCTAAACACCAACATCAAACCCTGTTCCCTGGAGCAGTAAAATTAGATCTCTCAAACATTAATACCATGTTCGAGATTATATCTGTCTATACTGGTAACGATTTCTTCTTTTGCTTCTTCAGCACCATGCCAGCCTTCCACTTTTACCCACTTACCCGGCTCAAGTGCCTTATATTGCTCAAAGAAATGAGAAATTTGCGCCAATAATTCCTTTGGTAAATCTTCCGGGCCATGTACATGACTGTAAAGTGTTGTTAGCTTATCGACCGGAACCGCAAGAATTTTAGAGTCTTCACCCGCCTCATCAGTCATTTTCAGTACCGCCACTGGGCGACAGGCAATGACTGAACCACTGATAACCGGTACAGGTGTGATAACCAGCACATCTGCCGGATCGCCATCATCAGACAAGGTGTGCGGAACAAAACCATAGTTACAAGGATAAAACATGGCTGTACCCATAAAACGGTCAACAATCAGCGCACGAAACTCTTTATCTACTTCATATTTAACTGGAGCACCATGAGCTGGAATCTCGATGGCAACATTTATTACTTCTGGTACGTTTTCACCCAGCGGAATATGTTCTAAATTCATTCATTTAACCTTTGTTATATGTAAATTAAGTTAAATTATACCTGCTATCACTATTTAGCTGTATCTAAAGCATAAAATATTTTAGAAAAACCTTCTTTTTAGCTTAAATAAGCCTCAATAACGCTCGACATTAGCAAGGCTTTGATTAAAATTCAGACATATAAAAATAAAACAACACTCAATGGGGATATAAGGTCATGAGGATCGTACTACTAGGAGCACCCGGCTCAGGCAAAGCGACACAAGCTACCAAACTGTCTGAACATTTTAAGATACCTCAGATATCTACCCGAAACTTACTTAATATCGCTGTAAAAGCGCAAACACCATTAGGCAGACAAGCTAAAGCCACAATGGATGCAGGCCAACAGGTGCCGAATGAAATTATATTTGGCATGATCCGGGAAAGACTCAGCCGCCCCGATGCAATAAACGGTTTTATTATCTATGGCTTTCCACGCAGCCTGGAACAGGCCGACCTGCTGGATAAGTTACTGAACGAAATCAATCAGCCGATTGAACATGTCGCATTGATTCAGGTTGAGTTTGACGACCTGATGGAAAGACTCAGCGGCCGCATGAACTGTGACTCCTGTGGATATGTATTTAATATCTATACCAAACCACCAGTACTCGAAGACCAGTGTGACAATTGCGGCTCGGAACTGCATCACCGCAGTGAAGACAATGAAGAAACAATCGCAAGCAGGCTGAGAATTTTTGAAGCGCAAACCATGCCTTTAATTAGTTACTATAAAGATCAGGGCAAGTTGAAAGTTATTGAAGGTCATGCACAAATAAACATTATTTTCAAACATCTACTTGCGGCGCTCAAAGATGTTCGTACAATATACGGTTCAACTAAATCAAGTACACTATCAGGTGGGGAAAAAATCATGAACGACGACAAAACAAACGACAATAACAACTTATCAAAAGTTGGCGAGAGTTCCCCACAAACACCCGACAGCAAACCTGCACCGGTCGTTAGCACGCCCTCATCTAATGTACAGACACCGGTAACAACCACAACTATTACGCCATCACCTGCTAATATCTCTGCACCTGCGGCTAGCAAGCCTGCAGAAGTTTCTCCAGCAGCCCCGGCCAAAACAATCAATGTCGCGACAAAACCTGTGGCAGTTACTGCCGCTCCAGCCGTAGCAAAGCAGCCTGCTCTTGCTAAAGCATCAACACCAAAAGTTGAAAAACCTGAAGCGGCAAAGCCGGCTGTTAGCAATACCCAGCCAAAGACTACCAAGCCAAAAGCAAAGGCCGCTGAAGCCAAAACTGTCAAGCCAAAAACAGCCAAGCCGAAGACAAGTAAGAAGACCCCTGCTAAACCGGCTACTGCAAAGACCAGCACTAAAAAAGTTGCCGCTAAAAAGCCTGTCGCTAAGAAAAAAGCACCTGCTCCAGCTAAGACTGTGCAGGAACAAATTAAAGAAGCCCGTGAAATACTGAAAAACACAAATACTGAATTAAAGCGCGTCAGTAGCAATGTCGACAAACTGTCAAAGCTTCATGCTGAAGGTCACAAAGCATTACAACAGTTTATGGCCAAATGGGAAAAAGATGCTCTAAAGAAACTTCCAAAGGCATAAATTAAGTAAGTTATTTACCCATAAAAAAAGACCGGCATATCCGGTCTTTTTTTATGGCCTCACCACCGATAATTGGATAACGTAAATCAACGCTGAAACTCTTCACTAAACACTGATCCGGCACAAGCTGTACCAGTAACTCAAATCCACGCGATATCGTTCAATACCGAAACTGTTTTAATACCAGTCACTACGCGCCTCGCAGTACCATAATTAACGGGGTTTGAGGTAACGCTTATCAATGCGACTTATTAGTGCGGTGATCTGTAGGTCTTGCTATGGAGATATAAGAAATACAACAATATGCGCCATCAGTCATTACCTGACTGAAAAACAATGCTTTGTGGCGGTCAGCAAATTACAGGATCAGAACATCCCTGTCCTACAACCTGCGAGGCTTTAAGATTTTTGTTGCTCAGCCTCAATATCCTTTCTTACTTCATCCATATCCAGGCTTTTTACTTTATCTACAATTTCCTGCAGTGAAGACGCAGGTAACATTCCCGCTTCAGCATAAAGCACGATTTGATCACGGAAGATCATTAATGTAGGGATTGAGCGAATCTGAAAATGCGCAGCTAATTCCTGCTCTTCTTCAGTATTTACTTTGGCAAAAACAACGCCTTCATTTTTAGCCGCTACTTCTTCGTATATTGGTGCAAATGACTTGCATGGCCCACACCAGGGCGCCCAAAAGTCAATCAGAACAATTTCATTTGATGTAATTGTTTCTTCAAAGTTTTCTTTAGTTAGTTCTATTACAGCCACAATACACCTATCAGATTAATTTAGTGCAGGAAATATTATAGGCATAATCCTGCTAAAACAACCCCACGAAAACCTCATTAAGATTATGGTTAATTTCATAGGCCGGCTTTATACGCTACAATTTCAGCATGACTACAATTGAGATACTGCGTTTAATCGCTGCCACTGGCTGTGGCATACAAATAGGCGGTTTTTTACTACTGAGTTTATTACATCGACCGTTACTGCATAACTGGCCAAAAAATATTGAACTAGACTGGCTATTTAAACGATATTATCGCTTTAATACGATAATATCAGCCATCAGCGGGGTCTTTGCCATTTTAGGAGAAGCACGCTCAACCGGCTTTCTTCTGGCCATTCTCGGCATGAGCTATATTCTATTACTTACTCACTTACTGCCGGCTATGTTGAATTTACACCAACAAATCAATAACAAGCCTTCTTTTCTGACAAGAAGATCACCTTCACAAAGCTTAGCAATTCTTGGTAAGCTACAAATAACAGCCCATTTTTTTCAATTAATTGTCATAATGTATATTGTTTACATGCTAGCGGTCTCACCACTATAAACTATCAGCGTACATATCGGCTAAACGGTATATAGAAAAATCTCATCAAATACTACATATAGTGATTATTATTTCTAACAATCACTATTATGTGTTCCACTTAACTACTGATTCTTATAAGTATTTTTTCTTACTCACACCTTATCAAGACTTTACACACAAATAGCCCACAGCTTATCAACAGATCAAAACCACTACATATTGTGATTGACAACAACGATGCCTACTAACTATAGTAACACCATTGATGACACAGAAAACTTTCAGAGTATTTTCTGATGCTTGATTAACCCCAGCATGCACATGCAATACCCTGAATGCAATATCAGAACAACAGGATTATTGAACAGCCATAGAATTAAGCAATATTCCTCTTAGTACAAGCAAATAAGGAACGACGAGTTATGCAAACATTCATGCCATATACAGCGCCATCGACGCTACTTAAACATCTAAAACAACCACTAATGACTAATAAGACATAACCTGACCTTTTTTTCTATCAGGACTGTAAAGCTAAGCCAGTGTTAAGAAGAATCAGCACTTAAGGAACTTCTAAAATGCAAAAGTCACGTAGTTTCACCAAGCACACTATTAAAACTAACAAGCCTGCGGCCTCACCCAATAGATCTGTCCCACCCTCTTTCAATGGCTACGGGATAAACACCGAACAGTTCAATGCACTATTATCCGGTAACCAGCTCCACTGCCATGAAACATCATTTGATAAAGCGGTACGCAAACAACAGCAGCTTTTCACGATATACAATACCCTTGAACGCCAGCATACACTCATTTATAAAATTGATGAGATACTCAACAACAGGCACGGCGTACTCTGGCTGGACTCTCAAATTAAAGAGTTTAAACTGCTTTGCCCGTCAGACATTCTGATGAATATATCAACACCTTTAATTTCACCGCTCAGAGGTATCGAACACAGTGAAATCATTCATCTGAACTTTTGTAGCCTGATTAATGATATTTTTTACACTCCTTTAAACGCGCTTATTAAAATCAGACTGGCAGATTTAAGCGAGCATGAGCGCAAGGAGTGGTATGAGTGGTGCTTAAAAATTGATTCTCAACTCATTATGTTTAAAGCTCAAATCAAATCAGCCCAGACATTTTTTAGTGCTAAATCATTTGACAAAATATGTCGTTTAGCCAAAGATAATGACCACCAGCAGCAACTTGGGAACATGCGTTATCTATTCCAACAAAAAGCCCGGTCAGTCGATAATGTTGAATACGATGAATAGTCGATTTTTTGTTCTGGACAAATTTTCAGTCGATATTCGACACAAAACGACAAGCATGTATTGATGAAAGGCAACGTTTTTAATCCACTTAAAACACCCAGACATCAATCACAGGATCACTGCCCCCCAAAGAAACACTCTCATACGCACACCGAAATATCACTGGAAACACTGGAAATATTGTTAACAAGCCTTCCTGATGATGAAGCACCCCTGACAGACAGCACTCAACTCAGTAGCTCTGCAAAAGAGTCACAGCGCAAATATATTGAGCATGTGATTGAACATAAACAACATTATTTAAAACGACTACAGCATCTGCTTAAACGCAAAAGAGGCGTTGAATGGCTGTATCGTAACCTGTCTTACTTTCAGACTCAGTTTCCCTGGGAGCTCATCTCATTACTAGAAAATATGGCACATCAGAGTGCATCTGAAGTTTCATACATAACACCTTTAGCAACCTCTGAGCATCAACCCCCTCCTCTTTCAGTTAATAATTACTCTCAGGTTATCATCGGTGAACTTGAAGGATTACGAGTCTTGACCACAAATATCCGCCGGCTTATCTTCAACAACTTAGAAACGCCTCTGCAACAGCTGACTGCCGAACTGATTAATCACTGTACTGCCGAAGAACTAAGTCACTGGAGCAACTGGTGCGAGGATATCGAATCCCATATCCGGGAAATTGAAGAACTAGTGCAAGACGGGCAAAAATTTTTCTCCATCCGTAATTTTCGGTTAATGGAGCAGCTTCCCATCAGCAAAAGAAGTGCCAGTACACTAAAGGCCATTATCGATAAGGCTAGCACTAGCTAATCACAGCCGTGGTAAGTGGCCATTTACCAGTTATTCAGGCTGACCACCTGATAACAGGCAATTTATCCTCTACGCTCCCAATACTCCACATTCTTAGCCTAAAATATAATTCATCAGCGATGAATTTTAGTTCATCAACAGGTCATCATCATATTTTATGGCGACTTCTCAGATTATATTAAAACAAATCCCGATTTCGCAGCTTAAAACAGGTGTGTACTTACACGATCTCAACCTGAAACTTTCCCTGTTACCGGCGATAAAGTCTCGGGCAAAAATTCCCACCCATTTCACCAATAATATTCTGCAAAATATTATCAACACCGGCATTCAAACCGTAGCGATTGATACTGTTAAGGGACGAGATGTCGATGAAGCGTATTTAGTTTCAACAAAACACAAAATAGTCATCAGACACAGTCCAAAAAAATCCCTGACTTTAGCAGCCACTTTACCTGAAATCGAAGCCAGTTCGCTCAAAGAGGAGTTAAAGACAGCGAAATCGCTAAGGCATCGCAGCATACAAACCATTAACAACGTTTTTATTGATGCAAACAAAAGCTTTAAAATAAATACTGATGAAATAAAAACGACCGTTGAATAACTAACCGGCTCGGTTATCAGAAACCAAAAGGCCCTATTGGCTCTAAGCCAAACACGCCAAAAAAATACTATATGTATGATCACACAATTAATACCTGTGTACTGGCCATTGTATTCTCAAAATGGAAAAAGCTGGATTATGAGACCACAATAAACCTTGGTACAGCTGCGTTATTACACGATATCGGTGAAGCAAAACTGGATACCAAAATCATCGGCATGAATCCGGAGCAAGATAACCACGTATTCAAACAGCCACCAAGCATGTCGGTTTTTCAGTACAGCTACTTTCAACAACGCCCGACAAAAACACTTTATTCAGCCAGTCGACCTTGATCTGTCTGTATCAAAGGAGCTTACCCAGACAATCAGAATAGAAGGCTACATCAGCCCTGAGTATCAGAGCATCAACCTTTCCGGTTTTATATAAGTCAGCTATCTTACTGCTATTAAAAGTATCATCAGTGGCTCTTAATCTATGATTTACCTCATAAAAGTACTAATTTAAAGTAATAAGTCCTTATATTTACTAGTAAATTTATAATTATAAGCTAGAATGTTATTCACATTATCAGCATATAAACACCGCACTCAGGGAGACAAGTTAACTCTATTATGCCAATACCAACAGGACGTAATCTAAGGCGCTTTGAACGATTTACTGTCTCAATGACAGTAGAGCTCATATACCCTGATGAAACCACGCATCAATGCACTACCAGAAACATTAGTGATGGCGGCGTATTTGTACTATTACCGAATACCACGTTCCCCCCACTGGGTGAAATGGTACATATAAAAAAAATATCTGATCAGGAAACAACAATAGAACTACCGCACGATACAGCGGTGGTTGTCCATAAAGACGACAATGGCATTGGGCTGGCCTTTGTTGATTTAGATCTGGGCAGCTTTGAGTAAAACCCAGCTTTAATTAAAATTAAGAACTATTTTGTAAAAATCAAAGGGATTACATTTATACACGATGAGCGTTCAAACCGAAAAACCTGTCAACATTAACTATAATGAACTGGTAACAGAGCTGAAAAACACTCTGAACTTTCATCTTAAAGACCTGTTCACCTCATTCTTTAATAATGCCGATACCGCTTTATTTGAACTGGCTAATGAAGCCAGTAATAACGAAGAACAAAAGCAGTACTTTGACCTTTTACACAGCATAAGATCGGATAAAGCTAATCTTAGCCGGGGACTATCAGACGCCCTTAGAAGTTACTTAAAGCCCATTACTGCTCTGTCTCCTGTTTCTGCTTCAGAATTAGAAGACGATGATGACGATGACGAACTCAGTCTTGTTAGTCAGGAAACAATGGATGAGCTTGTATTAATCAACACCATTGCCGGCAAATCTTATGATCACTTCAGCGAAGCCATAAACCATCTGTCAATCCGGCTTGAGTTTCTGGCCGAACAGACACCCATGATATTTAGCAAAGATGCGTTGATTCCTTTGCACTTTTGTGAATCATTTCAAAAAACGATTACCATTCTTGATATTACCACTGCGGATAAACTAATACTCTATAAGCTCTTCGATAATGAAGTAGCCGGCAATCTCAATATTTTATATGACCGTTTGAACAACCTGCTAATTGAAGCCGGTGTACTGCCAAAAATCAAGCGTAAAGCACCTCAGAATCAATCTTCCGCTAATGCAGGTGATTATGATGACTCATATGATGAAGATAACGCTGATGACACAAGTGATATAGGTAACACTGCTACTGGCGGAGCTGGCGGCAGGCGTAGTACTGGCAACGGTGCTGGTAATACAGGTAACTCGGGGGCTACTGCCGGTGCTGGAGAACCCACTGCCGGATCAGGCATGTCATCTGCTGGCAGCAGCAATAATAACTCAATACCTGTGTCTGAATCCGAAAAATATAATCAGGCATTAATTCAAAAATATGGGCAGAAAGATATCGGTGGCTACCCGATAGAACGTGCCAGCAATATCATTCGTGACTTTATAGGCAGCAATTCTGCCACTGCCGGCTCTGTTGAAGGTGACCCACAGTTCTATGGCCACAAAGATGTACTATCTGCATTAACCAAAATGCAGCAAGTCACTCAGTCAAATATACAGCACACACACCCTGTTGTTGAGCGTATTGATGCGGCATCAATAAAACAGGCGTTGCTCACAACCATTGCCAGCCAACAAGGCGGCACGATCACCAAACAGATCAATCAGGTCATTGAAAAGACCATTGATTTTATAAAGCTCATTTTTGATGCCATCATCGACGACGAAAGCATCTCTGACACCATCAAAGCACTGCTCTTAACACTGCAAATCCCTGTTATAAAAGCATCAATGATGGATCAGGAGTTCTTTGTAAACGATGACCACCCGGCACGTGAATTACTCGATAAAATCGCAGAACTAAGTGTCGGGGTTACTGATCATTCTGACCCGCTTTATATCGAACTGTACGATATCATCAAGTATTTATTAAAAAACTATGCCACCGAGATTGATGCTTTCGTCATCGCGCTGGATAAAGTAGAAGCCATTATCAGCCTGCGTGAATCTAAAGCAGAAGAAAAAGAACTTGAAGCTCAGGAACAGGTTCAGAAAGAACATGCCAGAAAAATTGTACTCTGGGAGTTACGTAAATGTACTCTGGAGAAAAAGCTTCCTTCATTAATTCATAAACTGGTCTTAAAGCTATGGCCAACATTAATGTATAACCACTACATTAAATACGGCAAACAGAATGACGAATGGATATCTCTGGTAACAGCACTGGGCGAACTGATTGACAGCGTGCAAACACCAACAAACGCCATCGACTATAAATTTCTTAAAGATAACCACGAAGGTATTATTGAGCGGGTAGAAAAACGCCTGGCAAAATCTAAACGGGCAAAAGACCACCTTGAAGAAGCTGTACATAATCTGCGTGAGATTTATGCTCATTTATTAGATACCGAAGAGTTTGATGAAGCACTGTCATCACCAGAGTTATCAACCATGCCGGTTATGGATACGCTTGATGGCGAGAGTGATAAAGAACACTCGCATACTGATGAGCAACTGCAAGAACCATCTCCCGCTGCAGAAGAAGAACCTGTTGACTTACGTGCAAAACTTCAGTTATTACCGGGTGATGTGCGGCCAGGCGTCTGGTTTCAGGTTACTATGGATAACAAAAAAATCCGCCGCCTTAAGCTGTCAGTTATCATTATGGAAGAAGCCTTGCTGGTGTTTGTTGACCATAACGGAGAAAGAGTTGTCGAAAAAGATGCGGAAACCTTTGCAGAAGAATTAAAAAATGGTGAAGCGCAAATTATCATGCATCACTCGGTATTTGATCATGCACTGGGCTCCGTTTTCGAGACCATAAAATAGTCAACAAATGACAGGTGCTTACTCACACCTGTCATTTTCATAAAGAACTATGAGTTGTCTTTGATAAACTTTTCAATCACTTCAGGGCTGACCGCCCCAAGATTTTTAGCCACTAACTCACCAGCCGGATTATATAAGTAGAACGTCGGTGTTCCGCCAAATCGTCCGCCGCCAAACTTTAAGAACTCTGACTCTTCCAGTTTAATCAGGTAATTGGGGAAGTTCAGCTCATGGTTATCTATAAACGCCCGCGATTTTTTGACTTTATCAAAGCCATCAACTGAAATACCTAACACAGTGGCATCTTTTTCAGCGTGATCATCCTGAAAGAAGGTCATCTGCTGAATTTCAGCATTACAAACATGACAGTTATATGCCCAAAAAACGACAACCGTCCACTTGCCCTTGCCAATATGCTGATTCACATTATGTGACTTACCATTAACATCCTTGACCGTTATATCAGGTGCAGCAGCCAGTGCCAGTGTACTAAACAGGCTGATAAAAATAATTCCTACTACTCTAAGTTTATAAAACACGGCTATTTCTCACTTATATAATGACTTGTTTCTAATACGAGTATTTAACTTTAAATTAATTCATACTTAATTTTAAATTTAGAATATATTTGTCACATGATAATACAATATTTATGCCCATTTTTTACCAAGACCTTGCCCTGTCAGTCGATAACCGGAATTGGCACGCAATAGCACACATGATAATGAATCTCATTTGCGTTTTCATTCTCATTTAAGTATAGTCTCAATCTACAACCAAACTCATAAGGAAAACACACCGTGATAGCACCATTGATTAGCATTATTCTAAGCACTGCCATCATCTTTACCAGTTTATCAGCGCAGGCAGCAAATGCAGCATCACAAGTCAATGTCTACTCTGCCCGTAAAGAAGCCTTAATCAAACCGTTATTAGACCGCTTTACTCAGCAAACTGGCATTACTGTCAATTTAGTGACCGGTAAGGCCGATGCTTTACTTAAAAGACTTGAAACTGAAGGCCGAAATACCCCTGCGGATATGCTGATTACCACTGACGCGGGCAGGCTCCACCGGGCTCAGCTAGCGAATGTATTACAAGCAGTTAGTTCTGAGGCTCTCGAGCAAGTGATTCCGGCTATTTACAGAGAACCACAGGGTTACTGGTATGGCTTATCACTGCGCGCAAGGCCTATTTTTTATCTAAAAGGTAAAGTAGATCCTGCAAACCTTTCAAGCTATGAAGCATTAGCAGATGACAAATTCAAGGGCCAGATATGTATTCGCTCGTCTAACAATATTTACAACCAGTCGCTGGTGGCTTCAATGATATCGGCCAATGGCATCGCCGCTACTGAAAAATGGGCATCAGGTCTGGTTAAGAACATGGCTAAACCTCCTCGCGGTGGTGACCGTGACCAGATTCGCGCTGCGGCTTCCGGCCAGTGTAGCATTGCAATTGCCAATACTTATTACTTTGCTGCTATGCAGGCAGGTAACAAAGCAAAAGATAAAGCAGCTGCCTCTAAAGTAGCACTGTTCTGGCCAAATCAGGATGGTCGCGGAGCTCATGTTAATATCAGTGGTGCGGGCATTACTAAATATGCGGCTCAGCGCGACAATGCGGTTCGTTTATTAGAGTTTTTGGCTAACAAAGAGTCACAGAAATGGTATGCCGAAAATAACCATGAATACCCCATCAGAAAAGATGTAGCAGCCAGTCAATTACTACAAAGCTGGGGCGAGTTTAAATCCGATGCAATAAATTTATCGGTACTGGGTAAAAACAATCCGGATGCTGTTAAACTGATGGACCGCGCCGGATGGAAATAGTTAAGTAATAAAAGATGCCTGACAACAAAGTCTCTCTGCCACCGCTAAAGAAAACTTTTTCGATGAGTGCCTATCTGAACAGATGGCATATCATCGTTTTACTGGTTGCAGTCATTTGCGCCATCCCTGTACTGACGGTATTTAGTTACATATTTCTGCCTGCCGGAGATGTCTGGCGGCACCTGACCGAAACGGTACTCTCTGACTATGTGATTAATTCTCTGTTATTAATTACCGGTGTCAGCTTTGGTACCTTAACCATGGGAATTAGCTGTGCCTGGCTGACCAGTGTTTACCGGTTTCCAGGGCGCAAATTATTTCAATGGCTGTTGTTATTACCAATGGCATTACCTGCTTACATCATTGCCTACACCTATACGGGCATGATGGACTTTGCAGGCCCTGTGCAAAGTCATTTACGTGAATGGTTTGACTGGTCATACGGTGACTACTGGTTCCCGGAGATACGCTCAATGTGGGGCGCAACATCCATGCTGTCACTGGTGCTTTATCCCTATGTTTACCTGCTTGCCAGAGCCTCTTTTCTTGAACAATCTGTGGTGGCACTGGAAGCTGGAAGAAGTCTTGGAGCCGGCCCCTGGAAATGTTTTTTTAAGATTGCTCTACCTATGGCGCGGCCAGCCATTATTACCGGTCTGTCTTTAGTTTTAATGGAAACACTGGCCGATTACGGCACCGTACAGTACTTTGGCATATCAACCTTTACCACCGGTATTTTTCGCACCTGGTTTGGACTCAATGACAGTGCAGCGGCCGCACAGTTATCAACCATATTGTTAATTTTTGTGCTGCTATTAATTACTCTTGAACGCATATCAAGAAAACAGGCGCGTTATTTTCACAGCTCAAACCGTGAGAAAAAACAGACCCGTATAACACTTGCTGGCAAACAAGCCTGGCTCGCTACCTTTATCTGTTTGATGCCGATTTTATCTGGCTTTGTCTTACCTTTTTTACAATTATCTCAATGGTCGATTGAGACCTATACAGAAATGGTTGACGGTGATTTCTTTGGCCTCATCTGGAATAGCCTGTCACTGGCTGGCAGCGCGGCAATTCTGGCATTGTTACTGGCATTATTACTCGCTTATGGTCAGCGCCTGCAAAATACCCGGCTTATCCGAATTGCCGTCAGAATCGCCAGCATGGGTTACGCCATACCGGCTACCGTTATAGCAGTCGGCATCATGATCCCCTTAGCCTGGATTGATAATGCGGTCGACGGCTGGCTGCGCCAGCAGTTTGACGTATCTAGCGGTCTGTTGCTCAGCGGTACACTCTTTGCACTGATGTTTGCTTATATGGTACGGTTTCTGGCTGTATCCGTTGGCACGGTTGAAGCCGCCCTTGGTAAAATCAAACACTCTATGGATGATGCGGCTCGCTCTTTGGGGCTCAGACCTAAGCAGGTACTGTTACAAATTCACATGCCATTAATGCGCCGTAGCTTGCTGACGGCGGTTTTGCTGGTATTTGTTGACGTCTTAAAAGAACTACCCGCGACCCTAATCCTTCGACCTTTTAACTTCAACACGCTCGCTGTAAGGGCTTACGAGTTAGCCTCTGATGAACGTCTGGCCGATGCTTCAACGGCTGCGCTTTGTATCGTCATTGTCGGTATAATACCGGTCATCTTACTGAGTCAATCCATCAATAAACAAAAAACATGAACAGTCTGTTAACACTAAAGAACATATCAGTGGCCTATGGTGATCAAACCATCGTGCAAAATATTGATTTTGATTTACAGGAAGGTCAAATCAGCTGCTTGCTAGGGCCCAGTGGCTGCGGAAAAACCACGCTACTTAGAACCATTGCCGGTTTTGAAAACCCCACTCAGGGTGAGATAGCAATTCGTAGCAAAGTTGTCAGTACTGCTGAGCAAGTACTGGCCCCTGAAGAACGACAGATTGGCATGGTGTTTCAGGATTTTGCTCTCTTCCCTCATCTTGATATCGAAGCCAATATCCGCTTTGGCCTTACCAATAAAATGTCAGAGAATATGCAGCTTCAGCGCTGCAATGAGTTACTCGAACTGGTAGGTCTCAGTGGCAGCAATCACAAATATCCTCACCAGTTATCCGGTGGACAACAACAGCGTATCGCGCTGGCACGAGCACTGGCACCAAAGCCTGATATTTTATTACTGGATGAACCGTTTTCAAGTCTGGATATTGAATTGCGTCAGCAACTGGCACGCGAAGTCAGAGTTATCTTAAAGCAACAAAACATTACAGCTATCCTCGTTACCCATGACCAGAATGAAGCTTTCGCCATGGCGGATACCGTGGGCTTAATTCACAAGGCTGAGTTAGTGCAGTGGGACACCCCCTATAACCTTTACCACAAACCGGCTACCCGTTTTGTTGCAAATTTTATTGGTCAGGGTGTTTTTATACCGGGAGAGTATATAGGCGAGCAGAAGATTAATACGGACCTGGGAATTATTCGCGGTAACGTACCGGAGCAATGTGAAACCGGCTGCAGACTGGATTTGCTAATTCGTCCTGACGATATCATTCACGATGATGACAGCCCTATCAAACTGGAGATCACAGAAAAACTTTTCCGTGGCTCTGACTTTCTCTACACCTTAAAACTGCAATCAGGCCGCCATGTGCTGTGTATTGCATCCAGTCATCACAATCACGCCTTACATGAGAAAATCGGTATCAGACTGGATGTTGATCACCTTGTAATGTTCCCTCAATTACAAATTCCAAACATAGCGGATAATATCGCGGCAATAATTGTATGATAAAAAATATTCTTAGCTTTTTTGATAAACTCGGCAGTAAAAATGAACCGGCTAATCAGGAGCACCAGCTTAAACTGGCCAGCGCCTCTTTATTAATCGAGATGATTCGGATGGATCATAAAATTGATCAGACCGAACATGATATGGTTAAAATGCTGATAAAAAATGACTTTAAGCTAAGTGATGACGAAGCCGAGACTCTCTTTACGCTCGCCGAAGAAGAAAGTGAAAATGCAGTCGATTATTACCGCTTTGCCAAATTAATAAATAAAGAGTATGACAACGAGACGAAAGTAAAGATCGTAGAAAACCTCTGGCATATTGCTTACGCAGACGGAGAGCTGGATAAATACGAAGAGCATTATCTGCGAAAAGTGGCTGAATTACTTCATGTCCCGCACAAAGAGTTCATAAAAGCGAAGCACCGCGTACTTGAAAAATAAAACACAGACAACTGATAACACGGCCGGCTCAGCATTACATAGTCCGTCGCTTTATCAGCATCAGCAAAGCACAAGCAGACCTGATGCGCCACTCATCATAGCGGTGAACTTACGAACCCCCGCCAATATTGGCGCGATATACCGGCTTGCAGATGCTACCGCTGTGACAAAAATAATTTTTGTTCAGGATAATGAAGCTGATTATAAAAATCACAATATCGTTAAAAGAACATCTCGTAATACCTGTTTCAACATTGAGACAGAATACTGGTCTCACCAACAGTTTCAGGACGGAGCAAACAAACTACCGGCATTAATTGCCATAGAGTTAACAACTAACGCGACGAATGTTTTTACAACTGCGTTAAAGACATCATGTAGCTTTGTCATTGGCTCTGAGCGCTTTGGCATTCCCGATAGCATCTTGAATAAATGCGTTTCGGCTGTAAAAATACCCATGTTTGGTGACAATGGCTCAATGAATGTTAGTCATGCGCTGGCCATCTGCCTGTATGAATGGCACCGTCAACACACGATCAAAACCTGACGATTAAGAGGAAAAAAAGATGCGTTTTTTACATACTATGTTGCGAGTTTCGAACCTCGAAAGATCTGTTACATTTTATACAGGCATGCTTGGTATGACTTTATTACGAAAAAAAGACTACCCGGACGGAAAATTCACGCTGGCCTTTCTGGGCTATGGGGATGAATCAGAAAATACAGCCATTGAATTAACACATAACTGGGACACCGATCATTACGATCTTGGCAATGGCTTTGGTCATCTCGCCATCGAAGTAGATGATGTATATAAAGCAGCTGAAACAATTCGCAATCAGGGTGGAAAAATTATTCGCGACGCAGGGCCTATGAATGCAGGCAATACAATTATTGCTTTTGTTGAAGATCCGGACGGCTATCAAATTGAACTATTAGGCCCAAAAAAATGACATATATAATGGTTACAACCGATGCGGAGCTCGAGCAATGCTGTGCTGCGCTTGCTAACAGCCGCTTTCTTGCTCTTGACACTGAGTTTTTGCGGGAAAAAACCTATTACTCCATACTGGCTCTGATTCAGGTCGCCAATGAATCTCTGACATACATCATTGACCCTATTGCACTGGATAATCTGCACAAGTTTTTCGAGCTTATCAACAACCCGAATATTGTAAAAGTTTTGCACTCTGCAAGGCAGGACTATGAAATCTTTTATAATTTGCAGGGCGAGCTGCCTAAACCCATCTTTGACACGCAGGTAGCGGCTTCCTTACTTGGCTACGGGGAGCAGATTGGTTATGCCAACCTGGTTAAAGATTTATTAGATATTGAGGTTGATAAATCACAGACCCGTACTGACTGGACCCGTCGCCCGCTGAATGAAAAACAGCTCTCCTACGCAGCAACTGATGTCATTTATCTGGCAGAAATTTATCCTCTTATGCAGGCTAAGCTAAAAGAACTGGGCCGCACTGAGTGGCTTACAGAAGACTTTAAACAACTGTCTGACAACACATGTTATCAGGTTGATCAGCGTTCAATGTGGAAAAAAATAAAATCTGCCAACCGATTACCAGCACATAAACTATCGGTAGTTCAGGAGCTAGCCGCCTGGCGTGAAATTCAGGCGATAGAAAAAAACATTCCACGTAAACGAGTCATGTCTGATGATGTCATCATAGACATTGCAAACCAGCAACCACAAACGATTGCAGAGCTTCGTAATATCCGACAAATTAATCCGCGCTTAAAAGAAGATGAGCTACAGCAATTACTTATCTGTATTAAGACAGGTCTGGCAAAACCTGAAGCAGAATGGCCTCGCTTTGCACGTAGCAGTAAACCATCAACTGAGCAATCTGCCATTGTTGATATTCTTTCTGCCATTGTCCAGCTCAAAGCCTCTCACAATAATATCAGCCCCGCGTTCATCTGCAGTAAAAAAGAGCTTGTGAAGCTGGTCTGTGGTGACAGTGATAGCAATCTCTATAAAGGCTGGCGTAAAGTTCTGGTCGGTGATGATATTAAACGATTTCTGTCCGGTAGCACAAAGCTTAATTTGCAGGATGGTAAGTTACTGTTAGTTTAGTAATATCACTCTCTTAATTGATCTTATTAAAGCAGTGTGGTACATATTAAGCATAGTATAAAAATAAACGGATATTGCTATGAATAATGTTTTCCCATTAGCCAAAAACACACGACCAGTATGGACACGAGCGCTGGAAGAGCGTGATATTGATACTGAAGAGTTTATCGATATTCCATTATTAGGCAATATTACGGCCGGCTCTCCGATTGAGCGAATAACGCTGCAAGAGAAGGTCCGAGTTCCCGCTAATATGGTGCGTAAGAACACTTACGCTTTACAGGTGCGGGGCGATTCAATGGTTGATGATAATATTCAGGACGGTGACATCATTATTGTCAATAAAACAGAAACAGCTGAAAACGGCCAGTCTGTTGTAGCTCTGATTCATGGTGATCAGGTCACTCTGAAGAAGTTTTACATTGAAAAAGAAGGTATCAGGCTGCAGCCTGCAAACCCGGACATGAAACCCATGCACTTTAAACACGACGAAGTACATGTATTAGGTATAGTATCCGGCGTTATTCGACAGTACTAGCCAGCCGTTTTATTTTCTTTTTATACGAAAGGCATCTTCACCGGTAATGCGGCAGAGCAAAGAATCAGTATTCTCATACTCGCAATTAATGATATGTGATTTTTCTTCCCAGCCAACAGATAAAACAGGCCCCGCACCCTCTGCCTCTTCAGCATAAGCCTCTATCGTTTGTGCTGGCACCGATGTATACAATTTTCTATACTCAATATGCAACTCATTATCCGTATTACCACGGCTAATAATTGATTTAAGTTTATATTGATAGCGGCCCGTGGCGTGTCTGCCATTCAGTTTTTTAGACGTGCATATTACTTTCTTCTTTTTATACTTACATTTACTAACGCTAGAGTTTAGATAGACTGAAGCTTTCCCTTTCTGTAACCAGCTATTATCAAGCAAGGTATCGGGGAACATTATTTCTTCTTGAACCTCCTCTTCGCTGGCTTTAACCACCTGCTTAATCATCGCTTTCTCAACAGGCTGAGAATTATCACGCTCTTTTAAAAACGCTTCCAGCGACTGATTTTTAGCGGTAAAAGCCTGTTCATACCAGTAATCAGACAAGTCCTCATTTATTTCGACACCATCACCGTTTTCATACATTCTAGCCAGATGCGACTGAGAGTTTTTATGGTCGTTATTTGCAGCCAGACTCAGGTACTGAAAAGCCTTCTTAAAATCAATTTCAGAGTCATCAAGACCATTATAATAGAGTAAACCCAGCCGGTATGCCGCATTTGTATGACCTTGCTCTGCAGCCTTTGCATACCAGTTAATTGCCTGAGTATTGTCGCTCTTAACTCGTTTACCAAGTTCGTATGACCTGGCGACTTCATACTGAGCATTTGAATTGCCCTTTTCAGCAGATTTTAACAGGTCATCGGGTATATCAGCATGTACCTGTGCCGCAAACAGCAATTGCAAAACTAATATACGTTTTAGGTGAGGTAATACTGAGATTTTCATCATAAGCCCCCATTAATCACAAGCAAAGGATATAGTTATTAGTATAGTGTTTTAAGTTTTAACATAAATTCTGTTGCACACCAACTCTGCATTCACATAAGACGCGATATACAATATAATAAATTGATTACCGAACGGGATTCTGCCATGAAAAATCTGCTCTCCTTATTTACCATTAGTTTGTTTTTCATCTCCTTTCAATCTATGGCCAACAGACCCGCCGAAGACGACCCATCTGCTTATCCGAAACCATCGGCTACAGACACAAACTCAAATATACCGGCACCTGTTGCAGAAAATAGCGAAGCTATTCCTGATCAGTCGCCGCTACAAAATATAGAGGCCGAGACACAGCAGCCGGAAAATAGCATTCAGCCTGAAGACGCTCCGGCTCAGCGTCACGTGATACTTTTAGATTTTCCTCAAAGAGGCATGGATATGTCTAAAGTGCTTAATGAGTTAGGCGAACCAACGAGGCGTTTTCCTGCCATAGGCACCCCCCCTATTACACGCTGGGTTTATCCTGACCGTACAGTTTTTTTTGAATACACACATGTCATACATGTCGTTGCACAATAGACATTCACCTGACTAGCAGCACCACAGCTATCGACAAACTGGATGACTCTGTACTGCAAAAGTTCGGAGTCAGTCTGTCGGTCAAACGTGAAGACCAGAACGATCCGCAGATTCAGGGCAATAAATGGCTCAAACTAATACCTAACCTCAAACTTGCCAGACAAGAAGGCTACAAAAAACTGCTTACCTTTGGCGGTTGTTACAGTAATCATATTTATGCCACTGCAGCAGCCGGGCAACGGTTTGGATTTGCAACAATCGGTATTATCAGAGGCCCCGAACCAAAATCGCTCAGCCCTACTCTGACATTTGCTAGAAAAAGTGGCATGCAATTACATTTCATTAACCGAAGCCTGTACCGAACTGTTCAGGAACTCCGGGTACAACAGGAAATAAGCCAGCCCTTCCAGCCGGTATATATCATCCCTGAGGGTGGCTCCAACCAGCTGGCCGTCGACACCTGTGCCGGCTACATTCAAACCATACCAGCTGACTACGATATTATTGCCTGTGCCTGTGGCACAGGGGCAACATTAGCCGGTTTCATAAAAGGCCTTAACAATGCTGTACGTGTTATCGGCTTTCCTGTACTGAAAGGTGGTGAGTTTTTAAATGCTGATATTCAGCGCTTTCTGAGCGCTGAGAGAGGCCATCAGCACTATCATAACTGGACGCTTAATACTGACTATCATTTTGGTGGCTATGGGCGGAGCTCCGATCAGCTCAATGACTTTATTGTTAATTTTTACCGGCATCATCGTATTCTGCTGGAACCGGTTTACACCGGTAAAATGATGTTTGGCTTATATGACTTAATACAGCAGGGATATTTTGAGCCTGGCAGCAGAATTTTAGCAATTCACAGCGGCGGACTTCAGGGAATTGAAGGCTTCCCTGAACTTAAACAACAGCTGAAGCTGGATTGATTTCTTCTGCCCTACAAAAGGCAGAAAGAAAAATTAATTTTTATATTCATCCACAATATCACCGGCAAAACCTTCCAGTGTATCAAACTCCTGACGCAATTCATCAGTAATAGCCGTTTCATTAACACGCTGACCGTTAAAACTGACCATCTTGTCAGGCTGCAATGTAAACTCTTTAACGTACTCTACGAATTCTTCATTTATTTTATTTTTATAGTCAGAGAATTCCTGCTCGACTTTCTCAGCCTGCTGTTGCTGTTGTTGTTTAAAAGCGGCAAATTCATCTTCCGGTGTTTCTTTTACGAGTTCAAAATCATCACCTGGCGATTCGACACTTAACGAACCTTCCTGTAAAGCAACGGATTCGGCACCGGTATTACTGTCTACAATGAAGCTGGTTCCCCTGATACCCAGTGTGACAAAACTTGTTTTTATCTTTCTTGGTTTTTTACCAAAGACTTTCTTAAATGCAAAATATATTCTTCCGCCAAGTTGTGATAACCACTCAGTTTTTTCAACCAGCAACGAGCTACTTTCGTTAAGTACAGCCATTGAACCGTCACTAAACTGTATAACAGCCTTGCTAGAAGCGCTGGTAATGATGGTTTCTGACTCTTTAACCAGATTATTAAGTTTTTCCGGTAACATCGATTCACCATTCGCCATTAACACCTTCACATCGCCTTGTGTCTTAACGATACGTCCCCGAAAACCTTCGGCATTAGTTATGACCGGATGCAACAGGCTTATTGCCATCAAGACCATCACAGTTGGTTTAATATTCATATTTTCTCCGCTTTCGCTACTGTGCTTTTCCTCAGATACATCACGAATTATCAAGCTTGACCTGATTATAGGTCAGCAAACATGATAAATTCTGTGAAATCAATCACTGTTCTACAGTTGTTGTTATTTTTATAAAATTTAACCGCCACTCATTCTAAGCTGGCTCATCGCTATCAAGCTTTATATAATGTCAGTAATTTAGCAGTATTTACAGGCCTTGTCGCCGATAATCAAATTAAACTAAATATGATTAACACAAACCTGATCATTGGCCGGCTCGGCAGTGGTAAAACAACCTGCATCAAACACCTTATTCGTCATATTCCCGCGCATGAGTTCTGGCTCATTATCGTCAACGAATTCGGCCAGATTGGTATTGATGAAGCCCTGCTATCAGACCAGCAAAATGACAGCATCAGTATTACTGAAATAAATGGCGGCTGCATCTGCTGCGCCGCTCAATCTCAACTGCAGGTAATCCTCACGAGCTTAATCAGAAAGCGCAAACCAGACAGGATTATCATAGAAGCAACCGGTCTTGGTCACCCAGCCGGTATCGTTGATATGTTACGCAGTGAATATCTGCGCTCAGTTATTAGCGTCAATTCTGTCATTACAGTTACCGATCTTTCTCTATTCAGTCAACCTTTTGAGGCCTTAGATAAAACCTCTCCACTAACAACAGAAAGCTTTACTCAACAAATACAGTTAGCTGATATTGTCATCCTCAATAAGATAGATCTGGCCGGGCCATCAAACTTTGAGTATGCTACGGCATATCTGCAATCCATTTTTCCTCATAAAATGCATATCATCGACGCCAAAAATGCTGAGTTTGACTTAAAATATTTATCCATGAGCTCTGATTTAATGTCAAAGCCTTCAATGAAGTCTCCACACTCCATGCACAATTCATCAAGTTCAGAAAAGCTCTCATACAAAGATACGACTATAGAATGTTTTTCATCTGAAAGTGATGAGTACATGAGTTTTGGATTAATCTTTCCTGCCAGCGTGGTTTTTAAGCGCAAGCATCTGCAGGAGCTGTTTCAAAACTATTTATCTAACGCTGATTTTAAGATTGTTCGCCTGAAGGGAGTCTTCAATTGTGGTCGTTTATGGCATGCCTTTAACGCGATTGACAGTACCATGAATACAGAAGAATCGTATTACAGGCGAGACAGCAGAGTTGAATTGATTTACCAGCGCCAGTTATTTGATAGCAGTGCATTTAAGGATGCATTGTTCACGGCTATTGAATAGTCGCTTTAATACTGCTCTACTTCAGTTTTTCACTTAAACCTGCACGGAGTTTATACTCAGGGTAGCGCGTCTTGAATTTTATAAATAATTCTCGAGCCTGCTCAATATTTCCTTCATCAAGCAGCTGCTTTACATGCTGTATCATTTCATCGGCAGTAGCTGGTTTTGCCCGCTGAAGCATGTACATTGGCTGCTTATTAATGACTACGCCATCAATCTCAGTCGCTGAATTATTTCTGATGACGCCGGTTTGTAAAACAACCGTAACAATAATGACAACAGACGCCGCTGCAGATAACGGTATAAAAAGCTTATGCTTTTTACGCTGTTTTTCTGCCTTACCGGCTGCTGCCTTGAGAATAAAATCATCCACCTCTGGCGGCGGAACAACAGTACTGGCAGCCGACTCAAGTGAATGATAGAACTGACTCACCTTTTGCTCTTCAATTGTCTGTTTCATGACCTGCTCTCATTCAATAATTTCTTTTAGCCGGTTGACAGCGTAACGCATCCTGCTTTTTATTGTATCAGTACTGACTTGCATCACCTCAGCGATTTGTGCAGATGTTAACCCAGCCTCCTCTCGCAGCAAAAAAACATCACGTTGTTGCTGGGGCAGGTCATTTAGTCCCTGCTTAAAGCGCTGTATCAGTTCGCTGTTCTCCAGCAATTCTTCAGGTAACAAACTGTCATCTACTATATCTGCGTCATACTCAATATTCGTCATGATTTTGCGCACAGACTGCCTTCTGTAATAATCCTTAAGCGTATTATTAGCTATCTGATATAAAAACGTTTTAAAACTCGCCTTAATCTGATACTGCTTCCGGCTGTTGATTAACTTTAACCAGACATCCTGATACAACTCATCAAGCACAGCTTCAGGCGCTGATAACTGACGCCTCATATAGCGATATAGTGCTATACGATATCGCTCATACAACTTATTAAATGCCAGCTGATCATCATTTGCATACGCCTGCATTAATGCTTCATCGCAACTTTCATCCAGTGACGCGTCCTGCGCAGAGGATAAGAGATCAATATCCGTTTCCAGCTCGGCAACAGACCGCGCTTTCTCTAGTGGCGGAGTCATAGCGCTGTCAACAGCACTCTATCTGCCAAAGATAGTTGCTTAAATAGATTAAACGAATACCTGTTCATTTAGGTTTAAAATTTATCCTTATTCTCAATTCCAGAAATTTGGCAAAGTCATCTCTAAAACGGCTTCGACTTTGTTATTTTTCCTGTCGAGAACAATAACTTTGTTATCTTCATAACAGTTGAATTTATAATAACGCCAGTCAGCATTAACCACTTCATAGCCTGCCATGAACTTTTTCCACTGTTCCATGTATTCGGTATTAGCCTCCAACACAGGCATTATATTATCTTGATTTTCACTCAAAACAGCGATGCTATCTTGACTGGCGACTTCAAATAAATGTCCAAGCGTAAATACCAGTGGTACTTTTTTATCATAACTAGCCATATACTCTTTTCGTTTCTCCTGCGTATCGGGATATGGCAGCACCAGCATAATCTTATTGCTCATGGACTCATGTACAAAATCCGTGTTGACACCTGCCGCCTTTATTTCTTTACGATCCATACAGTAAACCTGACCATCAAAAAACACATTGAGCTTTGGATGAGCATCCCAGGCATTCCACACACCCCATGAAAGCGCTGTCAGCTGTAACAATACTATAATACTCATATCAAACCTGACACTGGGCTTATCGGCCTTATACACTAACAATGTCAGTCCGGGGCCAATAACAACATCTACAAATGCGATCATCACAATCCATTTCATGCGGTAATCCGTATCGAAGTAAGGTGCCGGATACCAGATATAAATAATCAACATCAGCAAAATACTAAAAACAAACAGACTGGCCGCTAAATGAATTAAAAATGCTTTTCTCTTTGACATGTTTTTACCCGTTAAAACCTTAATCACAACAGCAATCTGCAGACGGCTTACTCGCCTGAATATATGCAGAAATCACAAAATCTTCAATATTTGTGCCGGGTGCCCAGTCCTTGATAAAGGATCTGGATTCATCCTTTGGTGTAATTACAATATTGATAAAGCCGCTGTCTGCCATCATTTTTTTTAGTTCTTCTATTTCAGAAGCGCCCGCCATACAACCAGACAGCAAAACCTTATCATTCTTGATTTCATCGGGTAATGGCGCACTGGCCACCACATCAGATATTGCCAGGCGACCACCCGCCTTCAGCACCCGGAATGCATCATTAAACACCTGCGCCTTATTGGGTGACAGATTAATCACGCAATTGGATATGATCACATCAACCGACTCATCAGCCACTGGCAAATATTCGATTTCACCTAAACGAAATTCTACATTAGCAAAACCGCTTTTTTCTGCATTCAGGCGAGCCTTACTCAGCATCACAGGGGTCATATCCACACCAATCACTTTACCTGTTCCTGCCAGTTCCTGCGCGGCCAGAAAACAGTCAAAACCACCACCGCTACCTAAATCCAGTACGGTTTCATGTGGCTGTATACTGGCAATCGCTTTTGGTGTACCACAACCCAGCCCCATATCAGCTCCGACAGGTGTAGAGTTCACATCTTCCTCTGAATACCCCATACGTGTTGAAACTATCGTATTGATATCGTCATCCGCTGAAACACCACAACACGAGCTTTCTACGCCACAACAACCGCCGTCATTACTGGCTTCGGCGACTTTACTGTAACTTTCACGGATTTGTTGACGAATCTGATCTTCTTTAACGCTCATAATTAACACCTGAATCATAATTGGCGATTAAAAATATCTTTTTTAATCTGTTGTCTTTAAAAAATTAGCTAACTGCTCAACCATTGCCGTATTTATCCAGCACTCGACATGCTGACCCCGGCGTTCCATCAGAATTAAACCTGACTGATTTAGCTCTTTTAAATGGTGAGACAAGGTAGAGGCTGCTATATCGATCTCCCTGCCCAGATCGCCGACCACTATTTTCATACACTGATTGACCTCACAACTTGCTCCAGTCTCACAGCAAGTCAGCAGGCGCTGAAAAATGGCCAGCCGGTTAGGATTCGACAAGGCTTTAAAGGCCGTAGAGATAACTTTATTGTCTGTTCTATATTTCGACATGTATCGAACTATAGAATAAAAGTGATCGAAATACAAACTAAAGATCTACTTCATTTTCTCATTCAATGGCGCCAGCATATAAAGATCGCTATAGACGATACCGTATGCCCCGGGATCCAGACCCCGGAGTATTTCATAGCTTCCTTCATCAGCTCTGGCCATCAGATCTATAACAGGATAATCCACCAGATCATTTTTATTTTTATCCAGTAACAACATCACTTTCGGTCTCATGTGGCGATCACGATTTTGCGATAACACAATGCCTACTTCGCCGGATTTCATTTCCAGTAACGAACCGGTTGGATGCGCCCCCATGCATTTCAGAAACTGATCAACCAGCTCGGACTGAAAGTACTTATTTCGCCAGTTAAATAACTTCTGTAATGCACCATGAGCCGAAATAGCATCGCTGTACGGGCGCCGGGAGATCATGGCCTGATAACAGTCAATCATGCCCGCAATCCGGCCAAACACAGGAATTTGCCGGCCAGACAGTTTATTTGGGTAGCCACTGCCATCGTAGCGCTCATGGTGCGTAAGCACCGTATTTAAACTATCCTCATGCAAACCATCAAATAAGATTAAGTAGTCGTAACCTTCATCGACATGTTGCCGAACTTTAGAAAACTCAATCTCACTCAGCACCGTGCCTTTCAACAATACCTCTTCCTGCACATTTAACTTGCCGATATCAAACAGCAAGGTACCTATTGCAAGACGAAAGATATCTTCTTTGGGTAAACCGGCATAACGACCGAAAGCAATAGCGAGAACACAGTGATGAACAGAGGGAGAGAATAAAAATTCTTCTGGTTTACGTAACTGAGAAAGCCAGAGCATCGCATCGGGATTTCTCAGCACACTATCGATTAAGGGTTCGATTAGCGACTTAACTTTTTTCAGATCAAGCTTAACACCCTGTTTAATAGCTGACATGATGCCACCGAACTTTTCAAAGGCCGCTTCAAATGCAAGGTGTGCCTGTGGTATTTCATCCGCTACAGAATGTTCATTGCTATAATCGACCTCACGAATCCGGCTCCTTAGAAAAGCCTCCATATATTTATTGCTGGGCAAGGTAAAATTTTCGTCCCAGTAAATATCCGCCGTCACACCACGATCAACATCGATATAGACATACTCACAGTACTGATCGAGCGCTCTGATTTCGTCTTTATCCTGAATAAAAAAACCCTGTACCAGAAACGGTGTATCCAGCCAGGGACGATCAAGATTAGATACATACATGCCTATTTTAAGCCGGCCAGTGCGAACTTTACGCTCCATCAGATAACCACATAAATTTTGAAACCTATTCTTAATAAGATAGTACAAATATCATTAATAAGGAGTTTAATAGATGATGTCTTTTTACTAAAGGGATATATACGTCTTTAGCCATAGGCATTATCATGCGGCTTGACTATAAATCTCAGGCAAAACCATGCTGCACTACTACTTAATGGCCGTTTTTATCTTTATGGCACTTGGGGCATTTAAAATTGATGGCTGGATTTCCGCCATCCTGCTCATACTAGCCACTCTGGCATGCAGTCCTGTATTTGAGTTACCCTCTAAGAAAATAAAATGGTTAATTGTCCTCATACTGGCCGTTCTCGCTATTTTACTATTCCCGGATATCGAGCAATACCGCGAAGCATTCGAGCAGTCCGTTGAGACAGCACCTATCATCAGGCAAGATTGATATGTCAGAACACGATGACAGCTTTGAGGAGCTGGTACTCAAGGAAAGTATTGTCAGTGCTGCCGGCCTCAATTCAGGCCATCTGCAAATTGGTATTCGCGGCGACCCGTCACTGCGCGAAACCACCTATGAACGTAAACGATATGACAGCCCGGCCGACAAAGTGATTGATGCATTACAGCACAATTTGCTCGATTTGATGTTAAATCGCAGCACCTATCGTATTTATGTAGGCTTCAATAGCGGAGAAATTCGTACCCACTCTGTGTTTGATCCGTTACGGCAGGAAATTCATACGGCTGAAAAAATGGCTGACCCCGAATATATAAAGCGCCAGTTCCCGGCTGTCAGCTATGAAGACAAGATACAGCAGATGCGTGAGCTGTACGCCGCTTTGCGTGCCGGTAACATTTATAAAAAACTTCCCGCGTACTGGCAAAGTATTTTAAATAAACGCAGTGCAACCTGGCAACCCATGAAAGCGTCTGAGATTGACCCCATCATCAGCACCTTTAAAGTATTGCGTGATATGCAGCAGTATTATTTACGTAACGTCACGCTGTGTATCGTTCAGAGTCTGGTGAGCATGCAGTTTAACTGTGACGGCACCCAGATCATCAGCGCTGAAAATTATAAAAACTTTCTTGAAGCCAACTTACCCTGATGACTGCCGATAAAAAAATGCCCGATATCCTCTACCAGGATGGTGATTTTATTGTACTGAATAAACCGGCCAACTTACTCTCCGTACCCGGCCGCGGCCCTCACAAACAAGACTGTTTATCAGCCCGCGTTCAGGCACAATACCCGGCGGCATTAATCGTCCACAGGCTGGATTATGATACCTCCGGCATTATCCTGATGGCCTTAAATAAGCCAGCACAAAGCGCTATCAGCCGGCTATTTCAGGAAAGAAACATAGCAAAAACCTACATCGCAGTGGTCTATGGTCAGCCACAGGCCGAGTCCGGTTCGGTTGATTTAGCGATGCGCTGTGACTATGAGCGCCGGCCATTACAAATCATAGACCATGAACAAGGGAAGCAGGCTCTCACACACTGGCGCGTGCTTGAGCGCAATGAAAACAATACCTGTCGTGTTGAATTAACACCATACACTGGCCGCTCGCACCAGTTACGCTTACATATGTACTCGCTGGGCTACCCTATCCTGGGCGATAACCTTTATGGCACGCCAGAGACCCATGCGATGAGCCCGCGTTTACTGCTGCACTCCGCACAACTGAGCTTCAGCCACCCGCTAACAGCTGAATTCATTAATATCGAAAGCCCAAGCCCCTTCTGATTTTTCCATCGCTACTTATTTAGGCTATTATTAAACAAACGATCAGATAAATGAGTCGACATGACAAACATTCACTTTCCCGTTGATGGTCAGGCTAGTCAGTCTCTAAAAAAGCAAAACAAGACTGATAAAAGCCCTTTTCATGTGGATGCAACCACACCCGACACTAAAAATCAGAACAAACAAGCAGCTAAAAAGAAAGCTAAACCCGTCTCTCAGAGGCCATCTGGTAATCATGAAAAAAACCTTGAAAACCAGACCCTGATCCGAGATGATCCCTCCCGTACACCAGTCTCACGTAATCCTGACCGCCGCCAGAATAACAGACGCAAGCAAGACAGCAATGTATTACTGGACACCCGTAGTGAACAGGAGCGAAGAAAAAGTGGCGGACAGCGCGAACAGGATTTTGATGGCAACAACAAAAAATTCGGTATTGATACCGAAGCTTAACAGAAGAAAATTATATTTATGAGCATCGAAGGTACCTGTATTTCCAGTCGTGACGACGAGTACGGCCCGGTTCAGGTCTATCAAAACCAAACCAGCCGCATTCTGAGTTTTGACGGTTACGTAGAACAAAGCTGCATGAGACTTAATGAACCCAATGGCCTGGTTCATCGCTACACACAGGCCATGATGTCAGGCTTGTTTTTTCTGCCCCGATTCCGGGTAGCCACCATCATGGGTTTAGGGGCAGGCTCCATGGCGAAATGTTTACTCAGTAGTTTCGATGACATTGATATTCATGCGGTAGAGTATCGACAGGAAGTGATTAATACGGCAAAAGATTTTTTTCATCTGCCGGATAATGAGAGGTTGCATTTGCACCTGGATGACGCTGTCATTTACATGAAAGGCAACAGTATAAAAAGCGATATTATTTTCTCAGACCTTTACAACACACACGGCATGGAACCGCGACAAATTCAGTTATCCTATTTGCGAAACTGTAAAAAGTCCCTCACCCAGCAAGGCGTACTGGTACTCAACCTTTGGCATCAGGATTTCAGGTCGGGCGCAGAAATTGAAGATTTATTATCTCATGAGTTTGAAAACAGGTTACTCAGCTTTCCGGTAGAAGGCGGCAATACCATTGTGCTGGCCTTTAAGAACAATATTCCGTCAATAAAGAGAAAAGTTCTGCTGGAGAAAGGCAATCAACTGGAAGCAAAGATGAATATTCCGGTGGCGCGTTATGCAAAGCTACTGTGGAGTACACAGCAATATAAATTTGGCATAGACTGAGATAATATTTTTTCAGACGTCTGTTTTTATCAATAAAAGCACTTCCAGTAGCAAGTCTTTAATCCCCTACAGGAAGTGTAGTACCGGCTGAAAAGAACCTTACATCATATCTTCTTCACCTTCATCTTCGGTTTTTTTCATCAGGCTCAGTCCACCAAAATCATCCTCTTCTTTCTCAGCTTTGCCAGCGGCCTCTGGTGTTTTAACACCGTCACCCAGTTCAATTTTTAAGCGGACATTATTTTCAGAGTCGGCATTTTTGATCGCCATTTCTTTGCTGATACGCCCGGCATAAAAAAGTTTAAGCAACGCGCCATCAAAGGTTTGCATGCCTATATTTTCTGATTTTTCCATCACCTCTTTGATTTCCGCGACCTGGCCTTTCTTAATCAGATCAGCCACCATCGGTGTGCCAAGTAATATTTCTATCGCCGCACAACGCTTGTTGTCAACCGTCGGTATCAGACGCTGAGAGATGAATGCACGCAGGTTCAAAGACAGATCATTTAATATTTGCTTGTGGCGTTCTTCAGGGAAGAAGTTAATAATACGATCGAGCGCCTGATTCGCATTATTTGCGTGTAATGTAGAAATAGCCAAATGACCTGTTTCAGCAAATGCCAGCGCATGCTCCATGGTTTCAGAGTCACGGATTTCACCGATCAGAATAACATCAGGTGCCTGTCTCAGGGTATTTTTCAGTGCATCCTCATAAGAATCGGTATCAACGCCTATTTCCCGCTGATTGACGATTGAGAGCTTATGCTGATGTACAAACTCAATCGGATCCTCAATGGTAATAATATGGCCTTTACTATTACTGTTTCGAAAGTCTAGCAAAGCGGCCAGCGAGGTTGATTTACCCGAGCCGGTGCCTCCCACAAACAGGATCAAACCGTTCTTTTTCATGATCATGGTCTTCAGCACATCCGGCAAACCAAGATCATTTAGATTAGGTATATCCGTTTTAATATTACGGATAACCATACTGATTTCATTACGCTGCTTAAAAATATTAACCCTGAAGCGGCCTATTCCCGTTTCAGAAACAGCCATATTCATCTCAGGTTTGTGCTCAAAATCACTAATCTGCTCCTCACTCATTAGCTCATAAGCCAGCTTTTTAACCATACCCGGCGGCAGCGGCTGTTTGGCTAAGGGTTTGAGCTCACCATTAAATTTGGCGCTAGGTGGCGCACCCGTACTGAGGTAAAGATCGGAGCCATCGTGCTTTGCTAAAACCTGAAGGTAATTTGTAATACTGCTCATTTAGATTAACTGCCCATAAATTTTATTATTATTAGAGTTTAACTCAGATACCTGACGTTACCATATCAAAAGCTTACAATACTGTTACAGAAATGAGAAAATTCTTTGCCAATGCAAATACCTACTTTCTCAGTACCTTTATATTAGCAATAGTTGATATAATGGTACACCAATTCAATCTAATGCAAGGAATATCACATGCCATATTTTGTCTACCAGATTCAGGAAGGTGCAACTGACCTGATTAAAAACCTGGAAAAGCTTGCTGATTTTGAAACCTATAAAGACGCTAAAAACCGCGCTCGTGAGCTTCGTCCGTCATTAGTCAACGATAAAACACAGGTTAAGGTTATTTTTGCTGACAACGCGCTACAGGCTGAAGAACTGCTGATGGAAAAACGCGATGAACCCATCATTGCCGAGTGGGAAAAATAGCACCATTTCAGCATGGAAGAAAACGAATACCGCAGTGCTTATAAAAGCCTGAACCCACACAAATGTGTTTTTGAAAAAGCCATTAATTCCAGGCGCACACGCTGTGATGCATCAGAGCGTTTCAACCTTGCTGACCGCGAAGGCGTAGCCTGTGTCGATGGCTTACTGTTAAAACGCTGTGAGCAGTACCTGCAAACCACGAGAGAAAACGCCCGATTTTCCCTGCAATTAACCCGCGTACCCGGCCCTTTACCACATGCCAAGGAGATCAGAGTACAACTTGCCAGTGTGATTGAGCTTAACCGTATACTGCAAGCCGACAGTACAGAAACCTTACCCAATATACGTGCATTAGTCGCCGCAGCGATTGCTGAATACGGCTCAATTGACGCCTTCCCCTATCCTCAGCTGACCAAAGCAATCAGCCAGTTTGAAAGCCGAAAAAAAAGGCAGAAAAAATAAGCCTGCCTTTACCTTTTAGTCTGATCTTAAATAGCTGTTTAGCGACTATTTATCTTTCTTAGCCGCATCAAAATTCACTACAACGGAAGAAGGGGGCTCATCGATAAAACGGGGACGAGCACTCTTATCACGCCCAAGATCCTGTGCCAGTTCGGTCTCCCGTGCAACCACTAATCCCAGACACTCCCGTATTTCTAAAATAGTCTGTTCAGATAACGGGTGCTTTAACCCCGGGGCGGTATAGGTATCCTTCGCAACATTCGTCAAAACTTTTTTAACCATCTGAAGAACGCGCTCTTCTTTTGTAAGATCACTTGACATAAAAACCTCATGGAATATGGGTGAATTGCAGCTCCAATGGCTATGTTTTTTCAGACCAGAACTGATTCAGATAAATTAAAATATAGAAAAAGATTATAGCATAAGGATATTCTTAAATACTCTGCTATAGAATTCATTCAGCAATCGGTTTACTTCATGGTATAAATGCTTTATTAATAACATTAATAAAATTAAGTATTAGATCTATAGTAATGAGACTTTTCACTCACGACAGTTCAAACAGCAAAGCGCTCATTATAACCGGTTTCTCTCTGGTCATCATTCTGATGATTCTGATTATCATTATCAGCGCAACCGAACTTGAGCATACCAGCCAGCAGATACACGAAATTATAGAGGTAAATAACTATAAAGAAAAATTAGTTGAGACCATGCATATCAGTGCATTCAAACGCGTATCCAGCATTCAGCGCATGGTTCTGTTAAGCGATGCTTTCGATCAGGATGATGAAGCCATGTTCATAGACGAACAGGGCAATGTTTTTACCCAGGCCAGACAGAAAATTGCAGCAGCAAAACTTAATGAGTCAGAAGTTAAATTACTAAAAGAACTCAGCCAGTTTACACGAGTCACCGTTCCAATCATCAGAAAAGCAGTTGACCTGACCCGTACAGGGAGAATTGAACGGGCAAAACTTCTCATTGAGAATGAATTAATCCCCGCTCAACTGCTTGTTTTCCATACCCTGAGCAGCCTGCAAGACATTCAGGAAAAAAATATCGACAGCGCTTTTCGTTCAATGCTGACAGCTCAGCGTTTTTCCCGTTATTACATGCTTGGTCTCGGGCTGGCAGCCGGTATTTTAAGTATCTTAATTGCCATACTGACTTACAAACGAGTTCAGCAGGCAGAAACACTGCTTTCTTATGAAAAAGAACGCGCACAGATCACCTTACAAAATATTGTTGACGGTGTGATTACCACCAATGGTTACGGCTTAATTGATTTTATTAATCCAACCGCCTCCGCACTGACCGGCTGGCACCCGCATATTGCACTTGGACAACCTTTATTAACTGTACTGAATTTAAATGATTCGTTAATGAATAAGTGCTGCCACTCAGCGGAAGATGTACCGCATTGTCGTAATAAAAATATGACCCTGTTAACACGCAGCAATAAAAAACTGGCCATTGAACTCAATGCCTCAAGCCTGCCATATGATGGCTTTCACAGTGGAGGTGTTGTCGTCACTTTTCAGGATGTCACCAAAGCCCGTGAACTCACACAAACTTTGAGTTTTCAGGCAACCCATGATCCGCTCACCGGCTTATACAATCGCATGGCCTTTGAAGAAAAACTCGAAAGCCGCATATCCGATTCACGTAACCAGAAACAATCTCATATCCTATGCTTCCTCGACCTTGACCACTTCAAACAAGTTAATGACAGCGCAGGTCATGCAGCAGGAGATCAGTTGCTTATCCAGCTGGCTAACATATTCTCTAAGCATATCCGTAACAGTGATTTTTTAGCGCGAATGGGTGGTGATGAGTTCGCCATTATCCTGGAAAACTGCGACACCTATAAAGCCATTCATATTGTTGAAGGTATTCGTAAAGAAATAGACGAATACCGTTTTGAATGGTTAGGAAAAGAGTATCAGGTCGGCGTCAGTATTGGCCTCACTACGATCACAGCGGAAGCAGAAGACATCAACCAGTTACTGTCACAAGCCGATACTGCCTGCTATCTTGCAAAAAACAGCGGAAGAAATTTAATCAAGTTTTATACTGAGGCTACCGACACAGTCACAGCACTGTAAAAGACTTAGAACAATATCACTACTAATAGTCCTGAGACAAAAGCATAAAACACGTGCCTGCGCCTCAGGCATCCAGATCAGGAATTAACTGGTCCCTTAACTTTTCTATCGTGTCTTTAATCATTAACTTACGTTTCTTTAAACGCTGCAGTTGCAGGCGGTCTATTGTTGGCACTTCGTGCAAATGAAAAATAACATCATCCAGATCCCTGTGTTCAAGCATAAGCGCTTCAATTCGCCGCTGGACCTGCTCAGGATCAACCTGATAATTACTCATACTCAGCACTGCTCCCAGGGTAAGTTATTAAATCGCCAGCCACCGACAGAACTGCGCTGATGACTGGCATCGAGTTCCCCCTCAAAACCCTCATCAACATGAAATACATTGCTTAAGCCGGCTTCCAGTAAAAAGTGCCCCGCTTGTCTGGAGCGTTTTCCACTCCGGCATATCAAAATAACCGCAGCACAACCTTCACTATCACCGTCATCACACACTGCACCACCCAGCAACAGTTTGCGAACTTCTGCTGCGAAATGCGGGTTAATCTCCCAGTCTGGTTCATCAATCCAGGGGATATGGATAGCACCAACAGGGTGTCCTACAAACAGGAACTCCATCGTCGATCTGATATCAATCAGTATACTGCGTGGATTAGCCTGTAACATCTCATGGGCACGCTGTGATGATATTTCAAAGTCATCCATACGATTTACCTCTTCATTCTTTTTCAAACTTAAGTGCGACTGAATTAATGCAATAACGTAAACCTGTGGGTTCGGGCCCGTCTTCAAAAACATGTCCCAGATGTGCATCACACTGACTACACAGTACTTCAACCCGTACCATGCCGTGACTGGTATCTCTTATTTCTGTAATCGCCTGTTCACTGGCCGGAGCCCAGTAACTGGGCCAGCCGCTACCTGAATCATACTTTTCTGCCGAACTAAATAAGGCCTGATCACAACACACGCAGTGATAAACACCGGCTTCTTTGTGATTATAGTAGTTTCCACTGAAAGCAGGCTCGGTTCCGTGTTCCCGTGCAACACGATACTCTTCGGCGCTTAAGGCCTGCTTCCACTGTTCAGCTGTCTTTTCTATTTTACTCATTCTGATACCTACCGTCAGTCTGTCATCGCGCAGCGTCTTAAAGGCTATCATGCCACGATTAAAAGAGCCGTTACTCACTTTTATTAACGACTATAGAGCCAAGCAAATACTCTCAGTGCAGCCTTATTCTTCCTGCTCAAGTGACAGCATCAGCATTTCAAGCTGTTCAGATACCGCCATCCACTGTTCTTCTTCCAGCTCGAGCTTTTTCTCTACTTCAGCCTGCTCTTTGAGTAATGCCGTTAAGCGTGCTTTGTTCCCTTCAAGATAACAGTCTTCAGTTGACAATTCAGCATGGATTTTTTGTTTTTTAGCATTTAATTCGTCCATCGATTTATCGAGTTGCTTAATTTCTTTAGTTAATGGCTGTAATTGCTTGCGTAACTCAGCCTTTTGCTGCCTTGCTTCTTTACGGTTTTGCGTGACATTGCTTTTGCTGCTGTCAGATGCACTACTAAGCTGGTCTGCTTTCCAGTCTTTCAGCGCCTGACGGTAATCATCAAGATCACCTTTAAAGAGCTCACATTTGCCATCTTGTACCAGATAAAAACGGTCAGTTACCGCATTGAGCAAGTAACGATCATGAGAGACCACAATCAATGCACCGGCAAAATCCTGTATTGCCGAGACCAGTGCAAAGCGCATCTCAATATCCAGGTGGTTGGTTGGCTCATCCAGTATTAACAAATTGGGTTTCTGATAAACAATCAAAGCCAGCGCCAGACGGGATTTTTCACCACCGGAAAAAACCTTTACCGGTTTAGAACAATGGTCTGCGTTAAAACCAAAACTGCCTAAGAAATCCCGTATGGTTTGTTCGGATTCAGCTTTATTGAGCTGTTGCACATGGTAAATAGCATTTTCATCCAGCCGTAATTGTTCCAGCTGGTGCTGGGCAAAGTAGCCGATTTTTAAACTCGGTGAGCGAAACACATCACCTTTAAAGGCTTGCAGTTCCCCGGCCAGTAATTTCATTAAGGTCGACTTACCCGCGCCATTATGCCCCAGAATACCGATCCGATCGTCCGGCACCAGATTGAATGTCAGATCACTGACGATAGTCGTCTCGCCATAACCAATATCAGCCTCTTCAACCTTGATCAGCGGATCGGGCACTTTATCCGGCTGTTTAAAGACAAAGGTGAACGGTGAGTCAACATGCGCCGCACCAATCAGCTCCATTTTTTCCAGCGCTTTGACACGGCTTTGGGCCTGCTTGGCTTTGCTGGCCTTGGCTTTAAAACGCGTAATAAAACTTTGAATATGTTTGACTTCGCGCTGTTGTTTTTCATAGGCCGACTGCTGCTGGGCTAATTTTTCTGCCCGCATTTTTTCAAACGCGGAATAATTGCCGGTGTAATAACTCAGCTGTTTATTTTCTATATGGATGATATGACCACAAATTTTATCGAGAAAATCACGGTCATGAGAAATCAGCATCAGCGTGCCGTCATAACCCATTAACCAGTCTTCCAGCCAGAGCACTGCATCGAGATCCAGATGGTTGGTTGGCTCATCGAGTAGCAATAAGTCGGAGCGGCACATCAGAGCCTGCGCCAGATTAAGACGCATTCGCCAGCCGCCGGAAAAGCTGTTGACCGCATTCGACTGCCGCTCCACTTCAAAACCCAGCCCCTGCAATAACTGAGCGGCCCTGACGCGCGCATTATAACCATCAATCGCTTCCAGCTTTGCATAGAGCTGACCCAGCCGCTCATTCTCATCAGCCATCACGGCTTTTTCAATCTCGGCCTCTATTGAGCGCAGCTCAACATCTCCATCCAGGACATAATCAATCGCCGCCACAGCCGAATCCGGCGTGTGCTGTAAAACCGTAGCAATGGCTGTGTTCGGTGGGATCGATAAGTCTCCGGCTTCAACTTCCAGCTTACCCATCATCATCGCAAACAGACTGGATTTGCCGCTGCCATTACGGCCAACCACACCTACCCGGTAGCCACGATGGATCTGGAAGCTGGCATTTTCAAATAAAAGCAGGTTACTGCGGTAACAACTGGCTGCGGTGAGTGAATACATTAAATTTTTCTAGACCTGTGTATAAAAGTCGCATTATATAAGGAATATCCTTATTGATATATGCCATAAGCTTCAAATACCCCCCCCTTAGACAAGGGATATTTCATTAACCGGCAATATGATATTCTTTTACTTATTAAGGTTATTCAACATAGGGCTGCAAAACTATAACAAGCGAGCCTTTAACCATTAGGCGGTCAGTATTTCTGTGTTCAAGGAAGGAGCACAGCGTAATTAATAAGGAGCATTAATTCAATCATGCAATTAGGTATAACAGAGTTCGATGAACCTTATCAGCAGTATCAACAAAAAGAACATCGTATTTTCAGTCATTGCGATCATCGGCTTTAGCTCTTTTCTTATTTCAAAAAGTAATAACAACCAGGCTGACAGGACTACAAACCCGACCGTAACTGCTCGGGATAATCAGTCAACTCCATCACACTTCGATTCAAGCCGTCCGACAGAGTTATTGCAAGCTGAAATTAAGCCAACGGATACAGGAGAAACTGAGCTTCTATCTCAGAACAGTCACTCTTCACACACAGATCAACACGAAGCAGAAAGCTCTGAGGTACAACTCAGAGAAGAAGAACTGGCAAAAAGCCAGCAATGCCATGACTCAAATATTGATGAAGTGGGTTATATCACCGAAGCCTACAATCAAAACACCCTGGACAGTCACTCTGCCATTCAGCAAATCCTCCACCAGATGCAAACCTGTAACCGTTCTCAGGTGGCCAGCATTGTACAAAAAATATTTAATGATTCCGATGATGCGACACACTCTATGGCTTTGTTACTGGATTTATTACCCCAGATGGATCGTGCACTACCCGTCATCAGCGCCATCAAGCAGCAAAGCTTTAGCAGCGATCAAATGAAAGACCTTATTGCGCTGACTAAAGACCAGCCAACAGGCATCAAAGCTGCGTTAATACCCAGCATTGTAAAAAATGACAACCTGGAAGATTTTTTATCATTAACACAACAGGATAATTTTTTTAATAGTATGGAGCAGCGTACTGGTAGTTATCCTTCTGCTGACCAGGCCAGCAATATGATTCAGAGTTTCATCATATCCGAACGACATAATATTAAAACAGAAGGAGACATTTATAATTATTTACTCAGCAACAACCCAAACCCTGCAACACTTCAGCAATTAACAAAAATAGCTTTTACTCAAAACCCATAATATAAAAGGAAGAAAACCATGAAAACAAAAACAACTCAACTGGCTTTATCACTTTCGCTACTACTGGGCTCTGCTTCAATGGCCTCAGCTGCAAGCCTTGACTATCCACAAACTGGTCCAGTATTCAGTGATTCAGCCTACATGGTTGGTGGCGGCGGTGAAGTCGATACATTTTATTTTACAAACCAAACAGCAGGCTCTTACTACTTCTATTCAACAGGTACAACAGACGTACGTGGTTATATCTATTCAGATACGCACTCAATGACACTAGCCTCAAATGATGATGGCGCTGGCTACCCTAATTTTTGTGTTGAAGCTAACTTACTAGCAGGTGAAGCTATCAGCATTGCAGTTGATGGTTGGACTAGCAGCACTGATGGATCCTATGGAGTTGTTGGCGCCAGCGGTACTTGCGCTGACTCAGGTTTCTCTTACTTTGATTCAGGGCTTACTACTCCAGTAGCTGTTACTGTTACACCTCCAGCTGATAGCGGCGGCTCATTCAGCTTACCGCTGGTTTTATTCTCTTTATTAGCTCTGGGTGCAGCACGTCTGCGTCGTTTCTTTGCTTAATTTTTGAATAAATGACCGATGAAAAAGGCTCGATATTTAACGAGCCTTTTTTATTTTAAAGCTTTATTTTTATCATCCTGCCCGCTCAGTTACTGTGCGAACCATCACAGAAAGGTATATCACCGGATTTTTCGCAACCACAAATGTATAACTGTTTATTTTCTACGGCTGTATATTCAAGCGCCGTGTTTTCCGTTCCCTGATGACTGCCATCACAGTAAGGTGGATTTTTTGTACGGCCACACTGGCAGATATAAACTGTTTTACCGGCTTTGACTTCGATCATTCTTGGCGCATTATTTTTCCTTGTAATTTGCTTAATCAACAAACGGACCGTACTGACGTATCGGTTCAGCATGCGGCAAGCCCATACAAATCATAAACTGACTGTTTTCTTCTGCCTGAATATTTAAACTCCCGGGATCTTCAGCAAACCAGGCCTGATCAGATTTCAGCTTTTCCTGATTAACGATTATGCACCCATCCATCAGATACACAAGCCCGCGCATAGCCGGCTCTAATGTGAGCTTATAGTTTGCGCCTTTATCTAACTTAAGGTGCTGATAGATAACATTAGTCTTTAATTTCAACGGTGAATTTTCACCAACGACGATTTTTACCTGACCACCGTCAATATCAAGCAGCGGAAACTCAGCCGCATCAACCTGCTGATAACCGGGCTCGGTCTGTTTCAGACGTTTGGGTAAGTTTATCCAGAGCTGAATACCGTTTGTTTCACCGCTTTCAGCCGGCATTTCAGAATGCACCATGCCGCTGCCAGCGGTAAATCGCTGCGCACCACCGGCCGTTACAAACGATTCGTTACCGAGATTATCTTTATGATTCATGCCTCCTGCAAAGATATAGGTGATGGCTTCAAAGCCGCGGTGCGGGTGATCCGGAAAACCACGTCCCGGGCCGATATTAAAATGATCCCACATCACAAACGGATCAAAATTCATAAATTCGCGTAACGGCATCAGCCTTTTCACATCCACCCCGTCGCCTTCAGGCACCACGGTTACATCTCTGATCTGTGTGCGCATCACAACTTCCTCTTCAATAGACTCTGTCACGATCATGCGGTGCGTTAAAGTCCAGCGCCGGTCCTTTCGGAATGATCTGTGTCGGGTTAATCGTGGTATGACTGACATAATAATGCCGTTTGCAATAATCAATATCCAGCGTCTGGGCAATACCAGGAACCTGATATAACTCGCGTAAATAGTTCGACAGATTCGGGTAATCAGCAATACGTTTCAGGTTACACTTAAAATGACCAACGTAAACCGCATCAAAACGCACCAGCGTGGTAAACAATCGCCAGTCGGCTTCGGTTAACCGGTCCGCGACAAGATAGCGCTGCTGCGACAAGATCGCTTCCACATTATCGAGTTCGCTAAACAGCCGCTCAAACGCTCTTTCATAGGCTTTTTGTGTGGTTGAGAAACCACAGCGATAAACACCGTTATTGATATTGTTATAAATGGGCAGATTCACTTTATCAATAGCGGCACGTAATGCTTCAGGGTAATAATCGGTTTTATCATCTGTCAGATCATTAAAGGCTGAATTCAACATACGAATAATTTCTGACGACTCGTTATTCACAATCGTATTTTGTTTTTTATCCCACAGAATCGGCACCGTTATCTGGCCGGTAAAATGGCTGTCAGCTTTCTGGTACAGCTGGTAAACATAATTAAAGCCAAACAAGTCATCCTGATATTTGCCTTCTTCTGTAAAGGTCCAGCCATCAGCCAGCATTTCTGCCTCCACATAGGAAATACTAATCACCGATTCCAGCTTTTTAAGCGCCCTGAAAATCACAGTGCGGTGCGCCCACGGGCAGGCATCGGAAACATAGAGATGATAACGCCCGGCTTCGGCTTTAAAGCCGGCATCACCGCTGGGGCCGGCACTGCCATCGGCTGTTACCCAGTGGCGAAACGTGGATTCCATGCGTTTGAATTCACCTTCACTGATTTCTTTATCCAGCCAGCTATCCGCCAGCTCGCCATTAATTAACATGCCCATAATTATTTCCTGTACTAAATTAACAAACTGTATTCGTCATCTTGCTTATAACTTTCATTTAAACCGTTTTCTATCCAGACTCAACTCACCTGCGCCATGAACCGCCAGCAGCAATAAACCACCGCTAATGGCCAGATTCTTCATAAACATGATGGATTGCATTTGATTAGCAAAGTCCGTATGAAAAATAGCACCTGCCACCAGCGTAAAGGCAGCCAGCGCATAAGCAGCCCATTTAATTTTAAAGCCGGCTATCACCATCAGACCACCGGCAATTTCCAAAATAATAACCAATGGCAATAATTCACCCGGTACACCGACACTGTCCATATAGCCTGCAGTGCCCGCGTATCCGGCACCTATCTTGTTAATACCGGCCATCAAAAAAATAAAGCCCAATAAGATACGGGCTGACAGTTCAATAAATTTATCCATTTTTTTCCTTATTGGTAAGTGTAGCAGCCATAATAAACCCATTATATAGATATAAAAGCTCAAAATTAACGCTATACACATCGAATATTTAGATATATATTACTAACATGAACACACCACGAGTCAGTCTGGATCAATGGCGCACCCTGCAAGCGGTGATTGATTACGGCGGTTATGCACAAGCGGCTGAAAAACTGCACCGCAGCCAGTCATCCGTCAGCTATGCCGTTAATAAACTACAGACTCAGCTCGGTATTAAGCTGCTACACATTCAGGGTCGTAAAGCCATACTCAGTGAAGCCGGAAAAATCTTACTCAAAAGATCACGCCAGCTCATCGCTGATGCCAGCGCCATCGAGCAACTAGCCCGTCACCTTGAACAGGGCTGGGAAGCCGAAATTCGGCTGGCCGTTGAAGCCGCCTACCCCAAGCAGTTAATCGTCGATGCCTTAAAGCAGTTTGAGCCACAAGCTAAACACACCCGAATACGACTGGAAGAGGTTGTGCTGTCAGGTGCGGAAGAGATCCTGCTGGAATGTAAGGCCGACCTCGCCATCACGCCATTTATTCCCCAGGGTTTTCTGGGCGAGGAATTAATTCAGGTACAGTTTATTGCAGTTGCCCACCCGGGTCATGCCTTGCACCATCTGGGACGAAAATTAAACATTCAGGATCTTAACCGCGAGACTCATGTCATCGTCAGTGATTCCGGCAGTAAAGGCATAGACTCAGGCTGGATCAGTGACTCACACCGCTGGACCGTCAGCAGCCCGGCATCAGCGCATAAGATTATCAGCAACGGACTCGGCTTTGGCTGGCTGGCTGAAAAGGAAATAGAACAGCAACTGCTGAATAACGAATTAAAACCCCTGCCATTAATCCAGGGCCAGAGAAACACCGCAACTTTATATCTGGTATATGCTGACCTTGATCAGACCGGCCCGGCAACAAGGCAGCTGGCAGAGATATTAAAACAAGTCAGCACTTAAAACCCAAGTCGATACCCCTGCCCTTAATATGGTTTAGATGTATTGCTTTTATCAGATACTGATCTATATTTTATGGCGCCGGATTGCTTACTTTAAAAAACGAACCATATCCCTATGACAACCATACTTTTAGTAGAAGATAATGAATTAAACAGGGACATGTTATCTCGCCGGCTTGAGCGCCATCATTTCAATATTATTTTTGCTAATAATGGAAAAGAAGGTTTTGACTCAGCCCGCGCTCATCAGCCGGATGTTATTTTAATGGATATGAGTTTACCTGTGATGGACGGCTGGGAAGCAACCAGTAAAATAAAGCAGGAAATAACAACCGCCCATATTCCCATTATCGGCCTGTCTGCACATGCGATGTCCGGCGATAAAGAAAAAGCCATAAAAGCAGGCTGTGACGATTATGATACCAAACCGGTTGACCTGCCCCGGTTGCTGAATAAAATTTCCAGTTTTACAAACTAGACACTATTGGCAGTCAATACACAGTTAAGAGCGGTGAACACTATCAATAGCATTCAAAATAATTCCAGGCTGTTAAAATTATGGCGAAAAGGCGACGAGGAATTTGAACAAGGCGTTATTCGGGTAATCATAGCCAGTTTTGTTTTTGTTTATCTTTTGCTCAGACAGCAAAACTTTAGCGCTATAGTAGTTGTCTCTCTGTTATTTTTATTGTTTAGCATAGCCCTGACAATCAGCTGTTATTTTATTTCTTCACCCAGCAAGTACCGTCGTTATACCGGCATTATTGTTGATAACTCTATAGTAACTTATGCTCTGCTCGCCGGAGATGAACTCACCACACCTTTTTATGGTGTCTATCTCTGGGTTAGTATTGGCAATGGTTTCAGGTTTGGCCGCTCTTATCTTTATTTTTCAACCGCCATTGGTGTTATCGCTTTTAGCAGCATACTTTTAACCAGTCAGTACTGGCAAGCTCATATTGAAATGGGCTACGGTTTACTCATCTGGCAGTTTTTATTACCGCTATATGTTTCACTTTTACTTAAGCGACTGGAAGCCGCTTTACAGTCGGCGGAACAGGCCAGCAAAACCAAGAGTGAATTTCTGGCTAATATGAGCCATGAGCTGCGAACACCACTCAACGCCATTATTGGTTACAGTGAAATGCTGGAAGAAGATGCAATAAGCAGCCGTAGCAAACAGATGGCAAGTGATCTAAATAAAATAATATCGGCAGGAAAAAGCTTACTGGAGATGATTAACGGGATTCTTGATTTATCTAAAATTGAAGCCGGTAAATCAGAATTGTACCTCGAGCCTGTAAAAATACGGGCACTGATCGATGAGGTACAGGACATCATCAGGCCGCTTATTCATAAAAACAACAATCAGTTTATTATCGAATGGGATGAACAGGATATTGAACTTATCACTGACCACATCAAATTACGCCAGATATTAATCAATTTATTAAGTAATGCAATGAAGTTCACAGTGAACGGCATAGTCAAACTGAGTATACATAATTCTGACCATGATAACATCAGGCCGTTATCATTCAGTATTACTGATAACGGCATTGGAATGACAGCGGATCAGATTAAACTTTTGTATGAACCTTTCAGACAGGCTGATTCATCAACCACAAAAGAATACGGAGGCACCGGTTTAGGTCTGACAATTACCAAGCACTTTATCGATATAATGGGCGGAGACATTGTGATTGAAAGTACTCCACTGGCGGGTTCAACCTTCACGGTTTGCTTACCCGTCAACTATAAGCAATATCCCCTGATAGAATAAGCACACTATCCTGGGCGACCATCCAGTCTTGGATTAATTAATATTGCAGCATAATGAAAAATGAACAGGCTAAAAGCGGTTATCCAAAAAAACTGTGACAAAATAACCCACTGTTCATAATAACCCGGCAGTAACAACGGAAACACAATACGCAACACCGATGCCAGTCCAATAGACACAAATATCCATAATAAAATTGCGGGTGGTTCAAAAACATTTCTACCCGTATGACCCAGTGCCACTCTGGCCATCATACCCACTGTTAACAGACCAACACCCCCGACAGCAAATGAATGCAGCACTATAAAATCTGAAAGCGGAATAAGATAACTGACGGCTTTCAAAGCAAAAGCCAGTGTGATGAAAAAATATGACACTATCAGAATCCATAGCAGTGGCTTTTTCCATATTGCTGTCGTATACCACTGATACAGTCTGACTAAGTTCAGTACAAATAATATTGCTGCCAGTACACTGATCACAAGCGGATTAAAGCGGACAACCTCAGATGTTGCATACAAAACAAAAAACGGAATAATAGCCTGATCCAGCCATAAATAGTTTCGCGGCGCATAACTATTATCAAGACCTTTCTCTATAAAAAATGGAATCACTCTTCTTGCCATAATGAGCACAAGTGTCAGCACCAGATAAAAACCACCATACAATCCTATTCTTGTAACACCATTAACTACTTGCATTTGTTCGGCGTAAAAAAGACTGTTTGTCAGCATCAGTCCTATTAACAGCAGAATGATCGGTAATTGCAGCCAGTTTCTCGATTTAATAACAGGCCGGCTAATACCGGTAATTAACATGATAAAAAATAACGTATCAAACAAAAACATCCATTCAACATTATTTTGCACCGCGACAAACGGCATTATTCGCGCTAACAACCAGAATACAAAAACAAGCAGTAGCAACTTCCCTGTTAATGTTTTCCTGTTGGTCCAGTTCGTGACCGCTGTTAGTAAGAAACCGCTGATAACCGCCATACTGTAACCATAAATCATCTCATGCGCATGCCATGTCAGCGATGCAAAGCCGTTTAATCCGGGATCCAGTTTCAGTGAATAAGAAAACAGCCAGACCAGCATACTCAGTACGGAAAACAAGGCCGCCGCTAAAAAGAAAATACGGAATCCGGAGTTAAATAACGCGATCCGCTGCGATGTTCTTGCTTCATCAATATTCAACATCATTTATCCTGTTATGCTATTTACAGCTATTAATACCACAACTTATCATGACGAGACATGATCTTAATCAACAGCCGGTAAAAGCCTGGCAAGCTGTTTGATTCAGATTTTCTAAGGATAAAAAAAAGACCTGAAAACAGGTCTTTTATAACTTTAACAGCAGCGCTATTTATGCTGCCTGGCCTGTTGAGCGCCGCTGAGAAGAACTCTTTGAATACGTTACCTTAACGGCATTACCATTACTGTTACGAACACCGCTACGTTCACCATTACCATGGCCCTGACGATTGCTGTTTTTATCATTTGAGCCGTGACGGGGGTTCGATGAAAAGTTTTTCTTTGCATTATTATTCCGATAATTACCACGGCCCCGTGCCGGTCTTTTGCTGGCACTCGGCATCGGTTTGGTCGGCTCCATACCATCAACCACACGCCTCTCAACAGGCTGACCTGTCAGTTTCTCTATCCGGTTTAATACTTCCCAGTCATTCGGCCCCACCAATGAGATAGCTGTTCCTGTGTTACCACCACGCCCTGTTCTGCCGATACGATGAATATAATCTTCAGCGGCCATCGGCAGATCAAAATTAATAACGTGAGTAATACCCTTAACATCAAGCCCACGCGCGGCCACATCAGTGGCCACTAAAAATTTCAGATTCCTTTTTTGCATACGCTCAACCACGCGTAAACGCTGTGACATGCGCAAATCACCGTGCAATGCAGCAACGTTATGACCATCTTCGCGCATTCTGCTGGCCATATCATCGGCACCTTTTTTGGTCGCCGTAAATATAATGGCCTGATCTAACTCTTCACTGTCGAGCGCTGAGCGCAGCAGGTTCATTTTATGACGAAAGTCATCAGCCTGATGAATATATTGAGTGATTGAATCATGCTTTTCTTTTACCCCAGCAACCTGAATTTTTTCAGGGTTTTTTAACAGCTGCTGAGCAACTTTCTGAATCTCGCCCTCTAAAGTCGCAGAAAATAATAATGTCTGGCGATTTTCAGGGGTTGCTGCTGCAATTTTCTTGACATCGTCGAGGAAGCCCATATCCAGCATGCGATCGGCTTCATCCAGAATTAATAACTCTACAGCAGAGAAGTCTATGCGATCAGATTTCATGTGATCAATCAATCGACCCGGCGTAGCAATAATCATATCAACGCCACGCTTCAGGCTTTTTATTTGTGCAGGGTAAGGCACGCCACCGACTAACAATGTACTGTAAAGTCGTGCATGCTTGCTAAAGTCAGTGGTATTTTTCGCGATCTGATTCGCTAGCTCACGCGTAGGTGTCAACACCAGTACGCGAGGTGTACGATTACCTGCTCTTTCTGCAGGGTTTCTGTTACCCAGTATTAATTTATGTAACGCAGGTAAGACAAAAGCGGCCGTTTTGCCGGTACCCGTCGGTGCCGATGCCATTAAATCACGGCCATCCATTGCGAATGGAATCGCTTTCGCTTGAATTTCGGAGGGAGTTTCAAAGCCACAATCATCGATGGCACGTAAAATACTGGGGTCTAATTCAAATGATTCAAAAGACAAGGCAAGCCTCTGCAGAGTGGAGAAATGAGGCGGCACTATACTTAAAACAACAGCAAAAAACCAGATAAGAATATTACAAATTTATGATATTCGATCAAAACAATCACATATCAGTGGATTTCTTCTATTTCAGCGATTAATAGCTACTGATAGTACATTTTTAATGTATTCATGGCCTGTGTAATCTCTGAAAAATACTGTCCACAACCACCGCGATCAGGATGACTTTCCATAGCCAGGTGACGGTAACGCTGCTTAATTTGATCAAAACTGACACCATCTTCAAGCTCAAGTACCGCCAGAGCTTCTAGCCGGTCCGGCTCAGCAATATATTTTTCCCAAAAGCTGGAAATCAGCTGATTGACAGACTCAGCATCGGCGTTTTCAAGATGTGATAAGTCCAGATAATATGCACGCAAGCCGTCTACTTCGCTTAGCTCTTCTCTCATACTACCGGAGTAAGCCATCAAACTAATTCTCATCGGATTAATCTGCAAACAGTATGTTTGTTCTGCAAACCAGCGGTCTCTGAGCAAATATAAACAATGCATAACCATAAAATGAATCTGAAACAGTTCTAACGAATCGAGCAGATTAATCTTATCCAGATCATTATCAGGCTCCTTTTTCAACTGTGAAATCAGCTCGTATTCTGATAAACCCTGTGGGTTTTTCTTTATTATTATTTCAATTTTATTTAATAGATAAGGAATCAATAACCCGCTCTCTGCTTTAAGTATCTAGCCAGCTTAACATTGATACCAATAAAAGATAAATTCCCAAATGAAATCAACAGGTTTGTATTAGCGGATTTATTGACTTGAACTGAAACAACCATAACCGCAGTTGTTTTCACATACTGAAAAACAGCTGCTCTCGCTTACTTTGTGTTGTATAGAAGCCTGAAATTAAGTAAATGTTGTAACAGAAAAAAATACTAAAACTACAAGAAGAATTTATATCGGATATATAAGCAGGAATATTTATAAAAGTTTTTATAAGGTGTTTCCTTACACCTTGTAGTATTTATAGTTTGTCTCAAGAAATCGCTCTGGCAGCTTCTACACGCTCCATTAGCACTCCTATTGCCTTTTCATATGATGCCTCTGATTTTTCATCGGACATCAACTTTAAACTACGGCGTATATCGAGTTCTGTAATGGGGGTTTCCCGTCCAAACTCATCAACCACTGCCATCACAGGCCAGCCAGCCTCTGCTTCTGTATACTCATTAACTGCTTCTTGGAAATATGTCATGCTACCACCTGTCAGCCATTATCGACCGTTTATTTCAGTTATTGCAATAATAGAACAGAAGTATTCAAGACAGAAGTTTTTTTTATAAAAGTTATTTTATTTTACAGATTGTTAACAAACAGCGTCGAGTTCAAACAACACCTCTGGCCGCTTCGACTTTCATCATCAGGTTTTCCAGCACTTCAGCATAATAATGATGGTGCTTCATCCATACACTCTCAGTTTCTCTCAAGGCCTGCTGTAATGAGCTTTCAGAGACCATTGTTTCTGCCCCAAGGCTGAGCAGATCATTAAAACTCAGTGGCTCATTACCGCTGGCTTCTAATGCCATTACATTAGTCTGATTTTGAATCATAAATACCCCTAATTATTTATTTTGTAGCTTTAATATGGCTGTTATTTATTAAGATTTAATGACAGTACCACAAAAACAAAGCAGGAGTCAGCATGTGAATTGATTCAACTCATAAAGTTTTCATAAAAACCATAAGATGCTTAAAAAATGTACACAATTACCGCACAAAAAGCTTTAGTTGAGCATTTTAGTATGGAATGTTACGCCTAAATTAAGATCAATCAATGGCAGCAGCAAGGCTGCGCAATCAGTATTAGTAATCCACAAGAAATTCTGCCTGACCTGCGAGACAATCACTTAAGGATCCGCGGTTTAATACCAGTAAATACTCTTCTTGCTGGCAATTGAGAATAAAGCACTTACACCAGCAAGCTACATTGAAAGCTGACAGCTCATGCAGCCACGGTAACTGTATAAATATGGCCTTGAATCAATTCAAAGACATAATCTGACAGGTCACTTCGCACTCAGATTAAGAACAATCCAGAACTCCGACCCTTGTCCGTATACACTGCAAACACCAATTTCTCCGTCCATCAAATTAGTCAGCGTTTTAGATATTACCAGACCTATACCTGTACCCTCGATGGCAGGATCATCATGCACCCGTTCAAAGGGTCGAAAAAGTTTTTCAATTTGCTCTGGCCTGAGTCCGATCCCTGTGTCTTTGACAATGATTTTTATTTTGCTGTCAGTGACCACCGAACTGACCGTTACGCTGCCATTTTCCTTGTTGTATTTCACTGAATTTGACAGTAAATTGATCATAACCTGTTTAAGTCGCAGGTGGTTGGCAATAACAGTGTAATCAGCATTAGATAGGTAATTTACAACCTCGATATTTTTACTGACAGCAAGCGGAGCGATCATAACTAAACACTCATCCATCAAGCACTCCAGCTCAACCGGCTCAAGATCTACCTTAAGATTGCCACCTTCGATTTTTGCAAGATCCAGCACCTCGTTAATCAACGCCAATAAGTGCTCGCCGGCCATAACAATTTCATCAATGTCGGGTTTTATATCTGTCTTCACACTCGAGGCTTCTAACTGCAGTTGAATGAGCTGCGAGAAACCTAAAATGGCATTCATTGGGGTACGCAATTCATGGCTCATACGTGACAGAAAGTCAGATTTAGCCCGGTTTGCTGTCTCTGCCCTCAACATAGCTGCCTGTAGTTCTTCTGTTCTTTCCGCGACCTTAAACTCCAGATCATCATGCGCTTTTTTAACCAGCATTTCTGCCTGCTTTCTATCACTAATATCTCTGCATTCAATAAGCATCATTTCAATATTACCGTCATGATTGTTTATCGGCTTGATTGACATATCGAACGTGATCATCTTATTCGCACTGTTTTTTATCTGAATTTCATCACGCATAAAGCTACCGGCACTAACAGACGGCAACATCTGATTCAGCTTTTCTTTAGTAACCGGACTGCCAGCCCACCATGGGGCATCTTCTAATGCTGCGCCTAAAACATGTGTGCTCTCAAGATTCCTGAAGTCAAGTGCTACCTGATTAGCCTCGAGCAGTACACCATTACTGTCAGCTAATAGCAGCCATTGGAAAGTCTGCTCAAAGACAGCCCTGAATCTTTTTTCAGTTTGTATTCGCTGACGATTCAGATCAACAATCTCGGTTGCTCTGGTAACTGCAACAAGTAATTGTTCCGCATCAACCGGCTTGTGTAAATAATCATCTGCACCGTGTTTGACAGCTGTCACTGCATATTTTGTTTCACGAAAAGCTGTCATCATAATACAGTACACACCTTCAAACTCCTGCTTCAGCCATGACAACAAATCAAGGCCACTGTCCTGACCAAGCTTAATATCAAGCAGTGCAATATCAGGTTTAAATTCGTCAACAAGCGAGCGAGCCTGTTTGAGACCTGAAGCCGTTTTGATGGTATATCTTTCATCATGCATTTCTAAAATAACAGACAGAGAATCTGAAATATCAACTTCATCATCAACAATTAATATCCGCACACAATCTACAGAGTCTATAGCAACATAGTTATCTGGAAATTTCACCATTGATTCCACCTATTGCGGTTAAAATAAATGTTACTATCCGTACATCTAGACAGCAGACATACACCTTCACCTATAGAACTACTCATAACTCATCCTGTCATTATTCAGTGAGATTCATTTAATATCGCCAGCATAAGATCAGAATCAACTGGTTTAAAAAGACAGCCAGACACCGCATAGTCACTGAGTGATGGCTCACACTCTCCATGTTTAAATTGCATATCAATAACTACAATCACTTTTGAGTGATCCGGTATATCAGGCAATATCGTATCGAGTAACAGCAGAGATTCGATAACCGATGTTTTCTGATAGAGCACCATCACATCTGAGTCACAATATTTAAAATCACAAGCTGAATCTTTATTTATCTCACAAACTGTTTTCCCTCGGGCAGGATAGTATTCATGAAGGCAGTTTCTTATACTGTCTCCGTCTCCTGCCAGTAAAATAATTTTATTATTAGGATTGGCATCTGCTTTTTCAAATACCTCATGATCATAAGCCTTCATCTTTACAACAACAGCTGACTGGTTATTATTTATCTCAGCTATGATCTGTTCAATCCGGAACCCGGTCATTAAAACTATTTTATAAGTCACATCATGCAGACACTCTCTTAGCACATCAAAACCGCTGGCATCCGGCATTTTTATATCTATAAAAGCTGTATCGAAACCACCTTCTTTAAGTTTTTTGATTGCGGCAATACCTGAATACGCCACTTCAACATCATAGCCTTCCAGTTCAAGTAGCATTGCAACTCCGTCAGCCAGATCTGAATTATCATCTGCGACGAGTATTTTTTTATTAACAATCATTTAGTTAGCCTTATTTTACAAGCGGTAACCATAAGATAACTACAGAACCCGTATTAACTGACGAATGAATATCAACTCCTCCATTATGCTGCTGCATGATCTGCATGACTGTTGGCATACCAAGTCCGACACCGAATCCCTTAGTAGAAAACAACGGCTCAAATATCTTCTGCAAGACCTCATCACTCATTCCACAGCCACTGTCACTGAATACCAGTTCCACTCTGTTGCGATTTATTTTTGTACTTATATTAAGAACAGCGTCCTTGATGACTTTATTACCATCAGATTCATCCTGCATAGACTGACATGCATTATCAAAAACATTAATAACGGCTCTGCGCATCACATCAACATCTAGCATTACCTGTATCTTTTCTAATCCGAATTCTCTTTGGATAGATACACCCGGTAAAATATTTTGTTCATTAATAACACCATCCAGCCAAAGATCTATCAGGACAGGAGTTAATGCCAGCTTGTCGATTCTGGTAAAGTCCAGCAACTCATCAATAATACGATCACATCGACCAATATTTCTTTCAATCCTTTCAATTGCTTGTTGCATTCTTTCATCATCTTTAGCTGATAATTTCTTGACAACGTAAAGAGAAGGTGCCATTGCTCCTAGAGGGTTACGCAGCTCATGAGATACAGTTGCAGTCAATTGTCCCAGCGTTGCCAGCCGCTCTTTTTTTATCAGCTCTTGCTGAACACTTTCCAGCTCTTTTGTTCTTACATCTACAATGTTTTCCAGATTGTCCTTATATATCTCTAGCTCGTTCTGTGCTTTATACTTTTCTGTAATATCAACCCCTATTGATACAACGTACTCTACTTCTCCGTTATCATCCAGTAGCGTACTGTTGGCCCAGTCAATGAGAAAACGTTCTCCGCTTTTATTTACCCATTCATTGATGTAATATCCGATTTTATGTTCAGGGCTACTGACCAGATCTCTGAATGCATTACAGTATATTTCATCAGAAACTTCCTTAGGCAAAACCGTTTCCCATGGGAATTTATTTTTTATCTCTTCAAATGTATAACCACTAATCTTTTCACATGCGTAATTAAAACGAACGATTTGACCTTCCCTGTTAAGTACAAGAATAATGGCGGCAGCAGAATCCAGTACAGCGTTAATAAAGTTTTTCTCTTTATTCAGCTCCTGACCAATTCTCTTACTTTCTGTTATATCCAGAACTGTACCAATCATGCGGACTGGATTACCTTTCTGATCCCTGTAGACTTTACCCTGTTCCTGTACATCTCTGACTACTCCGTCAGGATGCACAACCCGGTGCTCAGCAAAATATAAAGCGGACGGATCCGACACCGCAAGATTAACTGCATCGGTGACAATCGTCTGATCATCCGGATGCACACTGTTTAAAAACGCTTCGTAAGTTGCACCAAACTCCTGAGGTTTCAGACCGAAAATTCTGTATATCTCATCAGACCAGGTTAAACTGCCATCAGAAATATCCCAGTCCCAGCTTCCTATATGTGCAATCTCCTGAGCTTTCTTAAACGTTTCTTCACTTCGAGTTACAGCACCCAATAATTTGTTAATATGCTGTTGTTGTTCACTCTTACTTTGCATTCCTGAGGCAACTTCGTGCCCCATTGATTCAACACCTCTTGCCAGTCTGCCTAATTCATCTTTTCCTGCTACCTGAATATTGATGTCGTAGTTACCTTCACCTATTTTTTTTACTGCATTAGTAATCACATTCAAGCGTCGAAAGACCAGAACTTGCAACAGACCTCCAAGCACGACAAGACCTATCAGCTGAGAAATACTTAATCTAAACAATAGTCCAAATGCCGAATCAAACTCTGCTGCTAACTCATATACAATAATCAGCATACCTGATCTGTCTTTTCTAATATTATCTGACCCAGAAAATGCAGCAACAGGCAGAACTGAGACAATCACCCGCTCGTTATCATTTATCCAAATTTCGCCTTCACTTTTATTTTTGCCAAGACTTATATTGCTTTTAATTCTCTCAACATCTGAACTTTTAAAATTTTGCAGAACCTCCCATAGCTTCAGCCCTATCTGGGCCAGCTGAGTAGATGCTCTGACTATATTATTTTTATCTATCAATACAGCATGTTTGATATTTTTGTTAATACCTAATTCTGCCAGTTTTACTTTTACCTGTGCTTCATGCTCATATCTCATCAGGTATTCAATATCACCCTGCAGACTAACACTGATATTTTTCACATCATGCATTATTGACTGCTTAATATTTTCCTTCTCACTACTATAAATATATGAATCAAGATATAAAATCTGCACAACAGCGGCCAGAACCAACAAGCCGATAATAAAATTCCGAATTGAATATATTTTATCCACACTTAACCTCAATTATTGCGTCAGTATTTCATGACTAATGAGCCTGTCTATCTCTGCTTCACCATTTATTAATTTCATCTGAATCATTTCTTTTGAAATTTGTTCAATCGATTTTTTTAATTTTGAACTGTTAATATCTTTATTTAAAAACATCCTGTTTTCCTCTTTGCTAGGAAACTTAACGCCGGAAAACGCATTTATTATGGCTGATTCAGAAAGCCCCAGCCGTTTATTCATAATATCTAATGACTCTTTTTTATTGGCTGCCATATATTCAACTGATTTAAACCAGCCATTAATCAGTTTTTTAAGAACCGGCTTGTACTGCTGCAGCTTCTCTTTCCTCACCACCAGCACGTCAACCACTTCATCGGGGATTTCCCGGCTGCTAAAAACTTCTTTATAACCCTGCTCAAGCAATCTTGATCTGGCCGGCTCGAATGTAACCACGCCATCCACTTTATTATTAATTAAAGCACTCTCAGTTTCATTTACATCCATATCAATCAATTCAACATCTCTACTTGTAAGACCGTTCATTTTAAGTGCCCTGCTTAATATGTATGCACCCAGAGCAGTATTTTCGTAGCCTATTCTTCTGCCTTTCAATTCCTTTAACGAATTGAATTTTTTATTCGCTATAATTACATCTGCGCCGTTTGATACATCAACTACCAGAAATATACTCGCGTCAAAGCCTTCATCAAGCAATATCATCACTTCGTCAATGGTTAATGCTGCAACGTCAATAAGATTATTCTTAAAGGCTCTTAACACCTGAGATGCTGACAGAAACTCAACCAGTTTAATTTCATTACTGTCGATGAAGCCCTTTTCCCGGCCCAGATAAAGCGGCTCATAACCGACCCATACGACGGTACCCAGTTTAAGTACCTTTTGTTCATTAGCAGTGCACGACAGCAGCATGAAAGAACATGTCATTATGTAAAGTACAAAAATAATCTTTTTCAATGTAACCATAGACTTCATCTCACACCTTGCATATTTGTCAGTTTATGCCTTAACAAGGCTTCTAGTTTTTCAAACTGAACAGGTTTTTTCATAAAATTCACATTGCTGTTACTAATTTTTTTCATTTTAATACTTTGCAGATCAAGTGCTGTTACCACGATAATATCCGGACTTTTCTCAGTCTGATCATGTTTAATCGCGCTTAACATCTCAAAACCATCCATATTTGGCATCATCAAATCCGTCATAATGATATCGGGTAAATGTTTACCTATTTTCAACAATCCATCATAACCATTTTCAGCGGTAACAAGCTTTATCGGCAAATCCAGCATTTCTATTGACAGGCAATACGCATCACGAATATCTTTATCGTCCTCTACCAGCACCATCACCAGTTCACCATCAGATTCAGACTGCTGCATAGACTCGACTCTCTGCTTAAGAATCTTATCTACCGATTTCATTAATATTCTGCGATGCCCACCAGCGGTCTTCCACGCCACCAACGTACCGTTTTCCACCCACAACTGAACGGTCCGTAATGACACATCTAATAATTCAGCTGCTTTTCTGGTCGATAGATAGTTCTCTATTTCGCTCATCTGTTTAATAACTACTCGTTTCTAATTAATGCCTTCTCTCACATGTCAAATAATGGATATCATATTTTTCATATTTATCACTTTTACTATTTTAGGCATTATCCTCATATAAACAGATTAAGAGTGTTAATCATTTGTAACAATTGCCTGATTTTTTTCAGCTAAAAAAAAGCCCCTCACATCTTTAAACGATGGAGAGGCTTTTTTGTCAGCATTTAGAGGTCATAAACAGCTCTTCATGAGCGATTTAATCTTGTTACAGCTTTATCATATTTTCTTAAAATAGAAGTCATATCCATTTTTTTAGTAATGTAATAATTAACTTCTTAATCTTTTGGCTGTTGAAAAATAGCACATTATCAGATCCAGGTGAGGCTGAAAACTTCTGCTTAAGCGCTCTGATAGTGTGATAAAAGCTTAATAACCTATCTTAAATCAGGCTAACTAAGTTAAAGCGAAAGCCGCTAGTATTAATCCTGAATCTGGCAGCTGGGTTATCCGCTAGTACTAGCAAGTCGCCTGTTTCGATATTTATATGCATGTGTGAGTAAAACTAACCAGCTGGGCAGCATTAGCCAGGCAGCGATGCCCTTGATTGTATTTGCTCTGTCAGTGAGAAAACATATACCTCTTATGCAATAAAAAAGCCTGCGAGTAGCAGGCTTTTTTAATTAACTATCGTAATCCAGCACCGGTGCCAGCCAGCGTTCCACCTCAGCCAGACTCATACTCTTACGACGGGCATAATCGGCTACCTGATCACGACCGATTTTACCGGTTCCAAAATACGATGATTCCGGATTCGCAAAATACCAGCCCGAGACGGCTGCAGTCGGTAACATGGCGAAGCTTTCTGTAATCGTAATACCGGCATTTTTCTCCGGCTCCAGCATTTTCCATAGTGTTGATTTTTCGGTGTGATCCGGACAGGCAGGATAACCCGGTGCAGGTCGAATACCGTCATAGCTTTCTTTGATTAAGGCATCGTTATCCAGTTGTTCATCTTTAGCGTAAGCCCAGAACTCGGTACGTACGCGTTTGTGCATGCACTCGGCAAAGGCTTCTGCTAAGCGATCAGCCAGCGCTTTTAACATGATGCTGTTGTAGTCATCATGGTCGGCTTCAAACTCAGCCACTTTTGCATCGATGCCGATGCCTGCTGTCACTGCAAAACCGCCGATGTAATCCGGCTGGCCTTTGGGTGCAACAAAGTCTGCCAGACACATATTGTGTTTGCCTCTTGGTTTTGCCATTTGCTGACGAATATGGTGCAACACAGTTTGCACTTCTTTACGCTCATCGTTCGCATAAACTTCTATATCGTCATCATTGATCATATTGACCGGAAAGAAGCCGATCACGGCACGCGCCGATAACCATTTTTCATCAACAATTTGTTTCAGCATGGCTTGTGCATCAGCGAACAGTTTTTTCGCTTCAACACCAATTTTTTCATCGTCCAGCAGTTTCGGATAACGACCGGCTAATTCCCAGCTCTGGAAGAACGGTGTCCAGTCGATATAATCAACCAGCTCTGCTAGCGGGTAATTTTCGAAAGTCTTTAAACCTAAAAATGCCGGCCTGGTTGCACGATAGTTTTCCCAGTCGCACTGGTATTTATTTTCCCGTGCTTCTGATAATGAAAAGCTTTTCTTTTTACTCTGACGTGCTGATCTTGCTTCTCGCATCGCAGCATAATCGGCTCTGACTTCTGCATGATATCCATCACGCTGATCGCTGAGTAATTTTCCGGCAACACCGACGGCACGCGACGCATCGGCAACATAGACCACCGGATGTTCATAGTTGGGTTCAATTTTAACAGCGGTGTGAATTTTAGAGGTTGTCGCACCACCGATCATCATCGGCAGGCTGAAATTCTGTCGCTGCATTTCTTTCGCAATGTGAACCATTTCATCCAGTGACGGCGTAATCAGACCCGACAAGCCGATCATGTCACAGCCTTCGTCTTTGGCTGTCTTTAATATTTTTTCAGCCGGCACCATCACGCCGATATCAAGCACTTCGTAGTTATTACATTGCAGCACCACACCGACAATGTTTTTACCGATGTCATGCACATCGCCTTTGACCGTGGCCATTAATATTTTGCCATTGGTCTGGATTTCCCCGTCGCCTTTTTCGGCTTCAATATACGGTAATAAATAAGCCACAGCTTTTTTCATGACACGTGCTGACTTCACCACCTGCGGTAAAAACATTTTTCCTTCACCGAACAGATCACCGACAATATTCATGCCATCCATTAACGGCCCTTCGATCACATCCAGAGGGCGCACCGTTGCCTGTCGCGCTTCTTCGGTATCCTCATCAATAAACTCAGTAATACCTTTTACCAGTGCATGTGCCAGCCGTTTATTAACCGGCAGACTGCGCCACTCTTCATCTTCTTTGGCAGCACCGGTACTGCCATCACCGCGGTATTTATCGGCTATTTCCAGTAGACGCTCGGTTGAATCTTCGCGCCGGTTTAAAACAACGTCTTCAACCCGTTCGCGTAACTCTTCCGGTAAGTCTTCATAAATCGCCAGCTGCGCGGCATTGACGATACCCATGTCCATACCGGCTTTAATTGCGTGATATAAAAATACCGAATGAATGGCTTCGCGTAACGGGTTATTACCGCGGAATGAAAATGAAACATTAGAAACCCCGCCGCTGACCATCGCATGCGCTAAGGTTTGTTTGATAACGCGGGTGCCTTCAATAAAATCAACCGCGTAGTTATTGTGTTCTTCGATACCGGTAGCTACGGCAAAAATATTCGGATCGAAAATAATATCTTCAGCCGGAAAACCCACTACTTCGGTTAAAATTTTGTATGAGCGTGTACAGATTTCTATCTTGCGTGCTGCTGTGTCGGCCTGACCTTCTTCATCAAACGCCATGACGATAACTGCAGCGCCATAACGGCGAACCAGTTCGGCGTATTTGATAAAATTTTCTTCGCCTTCTTTTAAGCTGATAGAGTTAACAACGCTTTTGCCCTGCACACATTGCAGGCCGGCTTCTATCACTTCCCATTTTGAGGAATCGATCATCACCGGCACCTTGCAGATATCCGGCTCCGATGCGATGTAATTTAAAAAGCGAATCATCGCCGCTTTGGAATCCAGCATCGCCTCATCCATATTGATGTCGATGATCTGCGCACCGTTCTCAACCTGGGTTAGCGCCACAGCCAGGGCTTCTTCGTATTGTTCTTCCATGATCAGGCGTTTGAAAATCGCGGATCCGGTAACGTTATTACGTTCGCCGACATTTACGAATAATGAGTCGGCAGTAATATTTAAAGGCTCCAGGCCCGACAAACGACATTCAAGCGGAATCTGGGGGATTTCGCGTGGCTTAATGTCGGCCACCGCTTCACTGATCGCTTTGATATGTGCCGGTGATGTACCACAACAGCCACCGACAATATTCAGAAATCCGCTTTCGGCAAATTCTCTGATCGTTGCGGCCATTTGATCCGGCGTTTCATCGTATTCCCCAAACTCATTGGGCAAGCCGGCATTCGGATGCGCTGAAACATGTGTACTGGCAATGCGACTGAGTTCGGCCACATACGGACGCATTTCTATCGCGCCCAGCGCACAGTTCAGTCCAAATGAAATCGGTTTTGCATGATTCAGCGAGTTCCAGAAGGCTTCGGTAGTCTGGCCCGATAAAGTACGGCCAGAGGCATCGGTAATAGTGCCGGAAATCATGATGGGCAAACGGAAACCCTGATCGGCATAAACGCCTTCCAGGGCAAACAATGCGGCTTTGGCGTTTAGGGTATCGAAAATGGTTTCGACCATTATAAAATCGGCACCGCCTTCAATCAGGCCGCGGGCCGATTCGCTGTAGGCCTCTACCAGCAGGTTGAACGTAACATTACGAAATGCAGGGTCATTAACATCCGGTGAAATAGTGGCGGTACGATTGGTTGGTCCTAATATGCCGGCAACATAGCGCGGGCGGCCGGTTGTCGCTGCAACTTCATCGGCGGCTTCGCGCGCCAGCTTTGCTGATGCCACGTTCAGCTCATACGAGAGCTCTTCCATCTCGTAATCGGCCATCGCTATGCGGGTGGCATTGAAGGTATTGGTCTCGAGGATGTCAGCACCGGCTTCAAGGTATTCTTTGTGGATGGTTTTAATGATCTGCGGTTGTGTCAGTGACAACAGGTCATTATTGCCTTTTAAATCGCTTTCCCAGTCAGCAAAACGCTCGCCTCGGTATTCATCTTCACCCAGCTTATAACCCTGGATCATGGTACCCATGGCACCATCGAGAATCACGATTCGGTGCGCTAATAATTGTTGAAATTCTTCGAGACGTTGCTGACGTGTCATGTTAAAAATCCAAATAAAAATTCACTAAATAGCCGTTTAGTATAGCATTAATGTCTTATATGCACCTTATCGCTGTCGGTTATTGCGCTTGATAATCCACGGACAACGTCAGATACTGTGTATCTGTATCATTAATACGAATCAACATGTCGCTGCAAGACCGGGATTTTTATCTTACCGTTGAACATGCCTGTGCATACTTTGATGACCGGCTGTGCCAGAATATCGTGCCTGACCCGAACATCCGTATGCATTCCAGTGTCTATGAACAACTGGGCATGATTGGCTTCAGGCGCAGTGGCGATCATGTCTATCGTCCGCACTGTAAAGACTGTAAAAGCTGTATTCCGTGCCGGATAGATATTAACCGCTTTACTCCAAACCGAAGTCAGCGCCGTTGCCTCAGGCAAAACAGCGCGATCACGGTCGAAAAGGTCAGTGCTGAATTTACTAACGAATACTTTGAACTGTACAAAAAATACCTGAACCATCGTCATGCCGGTGGCGAAATGAGTAATCCATCAGAGGATGACTTTAAAAACTTCCTGATTTGTAACTGGAGTGATAGCCACTTTTTAACTTTCAGAGAAGATGATCACTTATTAGCCATTGCCGTGATCGATAAAATTCTCAATGGCTTCTCCGCTGTCTACACCTTCTTCGACCCCGACTTTTCACACCGCAGTCTGGGTACATTTGCAATTTTGCAGGAAATACAGCACTGCAAAAACCATCAGCTACCTTTCCTGTATTTAGGCTACTGGATTGATCAGCATCCAAAAATGCATTACAAGGCCGGCTTTAATGCAATTGATGTATTTCACAACAATCACTGGCGGGCGTTAGAAAAACCCGCTGATTAAAGAAAGCTTGATCTGCCTCAATTTACAACCAATATTTCTACTGTATTCTCATCCCCGTGCCTCATGCACTGCCTGCATACTCTTTTCAAGCTAATAGTATGTATGGACTCCTGGGGGGGAGAGTCGAGCCGGTTAATCTAGCCAAGTGGATTAACCGGCTCTTTTTTTATACTTTCAATAAACCCTGACAAATTAATGGTTATTAAATCACGTACTCACTGATAAAATACGCCATCACTTTTTGACGAGTTACCCGCATGACCATGCAAGCCACTATCAGCAGTAAAATTCAGGACGCTATTCAGCCCTTACACCTGCAAGTAGAAAACGAAAGCCACATGCATAATGTACCGGCCGGTTCTGAGTCTCATTTTAAAATTGTTGTGGTCAGTGAGCAGTTTGACGGCCAGATGCTGATTAAAAGGCACCGCCTGATCAACCAGATCCTCAGTGAAGAACTGCAGCAAATTCATGCTATGGCACTACACACCATGACGCCTGACGAATGGGCTCAGAAAGGCGCTGCACCTGAATCTCCGCCATGTCAGGGTGGCAGCAAATAAAAAATCAATGCCATCGAAAAAATAATAATGACTATAAATAACTGGATAGGCTTGGCAAATATGACGTTTCACCCTATTCTATCCATACTATATAGAGTGAACAGACATATATGACTCCCCCTACTGTCAAATTATCAACACTAAAAACGGCTTGTAAAAACTGTAAGTTGCATCAGCTGTGCCTGCCGCTTGGGCTAGAAAACAATGACATGGATCAGCTTGATAATATTATTAAACGCGCTAAACCTTATCAAAAAGGCGAATACCTGTTTCAACACGGTGATAATTTCGATGCGCTTTATGCGGTACGCTCGGGTTCTGTCAAAACATTCTCTCAGGATGATAATGGCGACGAACAAATAACCGGTTTTTATCTGGCCGGTGAGATGATGGGACTGGATGCGGTTCATGAAGGCTTTCACCCCTGCTCTGCACTGGCACTGGAAACCACCAGCGTCTGTAAAATTCCGTTTACTCATCTGGAAGAGCTCAGCGCTAAATTACCCAGCCTGCAACACCAGCTGCTGCGCATCATGAGCAAAGAGATCACGGAAGATCAGGCTTTACTGATTCTGCTGGGTCAAAAGTCAGCCGAAGAGCGTGTTGCCGCTTATCTGGTCAATATGGCTGACCGTATGGAGAAGCGCGGTTTCTCTTCCGTTGAATTTAACCTTAGCATGTCTCGCAAGGACATCGGCAACTACCTGGGACTAACGATTGAAACCATCAGCCGTACTTTCAGTCACTTACAACAGGACGGGTTGATTAATTCTCAGCGTAAACACATCGAAATACTCAATACTGAAAAACTCAGAGCCATCGCTGGCCTGCCTAAAATTTCCTGTGGATTAAAATCAACAGGCTAGCATTAAATTTCGTTCAGTAAAAAAGGCAGACAAAATATTTTTTGTCTGCCTTTTTTGTTCCCACATCCCTTATAGCCTACTGCTCAGTCTCTCTGATCCATGACAACTTAAGTAGCAGCAAAATAGCAGGCGTGCCATGCATGATCAGGTCAAAAATATCAATTGGCTTTACCAGCTCACCGGCTGCCAGCATTTTGAGCTTTTCCAGCAGATGTGGCTCTGGTACAAACGGTGCCAGCCCCAGCATTAAGGCAATCATTGCCAGATGAAAGGTCGGGATTTTATTTAATAAGCTTTTAAATTTATTCATTATCACTCTGCAGTTAATGTATAAGCCAGGATCTCTACCACCTGCTCCGGTGTTTCTGCTGATGCCAGAGCCGCGGCATTGACTTCTTTGAGCGGATGTATCAATGCTTCATCGTGCAGGGTAATAATAGATTTACCCAAAGCAGAGGCATAACCGGCATCAAACGCTGCATTCCACTGGCGATATTTATCACCAAAGCGCACCACGACCACGTCTGCATCGGCAATCAACTTGCGTATGCGGATTGCATTAATCTTTGCCGCTTTATTATCTTTCCAGAACGGCTGTTCTTCTTTACCCAGTATCAGATCGCCACAGTCATCGCTGGCTTCGTGATTGGTTACCGGTGCTGAAATTTCAATCGGCAGATTTTTAGCTTTAATGCCCGCGCTGATACGCTCGCGCCAGTCAGTATGAATTTCACCTGACAGATAAACTTTCCACATAAAAGGTTCCTCTCGTTAATTTAGGGTGTTTCAGCATGTTGATAGGGTTATCGTGCTCAGCGTTAATACTTTCAGCCGCTGCTTACAGGCTTTAACGATATACCCTGATCAGATAAAAGCCTGTAAGTTGCAAAGCTCATTAATTTAGTTAAAAGCTCTACACTCCCAGCATAATACTGACTTGCTCATGCATATCCTTGCTATTACAGGCCAGTACCGTGGTCGTATCCAGGGTTAAACCTTCACCGTTTAGATCGGTAAAGCAACCGCCGGCTTCATTGACTATGACGCTCAACGCAGCAATATCGAGAATATTCACATCAGATTCAACGATGATGTCTGCTTTTCCGGAAGCCAGCAGGTGGTAGTGATAAAAATCACCGTAGCCACGGGTCCGGTGCACAGACTGAATCAGCTGGGCCAGGTTATTCCATTGCGGCATACCTGACAGTGTTGCAATATTACCGGTTGAAAGCGTTGATTTTTTCAGCTCAGTGATCTCACTGACTGTAATGGGCTGATCGTTTAAAAAGGCACCAAAACCTTTCTCGGCATAGGCCATTTCACCAAACATCGGGGCATTCGATACCCCCAAAATCAGCTCATCACCTTTCATTAAAGCAATCTGGGTAGAAAAAAACGGGTACTGGCGAACAAAGCTTTTGGTGCCGTCGATTGGGTCGATTAGCCAGTTATATTCGGCATCCGGGTTGGTTTTACCCGTTTCTTCACCAAAAAACCCATGTTCTGGAAATTGACTAAGAATAATGCCTTTAATGGTTTTTTCAGTTTCGACATCAGCGATAGTAACCGGGCTTTCATCCGCTTTGATTTCAATATCAAATTCGCCCAGATAATATTTGCGAATAACTTCTTCGCCTGCTTTCGCCGCTTTGATCGCTGTTTCCAAAAATTCACTTTTTTGCATGATAGCTCCACAGATGCCCGCTTGATTCAATTTCGCCGTATTCTACCTTATTCGGGCCGTTATTTGACCCCTGTTTAAAATAAGCCGAGTTTATATCTGTGCTAACGGTGCAATGTCCGGTTTGTGATATAATTAAAAGCTGATATTCATCAAACACACACCTGAGAACCATGAAAAAAATCGAACTGCTTTCACCCGCCGGCACAATCAGCAATATGCGCTATGCCTTCGCTTATGGTGCAGATGCTGTCTATGCAGGTCAGCCCCGCTACAGCCTGCGCGTACGTAATAATGACTTTATGGGCGACAACCTGTCCATTGGCATCAATGAAGCACACGCGCTGGGTAAAAAGTTTTTCGTCGCCTCAAACCTCATGCCACATAACAGCAAAGTTAGAACGTATATGGCTGATATGGCACCGGTTATTGAAATGAACCCGGATGCTCTGATCATGTCAGACCCCGGCCTGATTATGATGGTACGTGAAAGATGGCCGGAAATGCCGGTGCACTTATCCGTGCAGGCCAACACCGTGAATTATGCGGCGGTTAAATTCTGGAAAAGTGTGGGTGTAGAGCGAGTTATTCTTTCGCGTGAATTATCGCTTGATGAAATCAAAGAAATTCGCCAGGAATGTCCGGACATGGAACTGGAAGTCTTTGTCCACGGCGCATTATGCATCGCTTATTCCGGTCGCTGCTTATTATCCGGCTACTTCAATCACCGTGACCCTAATCAGGGCACCTGTACCAATGCCTGCCGCTGGGACTATAAAACCACCGAAGTGACGGAAAATGCCGAAGGCGTGTACAAGCCTAAAGATACCGCCAGCCATACGCCAGGCGAAAACACCGCCGGTACAGCCGAGCGACATGAAAAAGCCCAGGATGTTTATTTCCTGGAAGAGAAAAGCCGCCCTGGCGAACAAATGCCCATCATCGAAGATGAACACGGCACTTACATCATGAATTCAAAAGACCTGCGCGCGATTGAACACGTGCAGAAACTGGTTGAAATTGGCGTCGATAGTTTAAAAATAGAAGGCCGCACCAAATCACATTATTATGTCGCCAGAACAGCCCAGACCTACCGTCAGGCCATTGATGATGCTTTGCGTGGTAATGCATTTAATCCAAAATTATTAGGCGTTTTAGAAAACCTGGCCAACCGTGGTTACACCGATGGTTTTTACGAACGCCACCACACACAAGACTACCAAAACTATATGCAGGGCAACTCCATCAGTCATCAGCAACAGTTCTGTGGTCAGGTCATCAGTTACGATAGCGCAGCCGGTATCGCAGAAATAGACGTTAAGAATAAATTTTCTGTGGGCGACAAAATTGAAATTATCATGCCGGATGGCAACATTGATATCACTCTGCAACAGATGGAAAACACCAAAGGCCAGCCAATGGATGTAGCACCGGGCAGTGGTCATACTGTGCGCATTCCCATGCCGGAAAACACCACCGAGCAATGTATGATTGCCAGATACCTTTGAAAAAAAGTCTGAATTCATTAGTCAAAGTTATCAGTACTAAAATGAAAAGATACTGCAGTGCTTTTTGACTTACGACTTTTTTGACTGCGTTTACAAATCGCCGGCAAACAACCAGCTCGCACCCAGTGCAATAAACCAGTAATCTTGTTGATCCACCAGCGGACTATCTGCAAAAACAGCATCAGATAAATTCTGATACCTTACATATAACCCCAGCCAGTAGCCGTTCATGCGACGCGTCATGGAAAAAATAAAACGATAGCCGGCAGCACCTTCAGTTGCCGAATAAACATTACGTTCAGCCGTTATATAGCCCGGCTCCACATCATAATAATAGCGATGAAATTCCTCTGAGGCATACACAGAACCGAATGACATACTAATATCCAGAGGATAGATTAAATCACCATATAAATAATTAAAATAAATTCTGGGATTAGAAGCCCAGCCGACTGAGTTTACTTCAAAACCATCAACCGCATAAGCATAAGTCAGCGGCAAATGAAGCTGCCATTTTAATATCCGACTATCATACAGCTGATAAATCAATAACGGCCCGAGCTGCCCGACCGGATCTAAATCTGGCATACCATTTCTGGATTTAATTTCATTGCTATCAACCGGCAGCCCCAGGTCAAAACTAAAGTCCAGACGAAAACGTGTTTCTTCAAACCAGTTGGTATGCAGCCCTTCATTATCCAAATCAAACCATTCTGTTTTAACTTTCAGATAAGGAATGGGTGATGTAATCGTTTGCGCCTGATCAGAGCCAATGTAACTATGCGCGGTGATATTACCAATACCGGCACCTAATTTCCATAAAGTGTCTGCTGACACTTTATTTACTGTTGTAAATATTAAAATAATGAATATAAATCTCATACAACTGTCCATTACGGCCTAGCCATCACTTTGTCATACATCATAGCAGGCTGTAAATTAATTATTCCCACTAGACATTGCCGGTAAGCACCGCGGCGATACTTATGCAAAGTGAGCAGTTCATACTTTGTAAATAAGGTAAATAAATTTTATAACTCCATCCGTTTCATAAGTCATTCCCAGGCTACTACAAAATACACAAACATAAAAAAAGCCCCGCTATGCGGGGCTTTTTTTGCAGCTCAACACATCAAAAAGAGGTGCTGAACTTTTGCGTCAGAGCAAGGCGTGGAAGTTATTTGAGCGCGGAGCGTATATTAATACGTGAGCACTCAAATAATTTGCACAACGCCGCTATGGCATAAAAGGACAAGCCTCTTACATCATGCCGCCCATACCACCCATACCACCCATTCCACCCATATCAGGTGCACCAGCATCTGCAGGAGCAGGCATTTCAGCAATCATGCATTCAGTCGTAATTAACAGACCAGCAACAGACCCTGCATTTTGCAATGCTGAACGGGTTACTTTAGTCGGATCAAGAATACCCATAGCAATCATATCGCCGTATTCACCAGTCGCTGCGTTATAACCGAAGTTACCTGTACCTTCTGCAACTTTATTCATAACAACAGAGGCTTCATCACCCGCATTGGTAGTAATCTGGCGAATTGGATCTTCCATCGCACGCAGTGCGATTTTGATACCTACGTCCTGATCATGGTTATCACCTTTCAGGCCTGCTAACGCAATAGCCGCACGAACCAGTGCAACACCGCCGCCAGGAATAACGCCTTCTTCTACTGCCGCACGTGTTGCATGCAACGCATCATCAACACGGTCTTTTTTCTCTTTCATTTCAACTTCAGTAGCAGCACCAATTTTGATAACAGCAACACCGCCAGCTAATTTAGCCACACGTTCCTGAAGTTTTTCACGATCGTAGTCAGAAGAAGTATCTTCAATTTGTGAACGAACCTGAGCAACACGTTTTTCGATTTCTTCAGCAGCGCCGCCGCCATCAACAATGATAGTATTCTCTTTAGAGATTGTTACTTTCTTTGCAGTACCTAAATCTTCAAGTGTTACTTTTTCAAGTGACAGACCCACTTCTTCAGAAATGACTACACCGCCAGTTAAAATAGCAATATCCTGCAACATTGCTTTACGACGATCGCCAAAGCCCGGTGCTTTAACCGCCGCAACTTTCACGATACCGCGCATGTTATTAACCACTAAAGTTGCCAGCGCTTCGCCTTCAACATCCTCAGCAATAATAACTAATGGTTTGCCAGCTTTAGCAACCGCTTCCAGTGTAGGCAGCAATTCACGAATGTTAGTGATTTTCTTATCGAACAACAGGATGTACGGACTGTCTAACTCAGCCGTCATATTTTCCTGGTTTGTTGCAAAATACGGTGACAGGTAGCCACGGTCAAACTGCATACCTTCTACAGTATCCAGTTCGTTTTCCAGTGAAGTACCTTCTTCAACAGTGATAACACCTTCCTGGCCTACTTTTTCCATTGCATCGGCAATGATCTGACCAATTGCTTTATCAGAGTTAGCCGAGATAGTACCTACCTGTGCAATCGACTGTGTGTCATTGCAAGGCTTAGACATTTTTTTCAGCTCTTCAACTGCAGCAATAACTGCTTTATCGATACCGCGTTTCAGATCCATCGGGTTCATGCCGGCTGAAACTGATTTCATGCCTTCACGGATAATACCCTGAGCCAGAACCGTTGCAGTCGTTGTGCCGTCGCCAGCGATATCGGAAGTTTGTGAAGATACTTCCTTAACCATCTGTGCACCCATGTTTTCGAATCTGTCTTCCAGTTCAATTTCTTTAGCAACTGAAACACCGTCTTTTGTCACCGTAGGTGAACCGAAAGATTTTTCTAATACAACATTACGGCCTTTAGGACCTAAAGTAACTTTTACAGCGTTCGCTAAAATATTAACGCCATTCACCATACGGCTACGCGCATCATCGCCAAAACGTACGTCTTTTGCACCCATGTTAAATTCCTCTGTTTAAATTTTTATATTCAAGCCTGTTTCCAGACTGATGAAAGTTAGTGATGAGCCTAAGTTAAAAACTAGGCTTCAAATACACCAATGATGTCGTCTTCGCGCATGATCAGCAACTCTTCGCCATCTAATTTAATTTCTGTACCGGCAAACTTACCAAACATAACCCGGTCACCGACTTTTACATCCATAGCACGAACTTCACCGCTGTCAGTCACTCTGCCACCGCCAACGGCCAGAATGGTTCCTTGCGCTGGTTTTTCAGTCGCTGAGTCAGGGATAACGATGCCAGACGCTGTAGTGCGTTCTTCTTCTGTACGTTTTACAACAACACGATCATGTAGTGGACGGATATTCATAGCTGTAGATTTCCTCTATTAGCACTCTTGTTAGATGAGTGCTAATCATAGGGTCGAATTTTAGAGAGTCAAGGCGGGCTGGAAAAAAATCTTATAATTTCTAATAAAAAGCAGAATTTGCCAGCGGATATCTGATTTAACCCTGCAGCAGCCAGGTTTCAGAATAAATAGAGCTAAAACTTAGTCTTCTCGCTTAAAGTCACCTTCAATCGTGCGGCTTGAGCGAGTGTTTGCTGTCTCATCTGGCTGCTGCCCGCCCCCTGTGTAGTGAGCCGATGTAAACTGCGCAGATGCCGAACTGGACGCAGTTCTCAGCGCCATCTTATTTAATAGATGATGCAGTAACAGCTTACGTATCGCCGGTATTAGCAGAATAAAGCCAATTGCATCGGTCACAAAGCCAGGTGTTAACAGCAAAACACCGACAATGGCCAGCATAAACCCGTCAAACAGCTCCTGAGCCGGCATTTGCCCGGATTGCATCGACTGGTTGGCCCGCATAAGGGTTTTCAGCCCCTGCAGACGCAATAAGCTCACACCAATGACGGCCGTCACCACAACGGCTAAAACCGTCATCCAGGCACCGATTTCTTCACCAACCTGAACCAGAAAATAAATTTCTACCAACGGAATCACAAAAAACAATAATGGCCATGCTCGCAGCATTTCAAAAACAACCTTAAATAAATTGGAAGAAATTAGACACTTAACTCATCATATCGCTATCTACGATGAACTTGATTCTGATAATATGGTCAATTAAGTCATTGTCAACTGCAATATACGAAAGAAGAATTATTATTATGAATAAGATTGTATTCGCATTAACTTTAATAGCTGCCACTTTTAGCAGCTTTACATCCACTCATTTAGTGGCAGCTCCGCTGGCTATCAGCGCACTCAGCAACTTTGGACTGGGTAATGATGAAAGTGAGATTCTGAAACCTGATGATGCGTTTAAACTCAGTACAGAACAGACTGACAACAAGTTAATAGCTAACTGGGAAATTGCAGACGGCCATTATTTATATCGTGACAAATTCAAATTAACGCTGCTGGATGCCAACGGTGTTGAATCGGGTGAGTTTGAACTCCCTGCCGGTGAAAAGAAGAATGATGAGTTTTTTGGTGAAATATTCGTTTTCCACCACACGGCCAATGCTTCACTGGCATATACCAACAATACCGGCAGCGAACAAAAAGTAACATTGAAAGTAAATTATCAGGGTTGTTCTGAAATCTCTGGTATTTGCTATCCGCCTATTACTAAAAAAATTCCGCTTAACCTGCCAGTATCCAGCGTTAACACTGCAAGCACTGTCTCCGCTGATAACACCCGGCAAACCACCACCATCGTAAAAGATGACTACGTGTCTGAGCAAGATCGCATCGCCTCGACACTGAGCTCTGGCAGTACCTGGATCATTCTGATTTCGTTCTTTGGCTTTGGTTTATTACTGGCGTTTACACCCTGCGTGTTTCCGATGATTCCAATTTTATCGAGTATCATTATTGGTCACGGCAAAGACATCACAACGCGTAACGCATTCACCATGTCAACCGTTTACGTTTTGGCAATGGCATTAACCTATACTGCCGCCGGTGTGTTTGCCGGATTATTTGGCGAAAATCTTCAGGCCGCTTTTCAAAACCCCTGGATATTAGTTTCATTTTCTATCGTTTTTGTTGCCTTATCTTTTTCCATGTTCGGCTTCTACGACTTACAACTTCCCAGTAGCTGGCAAAGCAAACTCACCAGCATCAGTAACAATCAAAAAGGCGGCTCTTTAAGTGGTGTCGCTGTCATGGGCTTTTTATCGGCGCTGATCGTCGGCCCCTGTGTTGCGGCTCCGCTAGCCGGCGCTTTAATTTATATTGGCCAGACCGGCGATGCCGTATTAGGTGGACTGGCTTTATTCTCACTGAGTTTAGGCATGGGCGCGCCATTAATCGCTATCGGCACATCTGCCGGTAAACTGTTACCGAGAGCAGGCGCCTGGATGGATGCGGTGAAAGCGGTCTTTGGCGTGATGTTACTGGCCGTTGCTATCTGGATGCTGGAACGCATTCTGCCTGCTGCCGCCAGCATGACCTTATGGGCATTACTGCTGATTATCTCGGCTATTTATATGGGTGCACTGGAGGCACTGGATCACGGCATATCAGGTTGGAGAAGACTCTGGAAAGGTGTGGGTATCTTTTTTCTGGCTTATGGCGTACTGATTTTACTGGGCGTTGCATCGGGTGGAAAAGATGTTCTGCAACCGCTAAAAGGCGTGGCCTTTGCAGCTGGAACACAAAGCACTCAGCAGTCTGCACATCTGCAGTTCAGACAAATAAAAGGCCTGGCAGGACTGGAGACAGCACTGGCTGATGCTAAGGCTCAGGGTAAACCTGTGATGCTGGATTTTTATGCCGACTGGTGTGTTTCATGCAAAGAAATGGAAAGCCTTACCTTTAGTGATGCCGCCGTTCAAAAGCAGCTATCAGGTTTCATTTTATTACAGGCCGACGTCACCCCTAATGATGAACTGGATCAGCAACTGTATGATCATTTTAAAATCATCGGCCCGCCAGCCATTATTTTTTACGACACTAACAGTCAGGAGCGCCGTAACCTGCGGGTAGTTGGTTACATGCCGGCAGCTGAATTTACCGCCGTCATTGGCCGCGTATAAATACCAGCTCTGAAGCAGAGATCACAAAGAGCAACTCAGTTTAATACTATTGTTCTTTGTATGCTTGCCACCATAACCGCCCGATGTCAGGGATTACAAATAAAGAGACAGCCCACTAAATGAAAATAATTATTATAAGTCTGATTACCATCGCTGCAGCCGCAGCTGGTTTTTTTCTGCAACAAAAACTTTCCACCGACAACACCCTGCCAGCAGCTGTTAACCAACCCAGTCTGTCTGTCATCGGCCAGCTTCGTCCTGAGTTTGTGTTACCTGACCTTGAGGGTAAGCTTAGAAACATCAGCGAATGGGATGGTAAAATCAGACTTGTTAATTTCTGGGCTACCTGGTGCCCGCCCTGCCTGAGAGAAATGCCCGCCTTTATTGAAATGCAGGCACAATTTGCCGATCAAGATTTTGTCGTGCTTGGGATTGCTGTTGATAGTAGAGACGCTGTTGATACTTTTGTGGAAACAATGGATATTAATTATCCCATTTTCGTCGGCGATTCTGCCGCACTCGAGTTAACCACTCTTTATGGTAATCGCCTGGGTGTTTTACCTTTCAGTGTTTTCGTTGGAAAAAATAATAAAATTATTTCCACACATAACGGTGAAATTACCGCTGAGACCATTAAAAGCATCCTGCTGTCGCAAAGTGTAAAATAAATTGTCACTTTGGCTCTTCTTTTTATGCATCCATTACAAAAAATCACACTATTTGCTGCTATCTTCAGCAAATAGTCGACAACTCCGACAAACTGGACATAACCCTATAATTGGTGCAGAATGCACCTATAGATACTTCTTCTGGAAAAAATATCTCAATGCCATCCATTCTTGTACTTAACGGCCCTAACTTAAATTTGCTGGGCAGCCGTGAGCCTGAACATTACGGAACAACCACACTTGCCGATATCCATCAGCAAATGCTGGTGCGGGCAAAGAACTTAAACTGCAGCATTGATTTTTTCCAGACTAATCATGAAGGTGAACTGGTTGATCGCATCCATCAAGCCAGCACTGACAAGGTTGATTTCATTATTATCAACCCTGCCGCATTCACCCATACCAGCGTTGCTGTACGCGATGCAATCAGCGGAGTACATATTCCGTTTATTGAGCTGCATTTATCAAACGTGCATGCACGCGAAGAGTTCAGACAACACTCCTATTTCTCGGACCTGGCCGTTGGTGTCATCAGCGGACTGGGTTCTCAGGGTTATGATCTTGCACTGCAGGCTGCCGTGCAACATTGTTCCAAATAACATTACGAAGCAGGTTATATACAATGGATATACGCAAAATAAAAAAACTGATTGAGCTACTGGAAGAATCCGGTGTTGCTGAAATCGAAATTAAAGAAGGTGAAGAGTCAGTACGTATTTCTCGCCAGCAGCAAGTCATGGCTGCCGCTCCTGTTGCAGCCGCTCCGGCACCTGTTGCAGCACCGGCACCGGCACCGGTGGTAGTTGAAGCTGTTGTTGCAGCCGATGCAACTCCAAGTGGCCATCAGGTTGAATCACCTATGGTTGGCACTTTCTACCGCTCTTCAGCACCGGGCTCTCCAGCCTTCACAGAAGTGGGTAGCTCGGTCAGTGCAGGTGACACGTTATGTATTATCGAAGCCATGAAGATCCTGAATCCGATTGAAGCCGATAAATCAGGTACAGTGAAAGCGATTCTCGTTGAAAACGGTCAGCCAGTTGAATTTGGCCAGACGCTTTTCATTATTGAATAAGCACTCTTTCTCTTACCTCACAGAAGATAGTAATCGTTATGCTTGATAAAGTCGTTATTGCAAACCGGGGCGAAATCGCTCTGCGTATATTACGTGCCTGCCGTGAGCTGGGCATCAAAACGGTTGCGGTGCATTCAGATGCTGACCGTGACCTGAAACACGTCCGCCTGGCTGATGAATCTGTTTGTATTGGACCTGCACGCTCAGACATGAGTTATCTGAATGTGCCGGCCATTATCAGTGCAGCAGAAGTCACTGATGCCGTTGGTATTCATCCGGGCTATGGTTTCCTGTCTGAAAATGCCGACTTTGCTGAACGCGTTGAAGACAGTGGTTTTGTTTTCATTGGCCCCAAAGCCGACTCAATTCGCATGATGGGCGACAAAGTTGCCGCTATCACAGCCATGCAAAAAGCCGGTGTTCCTTGCGTCCCCGGCTCCGATGGTGCACTGGGTGATAATGATGAAGAAAACATGCGTTTAGCACGTGAGATCGGCTACCCGATCATCATCAAAGCAGCCGGTGGCGGTGGCGGTCGTGGTATGCGCGTTGTGCATGCTGAAGGCTCTTTATTAAATTCTATTTCCTTAACAAAAAATGAAGCCGGTACTTTCTTTGGTAACAGCATGGTGTATATGGAGAAGTTTCTTGAAACACCTCGCCATATAGAAATCCAGGTATTAGCCGACGGTCAGGGCAATGCCATTCATTTAGGTGAGCGAGACTGCTCGATGCAGCGCCGTCATCAAAAAGTGGTTGAAGAAGCACCCGCTCCGGGTATTTCTGAAGAGCTGCGAAATGAAATTGGTGCGCGCTGCGTAGAAGCCTGCATTCAAATGAACTATCGTGGCGCGGGTACCTTCGAGTTCCTCTACGAAAAAGGTAGTTTTTACTTCATTGAAATGAACACCCGAGTACAGGTTGAACACCCTGTTACTGAGATGGTTACCGGTGTTGATATCGTAAAAGAGCAGCTTTATATAGCATCCGGCGTGCCATTACGCTATAAGCAAAGCGACATCAAAATTCAAGGGCATGCTATCGAGTGCCGTCTGAATGCTGAAGACTCTAAAACCTTTATCCCGTCACCCGGTAAGATCAATGCTTATCATGCACCCGGTGGTCCGGGCATCCGTGTTGAGTCTCACATTTATGCCGGCTATACCGTGCCACCACATTACGACTCCATGATCGGCAAACTGATTGCCTATGGTGAGAACCGTGACGTTGCCATTGCACGTATGCTCGGTGCGCTGGATGAAGTCATTATTGATGGCATCAATACCAATATCGCTTTACAAAGAGATATCATCAGCGATGCAGCTTTCAAAGTCGGTGAAACCAATATTCACTATCTTGAAAAGAAACTCGGCTTATAATATAAACCAACCATCAAAAAAAGCCCGCCTGATGCGGGCTTTTTTTATAGCCATCGGTCTTTAGTCTGATGACCTTATAAACTCTGAACTCGCGATTTTTGACTATGAACTGGCAGCAAGTACATATAACCCTCCCTAAAGACCGGCTTGATGAAATTGAAGGCTTCCTGCTGAGTATCGGTGCACTTTCCACTACCTATAAAGATGCCGGTGATAACCCTGTTTTAGAGCCACTACCCGGTGAAACCCCGCTTTGGCCTGAGCTGATTGTGACGGGTTTATTTGAGCAAAAAAAAAATATGAACAGCGTGATGACGATTCTTGCGCGTCACTTTCCTGATTTAGTTATCACCCAGGAAGAACTCGAAGACCAGGACTGGGAACGCAGCTGGATGAAAGACTATCAGCCAATGCCATTTGGCAAGCGACTTTGGGTCGTGCCAACCAATATGGATGCACCCGATCAAAACGCTGTCAATCTCAGACTGGATCCGGGGCTTGCTTTTGGTACCGGCACCCACCCCACTACATCACTGTGTCTACAGTGGCTTGATCAGCACGACATCAGCCAGCAAACGCTTCTGGATTATGGCTGTGGCTCGGGCATTTTAGCTATTGCCGGGTTATTATTAGGCGCATCGATGGCCGAAGGCGTGGATATCGACCCGCAAGCCATCACTGCCACAAATGAAAATGCAAAAATCAATCAAGTCAGCGATCAACTTGCCGTTTACTTAGCGGCTAATTATCAGCCCAGACAATTCGATATTGTCATGGCCAATATTTTATCCGGCCCGCTAGCCGAGTTAGCACCGAGCCTATCCGCATACACCCGGTCTGGTGGCCGCATTGTTCTGTCCGGTATTCTTGATGAACAGGCTGATGCAGTCAGGACGGTCTATCAACAATGGTTCGATATGGAAAAAGCCATTATCAATGATGGCTGGGCTATGTTAAGTGGCACAAAAATAGTATAAATACTAAACTAGCACGCTTATCAAACGGAACAATAAGAACAATGCAAATCCGCTGCCCCGAATGCAATACCCTCTTTAAAGTAAGAGCATCTGAACTGACTGTGCCCGAAGCTCGGGTTCAGTGCGGGCATTGTTTTAATATTTTTAAGCCTGTACCTGAGCAGGAAATATTCCAACTGGTTGAAGAAGTTAATACCGATGATATCGACATCAATACCTTTGGCGACTCGGTTGATAACACCTCTGAAAGCGATGAGCTGCCTGCTGTAGAGCCAGAGCAACAACCGTTCTTCTCACAGAACCCAATGATCGACGACTTAGTACCACCAAAGCTACGCCAGCAAACCGAAACATCATCCAGTGCTCTGGTAACTTTTATCTGGTCGGTCGGCATTATTGCACTATTATTGATCGCCACTGCCCAGCTGGTTTATTTCAACCGAACCTTGCTGGCCAGCAAAACTGAGCTTCGCCCTTATATGTTCCAGTTTTGTGCACTGGCCAGGTGCGAGATTGCTGACTTAAAAGACATCAACCGGATCGAGCTTTCCAGCAAAAATGTTTACTCGCACCCAAATGTTGATAACGCACTGATGATTACCGCCGTCATTGTTAATCAGGCCGCTTTTGCACAAAAATACCCTGCCCTGCAAATTAGCTTTACGAATTTAGTCGGTGATATCGTCATGGCCCGGCAGTTTAAACCCAGTGAATACCTCAATACCAGCGAAGATAAACTCAGTGATATGCAACCGGGCCTGCCTGTACAAATTATTCTGGAAGTCCTTGATCCCGGTAAAGCCGCAACCGCCTACGAATTTAGCTTTATATAAGAAATATACTGTATGCTTATAAAGAAAGCGGATTAAAAAAAATCAATTTTTAACTTTAATCGTTCACAAAATAAGCGTATTATTCCCGCCCCGTTTTGGAGAATCTGTGCCCGTGCAAATTGGACCATATCAACTAGAAAACCAGCTGATCTTGGCACCGATGGCCGGCGTTACCGATCGTCCGTTCAGGCAACTGTGCAAAGAGTTCGGAGCCGGTCTGACCGTATCCGAAATGATTTCATGCAAACCTGAACTGCGAAATAGCAAAAAAACACAACTACGCATGGAACATGACGGCGAGATAGAACCTCGAAGCATACAGATAGCAGGCACTGACCCGTTAATGATGGCCGAAGCCGCCAGATTTAATGTTGATCACGGTGCACAAATCATCGATATCAATATGGGCTGCCCAGCTAAAAAAGTATGCAGCGTTTTGGCCGGATCTGCCTTAATGAAAAACGAGAAACTGGTTGCAGAGATTTTAGAAAGTGTAGTGAATGCGGTTGATATACCTGTCACTTTAAAAACCCGGACAGGCTGGGATGAAAAGAACCGAAACGTTCTTAACATCGCCAAAATTGCTGAAAACGCCGGAATTCAGGCGCTTGCGATTCATGGCAGAACGCGTTCAGACAAATATAATGGCGACGCTGAGTATGACAATATTGCCAATGTAAAAAGCCGCATTTTAATACCGGTTATCGCAAATGGCGATATTAGTACTCCCGAAAAAGCGGCTTATGTGTTAAAACATACGGGCGCTGATGCACTGATGATTGGTCGCGCAGCACAGGGAAACCCCTGGATTTTTCAGGAAATTAATTATTTTCTGGAGCACGGAAAAAAAATGGCTGCACCATCATTAAGCCTGGTCCGTGACGTGATGCTCAAACACCTGTTTAACTTATACACTTTCTATGGCGAATACATGGGTATTCGTATTGCTCGAAAACATATTGGCTGGTATTGCAAGAACCGACCTAACGGGGAAGCATTCAGACGTTTTTTCAATTCTTTGGAAACCTCTGAATTACAACAAAAACATATTCGTCTTTATTTTGAAGATGAAAATCATACTATGAAAGCGGCATGAACTTACAAACTATAGAAATGACACAAACCAATACACGTATGTCTGAGAACTTGCATGAAACGAAAGTTGCAACATTAACAGACACTGTGAAAGACACACTCATTACCTATTTCAACCAGCTTGAAGGCGCAGAGCCCAGTGAAATATACAACATGGTACTGAAGCAGGTTGAAGCGCCTTTGCTAGAAGTTGTCATGCAACAAGTTGGTGGAAACCAGACTAAAGCAGCAGCATGCCTTGGATTAAACAGAGGCACTCTACGTAAAAAGCTGCGTTTATACGGCCTTGATAATAGCTAAATCTTTACATTTACACCCTTGCCATTCTCACTAGCTTATCCGCTATTGCGAATGGCAAATCTCCCCGCCCAAAAAACTCTCAATTAGCTGAGACTAGCAAAGCAAAAAATTGCTATAATCGAGGGCTAAATTCATCAGGGGGCTACACACTCAATGACTGTTAGTAACACTCGCCCAGTACGTCGGGCACTAATCAGCGTTTCAGATAAAACAGGTATCGTAGAATTTGCTCAATCGTTACACGATACGGGTGTCGTTATACTTTCGACCGGCGGTACGGCTAAATTACTAGCTGAAAAAAACATCCCGGTTACTGAAGTATCCGACCATACCGGCTTCCCTGAAATGATGGATGGTCGAGTCAAAACCCTGCATCCAACAATCCACGGCGGTATTCTTGGTCGTCGTGGCACAGACGATGAAATCATGACGGCTCACAACATCACCCCTATTGATCTGGTCGTTGTTAACCTCTACCCCTTTGCTGAAACCATTGCCAAACCGGGTTGTAGTCTGGCTGACGCCATTGAAAACATTGATATTGGCGGGCCCACCATGGTGCGCGCTGCGGCGAAGAACCATAATGACGTTGCCATCGTCGTAAATCCTGCTGATTATGACCGTGTGCTCAGAGAGATGGCATCAGACAACAACACATTAACCAATGCCACCCGCTTTGATCTGGCCGTTAAAGCCTTTGAACACACTGCCCACTATGATGGTATGATCGCGAATTATCTGGGCAAAATCACCGCTGACAGCGAACTCTCTTTATTTCCGCGCACCTACAATACCCAGTACATCAAAACTCAGGATATGCGCTACGGTGAAAACCCTCACCAGAATGCAGCTTTCTACCGGGAACATGATATTCAGGAAGCCAGTGTTGCCAGCGCTACTCAAATTCAGGGCAAAGAGCTGTCTTATAACAACGTTGCTGACACCGATGCGGCGCTGGAATGCGTGAAGAGTTTTGCAGAACCTGCCTGTGTCATCGTTAAACATGCTAACCCCTGCGGTGTTGCCGTCGCTGATGATGTTTTCACTGCCTACGAGCGCGCCTATCAAACAGACCCGACCTCGGCTTTCGGCGGCATCATCGCCTTCAACCGTCCGCTAGATGGTAAAACAGCCGCTGAAATTGTTTCACGCCAGTTTGTTGAAGTAATTATTGCCCCTGAGATCAGCGCTGAAGCCAGAGCAGCCGTTGCGGCTAAAACCAACATTCGTGTACTGGAATGCGGCCCGTTAAATGAAAAACTAGCAGCGCTGGATTTCAAACGCGTAACCGGTGGTTTACTGGTTCAGGACCGTGATTTAGGCATGGTGACTGAGAAAGAATTAAACATCGTTACCCAAATCGCACCCTCTGCAGAACAGATTCAGGATCTGTTATTTGCCTGGAAAGTGGCTAAGTTTGTTAAATCAAATGCCATTGTTTATGCCAACAAGCTGCAAACCATCGGCGTTGGTGCCGGTCAGATGAGCCGTGTTTATTCGGCTAAAATCGCCGGCATTAAAGCCGCTGATGAGAATCTTGTGGTCGCCGGTTCCGTCATGGCCTCTGACGCTTTCTTCCCGTTCCGTGACGGCATTGACGCGGCACACGAAGCCGGTATTAAAGCCGTTATTCAGCCAGGCGGGTCAATGCGCGATAATGAAGTGATTGATGCGGCCAATGAGCATGGTATGGCGATGGTATTTACCAGCATGCGTCACTTCAAACATTAAAGGTTTTACGTTTCATCATTCACGCCCTGGCTGCGTTATTTACAATCTCAAAATGCTCACTTACTACATGTAAGCTCCGTTTTTTCGATTGTAAATGCCATGCCAGGACACAAATGACTTCTCGTAATTCTCTTTAATCTAAACTCTTAAAGTGTTTCTATAAACACACTTAAATTAAATGGTATCGAGTTAATCTATGAAAGTTCTGGTAATTGGTAGTGGTGGTCGCGAACACGCTCTGGCTTGGAAAGCAGCTCAATCAGCGGATGTGGACACTGTTTTTGTTGCACCGGGTAATGCTGGCACAGCTATTGAAACTAAAGTTGAAAATGTAAATATTGGCGTCACTGATATTGATGCGTTAATTACCTTTGCCAAAGAGAATGAGATTGGCTTAACCATTGTCGGCCCTGAAGCACCATTGGTGATTGGCATTGTCGATAAATTCCAGGCCGCTGGCCTGCGTATTTTTGGCCCCAGTGCAGGCGCCGCTCAGCTCGAAGGCTCAAAGGCCTTTACTAAAGATTTTCTTCAGCGCCACAACATCCCCACCGCGGCTTATGGCAACTTTACAGATGTCGATCAGGCGATTGCTTACATCGAGCAACAAGGCGCACCTATCGTCGTTAAAGCCGATGGTCTGGCGGCCGGTAAAGGCGTTATTCTAGCGCAAACCAATGATGAAGCCATCGAAGCGGTTAAAGATATGCTATCGGGCAATGCCTTTGGTGAGGCTGGCGCACGGGTTGTGATTGAAGAATTTTTAGTTGGCGAAGAAGCCAGCTTTATTTGCATGGTCGATGGTGAGCATGTTTTACCGATGGCCACTTCGCAGGATCATAAAGCACGCGACAATGGCGACTTAGGGCCGAACACTGGCGGCATGGGCGCATACTCCCCTGCCCCCGTGGTCACCGCTGAAATGCATGAGCGCATCATGAATGAAGTGGTCTGGCCAACGGTTAAAGGCATGGCAGCCGAGGGCAATGAATACAGCGGATTTTTATATGCCGGCGTTATGATTGCAGCCGACGGCACCCCCAAGGTACTGGAATATAACGTGCGCTTTGGTGATCCTGAAACCCAGCCCATTATGATGCGATTACAGTCTGACATCGTTGCACTGTGTAATGCAGGCGTTGATAAAAAGCTTGATCAGGTCACAGCTCAATGGGACCCTCGCAATTCACTGGGCGTGGTACTGGCTGCCGGTGGCTACCCTGCCGAGTATCACTCAGGTGATGTGATCAGTGGCCTTGAAAGCAATAACAAAAGCGATCGTAAAGTATTCCATGCCGGCACAGCTGAAAATAACGGCAACATCGTTACCGCCGGTGGCCGTGTTTTATGCGCGGTGGCTTTAGGTGACAGTGTCAGTGTTGCGCAGGCAAAGGCTTACGAGCTGGTTAAAGAGATTAGCTGGGATAAAATGTATTACCGCAGCGATATCGGTTATCGTGCGGTTGAGCGAGAAAAATCATAGTTATTAGACTTTTCACCAGCCACAAAAAAACCGGCCTAAGCCGGTTTTTTTGTGGCTGGAGAAGCGCTTACCAACGCACTCCCGCCTGCAAAATGGCTTCCACGCCCTTGTCATTACCTGCTACAGCAAAATCAAGCGAGACCAGCGCATGCAGACCAACACCTGCTGTTAATACATCATCGGTATTACCGGTGTTATCCGTACGCATACCCGCACGAAGCTGCACAATCGACATATCAAACTCTACACCCAGTGAGGTATATTGGGTCTCCGACAAGGCATCGATAGCAGCTACACCTGTGCTGATCACGCCTTTATTCGTGGTTAAGTCCTGATCCATTGTCAGCGTTGCCCAGCCCGCATCAAAAGAGACACCCGCCCGTAACTGCGGCTCGATGATAATTCTATTACCACCAATCAATGGATATTCCTTAGAAACCATATTCTTAGCAACACCACCGATTTTGAGTGCTCCCAGATCAATCGCCACACCGACATCAAAGTTGGTATCTGAAAATGTCTCGCCGGTATCAGGGAAAGAAGTACTTGCTGCATTTATTTGCTGGATTGAACTAATCGAATCGATCTGCACTTGCTTGGGTGTTACACCCAATGCCAGACCAAATAGCTTCGTACCCAAAGCCACGCCCACTTCAGTGACAGCTGCTCCCGTTAATGTAAAGTTAGACGTGCCACTCAATGTACCAGAAGCAAATGGATCTGCTGTTGGGCCTGATGCAGAAACCGCAGTAACGACCGCATCAATCGCAGCCAGATCAGCTGGGTCGATAAATACTGAGCCTGCAGCAACACCACGAGAGTTAGCAAATACTGACATACCCAGTGTTTCGCCTGGGACAGTCACGTTCAGGCCAAAATTTACACCCAATTCAAGAGGTCGATTATTTAAATTAAGCAAGTTAGTTTTTAAAGCACCACCACTAGCGATGACTGGATCAGCAGTAGTAGTACTTGGACTAGCTATATAGGCATCAATATCTGCACTAAACTGCTGTACCAAATCAAAACCTAGAGCATTTGGAGCCTGCAATGCGTCCACCGCATCGACCATATTGTACTCATCTTTCGCTAATGCACCAAAAGCTAATGAGAAGTTAAAATCCTCGCCTTCACGAGAGGCCGCTAATAAAGCAGGATTAAAGCTGGCGGCATTCGCCACTGAGCCACCGGCAACACCAGTACCCCCCATGCCTAATGAACGGGCATCAACACCGGCAAATGGCAGTGCGGCAGCCTGAAATGATGTGAGCGCAATCGCTGCACCGATGAGTGTGTTTTGAATTTTCTTCATTTATTGCTACCTCGATTACCTTTAATTATTGTTTTACAGTTTAGACTGTTTAGCCGCCAAATTCCTGTTATCTAGTGATCAAACGTGATACCCGATCGACTGTTTAGGGCATTTGGTCTTTAAAATAACCTAATCCACAAATTTTACAAGCCATTCTGTTTGTTTTGAACAAATGCTCACGCCGCTTAAATAAAAACAGGGACATAAAGCCCCTGTTTTTATTAAACGAATAAAAGATGCAAAACGTTCCTTTTAGCCTTTCATTGAATCGAAAAACTCATCATTCGTTTTAGTCGCCTGCATTTTAGTCAGCAGGAACTCCATACCTTCGACTTCATCCATGCTGTGAATGACCTTACGCAGCAACCAGACTTTTTGCAGCTCATCTTCTTTGGTCATCAGTTCTTCACGACGTGTGCCTGAGCGGTTGATGTTTATTGCCGGGTAGATACGTTTTTCTGCAATACGACGGTCCAGATGAACTTCCATATTACCGGTACCTTTAAACTCTTCGTAGATAACTTCATCCATTTTCGAGCCGGTATCAACCAGCGCTGTAGCGATAATGGTTAAGCTGCCGCCTTCTTCAATATTACGCGCTGCACCAAAGAAACGCTTGGGACGATGCAGAGCATGAGCATCAACACCACCGGTCAGAACTTTACCTGATGATGGAATAACCGTGTTATAGGCACGGGCCAGACGGGTGATTGAATCAAGCAGGATAACCACGTCTTTTTTATGCTCAACCAGACGTTTGGCTTTTTCGATAACCATTTCAGCCACCTGCACATGACGGCTTGCTGGTTCATCAAAGGTACTTGAAACCACTTCACCGCGAACGCTGCGTTGCATCTCGGTTACTTCTTCCGGACGCTCATCGATCAGTAATACAATCAGGTAGCATTCCGGGTGATTAGCGGCAATTGATTGCGCGATGTTTGACAGCATCATGGTTTTACCGGCTTTCGGTGGTGACACAATCAAACCACGCTGACCTTTACCAATCGGTGACGCCAAATCGATAACGCGTGCTGTAATGTCTTCTGAACTGCCGTTACCCTGTTCCAGATTAAATCTTTCTTGTGCATGTAGAGGCGTGAGGTTTTCAAAAGCGACTTTGTATTTAGCGTTTTCTGGCGGCTCATAGTTGATGGTATCAACTTTAAGCATCGCAAAATAACGCTCGCCTTCTTTCGGCGGTCGAATCTTACCGGAAAGCGTGTCGCCGGTTCTTAAGCTAAAGCGGCGAATCTGACTTGGAGAAACATAGATATCATCAGGCCCTGCAAGATAAGAGCAGTCTGCAGAGCGCAGGAAGCCAAAGCCATCCTGCAGGATTTCCAGAACCCCGTCTCCAAAAATATCCTCTCCGCTTTTTGCATGCGCTTTGAGTATTGCAAAAATAATGTCTTGTTTACGTGAACGAGCGAGATTTTCAAGCCCCATGCCTTGCGCAACATCAATAAGTTCAGAAGGCGATTTTTGTTTTAATTCGGTTAGATTCATATTTAAAGGAATATCCAGGATGGGTTTATATGATATTTTGAAAGGTCAGCCTTGAATAAAACTGATTTTTTTAAAATTTATTTATCGCGTACTTTCTATTCGATTATTATTTTCTGTTTGAGAGAACGACGAAATGAATGACGCAGAAATGTAACTAATATCGTAAATGCAAAGACTAGCATGCTTTGTTTATGCCGTCCAGCTCTGGACGGCATAAAAGACAGAATTAAAGATTACTGTCAATGAAAGCCGTTAGCTGTGACTTTGACAATGCACCAACTTTAGTGGCTTCAACATCACCACCTTTGAACATCATCAGCGTTGGAATGCCACGTATACCGTACTTAGGCGGCGTACCAGGGTTGTCATCTATGTTTAACTTTGCGATTTTGAGTTTACCTTCATAGCCTGCACTGATTTCATCCAGAATAGGTGCAATCATTTTGCATGGGCCACACCACTCAGCCCAGTAATCTACCAATACTGGTAAATCTGACTTTAGTACTTCTTCCTCAAAACTATCATCTGTCACATAGACAATTTGATCGCTCACAGTGTAAAACCTCCGGTTTTTAAAAATAATCGTCGATGCTGCCGAAACTTTTATTAATTGGATTAATGTCAGATTGGGAGTTCAGGACGACGGATTTAATGTCATAGATTGTTAATTGTATACGATTTGTTCATTAATGCGAACTTAACGCTTACAATAGCGCCTTTTATTTATTAAATCTACAGCAGTAAAGTATTTTTTACGCTATGCTACGCGCCATGAATGAAAACACACACTTATCAGCAGTACCCTACAGCCAGTTTAACTTACCGGAAAGCCTTATACGTGGCCTCGATGAAGCAGGTTTTGAATACTGCACACCGATCCAGGCAGAAACTTTACCGATTACATTAATGGGAAAAGACATTGCCGGAGAAGCCCAGACTGGTACCGGTAAAACGGCCGCATTTTTAGTCGCTTTATTTAATCAGCTTTTGACCCGCCCTGTTTCTGATGATCATAAAAAGAATCAGATTCGTGCATTTGTCATTGCCCCTACCCGTGAACTAGCCATCCAAATCCACAAAGATGCTAAATTACTCGGTCAGTACACCGGCTTGAAACTGGGGCTGGCATATGGTGGCACCGATTATCAAAAGCAGCACGACCAGCTTGAGGCCGGCGTTGATGTCCTTATCGGCACACCTGGCCGTATTATCGACTTTTTCAAACAAGGTATTTTTAAACTCAATGCCGTTGAAGTGGTGGTAATGGATGAAGCTGACCGCATGTTTGACCTTGGTTTTATTGATGACATCCGCTATTTATTGAATGCCTGCCCCAAACCCACTGAACGTTTGAGCATGCTATTCTCAGCAACGCTGTCTCTGCGCATCAGTGAGTTAGCCTATGTTCACATGAATGAGCCTCAAAGCATTAAAATTGAATCGGAGACACGTACTGCCGATAACATTGATCAGGTTGTTTATTACCCTGCCAATGATGAGAAAATCCCTCTATTGCTGGGCCTGATTCAGCGCGATGAACCGGTACGCTCTATTGTCTTCATCAACACAAAACGGGTTGCCGATAAAATTTATGCTTTTCTTATTGGTAACAATATATCAGCCGCTATCCTATCCGGCGATGTACCGCAGAAAAAACGCGAATCTTTATTAAAGAAATTTCAGGATGGTGAAGCGGCTGTTCTGGTTGCAACCGATGTGGCAGCACGAGGCTTACATATTCCTGCGGTTAGTCATGTATTTAACTTTGACCTGCCACAAACATCAGAAGACTATGTCCACCGCATTGGTCGTACGGGTCGGGCTGGCGCCAGTGGTCATGCCGTCAGTTTTGCCTGTGAAGACTACGCTCATTACTTACCGGATATCGAAAGCTACATTGGTCATACCATTAATAATGAATCAGTCACCACTGACTTGTTAGTTAAACCAAAACCTGCGGCTAAAATTGACCGTCCTTCTACGGCGAAGCCTGCCAATAAGAAGGAATATGGTGCCAAACCGGACAGACAGAAAAAACCTGCTGAAAATAAAAAGCCGGCGTCTAAAAAACCTGTCAATAAAGTGGCTGCTATCAAATCTGCTGCGACAACCAGCACCGTAGAGCCTGTAGCAAAAACATATAAACCAGCCCGCCAGGAAAATATCTTTATGCGTGTGGTGCGCTACATCTTTTCCTGATACGGACACAGTCAGCTTCCAGAAGAGCTTTTTGGAAGCTGATTTAACTTCAATTGTCATCGATCTGTAAAAAAAGACACCCAACCAACCATTCAGCCTTAAATCTCTGGCTTTCCAGCCTTATTTAGCTAAATTATTTGTTAATCCATAGATTTAGGGCATCGTTATGACTCAAGTTACCGCACAGCAGTTCACCGAAGGCAATCGTGTAAGAATATTATCAAGCGGACAGGTAGTGACCATTCAAAAAATCAGCGGCCATGGTGCTGCCATCGTCGAATATGACTTTGGTTATCGCAGTGTCTTAATGCTAAATGAACTGGCTTCTGAAAACAGCGCACAAGAAAACCGACACGTCGCTTAATAAAAACGGGGCCAGTGCCCCGTTTTATCACGAACACTAAAGCACTCTTCCCAGCATTATTAGCTATTGCCTTTTTCGTTAAAGCCTATAAATGATGCCACGCCTGCCACAATTAGCCCCAGCAGAACACAAACAGGGCCTATCCCGGTTTGTAATAACGCTTCAGCCCATGCAAACTCAAACACCACCGATAAATACAACATCCCCGAATGCATAATAGTGCCGACTATAAATAGCCAGCTGATCAGTTGCTTTAACCAAACCGCAACCGTCAGCATACTAATAACCAGACCAACAACAATATTTAATAAAGCTTCAAGATTACCGTGAGCATGAGGCCCACCCTTGATTGTATCGATGGGTAACTCTGTATTCATCAGCTGGTTCAGGCTTAAAATACCGGCTGTATTCGCCTTTGCTATCTGTTCTGCGCTTAAAGGTTCAAGACCCTCTTCAAACTCATTCACTTTCAGCGCCTGTAGACGACCGACAGATTGTTGCTTCTCTACCATCGCCGTACCAAAATCCGCATACATATTCAGCATTAAAGGCCCAAGAGCCGCGGTGAAAACCAGGTATAAAAAGCCAAAAACAATGTTTTTCTTTCCGATCATGCCGATATTCTCCATGCATTAGTGACTAAAATTAGCCATCAAATCAAAATAGCATAAATAACTCAGCACTCAAAATTCAGCTCAACTTTTATTCATATAATCAATACCTTACCTGATGAGCCCAATAAACAGCGACAGCAGATCAAGACAGCAAAACCAATAAATACTAGTTAAAACAACAAGATAGTTGACCTTCGTGAGAAACTAATGTAAGTTTAGCCCGTAACATTAAATTGTTCGCAAAAACAAATACCAAAGGGGATTCAAAATGGCGCAGTCTGATTACAAAGTGGGCGAAAAAGCCCGTGTAAAGAGTACTGATATAGAAGTCACTATCAGCCAGATTAGTGAACATGGATTTGCCGTCGTTCGATTTGAATGTGGTTATGAACGTATGTTACTCATTAATCAACTAAAGCCCTACTTCTATAAGCCCGCAGCCGTGCGCGCTATTCAGGCTGCCTGATCTTCCCTATATAACGTATCTGGGGATAAACTCGGGATACCCTGTTTTATAATGATTAGGTTAATCCTGCCTGATGGTCAGCACCGGATATCACTATCGAAGTGCTATGTTTATTATCAGGTCTTTTGATAGGTGAAAAAGTCATGAGCAAGCCTACTGATGAAGAACTAAAGACCGCTTTGCGCAAAGCCATAAACATGAAAGAAAATGATCAGGACCCTGACTTTTTAGCCAAGAGCCTGCTCAATCATCATTACCGTCTGAACTATCTTCTGGATCTTTTATTCGCTGCTGATCGCTACCTGAACCACGGTATGGCAGACAATGAACACCGGACCCTTCTTATGCTGCTTGAAAAAGCAAAATCCGCTGAAGAGCAGGTAGCAAAGATAGAACACTATAATTTCGGTCTTGAATAAAATCAGATATTTTTAAATAAGCGCGTTTGGGCTAATTCTTCCGCCGGTCCTTGCCTGTACGCGGTTTAAGTACCACTGTATTGACCGCAAAATCATCAATCGCTTTATGGTAGGCATCACGCCGCTCGTCCTCCCTGCGTTCTTCATGATGCTGAAAACGGCAATTACATGTTTGTGCGCTGCAGTCTGGAAGAGGAAAAACAGGCACTTCTGCAGACAAAATACGCTGGCCATCCAGTGCCTTGACCGCATCACAGGCATCATCTGAAAAATGAACAGTAACGCAGTGATACTTGCTGCGCACAGCTTTCTCTGCCGGTAATTTTTTCTTATTCGATTTTTTTGGCCGAAACAAAAAAAACCAGACGACTACCAGTAAAAGCAATACAGCAACAACATAACCCATTAAACACCCCCAAATTTTTTTTTATAAACTATAACAGCTGTTATAAAAGAGACAATAAAATTACTATTAAATTTATTTACTATGAAAAAAAACCTGACACATTTCATGAATAGTGCCTGTTCACCGCTTATATTAGTGATTCTATTTATTCTTAGCGGACAAGCTGCATATAGCTACACAGAAGAAGATGAACGATGGTTAAACGCTGACAATAAGTCGGACGCCTCACAAGTAAATGAAGGAACACTTGAATTTATTCTTCTGCCACAATACAAACAAATTTTCCATTCCAACAATACCGTTACTATCAGGGTAAACAGCCTTGAGACTGGCTGGGTTGATTTACAACAATGCTATTATCACCTGGATAAAATAGACAAGATTGAAATAGCTTACAAATATCAGTCAATGAAAGAACTGATAATCATATCAAAGAGAAACATTGAATCAGTCACTGTGTCCGGTTAGAACCTACAGCTAAGAAACATCAGTGAAAATGCTAGCTTATGTGTGAGCTCTGAAATCCGGGTGCTTTATAAGAATAATGACTTATCTTATGGTCTGATCAATGGCCCCTACTACCGTCGATTTCTTGATGGGATTTATCCACGCCACATAAGTTTAGTTATCAGCTATCCTGAAAACTTATTTTTAATAAAAGAAGTTATGCCTAAACAACAGAGGGGTTTAACATAAACAGACAAACGAACTGCTGATAGACACTTATGTTGAAGGTATTCTCAATACAGAAATAGTATATACATTAAACAAAAATGATTAAAAAATCATCTACCAACACTCAAAACTAAGAGATATAGTCGACCAGCTCACTTTCAGTCAGTGGCTTTGAGAAATAAAACCCCTGAAAAACATCACAATTACATTCCTTTAAAAATTCAAACTGCTCTGCCGTCTCTACACCTTCAGCCACAACAGAGAGATTAAATTCTCTGGCTAAATTAAGAATACTACCTACCATAACCCGGTCACTGGCTGTACTGTTTATCTCAGAAACAAAGGAGCGGTCTATTTTAATTTCATCAACAGGTAACAATTTTAAATAGCTAAGCGAACTATAACCTGTACCAAAATCGTCCATTGAAAGGCGAATACCCAGTGCTTTAATTTGTTCCATAAGACCGATTACTTTATCTACATCCGCCGCCACAATGCTTTCAGTAACTTCAAAAACAATTTTCTCTCGCATTTTCGGGCTCAGATACTCTTCACACAATAAACGCACATCATCAACAAAATCGTGATAAAAAAATTGCCGAATACTCACATTGATTGAAAACTGATTAATATTGACTCCCTGCTGCTCCCAAACACTGAGTGTACGAAATGCATTTTCCATAATATAGCGACCAAGCTCTATTATAAATCCGGTATGCTCAGCAATCGGTATAAAAACATCAGGAAAGATATCACCCAGCCTTTCATTTTTCCAGCGTACCAATACCTCCACACCCACCAAATGATTGTTCTTGTTCACCTGTGGCTGATAGAGTAAATAAATCTCATTCATATCCAGTGAGAAATGTAACATCCGTTCAATTTCAAGTTTTAACTCAACTCGTTGTGCCATGTCCTCATCAAATATCAGCACACCATTACGGCCATTTGCTTTGGCCTCATACATAGCAATATCAGCTTCTTTAATCAATCGATTAGCGTCATTTGCCTGATCAACAACTAAACTTACCCCAATACTTGCACTGATATACAGGTGTTGCAAATCCACAACATAACTGTCTTTCAAACTCAATAAAATCCGGTTAGCTAATCGCTCCGCCACCTCGGCTGGCTCATCTTTTGTTGTGTACTCCGGTCCTGCAATAACAAACTCATCACCGCCAAGCCTTGCCAGTAAGGCACCATCAAACAGGTTGTCCTGAATTCTGTCTGCAACCTTTTGCAGTAAGGAATCACCTACTTCATGCCCTAATGAGTCATTAATGGTTTTGAAATGATCAAGATCGATTAATAACAAAAAGGAATAGGTTTTATACTCATGCAGGGTCAGCATTAATTTTTGTAAATAATTGATAAAATAATGCCGATTTTTTAAACCCGTTAGAAAGTCGTGATTTGCCTGAAAGTTTGTCTGCATTAACAATTTATGACTGCTATTTGCAGAGTAGATCAGGACCCAGGTCAGTGTAGCGGAAAATGCGGACAACACATAACCGTACCACTCATCAAGAAACAGGAAATAAATCACCAAGGGCAGCATCAGCATGATAATGCTTGGTATAAAAAGTTTTTTATCAGGCACAAGCAGCGTTGAGGCAACAACGGCGGCACCGATTTCTGTAAATATTGCAATATAGTGAAGGTTATATTGTTTTTCAAAAATAAACAGTACGAATATAACCAGCCAGAGAAAGAAAGTTATATAATAAAAAAGACTGAGCCTCTGGTACCAGGCTTCTAAACGAGGCCCGCTAAGTTCATCATCCCGGTATTCTTTATAAACACGACTTCCCCAGATTGAAGTAACAACAATAACACCATACCAGCCAACTGCACGAAGCGGGATTCCATGCATCCAGCTAAGAAACACATATGCAAAGCCCGGTACCAGGGACAAAATCATCATCACAGGCATTTGCTTATGCAAATATGAGTGAAAATAATTATTATTCATATATTTTTACTCACGAAGGCCAGACCAGTTTACAAATAACAAGACCATATTCAAGAGTTTCCATTCTTTAATTCATAAGCGCCGAATACAGACATGTGACTTATATCTTGAACTGTTTATAACTTTTATTTTTTATTAAAGCAGTATCTTCTCATAGCCGCTATCGTTTCACCAATACAATCACTGCTGGCTTCAAATTATATTTATGTTGATTAACTTATACTAATATTCAACCTGTAACACAGATTAATTTGTTTGTTTAGATTACCACTAAAGTGAACAATAATAGCTTGCGGGTGTAATAACGAATACTATATCAGCTATTTTTATATTGACTTTAACCGGCATAAGCACTGCCTTTTTCACTAACACCGACTGCAGCCGGACAACTCAAGCTCATAGCGATAAGAAAAAAAACACAGTTCATTACAACATATCCTGTGACTGCTGCAAAAATATGGACAGGCCATTTCGCGCAACCTGACCGGTAACATCCAGCCTGTTGCAAAGTCATTCATTAACACTCAAAAAGACGGTTTAAAGATGAGTGTACATCATGCCATGCAGCTACTATCAGCTATTGTGTTATTGCAAGTCATGTGCCAACATGATGACACAAACCACTGTTAAAAGAGACCTCAGATATTACCGGTTTGTCTGTACCGGCTATGCCTGTTGGCGCACCGGAATGAAAAGAGGTGATTGAACCGGATTTTCACTTTTATAAAAATTATTAATAGCACTTTACAACAGTTTTAATTTTTTGAACTCTTGTGACGCTCCTTCTGCACCCAGACAACTAACATGAACATAAATATTACCCTGCAAAAAAAAAGCCCGCTAAGCGGGCTTTTTTTTCAAGCTCTATACTTCTTTATAAATCTCAGCTCCGCTTGCAAGGAACTCCTTCGACTTTTCCTTCATGCCTTTATCAAAGGCCGTCTCCACTTCATAACCATGCTCACTCGCATAGTCTCTGACATCCTGAGAAATTTTCATTGAACAAAAATTAGGTCCGCACATGGAGCAGAAGTGTGCCACTTTATGCGCTTCTTTCGGCATGGTTTCATCGTGGAATTCACGGGCTTTTTCCGGATCAAGACCCAGATTAAACTGATCTTCCCAGCGGAATTCAAAACGCGCTTTTGACAGTGCATTATCACGCACCTGTGCACCCGGGAAACCTTTGGCCAGATCCGATGCATGCGCAGAAATTTTATAAGTGATGATACCGTCACGAACGTCCTGCTTGTTGGGTAATCCTAAATGCTCTTTAGGCGTTACATAACAAAGCATTGCCGTACCGTACCAGCCGATATTGGCAGCACCAATCGCAGATGTAATATGATCGTATCCAGGCGCGATGTCAGTCGTCAGTGGACCTAATGTATAGAAAGGCGCTTCAAAGCAGTCTTCCAGTTCTTTTTCCATGTTTTCTTTGATCATGTGCATCGGTACGTGACCAGGGCCTTCAATCATGACCTGGACGTCATGTTCCCAGGCAATTTTGGTCAATTCACCTAAGGTTTCCAGCTCACCGAATTGCGCAGCATCATTCGCATCCGCCAGGCAACCTGGGCGTAACCCATCACCTAATGAGAACGAAACATCATAGGCTTTCATGATTTCGCAGATATCTTCGAAATGCGTATAAAGGAAGTTTTCTTCGTGATGCGCCAGACACCATTTTGCCATGATGGAACCACCACGTGACACAATACCGGTTACGCGGTTGGCCGTTAATGGCACATACTGTAAACGCACACCGGCATGGATAGTGAAATAATCCACACCCTGTTCGGCCTGCTCGATTAAAGTGTCACGAAATAACTCCCATGTTAAGTCTTCTGACTTACCGTTGACTTTCTCCAGTGCCTGATAGATGGGCACGGTACCGATGGGCATCGGCGAGTTACGTAAAATCCACTCGCGTGTTTCGTGAATATTTTTACCGGTTGATAAGTCCATTAAGGTGTCTCCACCCCAGCGCGCCGACCAGACCATTTTTTCTACTTCTTCGGTGATTGATGAACTGACAGCCGAGTTACCGATATTGGTGTTCACTTTAACGCGGAAGTTACGGCCTATAATCATTGGCTCTAGTTCCGGGTGATTGATATTGGCCGGAATAATCGCACGACCTTTGGCAATTTCATCACGTACAAATTCAGGGGTAATAATATCCTGAATATCGGCACCGAATGATTCGCCTTTATGCTGTCTTAATAATTTTTCATAGCGCGGATCATCACGCATTTCCTGCAACATCATGTTTTCACGAATCGCAATGTATTCCATTTCCGGCGTGATAATGCCTTTTTTTGCATAGTGCATTTGTGATACGTTCATGCCGGATTTTGCACGACGCGGGTTACGGATATGCTCAAAGCGGAGATTCGCAAGCGCCGCATCACCCTGACGGGTAGCACCGTATTCTGAAGTCGGGCCATCCAGTTGTTCGGTATCATCACGCTCGGCTATCCATTGGTCGCGAACATCTGGCAGACCTTTCATTAAATCAATGCTGGCTTCAGGGTCGGTATACGGACCCGAGGTGTCATAGACATAGATCGGCGGGTTTTCTTCAACACCGGCATCTGTCTGAGTTGGCGTTTGCTCAACGGCACGCATCGGCACACGGATATCCGGGCGCGAGCCTTCGATATATACTTTTTTCGACTTGCTAAACGGTGCCGTCACTTCATCTGACAATTCAGCCGTTTTTTTCAGGAATTCTTCTGGGATTGCGCTCATGATAATGAACCTTTAGTTTTACGTGGTGGTGAGCCGAAAGGAGGAAGTGGCCACCGAAGCTTCCCTTCACCAGACAATCGCAAGGAATGGCTGGATTCGGTTCTAAGAGTATTTCTCAGCACGGTTTACTATCTACATAGATCGCCGGCACCCCTAGCCTCAAATAAGGGGTTGATTGTACCGTTTTTAGGCCAGAAACACACCCTATAGCGGTATAAGTTTTACAACTACCCTCATTTTCAATCTCTGTTGTACAATGCTTTAATAATAAAAACTAGCTGAACTGGAAGACGCCTTATGAACTATGAACAAGCCCGTTTTAATATGGTAGAGCAACAGGTTCGCCCCTGGGAAGTACTCGATTCAGGTGTTCTAAGCGTGATGTCGCAAGTGCCACGGGAAAATTTTGTACCCGCCGCCTATAAAAACTCGGCTTACTGTGATTATGCAGTCCCCATTGGGCACCACCAGGAAATGCTTAAACCGGTTTTAGTTGGTCGTCTACTGCAGTCATTAAACCTCAAAGACGATGAAATCGTGCTTGAAGTAGGTACTGGCACTGGCTATCTGACGGCTTGTCTGGCTAAACTGGGTTCATATGTTTATAGCGTCGACATCATTCCTGCTTTTCTTGCTCTGGCGCAAAAAAACCTCACTTCTCTAGGAATCGATAACGTCACGCTAAAAACAGGCGATGCCTCTAAAGGCTGGGCCGACAGAGCGTTATATGATGTGATTGTGATTACCGGTTCTATGCCTGACGTCCCGGCCTGTTATAAAAACTCACTGGAAATCGGTGGTCGTTTATTCGTCGTTACAGGCACCTCACCGGTCATGCATGCCAGACTCATTACCCGCGTTGCGGAAAATGACTGGTCAGAGGTCAATATACTTGAAACGGACTTACCACCACTGGAAAACACCCGGCCGAAAGAACAGTTTCACTTCTAACAGAGCCCATATGCGACACATGACAGCCGCTCAGCTCAGGGATTACCTTGAGCTTGCAACCCCCCCGCCTCTTTTACTCGATGTCAGAGAGAACTGGGAATATGAGATTTGCTGCCTCGATAACAGCCTGTTAATACCAATGGGGCAAATTCCTACTAAACTTGAGCTATTAAATCCTGAGCAGGAAATTGTCGTCATTTGTCATCACGGCATTCGCAGTGCCAATGTCTGCCATTATCTCGAGCATCAGGGTTTTGATAATATGATCAACCTGTCAGGCGGGGTTGATGCCTGGGCAAGACAGGTTGATATCAACATGGCTGTTTACTAAACTTAAACCACATAGTATATTAGAAAACTCTAATATATATGGAGCGACATTAATGAAGCTTTCAAATTTCATCGCATCACTACTTTCCACAACTGTTTTGATTAGCACACACAGCAACGCGCTATCGCTTAAAGAAAGCTTTGAACTGGCCCAACAAGGCGACCCGCAAATAGCAGCGGCAAAAGCCGAATATAATGCCGCAATCGAACAAATACCTCAGGCCAGATCAGCTTTATTACCCAATATCACCCTGGATTTTTTCAGCGGTAACAGCGATACCACAACCAATGGCAGCAATACTGATATCGATAATCAGGGCTACCAACTGACTTTAAGCCAGAGCCTGTACAACCATCAGCTTTACAAATTGCTCGACCAGGCCAAAGCTGGCGTTGCTCAGGCAGCAATTAATTATTCAGCTCAGCAGCAGGCGTTATTACTCAGAGTAGCCGATCGTTACTTTAAAGTGTTAGCCGCGGAAGATAACTTAAGCTTTGCCATAGCCGAGAAAAAAGCTGTTTCCAAGCAACTCCAGCAAACCAAAAAACGCTTTGAAGTGGGTTTAATTGCGATTACCGATGTTAAAGAAGCGCAGGCCCAGCACGATATTACTGCGGCTCAGGAAATTGCTGCGCAAAATCAACTGGCCACCAGCAAAGAAGCACTGCAGGTCATTATTAATCAAAATGTTGATCAATTAGCCGCTTTACCGGCTGAAATCCCCTTAAAAGTGCCGGCACCTAATGACATTAATCAATGGACCCAGACAGCACAGCAACAAAACCTGTCAATTAAAGCCGCCACTTTCGCTTTAGAAGCCGCACAAGCCGGCCGTAACGCCAGCCGTTCTGGCCATTATCCAAACCTGAGCCTGCAAGCGACACAATCAAACAGTACGTTTGATCAGACTACCTCAAGCACAGACATTGAAGACACAACCATCAGTATCAATTTAAACATCCCGCTGTATAGCGGTGGCAGCACTTCATCAAAAAGCCGTCAGGCCGGATACAAACTGCAACAGGCGCAGTCTGATTTATTATTACAGCAGCGGCTGGCAACCCAGCAAACCCGCAGTGCATTTCTCGGCCTGAATGCTGCAATTGCCAGCGTCAAAGCTTTAAAGCAGGCTCTTATCTCAAGCCAGAGCGCCGTTGAAGCAACACAGGCCGGTTTTGAGGTAGGAACAAGAACTTCAGTGGATGTACTGAATGCACTGCGTAATCAGTTCCGTTCAGAAAGAGACTATGCACAGACACGCTATGACTACCTGCTCAATTTGCTAAAGTTAAAACAGGCCGCAGGCGTACTTGATAAAAAAGATATCTCGATGATTGATCGCTGGCTCTCTGAATAAAAAACCACACACACCTTGGTATGGCCGGCAAGCTAATCAAAATAGCTAACTGCTCTCCGGCCATAGCATCGCTATATTACTCCAAATTATTTTCAAGCCTGTTAAAATAACGATACCTAACCACTATTAGTTATTGCATTGAAAAATACTCCCTTAAAGAAACTGATATTTAACCCCTTATACTGGCCCACGGCTTTTTTCCTCGCGGTATTAAGATTACTGGTACTTTTGCCAGTCAGCTGGCTGGAGTATCTGGGCACCGCACTTGGTATGCTCGTATATTACGCGCGACCTTCCCGCGCCCGCGCTGCCATGGTTAATTTGAAAATTGCATTCCCTGAACACACTGCACAAGAAATCACCCGGCTGTGCAAGACAAATTTCAAGCACCTTGGCACCGGTGTATTTGAAGTCGGCCTGGCCTGGTGGCAGCAGAAAAAATTACTAAAAATTTCACGCATTAACGGCCTGCATCACCTCACCGCCGCACTTGAAAAAGGCAGGGGTGTTATCCTGTTAACATCACATTTCACCTGTCTCGAGATTGGTGCACATATCATCTGCACCAAAGTGCCATTAGAAGCCGTGTACAAACCGGCGAAGAATAAATTATTTGATTTCTTCATGGTGAAAAAACGCAATGAGCATTTCAGCAAACTGATCAGTAATGACAGCCCGAGAAAAATCATCGCCGCGCTAAAGCGCAATCATGTTATCTGGTACGCACCGGACCAGAATCTGCGTGGTAAAGACGTTGTTTTTGCACCTTTTTTTAACGAGATGGCGACCGCTATTACCGCTCCGTCACGACTTGCAACATTAAGCGGCGCAGCCCTGGTACCGTATTATATAAAACGACACCGTGACAAAGCTTCGGGGGAAATCATTTACGAGTTATTTATTCTGCCCTGTGTCGAGAACTTTCCGACAGATGACATTAATAAAGACGCGGCTCAGATCAACCTTATTAATGAGGACTTAATCCGGCAAAATCCCGAACAGTATCTGTGGGTTCATAAACGTTACAAAACCCGGCCACCTGGCGAAAAACCGCTTTATTAAATCCATATTTCAAATGACACATTTCAGATGGCATTAAAATGATAATAAGTTACCAGTTTTTACTACTGTTCCTTGCACCTGTTTTTTTCTGGCTAAGTATCCGCCATGCAGTGAACCATAAAAACACACTATTTCTCTGGCAACGGCTGGGGATGAATCTACCTGCAATTGAAAACCCCGTATGGTTTCACTGTGCCTCGGTCGGCGAAGTCATAACAGCAGTTCCGCTTATCACTTTATACCATAAGCAATTCCCTGAGCAGAGCATACTGCTAACCACTAACACCATAACCGGTGCCAGTATCTGTAAACAAAAACTGCCGTTTGCAAGCCATAGCTTTTTGCCACTGGATTACCGGCTCATCACGCGCCTGTTCCTTAACAAAATCAAACCGCAAAAACTCATCATTATGGAAACAGAACTGTGGCCGAACCTGTTACAGCTATGCCGGCTAAAAAAAATCCCTGTCAATATTATTAATGGCCGGCTTTCACAGCGCAGTCTGAATATCAACTCATGGAGCAAAAGCGTTTATAAAACAACACTTTCTCATGTCGATAAAATCTATTGCCGCTCAGACAGCGATGCAGATGCCTATCAATCACTCGGTGCAACTGACCAGCAGACAGAAACCGTAGGCAATCTTAAATTCTCAGCTGAACTGGATTTACCGGCCGCAGATAATCTTATCGGCCGGCCCTATGTTCTTGCTGCCTCGACCCATGCCGGTGAAGAGAAAATAATTGTCGAACTGTGGAATAAAACAAATCACGATAACCTTCTACTGGTCATCGCACCACGCCACCCGGAACGCAAAAATGACATACTGACGGATATAGCAGTTTTAACACGCGACGTTAAAGTCAGGAGCTTGCAGCAGGATATTACTGACGATACCTCTGTCTATCTTGCTGACACACTGGGTGAATTACCGGCTTTATTTCAGCACGCCGAGTTTATCATTATGGGTGGCTCATTTGTGGCCAAAGGCGGGCATAATATTTTAGAGCCGGCTGCGCTATCGAAAGCAATAACCTATGGCCCGTCGATGGAAAACTTTGCCGCAGAAGATTTATTATTCCGCAAAAATAATGCTGCCATACAAATCACTGCTGATCAGCAGTCAGTCGAGACGATCAACCGGGTTATTTCTGATACTGACTTTAGACAAACACTGGCAAAAAATGCACTGAGTGTGATGCAGAGGAACAATAATATAGCTGACATTTATCTGCAAAAAATAATGCAATAACTCCGTCTATTTTTCAGTTTCATAAGCCTGCAGCAGGATATCCCAGTCTGTTTCAGAAAAATAAAAAGTCTCACTCTTTGATTTAAGTTTATTTAAAGATCTTTTTAATCTGAGCAGGTTGCTTTGTTTCCAGTCATCACCCCGGCGAAAGCCGCACTGGTCAAAATCAATTAAATAGATCTGCTCTTGCTCACCGATGAGAATGTTTTTTGCATTAAGATCAGAATGAAATACCGAATGATTGTGAAACTGCCTTATCGTCTGACCGACAGTCTGCCAGATCTCATTGCCTGCTTTTTTGCTGACCAGCATATCTGACAAGGTCAGGGTATTGGGCAGGTATTCTGTTATTAAATCCGCCCGATAAAATACCCCGTTTTTTATCACACTGGCGGCCACCGGCTTAGGCACCGGTAAACCCAGTGCCCGCATATCGTTTAACAGCTGCCATTCTTTCCAGGCACGGGTGTTTTTTAAGCGCAAGCCGAAATACTGATCACGTAACAAACGGGCTATTAAGCCACCGCGTAAATAATGACGCAATGCCCAGGTTTTTTCACCTGCTGTATAAAAACAGGTTTCACCGCGGCCATCGGCTGTACCGGTCACCAGATTACGCATTGCCGCACAGCTAAAATATTCATTCTTGGGTTGTGTCATTAGCTCTGTATCAAACAGCACCCAACGCTGTCCAAGTTTTTCTATTTTATATTGTTTCATATTTATTTTACTGGCAGACCTGCTGCAGGCGAGTGTTAATTGTAGCTGCCTCAGATTTAATGATTTCAAACCGATCCAGCACTTGCGCGTTAGTATCGATAAACCGAGCGACCAGTTTATCATCATCGATATCCAGTATCATCGACCCCAGTATGGCTTTTGAGACCGCCATTGCCGGGTGATCAAAACGCCCCTTAACCGCTTTTGCTGAAGAACCTAGCACCGTATAGATCACACCCTGATTGGCGGCTCTGACAGCGGGCTTCGTAAACACAGGGCCTTTTTGAACTATCGACTGTGGCTCAAAAGCGGAGATCACACCGTAATGGCAATTCAGCAGGTAGCTGCGCTCATATGAATGACTATGGCCTGATATCACCAGATCCACACCGGCTTTTTCCAGCACAGGATTAACACGCATCCTCATGTTAAACATTCGGTTACCACTGTCTTTCGGGTCATTAGAATTATGATGGCCACGGCTATACGGCGGGTGATGCATAAAGACCACGAGCCATTTCTGCCGGGTTGTTTGCAAATCCTTTTTTAGCCAGCTGATCATGCTGTCATTGGCTGAAAACCCGCCGTCATTACTGTCCAGAAACACCATATGAAGCGAGCCGTAATCAACAGAATAGTAATGCTCTGTGGCGGATGCTACACCGCCCGCTTCTGCATTTTTCGGCAAACTAAAAATATTAAAAAAAGACCAGCCTTTTGCTTCGTGATTACCGTAGACCGGCCAGAAGGCGACATTTTTAAACAGCTGCTGATGAATATCAAAAAGCCCCCGTTGGTATTCTTCATTAGTGCCACTGTAATACGCACTATCACCCGTGCTAACGATTAAATTCAAATCACTCTGGCCGCTTCTGGGGTGGCTGGATAGCCATTCGGTCATACCAGCCTGAACTGAGCGGATAGCCGTACCAGGTCGACCCGGATCACCCATTAACCAGATACGTACCGGCGAGACAGAAGCCACCTCAGGAGCCGTTTCAAACCAGTACTCAGCACCCCCTCGAAAAAGCTTATTATCATGATAGAGGCGATAATAATACCGCGTCGCCGGCCGCAGATTGTTCAGCTGAATTTCATGTGACAGTTTAGCGCGCGGCTCCTCAACAATAATCTCCGTATGCGCCGGTGTTTTACCCGCTTCAACTCTCACCTTGGCGGCGTCTTCAGCCTGCCAGCGTATAATCACGCTATTAGTTGTGAGCAATTGAATATAAGGTTCACGTACACCGGTATAAACCGTACCGAGATAGAGCATAGTCAGACGGATCACCAGCGCTATTGTCAGCAGCAGACCTGCAATAAAGAGCAGCGCAGCCAGCGAGGCATGGTGCTTTTTATCTGGCTTTAATACCGACTTAGCCTTACCCCATACCTTATATTTCATCTGTTTATCATTATTTTTTCTGTGAAAATAGCCATCGACATCCTGTGTGGTAATATACATTAAATCATTTAAGCCGTGTTGCTTGTAAAAAAGCATTTGAAATAAACTATGTCATTAATATCTACTCCGCCGTCCAGCCTGTGCATACTTCGTCTTTCTGCCATTGGCGATGTCACCCATGTATTACCAACTCTGAACTGCATTAAGAGACAATGGCCCGGCTGTAAAATCACCTGGATTATCGGCAAATTAGAACACCAGCTCGTTTATGACATCCCCGGCGTTGAATTTATTATTTATGATAAGTCTCAGGGCAGCAAAGCCAATCAGACACTAAAAGAGATGCTGAAAAACAGGCAGTTCGATATTCTACTACATATGCAAATATCGCTAAGAGCCAGTCTTGCCAGCCGCCATATCCGTGCCAAATATAAAATCGGTTTTGATTTTAAGCGCGCAAGAAATTTTCAGTGGCTTTTTACAAATAAAAAAATACCTTTTGTAGCACAGCAACATGTACTGGATAGTTTTCTGGAATTCCCAAAACTACTGGGGATTGATACAGATACCATTGAATGGAGTATTCCGCTTGCCGACGAAGAAAAATCATTTATTGAAAACGCCGTGACGGTTAAAAATTATGCTGTGATAAACCCAAGCGCCAGTAATAATGTTCGTAACTGGAGCGTGGATCACTACGCCACTATCATTGATTATCTGCACGAAAAATATCAATTACATACGGTGTTAAGCGGCGGCCCTGCAACAGCAGAAATAAAGCTCAGTCAGTCGATTGCCGAGGAAGCTCAAAATAAACCGACAATTTTAACCGGTAAAACCAGCCTCAAACAATTAGCGGCGCTGTTGCAAAACGCCAGTCTGGTGATCGCACCGGACACCGGTCCGGCCCATATTGCTAATGCACTGGGTGCTAAAGTTATCGGCCTGTATGCTAATTCAAATCCCTTAAGAACCGGCCCCTATAGCAACCTGAAATATACTGTTAACCGGTATCCGGATGCACTTGAAGCTACCTACGGCAAAACGGTCAATCAGGTTCGCTGGGGCAGAAGAGTAAGACGTGATGACATTATGGAGTTTATTGGTAAAGACGATGTCATTGAAAAAATCGACAGCGCACTAAAGGCTGATTGATATCAGCGATTTAGTGTTTTGTTATCTGCGCCGTTTGAATTATCCGACTGGTTGAACAACCATCTCTTAGTGAGAGTACTTCAACTGTTCCGCCATTATTAATCACACAGTCAGCACCTGCAATTTCTTCGGCTTTGTAATCCCCGCCTTTTACCAGCAGGTCAGGCAATACCTCACAAATTAAATTTTCTGGTGTGTCTTCTGCAAAAGCAATCACCCAGTCAACCGATGCCAGTGCTGCGAGCACTTCCATACGCTGATGCAGGTTATTAATCGGACGCGACTCACCTTTTAAGCGCTTAACAGAATCATCATCATTCACAGCCACGATCAGTCGATCGCCTCTGGCAACCGCTTCGGATAAATATTGCACATGGCCGGCATGCAAAATATCAAAACAGCCATTCGTCATAACAACCCGCTGGCCATTACTCCGGCTAAATGCCACTTCACGTTTGAGTTCTTCAAGGCTGACAATTTTCTGATGAAAGTCGAGCTGAAATGCATCACTGGTTGCGCGTTTTAATTCATCGGTGTTAACACAGGCCGCGCCCAGACGACCAACCACAATGCCAGCTGCAATATTTGATAATAAAGCGGCCGATTCAAAATCAGCACCGGCGGCCAGTGCTGCGGCCAGTACACCAATCACCGTATCACCGGCACCCGTCACATCATAAACTTCACGGGCTTTGGTCGGGAAAGTCACACTCGGCAAATTATCCTGCAGTAATGTCATGCCACGCTCACTGCGTGTCACCAGCAGCGCCTGCAGATCTAACTGCTGGCGTAACTGAGCGGCTTTTGTCTCCAGCTCATCATCTTCACGACAATATCCAACAATGGATTCAAACTCAGACAAATTAGGTGTTAACAAACTGGCGCCACGATACTTTTCAAAATCATGCCCTTTAGGATCGACCAGCACAATAACACCGGCTTTACGGGCAGCAGATATCAACGACTGCGCCTGAGCTAAACTGCCTTTGTTATAGTCGGACAGGACCAGTACATCATAATCACTGATGTGACTGATGACAGAATCCCGAAAAGCATCCGTATCAAGCTGTGCCGAGCTATCTTCAAAATCGAGACGAATTAACTGCTGGTGACGGCTCAGCACACGCAATTTAGTAATGGTCTTATAGTCAGTCTGCGAAGAAAATAACTGCTTAATACCTTTTTTATCCAGTAAAGCCGAGAGTATTGAAGCGGCCTCATCATCACCAACCAGACCGGCAAGTGTGACAGACGCACCTAAAGACGCAATATTAAGCGCCACATTCGCAGCACCACCGGCACGATCAACACAGTCACTGACATTCACTACAGGGACCGGGGCTTCGGGTGAAATTCTGCTAGCGCTTCCACTCCAGTAACGATCCAGCATCACGTCACCGGCAACCAGAACACGGGCTTTTGAAAAATCGGGGATCTTGACAGACATTTATTTAACCATTTTTTATTTCGTCATATTTTATCGGTAGTTAAGGCTGGCCACAATGGTATTGCTCTACATTTATAGTTTATACTGAATTAATGAAATATTTTTTGTACCAATTTTAGTCACAGGTTCTACATGAAACACTACCTATTATTTGCCAATCAAATGTACTGCTACCCGATCCTCCGCCCTCTTCAGGAAGCCATTATCAAAAGAGGTGATAAAGTCGCCTGGTTTATCCACAATATCCCGGACATGCTGACTGAAGCAGATGGCCCGAGACTAGAAACTATCGAAGCAGTGCAAGAATATAACCCCATTGCTATTTATGTTCCTACCAACTGGATTCCTGATTTTTTTCCCGGCGTAAAAGTCCACGTATTTCATGGCTTTGATGTGGGTAAAAGAGCAAACACCCGACAGTCAGCTTCACGTATTCGCGGTATGTTTGATTTGTATTGCACACAGGGTCCCTACACCACCGAACAGTTTGAAGCCAAAGCAAAAAAGCTTGGCTATTTTAAAGTCATCGAAACCGGCTGGACGATGATGGACGGATTATTCAAATCCAAAGTTGATTTACGTGAAAAGTTAGCCATAGATAAACCGATTATTTTGTACGGCTCTACATTTAGCCCGACATTTTCATCTGCCCGACAATTGGCAGATACCATAGAGCGCTTGTCAAAAACCGGTCGCTGGCACTGGCTTATTAATCTGCACCCTAAAATGGACCAGGATGTAGTAGAGCGCTATAAGAACATGAGTGGGGAGAACTTAACTTTCTTTGATAATAAGCAAGATACATTTCCTTTGCTAAAGGCAGCCGATGCAATGCTTTGCGATACTTCTTCCATCTTCCTTCAGTACCTGCTGCTCGATAAGCCCGTAGTAACATTCAAAACAGCGATACCGGGGCCTCATCTGATTGATATTGACAACACGAGTGAAGTTGAAAAATCACTTAAGTACGCGCTAAGCAGACCCGAACAGCTGATGAAGGCAATAAGAGCATACGGTGACAGTATTCATCCCTATCGCGATGGAAACTCTTCAGAAAGGGTATTACAGGCAACCGATGATTTTATTGCTCACGAAGCTGATAAATTAAAACCTAAACCATTAAATATATGGCGTAAATTGCGGATTCGTAAACAATTAAAATATTACCGGTTGCGAGGCGTAAAATTTTAAAGCATCAACAATAGTATATGTCATTATTTTGCTTTTGCTATTTACCCTTATCGCTGCGACTGAAGGATACATCGTATCGGGCCTCATCTAACAAATTTTTTTCGATCCAGACGGTGATAAATTATTTCTTAGTTAATTTATAAACCGTACCACAATAAGGACAGCTGGCTTCGGTTTTATCATCAAGCGGGATATAAACACGCGGGTGTGAATTCCACAAAGTAGTACCTGGCATCGGGCAATGCACCGGCAAATCAGAAACACTGACTTCATACATTGTTTCTGCGCAGGACTCTTTAAGATTGATCTGCGCGGCGGTATTCGGATTCGGCATTACTTCCCCCTTGCTTCATTAAAAAAAGAGCGCTTTTTAAGGCGCTCTTTTTTATTATTTAACCGGTGTTAACCAGTCATTGTGTTTTTCAATTCGTCCGTGCACCACATCAAAATACATGGTCTGTAATTTCTCAGTAATCGGACCGCGTTTACCTTCGCCAATCAGACGACCATCCAGTTCGCGAATAGGTGTTACTTCTGCTGCCGTACCTGTAAAGAAGGCTTCGTCAGCAATATATACTTCATCACGGGTGATGCGTTTTTCAACAATGGGAATGCCAATTTCTGCCGCTAATGCAAAAATCGTGTTTCGCGTTATGCCGTTCAGAGCAGAGGTCAGGTCAGGCGTATAGATCACGTTATCGTGTACCAGAAAGAAGTTTTCTCCGCTGCCTTCAGCCACATAGCCTTCATTATCTAACAGCAATGCTTCATCGCAACCACAAGCCAGCGCTTCTTGCAGGGCAAGCATTGAATTAATGTAGTTACCATTGGCTTTTGCTTTACACATGGTGATATTGACGTGGTGGCGTGTGTATGACGATGTACGAATTTTAATGCCTTTTTCCAGTGCATCCGCACCCAGATAAGCCCCCCACTCCCAGGCCGCTATCATCACGTGTGTTTTCAGGTTGTCAGCACGTAAACCCATGCCTTCTGAGCCATAGAAGACCATCGGCCGAAGATAAGCGGTATCCAGATTATTTTGCGCTACAACATCACACTGTGCCTGATTAATCGTTTCTTTATCGAACGTCATTGGCATATTCATAATATGCGCAGAATCAAACAAGCGACGGGTATGCGCTTCAAGGCGGAATATAGCTGCACCCTGATTTTCGGTTTGATAGGCTCGTACACCTTCAAAAACACCCATGCCATAATGTAAGGTATGAGTCAGTACATGTACCTTGGCCTCACGCCAGGGAACCATTTCACCATCAAACCAGATAACGCCATCGCGATCAGCCATAGTTGGCATAATCAATACTCCACAGTTTTTTTATAAAACAGTCAGGCCTTGTTTTGACAAGACCTGACTCACAATTCTTCATTTAGTACTTCAAGCCAGACAGCTTTCACCTTGTCCCGGCATACACTGATTTCTGACTCATCAAATAACAGTGTTTCTTCATCCAGTGCCCGCTGGTGTGACAGATCGCGGTAATACCGGTAACAGTCGGTCAGCATACGGGCTCTTTCTTCAGTCCAGCATTTCAGCTCAGCTAATAATGAAATTAGCTCAATGGTTGAATAACGACTGACCAGTTCAGGCTGTTGCGCTGCATTGGATAATACCGCAAACTGCACAATAAACTCTATATCAACCAGCCCACCGGCATCCTGTTTCAGCTGAAATTGTTCAGTATTACTGTCACTTCCAAGGTGGCTGCGCATTTTAGCGCGCATATCCCGCACATCATCGAGTAATTTCAGCTGATCTCGATCCTGACATAAAACTGATCGTCTAATTCTATCAAATTCATAACTGATTTGGGAATTAGTCACAACAATTCTCGCCCTTAATAAGGCCTGATGCTCCCATGTCCAGGCCTGCTTTTGCTGATATTGCTCAAATGCAGATAAACTGCTCACCAATAAACCCTTTGCACCGTCCGGTCTTAGCCGCGTATCGACTTCATATAAGCGCCCCGCATTTGTGTAGGAGGATAATATATGAATGACGCGCTGGGTCATTTTGGCAAAAAACACGCTGTTATCGACACTGCGCGTACCATCCGTCATTTGATACTGACCAACGCTGTTGTGTAAAAAGACAATATCCAGATCGGAGTTATAACCCAGTTCCTGCCCACCCAGTTTGCCATAAGCAATGATAGCCAGCTCCGGGAAATATTTTTTTTCATCTGTCTGACAAACGGGACGACCAAATTTCTCCACCGTATCAATTAAAGCCATCTGATAAACCCGGTGTAAAATGATTTCTGCCAGCAGTGATAATTGTGAACTGATTGCAAAAGCATCTAAATCACCGGCCACATCCAGAGCTGCTATTCTCAAAATATGACTGTGTTTAAAGTGGCGCAGCACATCCATTTGTTGTTCCAGATCATTATCATCATAACGGCTGGCTGCAATATCCAGCTCCTGCTCCATTTCTAAATTACCGGGTAAATGGTAGAGCTGGGACGGATCCAGCAAATCATCCAGCAGCAGCGGGTATCTGGTTAACAATTTGGTGATTAAAACACTGGCAGCGCATAAGCGAATTAATTGCGTTAACGCCATCGGGTACTCTATTAACAGCGCCAGATAGACACTGCGCTTTAGTACCGAGTTCACAACTTCCAGTAACCGGCTTAAAACAATTTCCGGTTTTTGCTGTTGTTCGATAGCAGCCAGGATCATCGGCATCAGTTCATCTAAGCGTTTTCTTGCTGTATCGCCGATGTGATTAATGGTTTTAGAGGTAGAGAAATCATTCACCTGTTGCCAGACAGACTTTGCCTGATAAAAGCCCCGCTCTGTGAGTTTTTCCAGCGCGGTTTCTTCATCTAACTGACCTACCCAAAGAGCGTGATAAAAACCCGTCTCACCTGTATCAGTACCATCTGATAACTGTGGTGACTCAAAGACCATCTCGAAATAGCTGTGCACACGTTTTCTGTGAAACCAGGTCTGTTCCAGCAAGCCTGCCCAGTCGGCAATCTTCATCGTATGACAGATTCTAGCCTGTGAAACTTCATCTTTTGGCAGCAGATGTGTCTGCTCATCATTGAGCATTTGCAAACGATTTTCCAGCCGCCGCAAATACTCATAACTTTCCAGCAAGTGCTGCACTGTCTGACCGGGCAAATCATTAAGCTCGGCCAGCAGCTTTAACACATCAACAATGCCTCTTATTTGTAACTCCGGTTTACGTCCGCCGCGAATAAGCTGAAAAGTCTGGCCAATGAATTCAATTTCACGAATCCCTCCTTCACCCAGCTTGATATTATGCTGCAAGCCTTTGCTGTTAATCTGGTTATCAATTAACGACTTCATTTTCCTTATCGAAGAAAATGCGCCAAAATCAAGATAACGGCGAAACACAAACGGCTTTAATATTTGCGTCAGTTCATCAATATCAGCGATATCACCATAGATGGCCCTGCCCTTGATCATGGCATAGCGTTCCCAGCTTCTGCCCTGAGTCTGATAATAGTTTTCCAGCCCGGCAAAACTCATCACCAAGGGTCCGCTGTCACCAAATGGTCGCAAACGCGTATCCACCCTGAAGACAAAGCCATCCACCGTGATTTTATTCAGCATGGTAATAAAACGCTGCATTAAACGGGTAAAAAACTCACTGTTATCGAGCGTGCGCTTACCCGCCGTTTCGCCACGCTCTGAATAGAAAAAGATTAAATCAATATCAGATGAAAAGTTTAATTCGTAGGCACCTAGTTTACCCATACCCACAACCAGCGGACGAAGCGTTTTCCCAGCGGGATTTTGTGGCACGCCGATTTTTTCACAGCTATCCAGAAATAATGCTTCCAGTGTAACCTTAATACAGGCATCGGCAAGCCAGCTCAGTTCCTGTAATGTCTGCGTTGTTGCAGCATCACAGACAAGATCGCGCCAGGCGATACGAATCATTTCATATTGACGAAACTGCCGGAGCAATGACATGAGCTGAAGATCATCCCTGACACCTTTGATTTTTTCACTGAGGATTTGCTGATAATCCATCGCCGTGCGGGATGCATTTAAATCACCGGACTGAATTAAAGCACGGGCAATCGACGGACTGTGTGTAATATGACGGGCAATGAAGTCACTGCAGCAAAAGATATCAAGCAGCGTATCTGCAGACAGGCAGTCATCAGGCTTAAAATCATCACGCTGGCAAGCCGCTGACCACTGCGACCAGTAGTTTTTTAATAAGCCATGTAATACAGAGGGGTATTTATCAAGTTGCACTGATATGTCGGTTATAGACAAAGGAAAACCTAGCTCATTAAATTATTTGCTTCAACAGATTTAAAATAACTCTATCTCATCATCAGTACCAGCAGTTTTTTTCTTTTCTGCTAATTTTCTCAGCGCTTCAATAATAGGCTCACCGGCAAGAATGGCGTCAAACAATTGTTTATCTTCTTCCATCGTATATGAATCTCTGATGACTGCTTGCAAAGTTTTCCAGGCTTCAACGGAGTGCAAGCTTTCTTCATCACCGATCAGCGCCGTCAGATTACTCATGCTATTACGAATATGGCTCAGCCTTTGAACCAGTTTGTCGTAAAACTGAAAAGCGATGATCGATTTTTGCATCTCTCCACTGAGTTCAGTGCACTGTTGTTTTACTTCTTTATGTAATAGCGGATCAATATCACTGTACGTTGAAAAAGACTCGATCGCTTTAGCGATGCTGCTGATACCTGAGGACATGGAAGTAAAAGACTCAGTCAACACATCAATCGACTCATCACCATCGGTCATACTGTATTCGATTTGAGCTGTCGCCAAATTCAGCATAACGATAGTTTCCCGTACCTGACTCCAGTCGGAGCCAGATAACTGTGATGGTATTTGATTTGCTATCTTCTGGACAGGCCTATCCGTCATGCCTCAACCTCTATGGTAATATTTGATTATTACCACGAAGTATAGATGTAAATCTTAGTTTTGCTTATTTAACGGCAACAGTATTAACACTGGCGGCAGCCTTTTTAGCTTTAACACGGGCAGCCTCTGTTGTCTCAGAAACAGCCAGCGCCACACCCATGCGGCGACGAATAAACGATTCTGGCTTACCAAATAAACGAATTTCAGTCTGTGCTTCTGACAATGCGAGATCCACATTTTCATAAGCAATGCCCTGCTCATCCATCCCGCCATAAATCACCGCACTGGCACCCGTATCACGCAAACCGGTATCAACCGGTAAACCCAATATGGCACGGGCATGCAAGGCAAACTCACTTTGCCACTGTGTCATCAGTGTCACCAGACCGGTGTCATGTGGACGCGGGCTGACTTCACTAAAATAAACCTCATCGCCTTTAATAAACAACTCAACCCCGAAGATGCCGCGACCACCCAGACTGGTTGTCACTTTTTCAGCCATCTGCTGGGCTTTTTTAAGCACAGCTTCTGACATCGCCTGAGGTTGCCAGCTCTCAACATAATCACCTTTGTCCTGCAGATGCCCAATTGGCTGACAATAACTGGTGATGATGTTTGCCTGATCATTTAAAGAACGCACGGTTAATAAAGTGATTTCATAGTCAAATTCAACCACCGCTTCTACAATGATACGTCCGCTGTTAATCCGGCCGCCACTCATGGCGTAATCCCAGGCTTTGCTAACATCGCCGGCACTATTAATTCGGGACTGACCTTTGCCTGATGACGACATGACTGGCTTAATAATACAGGGATAACCGACACCATTTTCAATCGCAGCCTGCAGCTCATCCAGACTGTCAGCAAACGCATAAGCTGATGTCGCCAGACCCAGTTCTTCTGCAGCCAGCCGGCGAATTCCTTCACGGTTCATGGTTAACTGCGTAGCGCGTGCGGTAGGAATAACTTCCGCCAGACCTTCGGCTTCGATTTCGGCCAGCATATCCGTTGCAATGGCTTCAATTTCCGGCACGATCAGATCCGGCTTCACTTCTTCAATCAGCTGCCTTAAAGCCGTACCATCCGCCATATTAATCGTATAAGCACGATGCGCAACCTGATGACCTGGCGCGTTGTCATAGCGGTCGACCGCGATCACTTCAACACCAAAACGTTGCAGCTCGATAATGACTTCTTTGCCCAGTTCACCACTACCAAGCAGCATCACTTTGGTAGCGCTCGGGCTTAACGGGGTACCTATTCTCATTTAGCTGAATATCCCTTTTAATACGTAGAAGAAGATAATTGCCAGAATAGCACCGGCCGGTAACGTAATAATCCATGACATAAAGATATTTCGGATTACTGTCAGGTTAAGTGCCGCCATACCGCGTGCCAGACCTACACCTAAAACTGCACCAACCAGTGTATGCGTAGTAGAAATCGGCAAGCCCGTACCGGAGGCTAATACAACAGTGGTCGCCGCAGCCAGTGTTGCTGCAAAGCCACGACTCGGTGTGAGCTCGGTAATATTGTGACCCACTGTTGCCATCACTTTATGACCATACATCATCAGACCTGCAACAATACCGGCACCACCAATCAGTAATACCCAGACAGACAGGGCAGATTTTTGGGCGATTTCACCACCACTTTGTACAATACCCACAATGGCCGCGACCGGACCAATGGCATTAGCCACATCATTCGAGCCATGAGCAAACGCCATCGCACAGGCCGTCACTACCATCAAAACAGCAAATACTTTTTCAACACTGGCATAGTGGAAATCTTTATTCAGCGTTTCATTCATTTTTATTTTACGAATCACCATCACGCCAAGCGCGGTAATAAGCAGTCCGATCAGCGTGGCGTAGAAATAATTTTCCAGGGTTGATGTATGCAAACCGACATGTTTCAGACCTTTAACCAGGGTTACCAGTGAAATAATAAAACCGACCATAAAGATATAAAACGGCACATATTTTTTGGCATTATCAAACGGATTTTCCGTATCTAGTATCAGCTTTTGCACACTGCGAAATAAAGCATAAGCAATCACACCGGCCAGTACCGGAGATACAACCCAGCTGGCAACAATAAAGCCAACCTTGCCCCAGCTCACCGCCTCAATACCAATACCGACCATTGCAAAACCCACAATCGCGCCGACAATAGAATGTGTGGTTGAAACCGGCCAGCCTTTATGTGAGGCGATTAATAACCAGCAACCGGCAGCCAGCAATGCTGCCAGCATACCGTAAACCAGTAACTCCGGCGTTGACTCCAGCACCTTGGCATCGATGATGCCTTTACGAATGGTTTTCGTTACCTGGCCACCGGCTAAGATAGCACCGGCAAATTCAAATACTGCGGCGATTAATATTGCCTGTTTAATGGTCAGGGCTTTTGAACCAACCGATGTTGCCATTGCATTAGCCACATCATTAGCACCAATACCCCATGCCATAAACAGACCAAAAATACCTGCAAGCACCAGAAACAGGGTTGCATTCTCTATAATAATATTCATTGCCGCCTACCTCGCCAAAAATAATTGTAAACGACTTCCAACTCGTTGTGCCTGATCTGCAACATCTCCGGTTGCTTCGATGACTTTATACAAAAACATCGCCTCTAATGGCGGCATATCATTTTCAATCTGGAATAATTTTCCGCGTATTTTACGTTCCAGCGTATCGGTATTTGATTCGATTTTATCCAGCTTTTTAAGCATGGTCTGAACCAGTTTGACCTCACTGCCGCGAAAGCCTGTTTCAACCAGTTCATCGAGTTCATTGATTGTAATCTTTGCCTGCTCACTGGCATCAACCACTCGCTGAATAAATTTACTGTAATCAGCGGCAATCGTTTTCGGTAAAATCATTTTACGACCGAGGATAATCCCTGCCACGTCTTTTGCTTTATTTGCAATCCGATCCTGTGCTGTTAGCACTTCTAACAAATCCTGCCGGGAAACCTGCATAAACAAACCCTTAGGCAGATTCATGCGTAATTCTTTTTTCATTACATCCGCTTCATTTTCCAGCCCGGAAATCTGTTTTTGTAACTTCTCAACAGTTTTCCAGTTTTCAGCAATCAGTGCCTCACAAAAAGGCACTAATAAAGAGACACATTCGTGCACTTTTTCCATATGAACCTGCATTGGTTTAACAGGTGATGTGCCGAAAATTCCTGACATGTAATTACTGACAGCCATAAGACCCTCTCAGATTTATAAATTTAATTTTTAAACTCTTATAAAAAAAGCCCGGATTTTAGCCGGGCTTAGTTCTTTATTTTTCCAATTGTGATACGTCTCTGACGGCACCACGCGAGGCACTCGTCGACATCGCGGCATAGGCTTTTAAGGCATTACTGACCACTCTGTCACGGTTAAGCGGTTTCCAGCCGGCAGCACCTTTTGCATCCATTGCATCACGACGCTTTTGCAAATCGTCAGTACTGATGGCTAAATCTATAGTGCGCTGTGGAATATCGATTTCAATGATATCGCCTTCTTCGACCAGTCCAATCGCGCCGCCTTCTGCCGCTTCCGGTGAAGCATGGCCAATTGACAAGCCGGAGGTTCCGCCAGAGAAACGACCATCGGTGATCAGCGCACAGGCTTTACCCAAACCTTTTGATTTCAGGTAAGTGGTTGGATACAGCATTTCCTGCATACCCGGCCCGCCACGCGGTCCTTCATAGCGAATAACCACAACATCACCGGCATTAATCTTGTCATCCAGAATCGCTTCAACAGCCGAGTCCTGGCTTTCAAATATTCTTGCCGGGCCGCTGAATTTTAAAATATGCTCATCTACACCAGCGGTTTTTACCACACAACCATCGAGTGCAATATTACCGTATAAAACGGCTAAGCCGCCGTCTTTACTATAAGCGTGTTCAACATCACGAATACAGCCATCATCCACACTCAGGTCAAGACTTGGCCAGCGTTTGCTCTGGCTGAACGCCGTTTGTGTCGGCACATTACCAGGGCCGGCCATAAAGAAGGTTTTAACTGCTTCGTCTGAAGTACGACGCACGTCATATTTTTCCAGCGCTTGCATTACGGTGTTGCTGTGAATCATCGGGATATCAGTGTGTAATAAACCACCGCGTTCCAGCTCACCCAGTAAACGCATGACACCACCGGCACGGTGCACGTCTTCCATGTGGTATTTCTGCGTCGATGGTGCCACTTTACTTAAATGCGGTACTTTACGTGACAGACGATCAATATCGTCCATAGTGAATTTAACACCACCTTCTTCAGCTGCCGCCAGTAAATGCAAAATGGTATTGGTTGAACCACCCATAGCAATATCAACACACATGGCATTTTCAAAGGCTTTAAACGTGGCGATATTACGCGGCAAAGCCGACTCATCATCCTGCTCATAATAACGGCGCGCCAGATCAACAATGCGGCGACCGGCTTCAAGAAACAGTTGCTCACGATCAGCGTGCGTGGCCAGCATAGAACCATTACCCGGCAGTGACAAACCTAGTGCCTCGGTTAAACAGTTCATCGAATTTGCCGTGAACATACCCGAGCACGAACCACAGGTCGGACAGGCCGAACGTTCCATGGTCATGACATTTTCGTCGCTGGCATTGGGATCAGCTGCCGAGACCATGGCATCAACTAAATCCAGGTGTACTTCAATGCCATCAATTACCGATTTGCCGGATTCCATTGGACCACCGGAAACAAAAATAACCGGAATATTCAGTCGCATTGCCGCGTTCAGCATGCCCGGGGTGATCTTGTCGCAGTTTGAGATACAAACTAATGCATCGGCACAATGAGCGTTCACCATGTATTCCACAGCATCACTGATCAGCTCACGTGATGGCAGTGAATACAGCATGCCACCGTGCCCCATTGCAATACCGTCATCCACAGCAATGGTATTAAATTCTTTAGCCACACCACCGGCTTTTTCAATCTCGCGCGCAACTAACTGCCCCATGTCCTTTAAATGCACATGACCCGGTACAAACTGGGTAAATGAATTGGCTATGGCGATAATCGGCTTGTCAAAATCACCGTCTTTCATACCGGTGGCACGCCATAAGGCGCGGGCTCCGGCCATGTTACGACCATGGGTGGTAGTTCTTGAACGATATTCAGGCATGTTCTTTCTCTATGACACATTTATTACAGATGCAGTATTGTAAAGTTTACCGCAATAATGACAAACTCTTTCCTGCAATTAATTACTTTAATTACTCACACAAGCCTTTTTTACTATACACTTACTCTATTAACTCATTTATATCAATTGAGCTAGTCTATTAGATATTTCACAGATTTAGCAGAACACAAACATGACATTAACCGAATTACGCTATATTGTTGCCGTGGCAAGGGAACGGCATTTTGGCCACGCCGCCAAAAGCTGCTTTGTCACTCAGCCCACCTTAAGCCTGGGTATTAAAAAATTAGAAGAAGAACTGGGCAGCATTCTGTTTGAACGCGGTGCAAAAAATGAGGTTCGCACCACAGCCGTCGGTGAACGCGTTATTCACCAGGCACAAAAAGTACTCGAAGAAGCCGATGCAATAAAGGGTATTGCAGAGTTCAACAGCAACCCGCTTGCCGGTACGATTCGACTGGGCGTTATTTACAGTATCGCGCCTTATCTGTTACCCAAACTGATTCCCATCATTCACCAGGACGCACCGAAAATGCCTCTGTTGATTGAAGAAAACTACACCTCTGTATTATTAGAACAACTCAAACAAGGCAAGCTGGATGTCATTGTTATAGCCCTGCCGTTTAACGAGCCGGGCGTTGTCACTCACGCGGTCTACGATGAACCGTTTGTTATCGCTACACCGCGCGTGCATAAATGGAATGTAAAAAGTGAAATGCATCCCAGTGAACTGGTTGATGAGAACCTACTATTATTAGGCCCTGGTCACTGTTTCCGTGATCAGGTTTTAAAAATCTGCCCTCAATGTAACCAGCAGTCCGGCAATAAAATGCAGGACACTTTACAAGGCAGCTCACTGGAAACCATGGCACACATGGTTGCGACTGGTGTTGGCGTCACGGTGCTACCCTGTTCATCGGCCGCCAGTCATGTGCACGCAGAGCTCCTCAGCATGATCTCTTTTAGCGAGCCACAACCTTATCGACGGGTTGCGCTGGCATGGCGTAAAACCTACCCAAGACCGCAAGCCATTGAAGCCCTGAGGCAGGCGATACTGCATTCTGAAGTACCTTGCGTTAAGACCTTGCCGGACGAACAAAGTCAGGCTTATTAAACACATTAAAGCCGGCGAGTTAACAACCGGCTTTTCCAAACACATAAATTTCAGTCTGGCACTTAACAGCAAGCCATTCACAGGGTCTATACTACTCAATATTCTTTCTTACTATTCAGGCTGAAATCTCTGTGCAGCAGATTACCGACATACATCAAAAAGCACTGACTATTAATCTGGACAAAGCTCAGTACGGCACCATTGCTGAGATCGGTGCAGGCCAGGAAACGGCGAACTGGTTTTTCCGTGTCGGGGGTGCTGCGGGTACCATCGCCAAAGCCATCTCGGCTTATGACATGAAATTCAGTGATTCCATTTATGGTAAGTCTCCGCGCTATGTCAGCAGGGAGCGCTTAAATGCCATGCTGGAACATGAATACAGTTTAATCATTGAGCGCCTCGGTGAGAGCAAAGGCCCGCAGAGTACTTTTTTTGCTTTTGCCAATACCGTCGCTTCACGCAGCTTTTCCAGAGATGAGGATGGTCAGGGCTGGATTGGCGTTAAGTTCCAGTCATCACCCTGTAGTGAACCATCACAAATCGATATTCACGTCCATCTGCAGGGTAAAAAAAGCAGCGAAGATCAGCGCACGCTGGGAATCCTCGGGGTAAACCTTATTTACGCGGCACTGAACTACCATCAGAACCCGGAAAAATTACTCAAATCATTAATGGATGAATTGTCCTATGACTTTCTTGAAATAGACATGATTGATTTTACCGGCCCCGCCTTCAAGCAGGTAGATAATCGTTTGATGGCATTAAAGCTGGTGCAGTTTGGTATGACGCATGGCGCCATGTTTAATGCCAGCGGTGAAATTGTTTATCTGGCTGATGTACTTTATAAAAAAGCCGTATTGATTGAACGCAGTCGTTTTAACCCGCCAACCTTACTCAATATGAATATGCTCGACTGTGCACAAAAGCAGTTTCTTGCAGAACACGATATACCTGAGCAGGACCTTGTCGTTATTTCAGAAATGACGACTCATAATTTGCACTCAGGTGATGAGATTGATGCAGAAGACTTTCTGCAACGTGCAGATATTCTTTGCGCACTGGGTAAAAATGTACTGATTTCTAATATGGGCGCCTATTACCAGCTGGCCAGTTATATCTTTCGCTCAACCCAGCGACCGACAGGTATAGCGCTTGGCATCCCGACTTTAAAAGAAATCTTTCGTGAAGATTATTACAGCAATTTACCAGGCGGCATTCTCGAAGCCTTCGGCCGGCTGTTTAAATTTGATCTGCGGCTATATGTTTCACCCTGCCTGAATACAGACAACGCTGAGCTGATCACAACTGACAGTTTCGAGCCTGAGAAAAATTTAAAACACCTTTACAGGCACCTTCTGGACAATAACCTTATCCGCCCGCTGAACACCATTAATAAAGATTACCTGTGTATACACTCTCATCTGGTACTTGAGGAAATAAAGAACGGTAGGCCGGGCTGGGAGAATAAAGTCCCGGAGCAGGTAAGCCAGGTAATTAAAAGCAAAAAACTCTTTAATTGCACGTAACTGTTAAAGCTGACAAAACTAATATTCTGCCGGTGCTTTAATCATATAGTTAATACCCTTAATATTTTATGTCGCCAACAGCACTGCCAGATCTGTATAAAGTCAGCCAGGTTAAAACGTTGCGTGGCATTAAATCGATCAAGATCAAAACAACTCAAACTGATCCTGTATAACCGATTCCATCGAACCACCCAGAGCGCCCAGTATGGTATCTGCAATCGGTGTTAGCTGTTTCTCGATATAATGTTCATAATTCAGTGCCGATGAGCGACACTCCAGTGTCTCCGGTCCGTTAACCGTAATGACATATTCTATCCAGCTGGCATTTTTATAGCGTGATGGCTGACCCGTTTGCTCAAACACCTGCTCGGCTTTTATTGCCGCTTGTGCATGCGGGGGAATATTTTTCTGGTAATCCTGTAATTTCTGCCGCAGCCGTTTTCGGTATACAAGCTTTTCATCATAAACACCGGTTTTAAGATCTGCGACCACCTGCCTTATGTATTCATCATAAGCTTCTTCATTAAAAACCCGCTGATACAGATTCATTTGGAAATCTTTTGCCAGCTGTGTCCAGTCAGTTCGCACGGTTTCCAGACCTTTAAACTTCAGCTCCCTGTTGCCATCAGCATTTTCCACCATTCCTGCATAACGTTTTTTACTGCCTTTTTCTGAGCCGCGAATGGTTGGCATAAAAAACTTAACAAAGTGCGTTTCATATTCCATTTCAAGACAGGACTCGATACCATATTCGGCTTGCAGCGACTGCCGCCAGAACTGATTGACATGCTGAATCAGCTGCTGACCAATTGCATTAGCCCGCTCATTATTAAAGCGTTTACCCAAAGCAACAAATACCGAATCGGTGTCACCATAAATTACCGAATAGCCGGCTTCTTCAATCAGGTCGACGGTTTGTAATATCACATCATGACTGCGTTTGGTAATTGAGCTGGTCAGGCGCGAGTCATGGATACGGCAACCCGGTGTACCCAGTACACCGTAAAAGGAATTCATAATGATTTTTATGGCCTGTGACAGCGCTTTGTTTTTTTCCCGCTTGGCTTTATCTCTCGCCTGCCAGAGCTGCGCGATAATATCGGGTAAAATATATTCATTTCTTGAAAAACGGGCGCCATCGTAACCGGGGATTGTTTCACTATCATCTGCGTTAAGCGCAACAATTCGCGCATAAGGGTCAACATTAAAGGTACGAATAATACTCGGATACAGGCTTTTGTAATCGAGTACCAGCACGCTGTCGTGCATACCCGGCACCGAATCCATCACATAACCGCCGGGCGCACTTAACCTGCCTTCATAGTCTCCAATATTGGGAGCCACATAGCCTTTGCGATGCAATCGGGGTAAATACAGATTATCAAACGCGGCAACCGAGCCGCCAACTCTGTCCATTTCAAGCCCGGTTAAACGCGCGCGTTCAATTGCAAAACTTGTCAGTTCAGTATGCTCGAATATATCCCAGACCAGCTGGCAATCCTCAAGATTGTAGGCCGCCAGTGTTAACTTTTCTTCTTTAAACTGGCGGCGAATTTCCTTGGCTTTGTATAAAGGATCATGACTGTCTGCGCCGTGAATCAGCTTGCCTCTGCCCAGCAATTCATTGCCCACCGACTCAAGAGAAAAACTGCTGAAGGAATAAGTCGCACTTTTTAAAGTATCAATACCGTCTAACACCACCCGCCCCGGTATTAATAAAAAATACCGTTCCGCTTCATTTTGCTGTTGTCGCCAGAACGCTTTGGCGCGCAAGCGACCAACGGTTAACGGAATTTTTAGCTGATCGGCTTTTTTCTGCAAAAACCTGAAATCAAAATTAATCACATTCCAGCCGATAAAGATGTCGGGATCAATTTTTTCTACCCAGACTAAAAAGCGTTTTAATAAAGCTGCCTGATCGGCCACAAATTCAATCTGTTTTTCTTCATCCGATGCAGCAGGATCACCCACCATCAAAACTCGTTTGATGTTATTCGTGACAAAAGCAATGGAAAATAATTCATCGGTCTGATAATCGGTTTCAATATCGAATGACATCACGGTAAATGCCGGCTGATAATCCGCTACGCTTATTCGCGGGTTCACAATCACCCCAGAAGTTTTTTCTGTGTGAATACACACCGGACCGGTTAAAAAACGTTCTGTTAGATAACGTTCCGGTGGTCTGATGTCCGATTCAAGGCAACGAATATTATTTTGCTGGAGCAGATCTCTTGCCCGATAGAACTGTTTCATGGACTTAAAATAAACACCGGCCACCGGTTCTGCTTGAAAGTTCAGTAACGCCAGCGGTTTAATGTCCGATCTGGCGATATCGTTTAATAAGGCCTGAGCCTGAGTGGCATCCTGCTGACGAATAAAAAATAATACCGACTGACGCTCAATAATCACTTTGAGGGGACCTGAATCACTGCTGAACCAGAATTCCAGCTGCACGCCATCATTGGTATCAAAGGATTGTCGGGTCAGAAGAAAAGCGTTAGTCACGGATAGTATTCTTTTAGTGAATCAGGTCAGATTGCGGATTTTAGCATTAATAAAAGCACCGGGGACGACGGCAGCCGCCTGCGATGTCATACCGAAAGCAATAATATGGCTCTGCGGACAGGCTGCATCAGCATCAAAACACAATAGTTTCTGCAGCTGACTATGCCTGACTATAGCGGAGCCAGGCTGTAAAAAATAACGAATTTAGGCCATTGTATCGACGATCTTCAGTAATAAGGCATAAATGTGGGGGAATTAATCACCGCCTCTTTGTGCTTGCGACTTAACCATTTTATTATTTGCTGCTAGTATGGTCACATAATAAAAGTCACGCTCAACAGCATAACTAACAATCAAGGGATAAAACCATGAAATTTAAATTTACATTAGCGGCAGTGATTGTTGCCGGTGCAGCCACCTCTCTGACAGTACAGGCAGGCACCCTCGAAGACGTCAAATCCAAAGATTACCTCAGCTGCGGTGTTAGTACCGGTTTAGCGGGCTTTTCGCAAAAAGATGAAAAGGGAAACTGGAGTGGCCTTGATGTCGACGTTTGTCGCGGCGTTGCAGCAGCGGTATTAGGTGATGCATCAAAAGTAAAATACAAACCCTTAACAGCAAAAGAGCGTTTCACCGCGCTACAATCAGGTGAAATCGATATATTATCACGCAATACCACCTGGACGCAGACTCGTGACACTTCTCTTGGTTTAAACTTTGCCGGTACCATTTATTACGATGGCACAGGCTTTTTGGTGCGTAAAAAACTCGGTGTAAAAAGCGCCACTGAACTCGACGGTGCAGCCGCATGTATTCAGGCGGGTACTTCAACCGAGCTTGCCATTTCAGATTATTTCCGCGATAAAAAAATGTCATTTAAGGTTGTTACCTTCGACACATCTGACCAAACACGCAGCGGTTTTGAGTCCGGTCGCTGTGACTTTCTGACATCAGATCAGTCTCAACTTTACGCACTGCGCATTGGCCTGAAAGACCCTGCCGGTGCCATCGTGCTACCGGAAGTTATTTCTAAAGAGCCGCTCGGCCCTGTTGTACGGCAGGGTGATGATGCCTGGTTCAACATTGTAAAATGGGTTGTTAATGCATCCATTGAAGGTGAGTTTCAGGGCGTTACATCAGCTAATGCGAAGACCTTACGCGCATCGGGTAAACCGGGACAAAAGCGTCTGCTTGGCACTGAAGGTGACCTTGGTATGAAACTGGGCTTATCGCCTGACTGGGCTTATAACATTATGACCCAGGTAGGCAACTATGCTGAATCGTTCGAACGCAATGTTGGACAAGGCTCACCGCTTAAAATCAAACGTGGTATTAACGCACAATGGAATAATGGCGGCATTCTTTATTCGCCCGCTATGCGTTAAGCATAATTGATGATAAAGGGGTGTATCACCCCTTTATTTTGTTTCAAAACTTTATAATTATTTATAATAAGTCTGTTCATTATGAGCGTACCACCGAATTACATACAAACCAGCAAAAGCCGGGGTTCATTTTTTAATAATCCGGCTAACCGGGCCCTGATCTACCAGTTTCTTTTGCTGATGGGGCTGGGCTATTTTTTCTATATTATTATCAGTAACACCATGTCTAACATGGAAGCCCGCGGTATTAAAAGCGGTATCAGCTTTCTCGGCGAAACAGCCGGCTTCGACATATTAATGTCTCTTATTCCATACGACTCGACTCACACCTATGGCAAAACCTTTATCGTCGGCTTACTCAATACCCTGCTCGTATCCGTTATCGGTATTTTCCTCGCCACGATTATCGGCTTTATCATGGGCGTGGCGCATTTCTCACGCAACTGGCTGATCAGTAAATCATCAACTGTATTCATTGAAACATTTCGCAACATCCCATTATTGCTACAGGTATTTTTCTGGTATTTTGCCGTGCTTTCAAGCTTGCCCAGCGCACGGCAAAGCCTTTCCATAGGCGAGGCTTTTTTTCTTAACGTTCGCGGGCTCTATTTACCTCACCTTGCCGGTGATGAAGGCTCTGTTGTTGTTTATGGCGCCGTGTTTATTGCCATCACATCCATTATCGCCTTACACCGCTTTGCAAAAATACAGCAAGAAAAGACCGGTAAACAACTGCCAGTTTTACGCCTTAGTCTGGCGATATTGATTGTCCTGCCACTGTTTGCGACTCTCATTATGGGTACACCGTTTCACTGGGAGCTGCCGGTTTTAAAAGGTTTTAATTATCAGGGTGGCACCACCATCATCCCTGAACTGATTGCTCTGTCACTGGCGCTCAGTATTTATACCGGTGCATTTATCGCTGAAGCTGTGCGAGCAGGCGTGCAATCAGTGCCGCACGGGCAGACAGAGGCAGCACGCAGCATTGGTATGAATGAAAAACAGATCATGAAATTAATCATCGTTCCGCAGGCAATGCGTGTCATTTCTCCACTGCTAAACAGTGAGTATCAAAGCCTGGTTAAGAACTCAACGCTGGCCACAGCGATTGGCTACCCCGACTTATTCACCGTATTTGTTGGCACAACCCTGAACCAAACAGGACAAGCCATTGAGATTGTTTTCATGACCATGGCCGTCTACTTCGCCATCAATATGTTTATTTCCGTGCTGATGAACTTATTCGATAAGAAAGTTTCCCTGATTACCAGATAACAACGAAATTACTTTATGCAAACATTCAATCCCTTACCTGATAAGCCCGCCCCCGCACAAACCGTCGGCATAACCGGCTGGCTAAAAAACAATTTATTTTCCTCGCCGCTTAATTCACTGGCAACCATAGTCGTCGCAGCGATACTGATAAAAGTTTTACCGGCAATGATCGACTGGTTATTTATTTCTGCGAACTGGTCCGGTGCAACGCAGGACGACTGCACTAAAGACGGTGCATGCTGGGTTTTTGTCAGTGCATGGTCGCAGCAATTTTTTTATGGCAGTTACCCTGATGAAGAAATCTGGCGGGTTAACCTCTGTCTCGCCATGCTGGTCGCCATCATCACCGCCTCACTGCGCGTTAAAAAAGAATTAAGAGAAAAAGTTTTTATTCCCTTGTTTCTGTTATTACCGTTTATCTCTATCGCCATACTGGATGGCAGCTACTTAGGTCTGGTGCAGGTAGATACGGATTACTGGGGCGGCTTTTCACTCAATGTGCTGCTCGCTGCCGCCAGTATCATTGTCGCCTTTCCACTGGGATTTTTATGGGCTTTAGGGCGCCGTTCACACATGCCTTTAGCACGCACCATTAGTATCGGCTTTATCGAGTTTTTCCGTGGCGTTCCTGTGCTGGCTTTATTTTTCATGGGCTCGGTAATGCTGCCGCTGTTTTTCCCTGAAGGCACAAACGTTGATAAACTGTTACGCGTCTGGATCGTTCTGGTCTTTTTTATGTCAGGCTATATGGCAGAGGTATACCGGGGCGGTTTTAACGCTATTCCAGCGGGACAATATGAAGCAGCCGATTCACTGGGCTTGAGTTACTGGCAAAAAACCTTACTCATCATTCTGCCGCAAGTCATTAAAATTTCGATGCCGAATATATTAGCAACATTTGTGATGCTGTTTAAAAACACCACCTTCCTGCTCATTATCGGTATTTTTGAAATGCTCAGCACCACTCAGACCGCACTGAGTAATTCACACTGGTTAGGCGGCCACGCAGAAGAAGGCTATCTGTTTGTCGCACTCGTTTTCTGGGTCTGCTGTTTTAGTATGTCGATGATGGCAAGTGCAATTGAACGTAAATTAAATACCGACCATAAAAATTAATATTGGATGACTAATATGACCACACAAACAAACAATACTCCATCTGATGACGTCATCATCATTCAGAACCTGAACAAATGGTATGGTAACTTTCACGTACTCAAAGACATCAACCTGACGGTACGTAAAGGTGAAAAAATTGTCGTCTGTGGCCCGTCCGGCTCCGGTAAATCGACCATGATCCGCTGTATTAACCGGCTTGAAGAATTCCAGCAAGGCTCATTAGTGGTTGATGGCATTGAAATGATCGAGGACGTGAAAAACATAGAAGCCATACGTCGTGACGTGGGCATGGTGTTTCAGCATTTCAACCTGTTCCCGCATCTAAGTATTTTAGAGAATCTTTGTCTGGGGCCGATCTGGGTACAGAAAAAACCGAAAGCCGAAGCGGAAGCCATCGCTATGAAATATCTGGAACGTGTGAAAATACCTGAGCAAGCCAGCAAGTTTCCCGGCCAGCTTTCAGGTGGTCAGCAACAGCGTGTTGCGATCGCACGCTCGCTGTGCATGAACCCGAATATCATGCTGTTTGATGAGCCCACCTCTGCTCTCGACCCTGAAATGATCAAAGAAGTGCTCGACGTTATGATTGAACTGGCTGAGGAAGGCATGACCATGATCTGTGTCACTCATGAAATGGGCTTTGCAAAAAAAGTAGCCGATCGCGTTATCTTTATGGATGCCGGAGAAATTGTTGAAGAAAACACGCCGCATGAATTCTTTGATAACCCACAAGTCGACAGAACACAAAAATTCTTACAGCAAATTCTGAATCATTAAAAATGCGTCAGCCTGTTATTATCTGACGCTTACATGCAATCTTTCTTTTGTGATTTTATGTCATCACACTCACAACTATTTCAAAGATATAAAAAAGCCCCGATATTATCGGGGCTAGAAATCCCGATAAGTTAATCCACGCTTTTTTTCTGCCGCAAACAAAGCGCTTTTATACTGACACTAATAAATTCACCATGACCATCCTGTCAACTTCTCGCCAAAGCAAATACCCAGACCACCCAGCTAAAACTATGTAACCACCCCGCAAGCGTCACAATACTCCAGACAAATATTTCTTTTTTATTCTTTTGCCGGCACCGCGGTATTAGCCAGACTAACGGCATCAACATCACAAGCAGCAACAATAACGGTATCAATACCGTACCCATACCCGGTCCAATCGTCATAACAATAACAACGCTGGTAGTCAGCGTAATAAATAAAAAAAGCAGGAGTCTTGTACGAGTCCAGGAAAAGTTGATAAAAATAAGCAGCACAAAGCCATAAAACATTACTGCCAAATAAGGCAGATACAAAATACCCCGGATATTCAAAATAGATTCAGGAAAAAGCATCCACAAATTCATCGCGACATCACCTTATGTAATCGTTATTTGAATTAATACTGAGTGTGCCTGTTATGTCTTTGTGGACAGCTAGAGAGGGATCGAGAAAGAACAATAAGATCAACATAAACTCTGGATTAATACCGCTTTATCAAGGCTTAATAAAGCGACATCTGATGGTAATGGCAAAGGGATAAGGCTTTTACCCGCTCAGCGAAACTGCTCTGGCATAGGCACTGGTGTTGCCATTGAGGTCTGTTGCTGCTGTTGTTGTTCTACAGCGGCAGGCGCTCCCGCAACGAGTAATGAGTCTTCCTCATGCTTTTCAAAAACCGGCAAGTTGTCAAAAACATCATTAATGCCTGTATTCCAGGCATCCCGAACAGTAATCAAGTAAGGATCGGATTCTGCAAAAACACAATGACAGTCCAGTTTCAGGCTATCTTTTGGGTAGATGGCAATCTCAAAAGGAGGCCCTACTGTAATATTAGAGCGTGTTGTCGCATCCAGTGACACCAGCGTCAGACGAGCACCCTCATCCAGACTCATGCCGGGATAAGCGATACGATCCAGTGCTGGCTTGCCATACTTACTTTCACCTATTTGTAGATAAGGCGTTTGTGGTGATGAGGCAATGTAATTACCCTGTGGATAAATCATCATCAAGCCATGAGGTTTTCCGGCAATCTGCCCTCCCAGCAACATAGTTGTCTCGCCGCTGACGCCACTCTGTGCAAAGGCTGCACTGTGATCCAGCTGCACCTGCTGAATGATTTTGCCTATGTATTCAGCGGCCTCAAACAGGTATTTAACATTAGCTAAATTGATTCCCCCCGTTGGGTAATCAATATCACGCTGAATATGGTTAATCACTTCCTGTGTAGTGGCAAGATTACCCGCCGACAAGACCACGAACAAACGGTCCGGTGCCGGGGTAAAAAGATGCATTTTGCTATAGGTGGTCACATAATCCACACCTGCATTGGTGCGTGAATCAGAGGCAAATACCAGACCATCATCAAGACTAAGGCCGACACAGTAAGTCATAAGTATTTCTACAAAAAGGGTTATAAGAAACTGAGTCTAGCACGCCCTATTAACGAAAACCAAACAATTCACAGCCGTTAATCTGTTCTCAGTTTCCGCCAGGTTATTCGGCTTTCTCGGCTAAAGCAACTTCAGGTAAAAAGTACTGTTTTGCAAGTGCTGTGTGAAATTTCCATAGCTTGATTTGCAGCTCATCGATGTACTGATGCAACACATCTTGTTTCATATTTTCCATTTTTTGAGTGTTTAACTGCCGCACCACGGATCTCAAAGCCTTCAGTGGTTTAGTATTATGCGCCAGCGTACCGACACTTTCTTCAACAGAATCAAGGCAATAGGATACCGCGCGTGGAAACCGGCTATTATTAAATAAAAATTCCAGAATAGGCGTTCTGCGAACCTGAACATCGATTTCACGCCGGTAGATAGCATAAGCAGAAAGAGACTTCAGTACACTGATCCATTCAATACTACTAAGACCACTGTGGTTAAATAATTCATCCGAATCTGTCAGTAAGTCTGATGACCTTACATCAATAATTCGGGTCGTCATCTCAGCACGCTCAAGGTCTTTACCTATACGCAGAAAATGCCAGGCTTCATCGTGATACATCACTGAAGCCAGCAAGCCATTCAACTGTTGAGACCCTGAAATAATACCCTCCAGGTAATCATCTCTGCCCTTTTGTGTCAGCCCAGCCTGGACACTTTCTTTCGCAAAAAGGTATAGCTTATTCAGGCTTTGCCAGGCCGTACGCGGGATAATTTCACGCACAGTACGGAAGTTTTCCCGGGCAAATGCAAGAGAGCTCAGTATTGAGCTGGGGTTATGAGTATCACCAATCAGGAACTTGACAACATTGCGCTCAGTCGGGTTTTTATAATGCTCAGCAAAACTGCCTTCAAGGCCAGTGATTGTGATCAGTGGTTCCCAGCCCAGAGAAACGACCGTTGGCGCATCCAGTACAAGATTGGAATTAACCCTTATCAATCGCGCCGTATTTTCTGCCCGTTCAATATAACGGCCAGCCCAGTAAATTTCTTCAGCCACACGTGACAGCATATTTAATCCTCTCCATCTGCAACAATCCAGGTATCTTTTGATCCGCCACCCTGTGATGAGTTAACCACCAGCGAGCCCTTACGCAAGGCAACACGCGTTAGCCCGCCAGTTGTCACCATCGTTTTCTTGCCGCTCAGGATAAATGGCCGCAAATCAACATGCCGTGGCTCCAGTTTTTTATCGACAATAGTGGCTACTGTAGAAATGCCCAGAGTGGGTTGTGCAATATAGTTTCTGGGATTACGCTTAATCAACTTGGCAAACTTTTCTCGTTCAGCCTTGGTCGAGACAGGTCCGATCAGCATGCCATAACCGCCGGATTCATTAGCAGGTTTTACAACCAGCTTATCCAGATTTGCCAGAGCATATTCACGCTCTTCTTTATACATGCAGCGGTAAGTCGGTACATTGGCAATGATGGGTTCTTCATGCAGATAATAACGAATGATATCAGGCACAAAGGCATAAACCACTTTATCATCAGCAACACCGGCACCGGGCGCATTAGCCAGTCCCACATTACCGGCTTTCCACGCCCGCATCAGTCCCGGCACTCCCAGAGTGGAATCTTTGCGGAATACTTCGGGATCGAGGAATTCATCATCTATTCGGCGATAGATTACATCCACACGCTGCGGGCCTGCTACGGTACGCATATAGACAATATTTTCTTTATCGACAAACAAATCTCTGCCTTCGACCAGCTCTGCACCCATCTGGTGAGCCAGATATGCGTGCTCATAATAAGCCGAATTATAAATACCTGGTGTTAATACAACCACCTCCGGGCGCTTTACTTTTCTCGGCGAAACAGAAACCAGCATATCATGCAGCCGGGTCGGGTAATCATCCACAGGTAGTGGTGCATAAGTTTCAAACAATTCAGGGAAGACATGCTTTGTCACTTCCCTGTTGGCGATCATGTAAGAAACGCCCGAAGGAACGCGCAGGTTATCTTCGAGCACATAAACCGTTCCATCTGTGTCCCGCACCAGGTCGGAACCACAGACATGCGCCCAGATAGCGGAAGGCGGATTCACTCCAACGCACTGCGGCCTGAAATTTTTTGAATCTGCCAGTACTTCCGCAGGAAATACTCCGTCCTTAATGATTTTCTGTTCATGGTACAGATCATTAATGAATAAATTCAGCGCCTTAACACGCTGGATAAGTCCGGCCTCTATCACATCCCATTCCGATTTTTGAATGATTCGGGGGAGAATATCAAACGGCCAGTTGCGGTCAATAGCACCGTCTTTTTTTGTGTAAATTCTGAAAGAGATCCCCTTTTCTTTAATCGCCAGCTCGGCAGCCATTTGCCTGGCCGCCAGATCTTCTTCATCCATTTTACGGAATCGTTTAATCAGTTTTTTACAATAATTACGCGCCCGGTTCTTGCCTGAAAACGTTTCATCATAAAAACCCGCAGGATTATACTGAGTAAGATCAATCGCCATGATATTCACCTAAAAGCCAAGTCATTGTCGTCTAATTCCTTCCTGTTCTTAAATCCAGCGTATACGGATGATCCGGATGCGGGTGTTCCATCTTAACTTTAAGATGACCTCCCGTATGACCAGTCTGCGAAAAACGTGCCAACCGGCGTGATTCTGCCTCATAAGCATTCACCGGGAATACATCCGGATTACGTCCGCCAGGATGAGCCACATAATAAGTACAACCACCCAGTGATTTCATTGACCAGCGGTCAATCAGATCAAACACCAGCGGTGAATCAATCGGCAAGGTTGGGTGCAGCCCGGAAACCGGATCCCATGCCTTGTAGCGCACTCCCGCCACAAACTCGCCCCGCACACCGGTACTTCGCAGTGGCAATGCCATGCCATTACAGGCAATCATATGGCGGCCATCCGTCATGCCCCGAACTCTGACCTGTAGCCTTTCTACCGATGAATCAACGTAACGCGATGTCCCCTGTGCACTGACTTCTTCACCCAGCACATTCCACGGCTCAATCGCAAAGCGCAGTTCGATTTCAATATCATCAATATTAATGCGGCCATAATGCGGAAACCTGAATTCGGTAAACGGATCGAACCATTCTTTTTCGATCTTGTAACCCCAGCGATTAAGGTCATCCACAACACTGGCTATATCACGCTCTATATAATGTGGCAGCATAAAGCGATCATGTAACTCAGTGCCCCAGGGCACCAGTTTTTCTGTGTAAGGCTTTTGCCAGAAACGCGACACCAGTGTGCGTAATAGCAGGTTCTGCACCAGCGACATGCGCGGATGAGGCGGCATTTCAAAACCACGAAACTCAACGATACCCAACCTTCCAGTCGGTGAGTTCGGGTTATAAAGTTTATCGATACAGAACTCGGCACGATGGGTATTACCGGTCATATCAACCAGCAGGTTGCGCATGATGCGGTCAACAATCCACGGCGAAGGCACTTCACCTTTGGGTATCTGCTGCAGCGCAATCTCTAGTTCATACAAGCTGTCATCACGCGCCTCATCAATCCGCGGCGCCTGCGAAGTTGGTCCAATAAACATACCTGAAAACAGATAAGACAAAGATGGATGATTCTGCCAGTAGCGGATCAGGCTGCTGAGTAATTCCGGCTTGCGTAACATCGGACTATCAGCAGGCGAGACGCCACCCAGTGTGACGTGATTACCGCCACCCGTGCCGGTATGACGACCATCCAGCATGAACTTTTCAGTACCCAGTCGTGACTGATGGGCTTCGTCATATAGAACTTCAGTATTTTCTACCAGCTCTTTCCAGCTGCTGGTCGGATGGATATTAACTTCAATCACACCCGGGTCTGGCGTCACAGAAAAACGTTTAAGACGGTGATCATGAGGCGCTTCATAGCCCTCCATAATAACCGGCATCGACAACTCTTTTGCTGTGGCTTCAATTTGAGCGATAAGATCCAGCCAGTGATTCAGATGAGAAATCGGCGGCAAAAATATATGTAAATGGCCGTTCCTGGGTTCAATACACATGGCGGTCCTGACAAAGAAACCGCTACCATGCTCTTCATCATCAGCCACATCCTGCTGACTGCGCGGATCAATTGCAGTTAACTCCGGTTCAAAACTGGAGTAACGGCCAGCAACACCGCCGGCCAGATGCTCACGCTGCGCAAACGGATCGGCATCAATGTGTTTATGACGCCGGCTCTCCTGCTCCCACAACAATCCGTCCAGAGGTAAGCGGAAACCCATCGGTGAATCACCCGGTAGCAAAAACATATGGTCACGAGTAAACGCCCACTTTGAACTGACCCAGCATTCTTTTACCGAGTCCCACGCCAGTGGCAGAGTAAAGCCCACGACACTGTCCAGGCCTTGTTCAAAAACGCGACGTAATCGCTCCCGGTCAACTTTGTCAGCCAGTTTATTATCCAGCACGTCCAGATTCTTCGGTAAATTACCTTCTTTCCACAGGTAATAAAGTGCATCTTCATAACCGGCAACAAGATGACTATCAGAAAGACCCAGTTTATTTGTCAGTAACTTGGAAAAAGCACTGGCATGATCCACTGTATATGCACCCTTTTGGGTCGGATCTGCAATAAGTTCGGGCGCCTTCCAAACCGCAACGGCATCTTCTCGCCAGTAACATGACAACGCCCAGCGCGGTAAAGGTTCACCGGGATACCACTTACCCTGTCCATGATGCAGCACACCGCCAGTACCAAATTTACCCCACAGTTTTCTGAAAATAACTTCCGCACGCTCTCTCTTATGCGGACCCAGCGCAGCAATATTCCATTCCGCGCCATCCATATCATCAATCGAGACAAAGGTCGGCTCACCACCCATAGTCAGCCGGACATCGTTGTCTATCAGTTCTGCTTCAACCTGCTCACCCACTTTCATGACAGATTGCCACTGCTCATCTGAGTATGGTTTGGTCACCCGGGGGTCTTCATGAATACGGGTAACGGTGTTTTCGAATTCAAAGCTCACTTCACATTTGTCAATCGCACCGGTAACCGGTGCTGCACTGACAGGGTCAGGCGTGCACGCCAGTGGAATATGACCTTCTCCTGCAAACAATCCTGAAGTCGGGTCAAGCCCTATCCAGCCAGCACCGGGTATAAATACTTCGGTCCATGCATGCAGGTCAGTGAAGTCTTCCTCCGGGCCGGATGGTCCGTCCAGCGACTTAACATCAGAGGTTAACTGCACCAGATAGCCTGATACAAAGCGCGCTGCCAGCCCCAGATGCCTTAATATCTGCACCAGTAACCAGGCCGTGTCACGACAAGAGCCCTTTACTAAAGTCAGCGTCTCCTCACAGCTCTGAACACCCGGCTCCATGCGAATACCATAGGCAATATCCTGAGATAGCTGCAGGTTTAGTCCGACCAGAAAATCCTCTATACGTTTTGCTTCACGCGGAACTTTTTTGACCCATTCAAGCAAAAGCGGTCCGGACTCAGCAAGTTCAAAATAGGGCGTTAATTCTTTATGTAGCTGCTTTTCATATTTGAAGGGGAAGTCTTTGGCCGACTCTTCGACAAAAAAATCAAACGGATTAATGGTGACCATCTCGACCACAATATCCACTTCGATAACCATTTCACGCGTCTTTTCATTAAACACATAACGCCCGATAAAATTACCAAAGGCATCCTGCTGCCAGTTGATATAATGATCCGCCGGTTCGACTTTGATGGAATATTGATGAACCGGCGTGCGCGTATGTGGTGCAGGCCTTAAACGTATCTGATGTGGAGCAAGTGATACCAGCCGGTCAAACTTATAGACTGTCTTATGATGAATTCCAACACGAATAGTCATGTTATTTTGCTGCCCCGGGGTTATACGCACTGTTAAAATTAGTCAACTTTACAAATATATTACAGCAAATTTCATTCCAAGTAGCTTATTTAATATACGGGCTTGAATTAAATACAACTGAGCCGCTCTTTATCGATACCCAAACAAACCCAGACAGCCACTCTAAGTATTGCTTCTGGGAAGGTCGTTACAAATGTCAGGCATGACTGGATGAAACCGCTCTTGCCACCTGTATGGCAACCACAGAAAAAACATGCCTCAAGGTTTACCGTTTCGTTTAACTGATTATATTGAACTGTTCGGCTGGACAGGTTGTATCATGAATGACGATAAGCACGGGTATATAAATAATGAATGATCACCACACCTTGATCGCCTTAACATAGCCCCGAACCACTGGCATTACATGACACAGCACTTTGAAAGTCATTTCAAAGGCCTTGTGGGGTCAGCCTACAAACTCAAACAGCACGCCATCAGATAGATTCTGATAAAAGCACTCACCTGTGATTTGAGAGTTACATAAATAACAGCAATCAAACTTAATACTAAAAAATCAACATCATTAAACTGGAATCTGATTTGATAGCTATTTTTTTATAACTTTCTTAAAGTGAATAGCAAATGATGTTCCAATCAAGCTGCAAGGAAAAATATTTATGACTTTGTTGATGCGGATTAGACCAGACGTTTGTATGCGGCAGAAATTATAACGATTTTACAAAACCTGTAAAAAAATAGGAGCGGTGACAAACTAAATCATACTGATTGTCACTGCTCAAATTAATTCAAAAAGCAAATCAACCGGTTCCAGAAAATCTAAATGAAACCCCACCTTATATATTTTTAGTTCGTTTAACCGGTGCTCCATGCTCTGGGGCGCTGCATTCCCGCTATTTTGCATGCCTGTTTAACATAACCATAAGGAAACAGCTGGAACAAGTGTTGCTTGGCGGACTTCTTGTCATAGTGTTGTGCACTGACCAGATACTCAACCACGTGTCGTACATCAGGGATTATGTGATGATCCATCCAGTAGTCACGCATAAACTGTAAAATAGGCCAATATTCCTGCGTCAATTCGAGGCCTTCTTCGGCAGCCATTTGCTTAGCCAGACTGCTATCCCAGTCATATGGATTGACGATATAACCTTCAATATCTCTCACATAGTGTGCGGCATTCAGCATGACGTTTCTCCTGTATATTAGATAAAACTACTATATGAAGGCATTTAATATTTGTAAAACGATATTTTTCGGTATCTAATATCGTATATTCCGATATTAAAGAGATATGTATGGATATTGAGCAGGCGAGAACATTTCTCAGCATTGCCTCCAATGGCAGTTTTGTTGAAGCCGCTAAACAATTGCACCTGACTCAATCGACTGTGAGCGCACGCATACAACGGCTGGAGCAGGAACTCGATGCTAGCCTTTTCATCCGTAACCGTTCAGGGGCTACGCTGACTCATGATGGCCGTCGGTTTATGGATTATGCCAAACGCCTGGTATTAACCGCAGAACAGGCGCGGCATGACATCGGATTGCCGGAGCGTTTCAGCGATACGATTCGTATCGGTGGGCGCATCGCGCTATGGGAAAACCTGTTGCCACTCTGGGTCGGTCGCATGCGGCAGACCAGCCCGGGTATTGCTATTCGTAGTGAGATTGGTTTTGAAGAGGACCTGATGCGTAACCTGATTGAAGGCGCACTGGATATTGGCCTGATGTACACTCCGGGACATAGTCCGGGGCTCATAGTGGAACAACTGTTTGATGAGAACCTGGTACTGGTTAGCAGTCGCCCCGATGACAAACAACCTGGGGAAGATTATATATATGTTGAATGGGGCCCCGGGTTTTATAACCAACATACACAGAACTATCCACAACTGGAGCGACCTGCACAAACCGTCAATATCGGCTGGCTGGGCATCCAGTTAATTCTGAGTAACGGTGGTAGCTGTTATTTGCCGGAGCGAATGGCAAAACCATATCTCAATATGGCGCAGCTATTTTATGTAACTGGCGCACCGACCTTCAAACACCCGGCATACGCGGTGTATCCACGTGACTCGGAAAGTACGAGCATTCAAGCCGGCTTGCAACAACTGCGTGAAGTCGTTCGGGATGTCAGCTGACAGAATGTGCTATGAAGACAGCTATTTCTCTAATATTAGAAATAACTGCATTCTGATCTCACTTTTTTGTGAATATATTTAACGATGGCAGTTACACAGAATTATTTACAGACTCTTGTGATTCAATCAAGTATGACCCACTTTTATCATCCACGTATAATTTTTTAAAAACTGCTGGGCTTCGTCTCTCAACCCAACGTACTGATTTAACTGCCCCGTCTCGCTGTTTGCCGTGCAGTGTTTCCACAAAGAGGAAATACGCCAAGGACGGCGTATTAAGTTTGCATGGCATGGATACGAACGAAAACAACCCGTTAACGGCGTTCAGTCAATTCAAATAATTTATATATTTAATAAGTTGATTAACAATGCACGGGCACCCGTAAGCTAAACAGTGTTAGGGCGGTTTTAAAAGATAAGGTGTGCTCTTCGCACAATTAACGTGCATGTCACCGACACACGTAAGTACGGTACTTTTTCAGCTGTAGGAAAAAGTACCTCGCCGGTGGGTGTGATTACCCACGCCTTTGACTTGGACATAAAAGAAAAAGACCCCTTTCAACGAAAGAGGCTTTTTCCACAACATAATTTACTGCTGCAAATAAACGTAAACCATACTCATCTGCTTACCTCCTGATAACCTGACTAATTACCCCACTGCAGATTCACCTGCACCGGACTCCAGCCATTTTTGCAAATCATCCAGCCCGCCGATGCGCACACCGTTTCTGAAGATTTGCGGATAAGTGGCAACGCCGGTTGCAGCGCGTAATGCACGTTCGCCAATTTCAACGCCTGCGGTTACTTCCTCGAATGGCATATCATTTTCTTTCAGCAGTTCTTTGGCTTTGTTGCAGTACTCACAACCGGGTTTGCTGAACATCATGATGTCAGCCGGAATTTCTGCATCAAAGTCGATGTATTCAAGCATGGTATCGGCATCGGATACTTCAAACGGGTCGCCTTCGCCTTCACGCTCGATAAACATTTTTTCAATCACGCCGTCTTTAACCAGCATGGAATAACGCCATGAACGCATGCCGTAGCCTTTATGTCGTTTATCAACCAGCATCCCCATAGCGGCTGTAAAGTCGGTGTTGCCGTCAGGAATAAAAGTGATGTCTTCTGCCTTTTGATGTTTTTTCCATTCATTCATAACAAAGGTGTCATTCACAGAAATGCAGACGATGTCATCGACACCGTGCTTTTTGAATACCGGCGCCAGTTCATTAAAACGCGGTACGTGGCTGGAAGAACAGGTTGGCGTAAAAGCACCCGGCAATGAAAATACAATGACGGTTTTACCGGCAAAAATATCATCGCTGGTGATATTCACCCACTCATCACCCTGGCGCATTGGAAATATTACTGCTGGTACTTTCTGGCCTTCACTATTCTTTAACATGTTTAACCCTCTGTCTCTTATCTTTAAATTTGTTAACTTGAGCTCTCAAGCGTTGCATTCATTGTACGTATTAAGCACTCATGGATAACTTAATGGTTTTAGTTATGTCGACACACTATTAAATAACTAGGCAGCCTGTTGCGAAAAGCCATTCATATAGAGTCGAACCGGCTGCTTCAGCGTGACCAGCTCCTCGGAACTGGTCGGGTGAATGGCCACCACATTATCAAAATCCGCTTTTGTAGCCCCCATTTTGATCGCCACCGAGAAGCCCTGCAGCATTTCATCAACCCCGTCACCGATCAGGTGCAGGCCGACCACCTGCTCGTTATCACCGGCACAAATCAGTTTCATCGCGGTAGTGACCGGTTTATCCGACAGTGCATATCGCATCGGGGTAAACTGCGCCTGGTAGATGCTGACTTGCTTATACTGACTCTGAGCTTCGGCTTCGTTAAGACCAATAGTACCAACAGGCGGGTGTGAAAACACCACACTGGGAATCCTATTATAGTCGAGCTTACTGTTTGTTTGACCCATGAATAAACGCGCCGCCAGTTTTCGTCCGGCCGCGACAGCAACCGGGGTTAATGGTGCTTTTCCGGTGACATCGCCGAGCGCATAAATACCGTCAATATTTGTGTTTTGATAGTCATCAACAGTGATGATGCCATTTGGCTGTACCTCAACACCTGCCGCCTGTAAATTCAGCTGAGAGGTATTGGCTGAGCGCCCCACAGCCCAGATAACCGCATCAAATCCATGCAGTTTTTCGCCATCAGCCGAGCATACGGCAATGCCGTTAGCGGTTTGCTCCAGCGCATTAACCTGATAGCCCAGTTGCATTGTAATACCCTGATCCTGCATCGACTGGCCGAGCACTTCGCTGATCATGTCATCAAAAACGGGGAGTACTTTATCTTCCATCGCCAGCAACGTGACCTTTGAACCTAAGGCCTTCATCACGCCACTCAACTCGACACCAATATAGCCTGCACCGATCACGGCGATGTTTTGTGGCTGCTGCTCAAGCGCGAAAAAGCCATCCGATGTGATACCTAAATCAGCACCGGGAACGGCTGGCACCATCGGCCGGCCTCCTGTTGCAATGACGATATGTTCCGCTGTGAAGGTAACCCCGTCGACTTCCACGGTATGCTTATCAACAAAATGAGCACTGCCTTCGATCATCGCAATCGCCGACTCATCCACATATCCATCCCAGTATTGATTAATATCAGCCACGTAGTGCTGACGTGCCTGTACCAGCTCGTTCCAGTCAAATGATGAGGACGCTACATTGATACCAAAGCCGCCGGCATCGTGTACGGTTTCTGCAATATGTGCTGCCGTCCACATCACCTTTTTAGGCACACAGCCAACATTGACGCAGGTTCCACCGAGCCGCGATGATTCTATAATGGCAACATGCTTACCGGCTTTTGCCGCTATTTCCGCCACCGCCAGACCACCACTACCACCGCCTATTGCGATTAAATCAAAATGCTTTTTCATATCAATAACCTCTGCCTTCATCATTCGTTAATATCCATCACCTGTTAGCTATATTAGATACCACCAAACAAATGGTAAAATCAATTATTCCGATTGATTTGATAGAAATTAACAATAATAGTATTATTTGATCTGCCTCATTGGCAATTTTTACTGCAAATAACACACTATATTTACACAATGGATAGTGATGTGACTGGCTATGAAAAAGATACTAATAGGGACTTTATTCATCCTGCATTCATTACAGGCCTTGGCGCTTGATAATTTTTATGCCATTTCGCGCAGCAATTTCAACATTGAAAATTTTCTTGATATCAACAGTGTTCAGTTTGATGATGCGATGCAAGAGCAATGGCATCAGTTTGAAAACGGCTGGCGCATGACCGGCCATAGCCTGACCGCCGATCTGTTATACAGCCACATCGATGTAAAACTTAAAAATGAACTCTCGCAACCGGTCAACGTTTATCTGCGTTACCAGCAGCAAGATTTTTATTATGACAAGCCCTTATCATCAGCCGAATTCGAGCTCGAAGTGCGGCCATTTAACACAGCCATTGGCTTCTCGGTTATCAGCACGGTTGACTATCAAAAAGCCCTGGCCGATATTGGCTTTGCGATAACACTGGGGCAGCGTAGCGGCGATTTTCTGCAGTTCAAAAACATCGCCATTGACCCGTTGTTTAACCAGAAAAGATCCGGTCCTGAACTTGATCAGGCATCTTATTCTGACACCCAGCACAAGATTAGTATTGAAGCGGCCTACCAGTGGAGCCCGTCACTAAAGACACACTTTCTTATCAGTGACCTGAGCCCGATGCTGTTTAATTTTAATGATCAGATCAGCACCTTCAGCCATCAGGGCTATCAGTATGATGCCAGTGTCCGCTATCAGCACAACAACGACCACTACTGGCGCCTGCGTTTTAATGGTTTTAAGGATGACAAAAGCTTAACCAGCACTGGCAGCCAGCAACAACAGCAAATCAGCTATCACTCCGTCAACCTGCAGTGGTTATTTCATCAAACCAGGCCATACCAGTACAGCCTCGGTCTGCGCGACGATCGCTTTAGTAATGACATCCGTGATGCCCTAATGAACAGTAATAACCTCGATTACCGCTTTAGCACCACGCAAATATACAGCACCATGCAACATTTTTATCAGCCGGAAACAGCCTGGAATCTGGGTATTTATATCGGACTGGTTCACGAGCCTTTTGATGAGAATGAAACCGATACGGCAGTTTTTGCGCGGCAATATCAGAGCCAGTTAAGGGTTTCCTGGCTGTATCTTGCAAAAAATAAAAAATCACGCTTTAAAATTCATGGCTCACTCAATCTTGATGATATTATTGACGACCCAGGTGACGGGCTTGGTCTGACCTGGCAGTCAGTTTTTTGAACGACTTTTCATCCTTACGGCAAACAACAAAACCATGACATCGAAACCGGCATTAATGCAAATGTTACAACAGCTGATTCAGACACCTTCGGTGAGCTGTGTATCACCTGAGCTCGACATGAGTAATTTGCCAGTGATAGAACTGCTGGCAAACTGGCTGCAGCCACTGGGTTTCAAAACGGAAATTCAGACGCTTAAAGATTCCAATAAAGCCAATCTGATTGCCACGCTGGGATCAGGCTCGGGCGGGCTTGTTTTATCGGGTCACACCGATACCGTGCCCTGCGATGAAAAGCTCTGGAACTCCGGCCCTTTCGAGGCCAGCCTGCGTGATGATCGTTTATACGGACTTGGCAGCGCCGATATGAAATCATTTATCGGGCTGGCCATAGAAGCCGCCAGCGGTTTTGATGGCCGGCTTTTTCAGCAGCCATTAATCATTCTTGCCACAGCCGATGAAGAAACCAGCATGGCCGGAGCTAAAGCCATCGCTGAGGCCGGTTACCCGAAAGCCCGTTTTGCGGTGATTGGCGAGCCCACCGGGTTGAAACCGATTCGCGCTCACAAAGGCATGATGATGGAAGCGATACGGCTAACCGGTCAGTCCGGTCATTCCAGTGATCCCGCGCTCGGGCATAATGCACTGGAGGCCATGCACCAGGTCATTACTGGGCTGATGAAATGGCGTGAAGAGCTGCAGGCAAAACATAAAAACCCGTTTTTTGAAATCCCGGTGCCGACCATGAATTTTGGTCACATTCACGGCGGCGACAACCCCAACCGGATATGTGGCAGCTGTGAACTGCACATTGACATCCGGCCGATACCCGGCATGAAGCTGGATGATTTAAGAGCCGAATTAAAAGCGCGCCTGCAACATTTATTAGCCGAGCAAAAATTTAAGCTCGAAACCTTTCCGTTATTTGATGGCATTGCCGCAGTTGAAACATCTGCTGAATCTGAACTGGTTAAAATGTGTGAAAAGCTCACCGGCCACACAGCCGGCTCAGTTGCCTTTGGTACTGAAGCGCCCTTTTATAATCAAATGGGGATGGACTCGGTGATTCTTGGGCCGGGCAGCATCAATCAGGCACACCAGCCGGATGAATACATTGAACTGGCTAGTATTAACCCGACCGTTGAGCTGTTAAAACAGCTGATCAAAAAGTTTTGTTTATAGTGAAAAAGACAACACCATCAAAAAAGCCCGCATTAAGCGGGCTTTTTAAAAGCGGTGAATCAGTCACTAAACTTTGCGACGACTTACTGCAAGAACCAGTAACCCCATACCGAACAACGCAAGCGTAGCGGGTTCCGGAACAGTGGAGAAGACTTCACCCACATGACTGATTCGGCCTATATTAATATTCGACAGATCTGTGCAAGTGCTGCAGATGTCTGTAAGGTCTAAAACAGCATATGAAAATTCACTATTGTTAGTAAACAAGTAATGAGAAGACACACCAAGAGGAAGATTTCCAGTGCCAATCTTAATCAGGTAATACTCGGGGTCAGTCGCTAACGCAAAGGCGTAAGTTGAAGGTGTACCATCAACCAGCGTCCAGTCTGTCGCTACAGTGTCAATTTTCACATTAAACAAAAGGCTATCAGTCGCCAGACCCAGTGTATCTTCAACCCAGTGTAACTCAGTTGTATCGCCGCTATTTCCAAGATAAGTGTCGGCATAAAGATCGTCCAGTACGCCAACATCAGTCGCTCCAGCATCAATGGTTAAAGCCCACGAGTTGACAGCTATACCTGATGCAAGCAAAAGACTAGTCATTTTAAATAGCAATTTCATATCCAGGCCTCCAGTGTTTAAGAAACGAAAAAAACTATATAGTTAATTAAAGCAACATACAGACCAACAATATAAGACTCTGATTTTATTACCAATAATTTCTCTTCACTCCAATATGAAGTATCAATATGTAAAACAATCCGTCACACAATTCAGGCTTTAGAGCGATCAGTTTCACTGCCTCTGTAATCTGCTCAGACTCAAAGTCATGGCAGCTGGCAGCAAACGATTCGTCCTCTTATTTAATTCATACTTAAGTGACTTTATGATCGACAGGCCAGACTCTTTAAAGCTTGCCTTGCTGAAATATTATTGAAACAATGCAGGCATAAAATATGTAGCCATAAAATTATGAATAAAATAACAGATAATAACCAACAACAGTTTATCGACTGGTTCAGGCAGTCATCCCCTTATATTCATAGCCACCGCAAACGCACCTTTGTGATATTTTTTGGTGGCGATGTTGTTCAGGGTGAAAATTTTGCCCATTTTATCAATGACATTTCACTACTAAACAGTCTGGGTGTTCGGCTGGTGCTGGTTCATGGTGCCAGACAACAAATTGAAAAGCAGGTCAGTGATCTGGGTTTAAGCTCATCCTATGTCGAAAACTTAAGAATCACCGACAGCTCGACCCTGCCTGCGGTTGAGCAGGCGGTCGGACAAGTGCGTGTCAATATCGAAGCCAGACTTTCCATGGGGCTGATTAACACCCCCATGTCCGGTGCCAGCCTGCGCGTTGTGTCCGGTAACTACGTCACCGCCCGACCTTACGGGGTGCGTAATGGTGTCGATTATTGCCATACCGGGGAAGTGAGAAAAGTAGATACCAATGCCATCCGTTCACAGCTTGAACTGGGTAATATCACCTTACTCTCTCCTATTGGCTACTCACCCAGCGGTGAAGTGTTTAACCTGCACGCTGAAGAAGTGGCAACCGAAGCGGCGATTGCACTGAAAGCCGACAAACTGATTATGATGACCAGTGGCTTCTTGCATGATAAGCAAAATGAATTAATTACCCAGCTCGATATCAATCAGGCTAAAGAATTATTATTGAAAGACTGTTTTAACACCGAACTGCAGTCACATTTAAATAATGCCACACAAGCCTGTGAGCGTGGTGTTAAACGTGCGCATTTAATTAACCATCTGGTTGATGGCTCTTTACTGATTGAATTATACAGCCGTGATGGCTGCGGCACTTTAGTCAGTGCCGAACAATACGAGGGCTTGCGCACAGCTAACATCGATGACGTCGGTGGAATTCTAGAAATCATCAAACCAATGGAAGACAAAGGCATACTTGCCCAGCGTACACGCGAGCAACTCGAGCTGGATATCTCACGCTTCAGTGTGATTGAACGCGACGGCATGATTATCGCCTGTGCCTCGATGTACCCTTATGCAGAAGAAAGCATGGCCGAAGTGGCCTGTCTGGCAGTACACCCGGACTACCGTAATGCCGGTCGCGGTGACATGCTGTTACAACAGCTGGAAACTCAGGCCAGAAAACAGAATATGCAGCAACTGTTCCTGCTAACAACGCACACAGCACACTGGTTTATTGAACGGGGCTTCATTGAGCAGAACATTGACAATCTGCCGGTGAGCAAAAAATGTTTATATAACTTACAGCGTAATTCAAAAATATTTATAAAGAACCTTTATTAAGCCGTCGGTATCCGGTGCTTTAACGGATCACTTTTTATTTTTCGAGAGAACGTCAAGGCCTTTATTCAGCAACATCGTCAGCTGCTGAAAGGCCTTGAAGTCTTCGGTGCTGATATCAGCCTGCGGCTTATCAGCATAGATCACCCCTAATGCTTTGCTGCCATAAAAAATGGCGGCGGCACAAAAACGATCTACCTGAATATCCGTCTTTGTTTTGCCTGAAATCAGCGCCCAGTATTTTTCATAATTGTTTTTATTCAAACTAAACGCCTGCGGCTTATTCATCAGCAAACTAAACAAACTTTGCTTTTTTAGCTCAATCGTCAGCTGACCAAAGCTATCATCTTTTGCATTGGAAGATTTGGTGATCTTTGCTTCGAGTTTTAATTTATCGGCCGACAAAAGTAAAAAGCTGACCCTGCCAAACTGCAATGTATCATGCAGGCTTAAAATAACATGCTTCAATAGCTCATTCATTTTCGCCTGTTGTTTCAACAATTTTTTAAACTGCTCAAGATCTCTGCTTAGTAAAAGCGGATCGATCCTTTTTGCAGCCAGCCCTGATGCATCCACATCAGACGCCTCCTTAACAACTGGCTTTTGTGGTTTACTTTGCGGTTTATTTTCTGGCTTCTGTTCGGAAGCCAGGTAGTATTCGGGCTCCGGATGTCGCTCAAGGTTTGACGCCACCAGCAGTGAGGCTACCGGACGATATCCCAGTGCCAATTCATTACCTGCCATATCCAGCGCCTGCTGATGAAGATGTCTGGCCGTTTTGGCCGCATTTTCACCAAAGTAATGCATGGCTTTTTGTAAGAAAAACGCCATGTCTCTGCCATACCAGCCATGTAAACATAAACGGGACAGTAATGCGGCAAGTCCTACGGCTGTAGCATTGGTATAACTGTCGTAGCTTGACTCAAAAGCAAAGCAGGCAATTTCTGGCAAACACCATTTTTTTGCCAATGCCGCTCCAATTTCACGTTTATGACAGCCGAGCACGCGAGACACCACATCATAATAGTTCCTGCATTCATAATATGACTGATGTTCGATTCTAGGCATAACATCCCCGCCATAACACCAGAACATCAGTTCGGGTAGGCACTGCAAAATTGCGGCAAGCTGGACCTCTTCCGGCTCCCGTACGTCTCTGTCGCCCACCCATTTCATGACGAACTGTTCACAGTACCAGCTTTGCTTTAAACAGCGCTGTATACCCATCTGATTGGCTTCGGCCAGATCCATATCTTGAAGACAGGTCATGGCATGAATTTCATCTCGCAGACGAGAAACGCCGAATAAGGAAATAACGCTGCTAATCGTCGTGATTTCTAGCCGGCCTTCCTTTAACCGGCTCCGGTTCATCACTTTCAGCAAGTTAGCGGCCATGCCGGGGTCAGTTAGAATAATGGCACGGCACTCGGAAGCCGAACGACCTTCATCGTTCAGAATGGCCAGTGTTTGATCCCGTTGCTGTTTGAGAATTGGTATTTTTTTGTCAGCCAGTTGATCTAACCAGCTGTTTAGCCCTGATATCATATTGATGAGTATAGTTAAAGAATTCGATTTTGAAGCTCAAATCCTCAGAATTAACTCTTTATTATTCAGATATTATTTACTGCATTTAGCCAGAATCAGTGAAAAATACTCATTAGCTGGCTCAAAGTGATCCGTTATCTCCAGCTCAGCCTGAGCCAGTAAACTCTCTATCCCCTCCAGCGAATACTTGCGGCTGATCTCGGTCAGAATTTTTTCACCATTTTGTAAATATAATGCTTCATTTATAGCGGGGAAGCTGATCTTCTGATCTGCCAAAGACTGCAGGTACATTTCAATTTGCGATTCTGTTTCATTATAAACAGCCTGGTGATTAAACTGATGAAGTTTAAAATTTGCTCCTGCTTCGTTATTTAACACCGACAGAACATTTAAATTAAACTCCGCGGTAACACCCTGACGGTCATTATAAGCGGACTCCAGCACCGCTTTATCTTTGACCCGGTCGATACCCAGTAACAACGAATCACCCGATATCATATGCTGACTAACTTCTTTAAGAAAGCTCACCGCTTGCTGCTCAGTAAAGTTGCCAATACTGCTCCCCAGAAAGACATAAAGACTGTGGCCGTGCGGTTTTGGCAGGTGTGATAAACCGGCCGAGTAATCTCCTTCCAGGGGCTGAACCGTCAGCCAGTCATATTGCAGCATCAGCTCCTCAGCGGTTTGTATCAGCATCGGTTCACATACATCAAACGGCCAGTACTGCGGATATTGATTTAACATCTGGCAGGCATCAAATAAATGCCGTGTTTTTCGGCTGCTACCGCTGCCGAGCTCGATAATATGATGAACACTGAGGCGGTCAATAATATGCTGACAATAGCGGCTGAGTAATTTTGACTCGGTACGCGTCGGATAATATTCCGGGGTATCGCAGATCTGATCAAAAAGCACTGAACCGCGATGATCATAAAAATATTTAGGCGGTAACGAATAGGGTGCTTGTAATAAGTTTTGCCTGATATCCGCAGCCAGATCAGCCACCTCGTTAGCTGCGGGCACGCGGATAGCGGCAACCGTTTTTTTTTCAGACCCGTCCACAGCCGGGGTCACATCTCGAACAAGATCATGTAAGATCATAGAAAATCCTTCTCTTTTTCTTTGGAAACTGGACACATGTGCCGACTTGCAGCCTATCTGGGAGCAGAAACCAGCCTGAAACATATTGTCTTTGATACAAACCATAGTCTGGAAAAACAGGCATGGCAACCCAGAGAACTGCGCGAAGCCAGACTGAATGCCGATGGCTTTGGCTTTGGCTGGTATAACCACGGCGCTCTGGTAGCTCGCTATCGACAGACCATGCCGATCTGGAGTGACAGCAACCTGGCTGACTTTTGTCAGAGCCTTGAGCGCCCGTTATGGCTTTGCTATGTCCGCAGTGCGACCAGTGATCTGGGGACAAGTATTGAAAATACCCAGCCTTTTTATCATAAGAACTGGCAGTTTCTGCACAACGGATATATCAACTGTTTTAATGATATCGTCAGAAAAGAAATACGCGGCTTATTACCCCATGAACTTGAATCCTGTATCCACGGCAGGACCGATTCAGAGTATCTTTTTGCACTGATCCTGCATTTCTATCAGCAATCCAACGACATGATCGGTGCTATACGCGAGTGTTTTAGCCAGTTAAAAAAATGGCTGGGTAACGAACGCGCGTTATTAAATATCCTGCTCAGTGATGGCGTACAAATCATTGCCACCTCACATGCCATTAACGGTGAATGCCCGAGCCTGTATTACGGCCATAATATTACAGGGTTCCCGCCGCACAGTCAGTTAGTAGTGTCGGAACCCTTTACTGATGATATTAACTGGCAGCCTGTGCAGGCTCATAGCCTGATCAGATTACGCCCGGGTAAAACCATGGAAATCCTTAGTTTATAGGCCGATGCCAGGGAGGGAGCTATCACTGACAACACCATCATTCACAGATATGCCGCGGCTCAGCACCGGGTCAGACGTATTATCGAGCAACTGTCTGATCACGATTACCGCGCTCAGTTTCATCATGAGCTTAGTGCGCTGGGCTGGCATCTGGGTCATTGCCTGTATATTGAAAATTTCTGGCTGCGTGAGTCACTTTTAAATGATGACTCACTGACAAAAAATCTTGACCTGCTTTATATTCCGGAAAAATCATACAAACCGGATCGCGGTGGCAAACTACCGCCATTAGAACAACTCATTGGTACGGCTACGAACTATCAAAATAGTAATATCAGACTGATCAGTGAATTAAACACAAATGCTGTTCGGCACCATTTGTTAAAAGATAACTACCTGCAAAATTTTATTATTCAGCACTACGACCAGCACTACGAATCCATGCAAATGGCACTGCAACAGCGCGCCTTACAAACCTGCTATGCAGACTACAGGGTCAGGCAGCCGCTAAGCCCATGTCTGACGAACACTGATACGATTGATATTGAAACAACTGAACAAACAGTCGGTTCAGACAGCCCTGTAAGCTATGACAATGAACGTCCCCGACATCAGCAAACAGTGAAGCGATTTTCGATTGCCAGTAAGCCAGTTAATAATGCCGAATTCCTCGCTTTTATAGAGGACAACGGCTATCAGAACAAAACACTCTGGTCTGCTGCAGGCTGGCAATGGTTAGCAGAATATTTTGTTGATAAAAAGCCCATGGCACCTGAACACTGGCGACAGGATGAGAGCAGTCACTGGTATGCTATCAATCACAACGGTGCATTCGAACTGCCGCCTGAAGGCACGCTGTATGGCATTAATTATTATGAAGCGTCTGCCTATGCCAGCTGGCGCGGAGCCCGCTTGCCACACGAACACGAATGGGAAGTGGCAGCCGCAACCCGGCAACTCAAGCATACAGCTGAGGCATGGGAATGGTGCCATAATCGTTTTTACCCCTATCCCGGCTTTAAAGCCTTTCCTTATGCCGGTTACTCCGAACCGTGGTTTGAACAGCCCCACTTTGTGCTCAAAGGTGGCAGCCTGCACACTCAGAAAAGTATCCGGCGGCGCAGTTTTCGTAACTTCTTTGGTCCGGATAAACGCCATATCTTTGCTGGCTGTCGACTGGTTTACTCTTAGACTGCTACTAATCAGAGCGCTATTCAGTTTTGATTCAGACCGCACAAACAGGTATTCTTAGCGGCATTTAAAAACATGACACCAGACTGAATGAATATCCCTCAAAGTTATATTGAAAGCTCTGTAGCCAGTGCCCTGCTGGAAGACATTGGCAGCGGTGATGTCACGGGATTATTAATTCCCGAAGATGACATCAGCATGGCAACCATCATCAGCCGTGATGACGCCACGATCTGCGGTGTAGACTGGGTCGAGGAAGTATTTGCCCAGCTGAACAGTGAGGTGCTTATTGAATGGGAAGTGGAAGATGGTGAGGCAGTAGAGGCCGGTCAGACACTGTGTTCTTTAAGTGGCAATTCACGCGCTTTACTGACGGGTGAACGCACAGCCCTGAATTTTTTACAGACACTTTCAGCCACCGCGACCCTCTCTAGAACCTATGCCGATGCGGTTAAAGGCACAGACTGCAAAGTACTGGATACCCGAAAAACCCTGCCCGGCTTACGCCTTGCACAAAAATACGCGGTCAGTTGTGGCGGCTGTGAGAATCACCGTATCGGTTTATTTGATGCCATCCTGATCAAGGAAAATCATATTGCCGCGGCCGGCGGCATTAGTAAGGCGGTAGAAGACGCCCGTTTCAGTAACCCTGACTTAAGCATAGAAGTTGAAGTAGAGAACATGGCTGAATTACAGCAGGCACTGGATGCCGGTGCAGACCGCATCATGCTGGATAATTTTACCCCCGAAAAAATTCAAAATGCCATCACACTCACTAACAAAAAAGCGGAGCTTGAAGCATCCGGTGGTATCACGCTAAAAAACATCCGGCAATATGCCGAGACCGGTGTCGATTACATTTCAATTGGTGCATTAACTAAAGATATTCAGTCAGTCGATTTATCGATGCGATTTAGCTAGCCTGGCAGCACCGAAATGAAACTGTTTCGCATACCGCTACGTTTGTTTTTTTTAGTGCTTGTCGTGCTATTGGGTCTGTTCATGGCCGTGCTATTTTTACGCCACAGCATGTCACCCGGCGGTTTTTCTGCACTCATAACACGCTTCTGGCACAGTCAGGTTTGCCGCGCTTTTAACATTGATGTTCGTGTCTATGGCCAGCAACCGGCAGACTCCATGTTAATCGTCAGCAACCATATTTCCTGGTTTGATATCAGCGCCATCGGTTCAGTTATCTCAGCGCGTTATTTATCTAAACACGAAGTGGTTGGCTGGCCAGTGGTTGGCTGGCTGGCAAAAAAAGCAGGCACACTTTTTATACAACGCGGCACAAAAAAATCATCTGAACACAGTCTGGAAAAAATGACAACAGCACTGACACAGGGTGATCACGTTGTGCTTTTCCCGGAAGGAAAAACCACCGACGGCAGTGTCATACGAAAACTTCATGCCCGCCTGTTTCAAAGCGCGATTAACAGCCGGCGAAAAATCCAGCCTGTTGTCATCCACTACCCGCATGAAAACGGCGTTCATCCAAAAGCCCCTTTTATTAATGACATCACACTTTATGAGTCGGCTATCGGTATGCTCGGTGAACCGCATATGAGTGTCGAAATACATTTTCTTGAGGCGGTCGACAGCGATAACAAAAGCCGCGATGAACTGGCAAAACAATGCGAAAGCTTAATGCAGGAAAAACTCACTAAGATAATTAACAAATCAAATAAGGAAACCCCATGAAGAAAATACTTTTACTGACGATGTTATTAAGTATCGGTCCGTTCTCATCTTCAGCAGCACTGGCCGCAGCGGTTCTTGTTGACACCGGCTGGCTGGCCAGCAATATCAACAACAAAAACATAGTACTGATTGATACCAGCGACCACACACAGCATTTGCGTTTTCACATTCCCGGTTCCATTCATATTGATTACAGTGAAATAGTTTATAAGAGGAAAACTGACAAGGTTTCAATTCAGGTACCGAATGATTACTTTGTAAAACTACTGGCACAGCGTGGCATCAGTAATGACAAGCATATTGTTATCTACGATGACATGGGCGGACTGAATGCCGGCCGTCTGTTCTGGCAACTGGAGCAGATCGGTCATAAGGAAGTATCTGTTTTAAACGGCGGTCTGGTGAAATGGATTATCGAAGGCAGAAAAGTCAGCAACCAGTCAGTACAACGCCCGCCTGCACAATATCAGGCAAACGCGTCAGGCCAGAAGAATAACCTGGCCACCATTGCTGACGTACAAAACCGTCAAGACAGTTTACTGATCGATGCTCGCACTAAAGACGAATACATCGGCCATCCAAAATACCCGCGCACAGGACACGTGCCTGCCGCCAAAAACTGGGACTGGCAAAACAATGTCGATTTTGAAAATGCTTTTGTGATTAAAAACAGCCAGCAAATTACCGCTCAGCAAAAACATATCAGCCTTAACAATAAGCAACAAAACATCATTACTTATTGCCAGTCCGGTCACCGTGCCGCACAAAGTTATTTAACACTGCGCAGCATGGGTTTTGAAAATATAAAACTTTATGATGGCTCAATGGCTGAATATAGTCAGAATAAACAAGCAGCCTTAGAGAAAGGATGCTCCAGCTGCTGATTATTATTTTAAATGACCGCTGAAGCAGTAACACTGTTTCAGCAAAGATGAGAGGGTTATCGCAATAACCCTCGACAAAAAATACTAGCTTTTTTCCGCCGGTTAAAATATCCCGCCAGCAAAAATATTAACAACATAACCAGCAGACTATATCCACTAGTACCGCCACCACTACCAGCGGTGCTAACGTAAATACCACCCAGGCTATCAATTCGCTGATTTGCCATTCCATCAGCGTCATTCTGGCCACCGTCTTCAATTAATAACATGACACACCAGTTACCCGCCGTCAGGCCAGGTGTATAGATTACATCACCAGGTGAAGGGCAGTATCCTTCGACACCTTCGGCTGAGTACACGGCATTGTTATTATCTTCGACGAAACCACTCCACTGTGCACTACCAGAAGCCAGCGACATTTGATAAAAGCTTGCTCCCTCAGGAATAGCCGATGTCAGTGGCAACACAATACGGGCAGAATCACCCTGGGCAGATAAGTTATTTATCCTGAAGTCAAATAATCCACCGGGGTAATTAGCGGCGTTCAAGGTCACATTGTAAGCCGTATTCACCTCATCCGTGCTGACCACAGCAGTGATATTAGCCGAATTTAAAGCGCCGTAACCCAGTGATAAACTTAAGCCAAACTCAGTTTCTAGCAGATAGTGATCAGAAACCTGTGCATTTACCTGAAGCATATTAGTCTGACTAATTACATCAAGGTAATCCGCAATTCCATCACCATCAGTGTCACCAAATCCTTCCTGGTCGTCGTATAAACCATCACCATCCGTATCAAGTGAAGACAACACCGGTAAGGTATCTACAACCTGTAATATCAGATCCGTATTAGCCGTAGCAAATAATGAATCTGTAACCGTAACAGAAACCCGATAGCTACCGGCAAGCAGAGCCGATGCATCGAAAACAAAACCGCTATCAGTAACATCACCATCTGTATCAATCAGCGCGCTATCCGTTAATGACCAGTCATACGTTTGTGTATCACCGGGATTATTATCTTGCACGTTTGCTGATACCGTCACAAACGATCCGGCAATAACAATCAGGTTGCTTTGACTGCCATCCTGGCTGGAAACCAGCCTGACCGTTGGTGCAATATTACCTTCCAGTATGTGTGCAACATATACATTCTGATAGCCTGCCACTGCATTGGAAGGAACACCCATCGTAACAACAACCGACTCTGTGCCTTCACCAGCCACTGCATCATCCAGTATCTGGAAACTGGCACTGCCAGTTAGGCCGCCACTGATAATAATTTCACCATTGGCCAGGTTATGATCGCCAGCCGCGGCTGTTGCCGTACCGGATACCGTGTACGGAATAGTCACCGGGTATTGCAGTGCAAGACCATTTAGCTCAGCCGTGATCGTCACCGTATTGCCTTCGGCTACCAGCTGA